>Ga0209810_1000069_pt1 | contig 307487 bp, 291 predicted proteins | sample Coa_R1_7_FD_187159 | JGI IMG/M metagenome (GOLD analysis project Ga0209810, IMG submission 187159) | Surface soil microbial communities from Centralia Pennsylvania, which are recovering from an underground coalmine fire - Coalmine... | ecosystem: Environmental > Terrestrial > Soil >...
GGTCCCAACCCGCGCATCTCAGAGTGACAGTCGTCGTTGCCGCCGCGACGGTCGCCCGACCCCAGCAACCAACCCCGACATGAACAACCCCTCAACCAAAACCCTTGACACGCGCGTCCATCTCAGTTCTGCGCGCCGCCCAATCCGTGCATCCGGTCCCGGATCTCCGGCGGGCTCTCGATGATCTGCGAGAACCGCACTACGGTCACGGTGTCCTCCATCGAGACCTTGCGGCCGTAGATCTGCTCGAGGAAGTGGACCATCTCGTCCACCCGGCGAAACTCGGGGTTGTCGTGCTCGATGTCACGGGGCGAGAGGTCGCGGACCCGCTTGACCTCAACCTGGTCGATGACCGCGTAGAAGATCTTCTCGCGGGGGGAGTGCTGGTAGCCGATCGTGACCAGCACGCAGTCGTTCTTGCGGTACTTGTGCGACTTGTCGCCGAGACGGATGGTCGCGGTCTTGCGGCCGCGACGGAGTTGGTCGGCGAACACCGACGAGTAGAAGTTCAGGACACGCACCGCGCCAGCCTATCGATCCTGTGACGATCTAGACAATGCCCGGAGCACCATCTCGCGCTCGCCGCTGTAGGTGAGCAGGTGCGCCGCCTCCTCGAGCGGCACCCAACGAGCCTCCTCGATCTCATGGTCGTGGTCGGCCAGGTCGCCGGAGCGGTACTCGAACAGATAGAAGGCGACGTTCTTGCTAACCCGCTTGCCGCGCCGCTCGTAGGTGTAGTGCACGTCTCCAAGCTTCTCGATCAGCTCGGCCTGCACGCCCGTCTCCTCGCCGACCTCTCGGATCGCCGCCTGCTCCGGGGTCTCATTCCCATCCGGGTGTCCCTTGGGGAGGGCGACCGCTCGGCGGCCGCCCGGGCCGCGCTTGACCGGCACCACCACCGCGACCTGCCCGTCGCGCACCACCACGCCGCCCGCGGAGAACTCAGCCTTCGACGGCGTGCTAATAGACGTATCGCTCCAAAGCGTCCGGGTCATGGACGATCAGCTTTCCACGACCCTGGGTGATTATTCCCGCGCGTTCGAGAACTGCCAAGAATCGGCTGGCGGATTCGCGCGAGGAACCGGCAAGTTGGGCGAGGTCCGCCTGCGTCGAGGTGATCAGCACGTCGCCGTCGCCGGCGCCCTCGGCGCGGGCGGCGGCAACCAGCTGGACGAGCACTGAAGCGACCCTGCTCTGGACCGTCTGGAAGGACTGCCGCGCGAGCCGCTCGTTCGTCTCGCGCAGCCGCCGGACCAGCGCGCCGACCAGCTTGACCGCGATGTCGGGGTGCTCGCGCAACAGCCGGCGCATGTCGCCTCCCAGGATTGCGATGACCTCGGTGGCCTCGAGCGTCTCGACCGTCGCAGAGCGGCGCTCGCTGTCGAACATCGCCAACTCCCCGAAGATGTCGCCAGGTCCGAAGTGGGCGAGCGTGATCGAGCGGCCACCGGAGTGCTCGCGCACCGCGCGGGCGTGGCCGGAGCGAACGATGTAGCAGGTATCGCTCTCATCGCCCTCGCGGAACACGACCTGGCCCGCTTCGAACTGGCGCGGGACCGCCACCTCGGCGACGCGAACGAGGTCCTGCGCGGCCAGTGTCGAGAACACCGGCACGCGATGCAGCAGCGCAATCGTGTCCTCACTGGTCGTTGCCACGAGGCAGGAATAGCACAGGCCGCGGGCGCAGGCGAAGCCGTCGCGGCCGCGAGTTCCAGGCTGCTACGCCAGGTCCAGCGCCTGCTCACGCCGGCGGCGACGCAGCGCGGCGGTGATCCACCAGCCGAGCGCCGCCAGCAGGCCGGCCGGGATCAGCCCCGCGAGCGCGATCAGCGCGACGCCGGCCGCAACCGCGAGCACCCGCACTGCATCGTGGCCGGCCCTGCCGATCGTGAACCCGCCAGAGCTCGAATGGGACGGGGGCGCGGCGCTCGCGCTGACCGTCACCGACACGTTGCTGTATGCGACCTGATGAGAGAGGAACCGGAGCTCTCCCTGGAGGTCCGAGATCTTCCCCTCGGCATCGCTGATCTGTGCGTGCAGGCTGCTGATCTGCTGCTGCGTGGTCGCGGCCGCCAGCTGCTTCAGTAGCGAAGTCCGTAGAGCCTGGGCGTCGGAGAGCTGCCGCGCAAGAGCGAGGTAGTGGTCATTGACGTCCTGGGTCGCGTCGGTCCGTGAGGTGACCTGGGCGTAGCGCAGTCGCGAGAGCTCGGCCATCGTCTGGGGCAGGTTCGCGCTCGGGATGCTGAGGTCGAACTGGGCATAGCCGTCAGGTCCGCCGGTCGCGGTCACCTGCGAGCGGTTCACGACGCCGTTCTGCGACCCCACCACGTTGAACACCTCCTGGGCGACGTCGTCGACCCGGCCGGGCGTCGTGGCGAGCGCCAGCTGTCCACTCTGGATGACCTTGCGCCCGTTGGGAGGAGGTTGCAGCACGTCAGGGGTAACGCTGCCGACAGTCGCGGTCGCGGGCGCCGGCGCAGGCGCGGCGGCTGCGGACGGTTGGCGGGCCGGCGCCTGCGCCGCGACGCTCTGGGTGAGGAGCGGGGCGTGCGTCGATCCGCCGGACCCAAGCACGATCACCGCCACCACGGCGGCAAAAGCCGCCGACGCCAGGCCTGCGAGCGGCGCGACCACGCGCCAGCGCCGGCGGGCCGGCGCACTCACGCCTGACGGCGACCCCGGCTCGAAACGCCGCTGCACCCGGGCATCGAGCGCTGCGGCAAAGCCGGCGTCCATCTGCGGTCGCTCCGCCGCCACCAGCAGTGCCAGCTCGGCCAGCTCGGCGTGTCGCGGATCGACCGGGTCGCCCGCCAGGGTGGCGTCGATCGCGTCCAGGGCCTCCGCGATGTCGGGATCGATCGGTGTGTCGTCAAGCCGTCGCATTGCAGGCCTTTCTCAGCTTCTCCATCGTCCGGTGCAGCATCGTGCCCGCGTTTGACTCACTCACACCGAGCACGCGGGCAAGCTCGGTGTTGCTGAGGCCGCCGTGAAACTTGAGCGCGATCAGCTCGCGCTCACGCGCCGGCAGCTTCGCGAGCGCGGCGGCCACAGCTGTGCGCCGCAGCGTGACCTCCGCCCCATCCTCGACAGCCGGTTCGCCGACGTCCTCGGGCTCTGCCACCAGTGCCGCCAGCCGCCGGCGCCGCCGCAGCTCGTCGAGCGCGGCATTGCGCGCGATCCCGAACAGCCACGCCCGCTCCTCGCCGCGCCGCCGATCGAAGGTCCGGCGCCGACGGTAAGCGCGCTCGAACGCAAGCGCGGTCACATCCTCCGCCGCTGCGCGATCGCCAAGGAGCGTGAACACGTAGGCGTACACGTCCGCGCGGCTGGAGCGATACAGCGCCTCGAACCGCTCCCAAGCGGTCTCGGCTACCGGTGTCGGCGCGGGCGTCGCGATCACATCCTCACTACGTTTCGCCGGCAGATCCGTCACGGCAAGCTGCCTGGACCCCGAGGATAACTTCACGCACCTGGCGCGAATCGAGGGGGTGGGCCGATTTATCCCCGCATAGCGCAGACAGGATCACACACCTCAATAACCGCACGGGGGTGAGTGAGGTTATCCCCGCTCCCGTTCACCGATCAGCGCCGGCTCGCAACTGGCGCCGACGCCCAGCGCCCTCACCCAGCAAACAGCCTCGGATCGTTCGTGATCACGCCGGTCACGCCGAGCGCTTCGAGGGCGCGGAGCCGCCGCGGCTCATCGACCGTCCACGCGTATAGCTCGCCGCCGGCGTCGCGCACAACTCGCACCAGCCGCGGCGTGACGAGGCGCCAGTGCGCCATCAGCGCGTCGCACGCGCGCTGCCGGATCGCCCGCCCGGCCCGTGCGGGCAGCAGCAGCCGCGCCGCGTGCAGCGCGCCCAGCGCCGGCAGCGCCAGCGCGGGTGAACGAAACGGGTCGCGCCTGAGCTTGGGGACCGACCAGCCGAGCCGGACGCCGGGCTCCGTCGCGCGGATCAGCGCCAGGCTCGAGCGGTACTGGCTCGAGATCAGCGACCGCTCGAGCACGCCGAAGGAGCGCAGCGCCTCGATCACCCGCAGCTCGTAGCCCGGCAGCTTCAGATCGACATCGAGCTCAATCCCGGCGAACGCCTCGGACGCGAGGTGCGTCAAACCCTCCTCGAGCGTGTGGGGGCGCCGGCCGGCCGCGTCCTCGTAGTCGTGCGCGAGCAGCAGCTGCCGGCGATCGCGCGAGGGCAGCACGTCGAACTCGATCATGTCGACCCCGGCCTCGAGCGCCGCGTCGAAGCTCTCGAACGTGTTGCCGGGCGCGATCAGGTCGGCGCCCTTGTGCCCAACACGACGAAGCGGTGCGCGCTCTAGCTCTGGCATCCCGGGCACCAGTATGTCGTGCGGTTCGCGTCCCCCTGTCCGGCCGCTCGGATGCGCTCGCCACATCGCGAGCACGGCTGTCCGGTGCGACCGTAAACGCGGGGTTCAATCGTCCGCGGCCCCTCCACGGCGGAGCGCTGCATCCGCGGCCGCATCCTCTCGATGATCGCGATCGCCTCTGGATCGCTCACCTCGCCGACCGGGCGCCACGGATCGACGCCCGCCTCCCAGCAGCCCTCCGCCTTCCAGATGTTGCCGATGCCGGCGACGTTTCGCTGATCGAGCAGCGCGTCACCGATCGGGCGGGTGGCATCGTCCGCGCGGAGCAGGCGCAGAAAGCGCGCGGAGTCGAACATCGGCGCCAGCACGTCTGGCCCCAGGCCCGAGAGCCGCTGGTCAAAGCGCACCCGCCCCTCGGTCAGCAGCTCGAGCAGTGGCCCATCGAGCTCCACCACCCACCGCTCGTCGACGCGCAGCACGACCCACGCGCGCCGCCACGGGCGCCGCTCGCGCGCCACCACCCACGACCCGCTCATCCCGAGGTGCGAGTGCAGGACGAGTCCCCCCTCGAACCGCAGGAACAGGTGCTTGCCGTGCGTGTCCACGGTCGTCACGGCCCGCCCCGCCAGACGCTGCGGCCAGCGATCGAGCGCATGGCGAGGCTGCGGTGTCACGATCTCGTCCGGCACGTGCCCGACCAGAACCGGTCGCATCCGCGCGGCCGCGTATGCGATCGTGTCTCCCTCAGGCACTGAGCGTCAGCCGGCGCGGACCCTGCTGGAACCCGAGCGTCAGCAGCTGCGGCGCGAGCGGTGACGTCATGGCCTCGGCGCCGTCGACCTTCTCGAGCGCGAGTCGCTTGATCCGGCCGCGCCTGACCTCCTCAACGAGCGCGACCAGCGCCGGCTCCATCCGCGGGTCGGAGGCTTGCACCAGCGTTTGCAACCCGCGGCCGCTGCGCTCGAGGTAGAGGATCGGCTCGCCGCCCGAGAGCACGACGTAAGCACCGGCAACGCGGGCCGGAGCCCGCCCCTCGGAGCGCCATGGCAGCGCCGCACCGTAAACCTGCGCCGGATCGACCGCCGACAGAACCAGCGGAGCCTCGCGCTCGCGATCCGAAGAGGCGCGCAACCGCTCGACGGCCCCCGGCAGCGCAAACTGGGCGCCGCCGAGGCCCTCGACGAAGTACCCCCGGCGCGCGACACCCAGCACCTCGAGCTGCGAGAGCTCCGCATACAGAGCCGCGAAACCGCCCGGCACCGCTTCGGCGAGAGCCTGCTCACGGGTGAGCACTCCGTAGCGCTCCAGCAGGAGCTCCGCGAGCGCGCGGCGCCGCATCGCGGGATCCACCTGCAGGCGGAACAACGGTGCGGTAAGCGACCAGCGCCCCTGGACCTGGGCCGCGGCGCCGAACCGGCGGCCACCGGCGAAGCGCCCCGCGCGGCGGCCCGCCGCGCGCATGCGATCGCGCTGCGCACGGGCCAGGGTCAGGCGCGGCGCTCGCAACGGTGCGAACGCGTCGTTGGTCGCGACACCCGCCCACACCAGGTCCCACAGCGCCTCCTGCAGCTGCTCCGGACTGAGGTCGACGTCTGTCAGCAGGTCGGTGAAGAAGCAGGCGCCGCTCGCCAGCCGCGCGCGCACCGCCTCGTGCTCGACGCGGTCGATGGCCGGAGCCCGCGAGAGCGACGCGGGCGGTCCGAGCACCGGCAGGTCCTCGCGGAAGTACAGCGCGACCCGTCCCGAGTGGCGCCCCAGCGCTCCGGCGCCGACCCACACCACCTCGCCGCCTGCGCACAGCTGATCCATCCATGCCGGCGAGTACGCGCCCACGCGTCGGGGCAGCACGTCGCGCTCCCACACGTCCGCGGGCAGCGCCAGCCATTGGAGCGGCACGAGCGCCTCGCGCAGCCGCTCGACGCCCGCACCCGTCGCGGGGTGGCGATCGACTCCCTGCCAGGCCGGCTGAAAGCGCGCAAGCTCCCGCTGGTCGACCGGCTCGATCTCCCTGCGAAGCACCGCGAGCGACGCTCGCCTGACCCGACGCAGGACCTCGGGATCACACCACTCGCGATCCGTTCCGCCGGGGCGAAGCTCGCCCCGAACCAGCTCACCGGCCCGCTCGAGCTCGCTCAGCGCCGCGCCACAGTCAACGCCATAGCGTGCCCGCAGGTCCGCAGTGGTGAACGGTCCGTGGGTGGACGCATAGCGCCGTACGAGCGCGCTGAGCGCATCGGGGACATCCTCCAGGAAGGCCGCTGGCAGACCCCCCGGCGGAGCGGCGCCGAGCGCGTCGCGGTACAGCCCGGCGTCGGCGGCCGCGATCCATCGCTGCTCGCCGGCGAGCCGCACCCTCACCGCGCGCCGCTCGCGCTCCAGCTCGGAAAGCATCGCGGCGGCGTCGAGCCCCGGCAGCACGCGCGCACGCGCCTCCGCGGCCGTCAGGTCGCCGACCGTCCGCAGCACGTCGTGCAGCGTGTCGCGATTGGCCGCCCGACGGTGCTCGGAGATCAGCTGGAGGTCGTCCTCGACCTGCGCGAGCGCGCCCGGATCGATCAGCTCGCGCAGCTCTTCCTGGCCGAGCAGCTCGCGCAGCAGGTCGCGGTCGAGCGACAGGGCGGCCGCGCGACGCTCGGCGTTGGGCGTGTCACCCTCGTACATGTACGTCGCGACGTAGTCGAACAGCAGGCTCGACGCGAACGGCGAGGCGGTCTGCGTCTCGACCTCGACCAGCGTGATCTCCCGCCGGTGCAGCTTCGTCAGCAGCTCGACGAGGCCGGGGACGTCGAGCACATCGCGCAGGCACTCCCGGAAGGTCTCGAGCACGATCGGGAAGTCGTCGAACTTGCGCGCCACCTCGAGCAGCGACTGCGACTTCAGCCGCTGCTGCCACAGCGGCGTTCGCTTGCCGGGCCGCGCACGCGGGATCAGCAGCGCGCGAGCTGCGTTCTCGCGAAAGCGCGCGCCAAACAGCGCACTCGCCGACAGCTCGGCGACGAGACGCTCCTCGACCTCCTCGGGGTCGATCAGCGCCAGCTCGGCGCCCGGCGGTTCCTCGGCGTCGGGCAGGTGCACGATGATCCCGTCGTCCGACCAGATCGCGTCGGACTCGAGTCCCAGCTCCTCGCGGATCCGGGCGCTCAGCGCGAGCCCCCACGCCGCGTGCACGCGACCTCCGAACGGCGAGAGCACGCACAGCCGCCAGTCGCCGATCTCGTCACGGAACCGCTCAACGACGATCGTGCGGTCGGACGGGACCACGCGTGTCGCCGCCTGCTGCTCGCGCAGGAACTCGACCAGGTTCCTGGCAGCACGCTGGTCGAGGTCGTACTCGTGCTCGAGCCGCTCGGGGGACTGCTCCGCGGCCCACCGCGCGAACGCGCCGATCGCCTCCCCCAGCTCCTTCGGCCTCCCCACGCCGTCGCCCTTCCAGAAAGGCACCGCGCCGGGCAGCCCCGGCGCGGGGGTCACGATCACGCGGTCGCGCCCGATCTCCTCGATCCGCCAGGTGGTTGCGCCCAGCAGGAACGTCTGCCCGGGGCGCGCCTCGTAGACCATCTCCTCATCGAGCTCGCCGACACGACGCCCGTCGGGCAGCGTCACCGCGTACAGGCCGCGGTCGGGAATCGTCCCGGCGTTGGTCACCGCCAGCTGCCGGGCTCCCGGCCGGGCGCGGATCGTGCCGCTCAGCCGGTCCCACACGATCCGCGGGCGCAGCTCGGCGAACTCCGAGCTCGGGTAGCGGCCGTCGAGCATGTCGAGCACGTGCTCGAGCGCCGCGCGCGAGAGCTCCGCGTAGGAATGCGTACGGGTGATGAGCGCGTACAGCTCGTCGACGGCGACCGGGCGATCCTCCGGCGCCGCCGCCGCGATCGCGACGATCTGCTGCGCGAGCACATCCAGAGCGTTGCGCGGAACGACCGTCGTCTCGATCTCACCCGCCCGCATCCGTGAAGCGACGACCGCGCACTCCAGCAGGTCGGCACGGAACTTCGGGAAGATGCGCCCGCGGCTGATGTCGCCGACGGAGTGGCCGGCGCGGCCGATCCGCTGAAGCCCGCGTGCCACGGACTTCGGAGACTCGACCTGGATCACGAGATCGACCGCGCCCATGTCGATTCCCAGCTCGAGCGACGAGGTTGCCACCAGGCACGGGAGCTCGCCGGCCTTGAGCATCTCCTCCACGACTGTCCGCTCTTCGCGCGCGAGCGAGCCATGGTGAGCGCGAGCGATCTCGCTGCCGGCGAGGTCGTTGAGCCGCACCGCGAGGCGCTCCGCGGCGCGGCGGTTGTTGACAAACACGATCGTCGAGCGATGCGCCTCGATCAGCTCCAGCAGCTCCGGGTAGATCGCGGGCCAGATCGAGCGGCGGGTCGCCTCCGAACCGCCCAACAGCGGGTCGAGCTCCGGCGCGGGCGTCGCGTCTGGCTCGACCATCGACTCCACGGGGACGCGGATCTCCAGGTCGAGCTCCTTGCGGACGCCGGTGTCGACGACCCGGCAGCGGCGCCCCGGCCCGACCAGGAACCGCCCGATCTCCTCGAGCGGCCTCTGCGTCGCCGACAGGCCGATCCGCTGAACGTCGTTGCCGGCCGCTTGCACCAGCCGCTCGAGCGTCAGCGCGAGATGGGCGCCGCGCTTGGTCGCCGCGACCGCGTGGATCTCATCGACGATGCACCAGCGAGCCCCCTGAAACAGCTCCTGCGCCCGGCTGGTGAGCATCAGGTACAGAGACTCCGGCGTGGTGATCAGGATCTCCGGAGGCTTGCGCAGCATCGCCTGGCGCTCCCTCTGCGGTGTATCGCCGGTGCGCACCGCGACGCTCAGTGAAGCGCCGATCCCCCGGAGCGGCACCCTGAGGTTGCGGTCGATGTCGTAGGAGAGCGCCTTCAGCGGCGACACGTACACCAGGCTCGTTCGTGGCTGCTCGGCGCGCGGCTCGGCGGCGAGCCGGTCGATCGCCCACAGGAACGCCGCGAGCGTCTTGCCCGACCCCGTCGGCGCGGAGATCAGGACGTGCTCGCCGGAGGCAATCGCGGGCCACGCCTGCTCCTGGGCGGGGGTGGGATTCGCGAACGCGGCCTCGAACCAGTCGCGAGTCCGAGCGCTGAACGAGGAGAGCGACACGGGATTGCCAGCGTAGCGCCGACCCTGATGCGAGCCGGCCCGGCCCCTCTACAGTGTCGGTGATGACCGACGCGCCGCAGATCACGGTCTGGAGCGACTACATATGACCGTTCTGCTACGTCGGCCTCGAGCGGGCCGCGTGGCTTGAGCGCCGGTTCGGCGCGCGGATCGATTGGCGGCCGTTCGACCTGCACCCCGAGTACCCGCCGGAGGGCATCCCCCATTCCGAGCTCGAGCGCCGTTACGGGCCGGGCGTGACCGAACACCGGAAGGCGATGTTCGACCAGGCCGGCCTGCCGTACGCCGCGATGCTCGAGAAGATCCCGAACTCACGGCACGCCCTGATGCTCGGCGAGCTCGCGCGGGAGCATGGCGTCTTCGAGGAGCTTCACCCGCGCCTGTTCGACGCGTACTGGGGTAGGGGCCGTGACATCGGCGATCAGAGCGTGCTGATCGAGGAGGGCGCCGCGGTCGGGCTCGATCAGGGGGAGATTGTCGACGCGCTCGCCGACAGGCGCTACCTGGAGCGGATCCAGGCGTACACGCAGGCTGCGCTTGACCTCGGGGCCGGTGGGGTGCCCGCCTGGCTGGTGGACCAGCGGTTGCTCGTGCCGGGCGCCCAGCCGCACGACGTGTTCGAGCGCGTGCTCGAGCGGCTCGGCCACGCGCCCATGGACGGCGCTCAGGACTAACTGGCGGTGGCCCGCCCCTACAGCGACGTCATCACACGCCCCACCTCGTCCAGCGAGGTGAGGCCCTCCCTGACCTTCTCCAGCCCGTCCTCGTGCATGCGGCGCATCCCCAGGCGGGTCGCTGCTTCCGCGAGCTCGACGCCGCCACGCCGCTCGACCACCAGCGACCGGATCTCGTCGTCCATCGTCATGACCTCGTAGAGCCCCACGCGGCCAGCGTAGCCCGTCCAGCCGCAGCGGATACAGCCGGCAGGCTCGAACACCTCGGCGCCGTGCAGCCCGTACTGGTCGATCAGCTCGCGGGAGAGCGCGGCCGGCCGCTTGCACTGCTCGCACAACAGCCGTGCGAGGCGCTGCGCGACGACGCAGTCGATCGCGCCCGCGACCAGGAACGGCTCGATCTCCATCTCGACCAGCCGGGTGATCGCGCTCGGCGCGTCGCGCGTATGCAGCGTCGAGAGCACGAGATGCCCGGTGAGGCCGGCCTGGACCGCGATCGCGGCGGTCTCGCGGTCGCGGATCTCACCGACCATGATCACGTCGGGGTCCGCGCGCAGCATCGAGCGCAGGCCGTTGGCAAACGTGACCCCGGCCTTGACCGCCACCTGCATCTGCTTGATCCCCTGCATCGGCGACTCGACCGGATCCTCGATCGTGAGGATGCTCCGCTGCCCGTCGTTGATGACGCCGAGCGCGCTGTACAGCGTGGTCGACTTGCCCGAGCCGGTCGGGCCCGTCACCAGCACCACGCCGTACGGACGCGAGATCGCTGACACGAAGTGGTCGCGGTCGGTGCTGCTCATGCCGAGCGAATCGAGCTCGCGCACGACCGCGCCCGTGTCGAGGATCCGCATCACCACGGCCTCGCCACCGACCAGCGGCAGCGTCACGACCCGCACGTCGATCCGGCGATCGTCGATCAGCACCGCCAGCCGGCCGTCCTGGGGAACGCGCCGCTCGGCGATGTCGAGGTTGGCCATGATCTTGATCCGCGAGACGAGCCCTGGGGACATCGAGCGGGCGACCGTCGCCGCCGGGCGCAGCACCCCGTCGATCCGGAACAGGACCTGCATCTCGTCGTGGCCGGGATCGCAGTGGATGTCGGAGGCGCCCTGCTCGACGGCCTGTCCGATGATCGAGCGGACGAGCTTGATGACCGGCACCTCGGCATCCGACGCCCGATCGAGCATCACCTCGAGCTCGGCCTGGGGCTCGTCCTCGACCTCAACGCCGGTGTCGATCCGGTTGAGGCGCGCGATCAGCGCGTTCAGATCGGCTCGGGCCGCCGCGGCCGGGCGGACCTCGCGGCCGGTGATCATCGAGATCTCGTCGATCGTCACCACGTTCGTCGGATCCGCCATCGCCAGTAGCACGCTGTGGTCGGGCATGAACGTGACCGGAACCGCCTCGTAGCGCTTGGCGACATCGGGGGCCAGCAGCGCAACCGCGCCGACGTCGATCTCGAACACCGACAGGTCGACGTAATCAACGCCCAGCCGCTCGGCCAGCGCCCGCGCAAGCTGATCCTGACGCAGAGCGCCCGAGTCGATCAGGATCTCCCCGGTGGTCAGCCCCTGGGTGCGGGAGATCCGGACGGCCTCGTCGACCGCCGCGCGCTCCGCGAACCCCATGTCCACGACGACATCGCCGATCAGCCGGCGCGAGCGGCCGCGGCGGCTCGGCGCGATCAGGCCGCGCGGGTATTCGGCAGCGGGGTCTTCCCCGAGCGGCTCACGCTCAGATGCCAGACCAGAGCTCATCGCCTCAGCATCGGCACAACCGTTGTGGGGCTTGACAGCCGGCGTTTCAGCGGCCTACGGTCGCAACGGACAACTGCCCAAGGAGGAGAGATGGGACCCAATCCGCGCGCGGCGATCCGCCGGCCGTCGGCCGCGCTCGTGATCGCATTCGGAAACGGGACTCCGCGGATCACCGGCAGCTCGACGTACGTACCGGTCGTGACGAAGTCACTGCCAGCCGGCCACTTCGTCGCGACGGGGACCGTCCAAATCGCCGTCACGAACACCACCCCGGGCGGCAGCGTGGGAGTGCGCTGCGAGCTTGTCGATGGACATGCGAAGAGCATCACGGTGTGGGCTTCAGCGGTCAACGCCCAGGTGCCGCCCGGCCAGTACTTCACCTTCGCCAACGTGCCGCTCAGCCTCGCGTTCGGCTCCCAGACCGCGAGCACGCTCACGCTCCAGTGTGAGCTGTACTCGCTCTACGCGGCGGGAGGCACGATGAACGTCTATTCCGACACCAGCAGGATCGAGGCGATTCAGACGGAGAAGAACAGCTAGGGCCGCGCCAGGATCTCCGCCAGCGGCCGCGTGTTGAGCACGTCGGCCGGTGCCGCCCAGCCACGGCGCGCGGTCGCGACCGACAGCAACATGTTGCCGAGCCCCTGCACGGAGTGGGCGTCGGTCGAGCAGACGATCTTCACGCCCGCGCGCAGTGCCGCGCGGACGTGGTCGCCGCTGAGGTCGAGCCGGTCGGGCAGGCCGTTGACCTCGAGGGCGACGCCGCGCTCGAGCGCGACCTCGAACACGCGATCGAGCTCGAGCGCGTTCTCCGGACGGCGGTTGATGTAGCGCCCCTTGGGATGGCTGAGGCAGCGCACATATGGATTCTGGAGCGCCTCCAGGACGCGCCCGGTCATCTCTTCGCGGGGCATCCGCTGACCGCCATGCACGCTCGCCTGTACCCAGTCGAGCTCGGCCAGGGCGTCGTCGGGAAGATCGAGGCGCCCATCCGGCAGGATGTCGCACTCGATTCCCCGCAGCACGCGAAACGGCGCCAGCAGCTCGTTCGCGGCTGCGATCTCCTGGGCCTGACGGCGCACGTCGTCCGGGGTGAGCCCTCGCACGGCGCCGACCGCCGGCGTGTGGTCGCAGATCGCCAGGTAGTCGTAGCCGCGCTCGCGCGCCGCGCGGCCCATCTCCTCGATGCTGGCCCTCCCGTCCGACCAGGTCGAGTGGGAGTGCAGATCCCCGCGGATGCTGCCGAGCTCGACGAGCGCGGGCGGCTCACCGCGGAACGGCACCTCGCGTAGCTCCGGCGGCAACCACGGGACGCCGAGCGCGCGGTACAGCGCCGCCTCGTCGGGCGCAGCGGGCAACGGCTCGAGCGCCGTAACGTACTCCGTCGAACCGGTCGTTCGCGCCAGCGCGGTTCCAAACCGCCCCGGCTCGCTGACGACGAGCTCGACCGGCACGCCGTCGACCGTGACCCCGACGGCGCGCCGCTGCTCCCGCTCGACGAGCGCGACGATCTGCGGCAACTCTGCGAAGCGCGCGAGCGACGGCTCGGGGTCGCGGGCCGCGCACACGACCGCCAGGTGCTCGCAGGAGTCGCGCCAGCGCCGCACGTCGCCGGCGACCTCGCCGTCGAGCGCGACGGCGATGCCGCCGACCAGCTCGCGAGCCCGGTTCAGGAGCAGCCCCTGGCGCGGCCGCGGCTCGGCCTCGCTCGCCAGCGCCTCGAGCAGCCGCTGCTCGGTCTTCGGGCCGATACCCGGGGCGTCCTTCAGCCGCCCTTCCGAAGCCGCCTGGCGGAACTCCTCCGCGGTGCGCACGCCCAGCGCCCGCGCGAGCTCGACCGAGCGCCTGGCGCCGAGCCCCAGGTAGCGACCGAGCCCGATCAGGTCGGGCGCCAGCTCACGCTCGAGCTCCGCCAGCTCGCGGATCTCGCCGGTCTGCACCAGCTCGCGCAGCCGCGCCTCGATCCCGGGGCCGATGCCCCGCAGCTGGCGGACCTGTCCGTTGGTCACGAGCTGCTCCACCGCCACCGGGGCCGAGCGGATCGTGTCCGCCGCCCGTCGGTACGCGCGGGCGGTGTACGGGTTGGCGTCGGCCAGCTCGAGCAGCGACGCGAACGCGTCGAGGCGGTCCGCGATGCTCGCGTTTGTGATCAGGACGGCTCCGGGTCCATGAACGCGAGCTTCGTGCTCAGCCCGGCGCCGGCGCGCAGCGTCGCGATCCGCCTGCCGCGCTGCACCGCGGCGTGCACGCGCCCCAGATGCTCGCCAAGGCGAGCGGCGAGCGCATCGAGATCCGCGACGATCACCACCAACCCCCAGAATCGCGCCGGCCCGCCAGGATCCTCGTCGACAGCCTCGACCAGCTCGAGGATCGCGGGACCGACCCGCCGGAAGCCCTGACGGAAGCCGCCGGCGTCGCGGAGCCGCTTCAGCGGTAAATCCGCGGCTGCGAGCGCGGACGAGGTCCGGTCGAAGTCCGGCGTCACCACCACCACGTGGTCGAGTCCGCTCGCGCCGTTCGGGTGTGGATCCGCCGGCTGTGCTGACGCAGCGAACGCGAAGCTTCGCAGGCCGTCGATCTCCGGCAGCGACCATCCGGTGATGCCGGTGCCCCCGGCGCCGAGCGCGAGCGTCACGCCGCCGATCACGACCTTCCCGTCGCGCACCGTGAAGCCGAGCCGCGCCCAGCGCTCCGGCGGATCGGCGATGCGCAGCGCGCTCAGCGAACCGCTCACCGAGAAGCCAGCTTGAGAGCCCGCTCGAACACCGCCTCCATCATCCCCTCGGTCAGCTTCCCGGTGAACGTGTTCTGCTGGCTCGGGTGAAAGCAGCCCAGCAACGTGAAGCGCCCCAGAGCCGCCTGCGCCCCGTGACCAAACCGCGGCCGCGGGCGTGGGAGCGCGACGCCGAGCGCGCTCACCGTCCGCAGCGCCGCGTCCCAGGCAAAGCTACCGAGGCACACGATCGCGCGCACCCGGCTCAGCAACTGAAGTTCCCGCACGAGGTACGGGAGGCAGTTGTCGCGCTCGGACGGCAGCGGCCGGTTCGCGGGCGGCGCGCAGCGGACCGCCGCCGCGATGTAGCAGTCGCGCAGCTTCAGGCCGTCGCCCCTCGATACCGACATCGGCTGGTTGGCGAGCCCCGTCCGGTGCAGCGCCGCGAACAACCAGTCACCGGAGCGATCGCCGGTGAAGATCCGCCCCGTCCGGTTGCCGCCGTGCGCGGCCGGCGCGAGCCCCACCACCAGCAGTCGCGCGCCGGCGTCCCCGAACCCCGGCAGCGGCCGCCCCCAGTACTCCTCCTGCGCGAACGCGGCGCGCTTCACCCGGGCGGTCTCCTCGCGCCACGCGACCAGCCGCGGGCAGCGGCGGCACGCGATCACCTCGCGACACAGCGCCTGGAGCTCGCCGCTCACGGCGCCGAGGGCGGCGCGAGCACCCCGGCGATCAGGCGGTCGATAACCGGGGCCAGCTCCATCACGTCCGACGGCTCTCCGAGCCTGACCTGCCGCGAGATCAGCTCGGTGATCGCGCCGACGATCGCGAACGCGTCGAGCGGCGAGGCGAAGCGCGCGATCAGTCCTCGCCGCGCGTTGGCCGCGTTCTCCGCGTCGAGCACGTCGGCGAACGCCTGCATGATCTGGTCCCGGCGCCGCACCGCCTCGGGTCCCGCGCCGATGATCTCGACCAGCAGCGTCTGCGAGTAGTCGGGGTGCTCCGCGACCGTGCTGAGGAACGCGCGCGTGCCGGCCTGCATGCGCTGCGCGGGGTCCTGGCCGGCGCCGCGGGCAGCGTCCGCCATCCCGCGCAGGAGCACCTCGGCGGCGCGATCGAACAGCGCCGTGATGCACTCCTCCTTGTTGGCGAAGTGCTCGTAGAACGTCGCCTTCGACATCCCGGCCCGGCGGCTGATCGACTCAGAGCCGGTGCCGGCATAGCCGTGCTCGGCGAACTCCGCGGCGGCCGCGCGCAGCAGGCGCTCGCGCTGGAGCGGCAGGCGAACCTCGCGCGGCGGTGCGTGGCGGCCTCTCGCGGGGGGCGGCTGAAGGTCCATCTCAGGCCTTGAGCGCGCGCCCGTAATGGCGCTCGTAGTAATCCCGGTAGACCCCGGTGCGGATCGGTTCCCACCACCACGCGTTGTCGCGGTACCAGCGGACGGTTCGCTCCAGGCCCTCGTCGAAGCGCACGCGCGCCTCCCAGCCGAGCGCGCGCAGCTTCTCGGAGGACAGCGAGTAGCGCCGGTCGTGACCTGGCCGGTCGGTGACGTACTCGACAAGCGACTCGTCGGCGCCGGTCAGCGCGACGATCCGCTTCACGACCTCGATGTTCTCGCATTCGTCCGGGCCGCCACAGTTGTAGGCCTCGCCGTGCGCGCCGTGCACGAGCACCTGTCCGATTCCGCGCGCGAAGTCCTCGACGTACAGCCAGTTGCGAACGTTGCGGCCGTTGCCGTAGACCGGCAGCGGGTCGCCGGCGAACGCGTTGAGGATCATCAGCGGGATCAACTTCTCAGGATGCTGGTAGGGGCCGTAGTTGTTGGAGCCCCGGCAGATCACAGTCTCGAGGCCGTAGGTGTGGAAGTAGCTTGCGACCAGCAGGTCGGCGCCGGTCTTGGTCGCGCTGTACGGGCTCGACGGCCGCAGCGGCGAGACCTCCGTGAACGATCCGTCCTCGATCGAGCCGTACACCTCGTCGGTTGAGACCTGCACGTAGCGCAGACCCCGCTCGCGCGCCGCCTCGAGCAGCACGTGCGTGCCCTGCATGTTCGTGACGATGAACGCCTCGGGGCCGGAGATCGAGCGATCGACGTGCGTCTCGGCGGCGAAGTTGACGATCGCCTGGCAGCCCGCCACGGCGTCCGCGACCGCGACCGGGTCCTCGATCGCGCCGTGCACGAAGCGGATCTGCTCGATCACGTCGTGCAGGTTCTCGCGACGGCCCGCGTAGGTGAGCTTGTCGAGCACCGTCACCTCGTCGCCGTGCTCTGCGAGCCGCACGCGAACGAACGTCGACCCGATGAACCCCGCACCCCCGCAGACGAGCAGCTTCATCAGGCGGGAACGGTCGAGGCGAGAAACTGCTCGAGGCCCTGGCGCCAGTCGGGAAGCGCCGGCGCCTGATCGCGACGCTCGGTGGCGAGCACGCTGTACGCCGGCCTCGGCGCCGGCCGCCCGAGATCGGCGCTCCGGCCGCGTTTGAGCTCACACGCGAGCTCCGCGCGCTGCACGATCTCGCTCGCCAACTCAAACCAGGAGCACTGGCCCGCCGCCGCCACGTGCAGGATTCCCGGGACGCGCGAGCGCGCCAGCTCGACCAGCGCGGGCGCCAGGTGGCCGGTGAACGTGGGGCACCCGACCTGGTCGTCGACGACGCTTAGCTCCGGGCGTTCCGCCGCCAGGCGCATGATCGTCGCTGGGAAGCACGGCCCGCCGGTGCCGAATAGCCATGACGAACGGACGATCGTGTGTTGTCCGGGCGCCGCTCGCGCGACCGCCAGCTCGCCCTCGAGCTTGGAGCGGCCGTAGACCGACAGCGGCCCAACCGGATCGCTCTCGACGTACGGCTCGCGCTTGTGTCCGTCGAACACGTAGTCGGTCGAGACATGGATGATCCAGGCCCCGGCGGCCGCGGCGGCGGCCGCGACGTTGCCAGCGCCCGCCGCGTTGACCGCCAACGCAGCGGCCGGGTGACGCTCGGCGCCGTCCACGTCGGTCCACGCCGCGCAGTTGATGACCGCGTCGGGCGCGGCGTCCGCGACCGCGTGCTCGGTCGCGGTGCGGTCGCGCACATCGAGCTCGCCTCGCGACATCGCGATCGTGTCGGCTCCGAGCGCGCCGACGGCAGACGCCACGTCGCGGGCCAGCATCCCGCCCGCGCCAGTGATCAGCACTCGCGTCACGCAATCAAGGGTATTGGGATCGGGTCAACAGCTCATTCGGTCCAGTGGCCCTCGACTCGCTCGCCGTCGCCGCCCTCCGGCCGATCGGAGCCGATCGCGATCAGCGTCAGCCCGTCGGGGCCTGCTTCGAACGCGCGTGCGACCGGCGGCGCCACGCGCAGCACGTCCCACCGCCTGAGCTCGACGATGTCCTCGTCGAGCTTTGCGCGGCCCGAGCCGGAGACGACGACATATGCCTCCTCCTGCTCGCGGTGGCGGTGACCGAGCGGCGATCTATAGCCCGGGCCGTAGCGGAGGTAGGTGACGCCCAGGTGTTGGGAATCGAGATGCTTGCGGCCGAATCGGGCCTCGAACTCATCGCCACGATCAGCCGCGGCGTTCTCGATCTCCATCAGGTTCTTCACCGTGTAGTCGCTCATGAGACGTGAGTCTATGTAGGGTGTGCTGCCATGGGTGAACGAACGAAATACACAGCCGGAACCTTCTCCTGGACCGATCTGACGACGCCCGATCAGGACGGCGCCAAGCGCTTCTACAGCTCGCTGTTCGGGTGGGACGCGACCGACAACCCGATGGGCGAGGGCGCCGTCTACTCGACGATGTCGATCGGCGGCAAGGACGTCGCCGCGATCTCGCCGCAGCCGCAGCAGCAGCGCGACGCCGGCGCGCCCCCGATCTGGAACTCCTACATCACGGTCGACAGCGCCGACGAGGCACTGCAGCGGGCCAAGGGGCTCGGGGCGACAGTCCACGCCGAGGCGTTCGAGGTGATGGATGTCGGCCGGATGGGGGTGGTGCAGGATCCGCAGGGTGCGTACTTCCTGGTGTGGGAGCCCCGACGGCACATCGGCGCCTCCCTGGTAAACGTCCCCGGCGCGCTGACCTGGAACGAGCTGGCGACGCCGGACATGGACGGCTCCGCGGAGTTTTACAGCGAGCTGTTCGGGTGGTCGTTCGATCGGCTCGAGGACTCGCAGATGCCCTACAACGTCATCAAGAACGCAGACGGGCGCACGAACGGCGGGATCCGGCCTGCGATGGAGAACGAGCCCACCCACTGGCTGGTGTACTTCGGCGCCGAGGACATCGAGGCGACGATCGGCAAGGTGTCGGAGCTCGGCGGCAGCAAGCTCGTCGGGCCGATGCCGATCGGAGCGGGACAGATTGCGATCACCCAGGATCCGCAGGGCGCGGTGTTCGCGCTGTACGCCGGGCAGTTCGAGGATTAAGGGCATACTGCGTGCGTGCGCGTCGCGCTGTTCGTTCTCGCGATGGCGGTCGCCGGCGTCGGGTGCGGCCAGCAGCAACTGGCGCCGCCGACCCGATCCACGCCGCGGCCGGGGCTCCCGACGCCCCATCCCCAGGCGGTTGAGCCGGTCGCGGGCGCGGCGCCCGCGACCGGAGGATCAAGCCCCACGGGACCGGCATCGGTCAGCGTGAACTCCGGCTCGGGCGGCTCGCTGGCGCGGCCCGTGTCGGACGCTCAGATCCGCAGCGAGCTGGCGGCGAGCGGATTGTCGGCTAACCCGAATCAGGCGACGCTCACCGCGGACGGACTCGCGATCCCGCCGGTCAATGCGCCGCCCGCCGTCCAGGAGATCATCCAGGCGGGAAACCAGATCGCGAGGCTTCCCTACCGCTACGGCGGCGGCCACATCACCTACGAGGACACCGCCTATGACTGCTCGGGTTCGATCAGCTTCGTGTTCGACGCCGCCCACCTTCTCACCGGGACCGTGGTCTCCGGGCAGCTGATGAACTGGGGTGACGCGGGCCCCGGCAAGTGGATCACGGTGTTCGCGAACGCCGGCCATACGTTCATGTACATCGCCGGCCTGCGGTTCGACACCGTCGCGCTTGCGCAGACGGGCTCGCGGTGGTCGAACCGGCCGGCCACAGAGGACCTCGCCGCCTTCGCCGTGCGGCATCCGCCTGGCCTGTAGAGCGATCAGGCGGCGGCGGGCTCGGGCTCGACGCTGAACTGGAGCAGCAGCTCGGTGAAGCGCTCGGTGTCCTCGATCTGCGGGCAGTGGCCGACGCCGGGCAGCAGCTCCAGGCGAGCATTCGGAACCGCGGCCAGGATCCGCTCCGCGCCGCGATGGAACACCAGCCGGTCGCGATCGCCCCACACGAGCAGCACACGACACGCGATCCGCTCGAGCTGGTAGGGCTGGCGCAGCTCGGGAATCAGCCGCTTGGCGGTATTGAGATACCCGGCCACCGTCGCGCGCCGGCGGTGGTGCCAGGTGAAGGCGGAGATCACGGCCGGGTCGATCAAATGAGGCGACGCGAACGCGAGCTGGCGGTAGAGCCGCGCGACCGCGCTGCGGATCACGAGGCCGGGAACGGGGGTCGGCAGCGCCAGAATCGAGCGGAGCACCGGGTCGCGCTCGACCAGGAACAGCAGCCGGGTCATCTCGAGTCCGGCCGGGGCAACCGCGACGACCCCGGCGATCCGGTCGCGCTGGCGCTCGGCCAGCCGCAGCGCCACGCAGCCGCCGAGGGAGTTGCCCACGACCACGACCGGCTGGCGCGGCCGCCCCCCGACGTACCGGGTCGCCGCGGCCGCGAACTCGTCGAGTTGCGGCAGGATCGGTCCGGGGACGAGCGGATCGGCCAGGCCGAAGCCGGGGAGGTCGACAGCGATCGCGCGGCGGCCGCGGCGGGCAAGCACCGCGAGCGTCTGCCGCCAGGTGTCGGCGCTGTCCGCATACCCGTGCAGCATCACCAGCGGCACCCCGTCTCCCTCCAGTTCCAGGACCCGCGTGTCGTAGCCGGCGAGGTCCATGCGGTGCTCGAACAGCGGCTGGATCATGGTCGTGGTATCGGCCGCTCCGTGCCTCGGATCGAGGGGCTACCCGGCAGCCGGCGAGGGAGCTGGCTCCGCGGCTGCATGGGTGACGAAGTCCTGGCCGCGAACGAGCACGAAGCCGAGCGCCGCCCCGGCGAGCGCGATCACGGCACCGACCAGCAGGATGTCGTTGACCGCGCTCGCGAACACCGCGTGGATCGCGACCGTCGCCCGCGCCCGCTCGGCAGCGGGAATCGACGCGATCACCTTCTGCGTCCCTCCGGCAGCCACCGCATGCGCGATCTGCGCAGCGTGCCCTGCGGCGGGCGTGCCGGCGAGCTTCGGGGCGAGCTTGTTGGTGATCGCGCTTTCGAAGATCGCGCCCAGCACCGCGATTCCGGTCGCGGTTCCCACCTGCCTGAAGGTGTTGTTGATCCCCGACGCCATTCCGCTGCGCTGGGGCGGCACCACCCCGATCGCGGCCGATGCGAGCGCGGGGTTCACGAGCCCAACGCCCGCGCCCGCGACGATGAAACCGGGGAGCAGGTAGGTCCAGTGTGTCGAGGCGGTGATCCCGCGCATCAGCAGCAGCCCGATGCCGGTCAGCAGCAGCCCGCCGCCCAGCAGAAAGCGCACCGGCATCCGCGCGGACAGGTTGCCGGAGATCGCGGCGACGAAGAACGACAGCACGGTGAACGGCAGGAACCGCAGCCCCGTCTGGAGCGGCGAGAGCCCAAGGCTGGTCTGGATGTACAGCACCAGGTACAGGAACATCGCGAACATCGCCGACCCGAGCGCGACCGCCACCACCGAGGCGCCGCTGAATGTTGGCTTGCGGAACAGTCCCACGTCGAACATCGCGTGCTCCTGCACGAACTGCGAGATGGTGAAAACGGCCAGCAGCACGATCGACGCGGCGAACAGCGACACGATCAACGTGCTGCCCCAGCCGTTGCTGTTGCCGCGGATGATCGCCAGGATGAGCAGGAACAGCGCCCCGGTGAAGGTGACCGTCCCGACCCAGTCGACGCGGGCGCCCTCGGGCTGGCGGGACTCGGTGACCCGCGCCAGCGTCAGCGCCGCGGCCGCGATCCCGATCGGGACGTTGATGTAGAAGATCGAGGACCAGCCAAAATCCTCGGTCAGAAAGCCCCCCAGCAGCGGCCCGACCGCGGCCGACGCGGCGATCGTCGCCCCCCAGATCCCGAACGCGGTGCCCCGCTCGCGCCCGTGGAACTCCTGGGCGATCAGCGCCAGCGCGGTCGAGAACATGATCGCGCCGCCGATCCCCTGCCCGCCGCGGGCCAGGATCAGGAACAGCGCGCTCGGCGCCAGCGCACACAGCAGCGAGGTCGTGGCGAACAGCACCAGCCCGATCGAGAATACGAGCTTGCGGCCGAACAGGTCCGCGAGCGCCCCGGCGGTCAGCAGCAGCGACGCGAGCGTCAGCGCGTATGCGTCGATCACCCACTGGATGTCGGAGAAGCTGGCCTTGAGCTCCGCCGCGATCTTTGGCAGCGCGACATTCACGATCGTGATGTCCAGCAGCAACATGAACGTCGCGATGCAGACGACCAGCAGCGTCCACCACTTACGTTCCATCAGCGTTCGATCCTATCTCGGTCGATGGCGCCCCCGAATCCGAACTGGCCGCACGGCCAGTTGAGAGCGCAAGCAAGGTCCAGGTGTTGGTTCCCGCGTCCGGAGGGCGGCAAACGCGCTGTTACCCCGCCGCAAAGGCGGGGATGAACTTCGCGGCGTCGATCGTGCCGAAGCCGGTCGTCAGGTCATAGCCGCGCCCCGCCGCGAAGCCCCGGACCCGTCCGGGGCCGTGCGGGAAGGTGTTGTTCCCCCGGGTCACGTCGACGATCCCCGCGCTGCCGCGATGCCGCAGCGAGTACAGGCGCGCCGGGAGGTCGATGATCGCGTGGTGGGCGAGCTGATCGGCGTCCGCGACGACGCCCGCGAGCTCGACGGTCGCAAGGCTTGTGCCGCCGATCAGCTGCCATGAGGGGCCACCGTCAAACGACGTGTAGACCTCCGCCGCCGCTTCGGTCGCGGCGCTCATGCTGATGTCGGGGAGCCCCCGGTGCGCGCCGACCACATGCCGTTGCGCGCGCTGATAGCTCGGCCGCGCGAACACGCTCGAGCGGCCCCCGCCCGTGGCGCCGCCGCTGTCGTTCCATGCGACGTCGGGAGAGGTCCGCCTGCCGCCGGCGTCGAGCGTCAGTCTGGTGCCCCCTGCGGCAAGCACCAGTGGGTCGCTGGGTGGCCACTGCGTCGTGCGGAACGCGTAGTAGTGCTGGCGGTCGAGTTTGAGGCCGGCGGCGCCGGTGTCGCCCGAGGCCGCCACGAGCCCCAGCCGGTGCCGCGAGGCCTGCACGAACGTCGTGCGCAGGTCGCGGATCGACCGCGCGCTCGGGAACGTCTGCTCGGTCGCCCCCCACGACATCGAGATGAGATCGCCGACGTGGTGTTTGATCGCCCATCGGACGGCGCCCATCATCTGTGGCATGCCGTGCGTCCCCTCGGTCTCGTCGACGGGCGTCTCGAGCACGACGATTCGCGCGGCCGGCGCGAACACGTGAGACCACTCGACGTCAAGCGTCGTCTCCGTCGCCCAGATCAGCTGGTCCTCGCTGGGATTGCGGCCGAACCGGGGCACCCTCCCGACCGGCTGGTAGATCCGCAGGCTCGGCGGATCGGGCAGGTGAAATGCGCGGTCGAACGTGCGCAGGTCGGACCGCAGCGTCGGCGAGCCGAACGAATCGAGGATCACGATCGTGCGGCCGGCACCGTCGACGTGGCGGGCTAGCAGCGGCCCCATGTCGTAGGCGCGGCGCAGCTGAGCAGGGGTGTAGCAGCGAATGTTGAAGCGCTGCTGGCAGCCGCGCGGCGAGGGCGGCGGTGGGACGTTCGCGCTCGACGCGTGGTCGACGCCAGCGATTCGCAGCGCCGGCTCGGCCGCGGCGTTGCCCGCGCCAGCCGCGAGCACGAGCGCTAGGAAAAGTGCGCGGCGCACTTCAGGCGCGGCCGTACACCGGAACCGCGGCGCCGCTCGTGGGCTGCGAATCGGGCGAGAGCAGGTGGGCGATCACGCCGGCGATCGCCTCCGGCTTGACCCACTTCTCGTGGTCGGCGTTCGGCATCGCCGCGCGATTGCCCGGTGTGTCGATCACGCTCGGGAGGATCGCGTTGCAGCGGATGCCGTCGTGCCTGTACTCGACGGCGACCGCCTGCGCAAACGCGATCACCGCCGCCTTCGATGCGATGTAGCCCGCCGCGCCGGGAAACGGCTGCACCGCCGCCCGCGTTCCAACGCACACGATCGAGCCGCGGGCGGGCGACGGGTTCTCCAGCATGTGCGGGATCACGGCCTGGGTCATCAGGTAGGTGGGGCGCAGGTTGAGCCGGAACTGGCGCTCGAAGTCCTCGACGGGCGTCTCGTGAACACGGCCCGCGGCCTCGAAGCCGCCGACGAGGTTCACCAGGCCGTGGAGCGACGCCGAGGCCTCGCCGGCGCCCGCCGCGACCACCTCGCGGACGGCGTCTGGATCGAACAGGTCGGCCTGGATCAGATCGAGGCCATCGGCGCGCTCGACCCGTTCCAGCTCGCGCTCGACGATCCACGGGACCACCACGCGCCATCCGTCGGCGAGCAGCCGTTTCACGACCGCGGCGCCGAGCCCGCCCGTCCCTCCGGTGACTATCGCGGTGCGTTTCACTGGGGCTGCCCTCCGGCGGGCCACTTTAGCCGTCCGCGCACCGTTTTATCGTCGTGCCCCCGATGGAGGTGCGTCACTTCGCAGATGGATGCCAGATCGCCCAAGCCTTGCTCGTGCGCGATCTCGAGACCCGGCGACGCCGAGACGGAGCCGAATTCTTGAAGCTGCTGCTCGGCGACCGCACGGGCAGCGTGCCCGCGATCGTCTGGGACGACGTCGAACAGGTCCGCGAGGTGTGCCGTGCAGGCGAGGTGGTGTGGGTCGCCGGAATGTTCTCGGTTCATCCACGGTTCGGCCCGCAGTTGTCGCTCGAGTCGGTGCGGCCGGCCCAGGACGGGGAGTACTCACGTGACGCGCTGCTGGACGGTCCGAGCCGCTCGGCCTCGCAGCTCGAGTCAGACCTGCGCGAGCTGCTGATGACGATCCAGAACCCGCATCTGCGACGGCTGCTGGGGATCGTGTTCAGCGAGCGCTCGCCGACGTGGGCGCAGTACCGGGACGCGCCCGCAGCCAAGCGCTACCACCAGGCCTACCGTCACGGATTGCTCGAGCACTCGCTGACCGTCGCGCAGGCGGTGAGCGCGATCTCAGCGACGTTCCCCGGGATCGACCGCGACGTCGCGGTCACCGGCGCGCTGCTGCACGACATCGGCAAGCTCGAGGCATACGAGGTGCAGGGTGGCGCGATCTCGATGTCAGACCGCGGTCGCCTGTATGGCGAGATCCCGCTCGGCTACTACCGCGTCCGGCGATTGATCGAGCGGCTGGAGGGATTCCCGCCCGAGCTCGAGCAGGCGCTGCTGCACATCATCCTCAGCCATCACGGCTCGCTAGAGCACGGCAGCCCGGTCGTTCCCTGCACGCGCGAGGCGACGCTCGTGCACATGATCGACAACCTCGGGGGCCGGCTCGGGAGCTTCGACCGCCTGGAGAAGGAGCTGCCGACAGGCGAGCAGTGGTCGAGCTACGACAAGGCACTCGGGGGCGGGGCGTACTTCGGGGGCGCCGCGCAGGGCGCGGAGCGCGAGGCGGCGTAGCCGCCCTCCCGGACCGAGCGCGTAGCCGCCCTCCCGGACCCTTCACGGCCTCGTGCCAAATTTGCGCAAATAGCGTGTCGACTTGGGGGCGGGCGGCTGAGCCGGCCCGCGGCTTATTAGAGTTGCCTGTGAATGGCCAAGGACACGGAGAAGCTGATCCGCCAGCTGTCCTTGATCTCGTACCTGATGGCCGAGCGGCGGCCGGTCACAGCGGCAGAGATTCGCAGGGACGTGGAGGGCTACAGCGTGATGAACGAGGATGCATTCGCGCGGCGCTTCTATGCCGACCGCTCCGAGCTCGACGCGCTTGGGATCGCGCTGTCGGTCGAGCGGCCGGTCGACGGCCTCGTCGAGCAGGAGACCTACTCGTTGCCGCCGGAGAACTTCCACCTGCCGCCGATCGAGTTCAGCGACCAGGAGCTCGCGGCGCTGCGCACCGCCCTGCAGCTGCTGGATGGCGAGTTCGCGTACGCCGAGCCCCTGCGGCTGGCGTTGCAGCAGATCTCGTGGGGGCGCCCGAGCCCGCTGCGTGCGCCGGAGCAGCACACGGTCGCGCTGGGTATCACCGGCGCCCCCGGTGGACATGACATCTCGCAGCGGCTGGCGAAGATCGAGACCGCGATCTTCCGCCGCAAGACGATCGTGTTCGACTACTACACGATGGAGCGCGACGACGTCGGGGCGCGCAGGGTCGACCCCTACCAGCTGCTCTACCAGGGTGGGCAGTTCTACATCGTCGGCCGCTCCCACGAGCGCGACGCGATCCGCGTGTTCCGCCTCTCGCGGATCCGGGGGAAGGTCGGCTACGCGACCAAGGCCGAGCACGACTTCCAGCGGCCGGCGGACTTCGACCCGCGGGCATACGCCAACCGGATCCAATGGCAGTTCGGTGATCCGGTCGGGACCGCCGAGGTGTGGGTCGGACAACGGATCGCGTGGCAGATCGAGCGTCACTTCGGCCGCTATGGGGAGATGCGCCCGGCGGGCTCCGACGGCGATCAGGTGTTCATCACCTCCTACTCGAACGCCAGGCAGCTGATCGCGTGGGTGCTGGGGCTCGGCGAGCACGCCCGGATCCTCGGACCGCCCGAGCTCGCCGAGGAGCTCCGCGAGCGACTCGAGTTGCTGATCGAGCGCCATACGGGCGCCCCGCAGATCGCCTCCGAGGTGGACGCGCCGGCCGCGCCCGACGCCACGGCGGACGGCGCGTCGCCGGATTCCGATGGCGACGCCGGCAACGGCCACCATCCCGACGCGGCGATCCGGCCGGAGCGATTCGCGCGGTTGGTGACGCTGGCGAGCATCCTGATCGAGGCCGGGCGCGCTGGGCGGCGGTTGGATGCCGCGCAGCTGGCGGCCGACCTGAACCTGACCGATCAGGAGCTGCGCGAGGACATCTCACTGCTCAACGTCGTCAACTTCGGCGCGGGCACCTACGTGCTGTACGCCGAGATCGGGTCGGACGGCATGATCGAGGTGGATCCGGAGCCGTACGGCGACTCGTTTGCGCGCCCGGCGCGGCTGCTCCCGGTCGAGGCCAAGGCCCTGGTCGCGGCGATCGACCTGATCGGCGAACACATCCCGGAGGGGTCGCTGACGTCGGTGCGCGAGAAGATCGTCGCGGCGCTCGGCGAGGATCCCGCACAGGAGGGGCTGCAGATCGCGGCCCCGCCGGCCGACGACAGCGAGATCTCGAGCGTGGTCTCGCGCGCGATCGCGGGTCGTCGGCTGCTGTCGTTCGAGTACTACAAGGAGAACGAGGACGAGTTCAGCAGTCGCGTGGTCGAGCCGTACGCGCTGATCAACGGCCGCGAGGGCTGGTATCTGGCTAGCTTCGATCCTTCGCGCGGCGCGGTGCGCCACTTCCGGCTCGACCGAATCAAGTCGGCGACCGTGACCGACGAGCGGTTCACACCGCGCCCGGACGTCGACCCTGCGGCCGATGTAGACGGTTGGCCGCGGACCGGCGAGGTACCGGCCTCGCGGCGCGCGCGGCTGTGGATCTCGCCGGAGCGGGCGCGGTGGGCGCGCGAAGAGCGTTTCGTGCTGGCCGAGCTGGCGGACGGAGCCGTGATCGTGGACCTCGGGTTTGCCGGACTCGACTGGCTGGTGCGCGAGGTGCTGAAGGAGGCGGGCGACGCGGTCGTGCTCGAGCCGGCCGACGCGAGGGCCGCGGTGCGCGCCGCGGCGACGGCGATCGCCGGAGCGAAGCAACCGGTCTCGGCGTGAGCCGGGGCCGCCGGCCGTTCTCGAGAGTGGGCCCGTGAGCCGCCGCGACCAGATCAAGATGTCCTCCGAGGAGATCGAAGCGTTCCTGCGCGAGCAGCGGGTGGTGATCTGCGCGACCAACGGCGTGCGAGGCTGGCCCCACCTGATGCCGCTGTGGTACGTTGTCAGAGAAGGCCGCGTGTGGTCGTGGACCTACGCCAAGTCGCAAAAGGTCCGCAACCTCGAGCGCGACGCCCGCGCGACGCTCCAGGTCGAGGACGGCGAGCGCTACGAGGAGCTGCGCGGCGTCATGATCGAGGCGCACACGATCGTCCACCGGGACCCCGAGCTCGTCGTCGAGTTCGGCACTGAGCTGTTCGCGCGGTATGGGAGTGACAGCACGGGCGCGGACTTCCTCGAGGCGGTCCGCGCGCAGGCGGCCAAGCGCGTGGCCCTGGAGTTCGAGCCGCAGCAGGTCGCCAGCTGGGATCACCGCAAGCTCGGCGGCGTTTACTGACCGGGCGGCGGACGCCCGGTACCCTCCGGCACGCGATGGAAGACCTGAAGGGGCTGATCCTGTCCGGGGGCAAGGGCACGCGCCTGCGGCCGATCACGCACACCAGCGCCAAGCAGCTGGTCCCGGTCGCGAACAAGCCAGTCCTGTTCTACGGAATCGAGGCGATGGCACAAGCCGGGATCGAGGACGTGGGAATCATCATCGCGCCCGAGACCGGCGATGAGATCCGAGCGGCCGCCGGCGACGGCAGCCGCTTCGGCGTGAAGCTCACCTATATCGTCCAGGACCAACCGCTGGGGCTGGCGCACGCGGTGCTGACGGCCGAACGTTTCCTCGAGCAATCGCCGTTCGTGATGTACCTGGGCGACAACCTGCTCCAGGGCGGGATCGAGGACCTGGTGGTTGCGTTCCGGTCCGGCCGGCCGGACGCCCTGATCCTGCTCACGCCGGTGCCCGACCCCGAGCACTACGGCGTCGCCGAGCTGAGCGACGGCGCGGTCGTGCGTCTGGCCGAGAAGCCGCTCGAGCCGAAGACGGACCTCGCGCTCGTCGGCGTGTACATGTTCACCCCGGTTGTGTTTGACGCGGCCCGCGCGATCAAGCCGTCAGACCGCGGGGAGCTCGAGATCACCGACGCGATCCAACACCTGGTCGACAGGGGCTCGCGGGTGGAGCCGCACATCGTGCGCGGCTGGTGGAAGGACACTGGCCGGCTCGAGGACATGCTGGCCGCCAACCGGCTGGTGCTCGACACCATCCAGTCGCGAGTCGACGGGGAGCTGGTGGCGTCACAGGTCGACGGACGCGTCGTGATCGAGCGCGGCGCCCGCCTGGAGCGATCGGCCGTGCGTGGCCCCGCGATCATCGGCGCGGGCGCGCAGCTCAGCGACTGCTACATCGGCCCGTACACCGCGATCGGAGAGAACTGCACGATCGAGAACGCTGAGGTCGAGCACTCGATCCTGCTGACCGGCTCATCCGTCCGGGATCTGGCGGGGCGGATGGAGTCCTCGCTGCTGGGGCGCAACGTCGTCGTCGGCCGCGATCATCGCCAGCCGCGGGCGTACCGGTTCCTGGTGGGCGACAACTCCGAGATCGGGATCTTGTAGGGGCGCGGCCTGGCCTGGGGCGGCCGCACGGTCCGGAAGCGGGAGCGCTCCCCACCACCCGCCTCTCTCAGTGGGCGCTGAGCGTGTGCTGCGCTGTGTGGTGGACGGCCGCAGTCGAACCGCTGAGGCCGATCGAGGAGATCGCGAATGCGACCACGAACAGCGCGATCGTCAGCGCGCGCAGCCGTTGCGGCGTAAGCCACGTCATGTGCTGCGATTGCAGCCATGAGCGGACGCCGCTGGCCCCCGCCATTCCTGCCATCACGCAACCCGCGCACATAGCGGGAATGTAGCGCTCGCGGCGACCGCCGTGCGAAGCGCGGACGGCGTTGCTACGCCCCGCCGAGCAGCGACAGCAGCCCGCTCGGAGTCTCCGAGGCGCCCACGTGGACGCGCGGCATCGTCAGCGGGGCGGACGTGCTCTCGGTGATCCCGCCCTGTGTGGTGTAGGCCATCGTGAAGCCGGCAGTGTGCACGGCTTGGACGACGGCGTCGTTGTAGGCACCGAACGGATAGGCGAAGTAATAGACCGGGTGGCCGAGGACCGAGTCGAGCACCTGCCGCGAGCCTGCGGTCTCGGACTGCAGCTCGCTCGGCGTCAGTGCGCGAAGGTCCAGGTGGTGCGCAGTGTGGTCGCCGACGTCCATGCCGGCGCGATCGAGCTCGCGGATCTGGTCGGCGTCGAGGAAGCCAGGCTCGTTCATCCGGCCGGTGATGACGAAGAACGTCGCGACCATGTGCCACCGCTCGAGGTCGGGGAGGATCGTGCGGACGTCGTCGATGTAGCCGTCGTCGACAGAGATGATGATCGGCTTCGGTGGCAGCGCGGCGCCCCGATACAGGGCGTCGAACAGCTGCGCCTGGTGGATCGTGTGGTAGCCGGCCGCGTGCAGGGCCGCCAGTTCCGCGTCGAAGGTTGCCGGCAGCACCTTCAGGTCCGGCTGGCCAACCGCCGGCGGCGCGACCACCCGGTGATAAGTAAGCACCGGCACCTGGACGGTACGGGTCGCGGGGTTGGGGGGCGGGATCAGCCTCGGGACGCTGGGCGTCGGGGCGGGGGTAGCGGCGTGTCTGTGGCCGCTGACGCGAGCGACGTGCGTGGTGCTCGGGGTGCTGGCGGCGGAGCCGCAGCCGGCGAGCACGCCCACTGCCAGTGCGAGCGTGAGAAAGGGGCCGGTCAATCGGGACACGGCGGGCAAGGCTAGCGACGGAACCGGCTAGGCCGTCAGTCGCGCCAGTTCGGCCCGCAGCGACGCCTCTTCGGCCTCGAGTCGCTCGATGCGCGCGGCGAGATCCCCGTCGGCAGCGCCGGCGGCCGGCGTCGCCGGTTCGGGTTGGGTGTCCTGGCGGGCCGGGGTCGGCGCGTTCCGCTCGGCCGGCGCGGGCGCGTCCTCCGGGGCCGGGGTCGGCTCGTCCTGGGCGCCGCCCCCCAGCAGCTGCTGGTAGCGATCCTCCTTCTGGCCGGGACGCCGTTCAAGCCGCCGCACGAAGCCGCGGTCGATCAGCACGCCCAGCACGCGATCGACGTCGGCGAGCGTGTCGAGCCGGGCCATCCTGTCGCTGCGGCCCTTGAGCTCACCCGGGGTCTGGGGCCCTCGGAGCAGCAGGACGGCCAGGATGGCCAGCTCCTGCCGGTCCAGGCCGAGCGCCTCCTCGGCCAGGTGGCGGTACTTGATCGCGCGGCTGCCGTGGCCGCTGGCAAGACGCGCAAGCCCATAACGCGAGAGCCGCTGGGCGGCGTCGCGGACGGTCTGCTCGTCGTAGTCCGTGACCGGGTCGCGGTTGGTGGACTGGTTACAGGCAAGCCGCAGCGCGTTCAGCGACAGGGGGTACTGATCGGGCGTCGTCCAGCGCTTCTCGATCAGGCAGCCGAGAACGCGCTGTTCGGGCGGCGTCAGCTCGGCGAAATGCATTGGTGAGTCGGCACGGCCAACACGCGGCGAGGATATAGGTCGCGAGCGGCCGATCGCGCGCGGGAACGTCCCCGGGACGGGCGCCGGGAAGGAATTGCACGCCGGGGCGTCCTTGTGGAAGAGAATCGACCTTGCCGAGGTGCAGGAGGACGCAATGAAAACGCTAACGGCGCTAGCGATCGTGACCGTCATGGCCCTAGGAGCGGCGGGCTGCGGATCGTCCTCCAGCAGCTCGAGCTCGACGACGGTCAAGCGCGCCGCTACGACCGTGAGCACTCCGAAACCGAAGCGCAAGCATCACTCCAAGCCCAAGCATCACTCCAAGCCGAAGCCCAAGACGCACCACGTCGCACCGGCGCCCACCCCCCCGGCGCCCACGACCACAAGCGCGCCCGCGCCGGCGCCACCCACGACGCCCTCCACGCCTGCGCCAACACCCACCCCGACGGCCACCACGCCACCCCCGCCGCCGCCCACCACCACCACGCACAAGAGTCCACCGCCGCAGGGGGGCTGCATCCCCCAGGGCGGAGGCGGCGATGGTGATGGCGACAACCACGGCGGGCCGAGCGACGGCGACGGCTGCATGTGATCGCCGACGGCTGCGTGTGATCGCGACGGCTGCGTGATCGCGACGGCTGCGTGTGATCCGAGGACGGGCATCGTCGCGTAACCGGCGCCGATTGTCATGAAGTGACAATCACGGCGCCTGGAACGCCCTTCGTTTGTTACGCGATCGCAACGCGCGTGTCCCAGAGTCGGTGCAACCCCGGGCGATGATCGCCGCTGAGCGGCAGCCGGGGCGAACCGTGACGGCAAATGGCGGCTGAGCCGCCACTTCCCGCTTCGGTTCGTCCGAGCGACCCGAAAATGCAACGTCCAGCGGTTATCAAGTTCTGATAACGGGCGACCACGCCGACTCGTGACCCGGGAAGGCGCCCGACGACGCCGCGGTGGGCCAAGGGCGACGTATGCGGGGGCACGAGGGTTGACACATATCTCGTGCTGATATATCGTCACGAGGTATGCCAGGCCAGCCAGAGAGAATCGCCGGCGCGGGTGAGGCCGCCGGCCGCCCCGCCGACCTCACCCCCACCGGACCCGACCTCACCCCCACCGGACCCGACCTCACCCCCACCGGCCGGGTGATCCTCGGAATGATCGCGTTCGGGAAGCAGACCGGGTACGACATCAAGCAGCTGGTCGATAAGTCGACCCGGCACTTTTGGGCGGCGAGCTATGGGCAGATCTACCCGGAGCTCAAGCGGCTGGAGCACCAGGGGCTGGTCGTCGGGCGGGCGGAGCCGACGGGTGGGCGGGCGCGGATGGTGTACGTGCTGACGGCAGACGGCGAGCGGGCGCTCGAGGAATGGCTCGAGTCGGAGGTCGAGCCGCTGTACGAGCTGCGCGACGAGGGGATGCTGAAGCTGTTCTTCTCCGACGTCCTGCCCGAGCGACGGGTCGAGAACATCCGCGCGATGCGCGAGCGCCAGGAACGCAAGCTCGCGCAGCTGCGGGCGATCGAGCCGCACGCCCGCAGGACCGGCCCGTACCTCACGCTCCAGGTCGGGATCGGGGTCACCGAGTGGTTCATCGAGTGGTGCAGGGGGACCGAGCAACGGCTGGCCGCCGAGCAGGGCAACGAGCGGCCGGGCGAGGACTAGCGAGATGCTCACGAGACTTGCGGACTTCGTGTACGGCCGCGGGCGGCGGGTTTTGCTGGTCGCGGTGATCGGCGCCGCTGCCGCGGGTGTGTTCGGCGCGGGCGTGACGAAGCACATGAGCCCCTACGGGGCAGACGATCCCGCGACGCAGTCGGTGCAGGCCACCAACCGCTTCCAGGCGGCGGCGGGCCGGCAGATCGATCCCGGCGTGGTGGCGTTGGTTGGCACCGGTGAGGTGAGGGGTGCGCGGGCCGAGCGGCGCGTGAACCAGATCGCCGCGCAGCTGCGCGCGCAGCCGGACGTGGCGAGCGTCGTCAGCTACTACGACACGCACAACCCCGACATGGTCTCCCGCGACGGCCGCTCGACGTACGTGCTCGCGTACTTCAAGCCGCTGTCCGATCGCCAGCTCAAGGACGTAGCGCAGCAGATCGAGAACCGCTTCGCGGGCCAGAAGGACGTCGAGCTCGGCGGCCAGGTGGTCGCCAATGCCCAGGCGAACACGCAGGTCAGCCACGACCTCGCGCACGCGGAGCTGCTGGCGTTCCCGTTCATCTTCCTGCTGTCGCTACTGTTCTTCCGCTCGCCGGTGGCCGCGTTGCTGCCGCCGCTGCTCGGAGGGCTCGCGATCGTGACGACGCTGCTCGCGCTGCGGGTGGTGGCGAGCTTTGCGGACCTGTCGGTGTTCGCACTGAACTTCGTAACGGGAATGGGACTCGGTCTCGCGATCGACTACAGCCTGTTCATGGTCTCGCGCTATCGCGAGGAGGCGGCGCGCAGCGGCTTTGGACCCGAGGCGCTGCGCCGCACGCTGCAGACCGCCGGGCGGACGATCCTGTTCAGCTCGGTGACGGTCGCGGCGGCGATCGCGTCGCTGGCGATCTTCCCGCAGCGGTTTCTCTACTCGATGGGGATCGCCGGCGCCCTGGTGGCGCTGGTGGCGGCAGTCCTGGCGCTGGTCGTGCTCCCCGCGCTGCTGGCGGTGCTGGGCCCGCGGGTCAACGCGCTGGCGCCGCGCCGCCTGCAGCGGGCCGCCAGCCGTGACGCGCGCCCGCTTCAGAGCGGCGCCTGGTACCGGCTCGCACGCTTCGTCACGAGACGCCCGGGGCCGATTGCGATCGCGAGCGTGGCGGTGCTGATCGCGCTCGGCGTCCCGTTCACCGGGATCAAGTTCGTGAACGTCAGCGCCAGCGTCCTGCCGCACAGCGCGAGCGCGCGGCAGGTCGACACGGCGCTCAAGCGATCGTTTCCGCCGAACCGCACCGCGCCGCTCGAAGTCGTGCTCGGCGCTCCCGCGTCCTCGACGCAGGTGCAGGCGCTAGCGGCTCGACTCAAGCAGCTTCACGATGTGTCGGCGGTGGCGCCCGCGCAGCCTGCCGGCCCGACGACGTCGCTGCTCGCGGTCGCGCCCGTGCAGCCGCCGCTGAGCGACGCGACCAAGCAGCTCGTGCGCGACGTCCGCGCGATCCACCCTCGGTTCTACCTCGGAGTGGCCGGCCAGACCGCGGCGTTCCTCGACCTCGAGCACAGCCTCGGCGCGCACCTGCCGGCGGTGCTTGCGGTGATCGTCGCCTCGACGCTGATCGTCCTGTTCCTGTTCACCGGGTCGGTCGTGCTGCCGGTCAAGGCGGTCCTGATGAACGTCCTCAGCCTGAGCGCGGTATTCGGGCTGCTCGTCCTGATCTTCCAGGACGGCAACCTCCAGGGCCTGCTCTCGTTCACGAGCCCCGGCGCGCTCGACGCAACGCAGCCGATCTTCCTGGCCGCCGTCGGCTTCGGCCTGGCCACCGACTACGGAGTGTTTCTGCTGTCGCGGATCAAGGAGGCGCGGGACGCGGGTGCTTCGAACTCGGAGTCCGTGGCGGTCGGGCTGGAGCGAACCGGTCGCATCGTGACGGCCGCAGCGCTGCTCTTCGCCGTCGCGATCGGCGCGTTCGCCACCTCGAGCCTGGTGTTCATCAAGGAACTCGGGCTCGGCGCCGCGCTGGCGGTGCTGATCGATGCGTCGATCATCCGTGCGCTGCTCGTCCCCTCGCTGATGGAGCTGCTGGGCTCGGTTAACTGGTGGGCGCCGCGGCCGCTGCGGCGGCTGCACGAACGGATCGGGCTGCGTGAGGACGTTGCGCCGGCGACCGCGGCCGGCGCCGATGTCACGTCCACTGCTTGCGCTTGAAGTACACCCACAGCGCCACCGCCGAGGCGACACAGCCGCCGACCCCGAGAATCACGAACGACACGGCGGTGTTCTCGATGTGGTTGATCATGAAGCTGAAGTTCATGCCGAAGAAGCCGGTCAGAAACGACAGCGGCAGGAACACCGTGGCAATCACCGTGAGCTGTTTCATCACGTCGTTCTGACGGTTGGCGACCGTCGAGAGGTAGGCGTCCATCGCGCCCGCAAGCAGGTCGCGGTAGGAGTCGATCAGGTCGGAGATCCGGATCAGATGGTCATAGACGTCGCGGAAGTAGTCGCGCTCATCGAGCTGGAACCCCGGGATCTCGGCGATCGCATCGATCCCGCGTGCGAGCAGGTCACGCTGCGGAGTCACCACCTTTCGCATCGCGATCAGCTCGCGCTTGAGCGAGAAGATCCGCTGCAGCTGCTCGGTTCGGGGCTCGAGCACGATCCCGTTCTCGAGCTGGTCGATCTCGTCGTCCATGTCCGCCAGCGACGGAAAGAACGTATCGGTGAGCGCGTCGAGCACGCGGTACACGACGAACTGCTCGCTGTGGATGACGCGGCCCGAGATCTGCGTGCGCTGCTGGTCGAGCGCCGGCAGCTGCGCCCGATGGATCGTGACCATGAACTTGCCCGACAGGAAGATGTGAACCTCGCTCAGCCGGCCCTGGCCACCGCCACGCGGCTCGAGCATGCCGTAGAAGACCAGGTACACGTGCGTGCCGTAGTCGTCGAGCTTCGGTCGCTGGCCGAAACTCACGGTGTCCTCGATCGCGAGCGGGTGAAAGTCGAACAGCTTCCCCAGGCGCTCGAGCTCGTCGGTGCTCGGATCGGTCAAATCGAGCCAGAAGAACTGGTCGCTTTCGAGCTGCGAGGAGATCTCGGCCTCGTCAAGCCGCGTGAGGCAGGGGACCCGCAGGCAGAAACCGAGCGCTGGATTCTCGCGGTCGAGCACCTGCGCCTTGTGCTGTGGCATGCGCTTACTCCTTTTCCGTGAGCCAGGGATGATGGCGCGGGAAGGAGACGCGCCCGCGACCCGCCTCGCAGGAGCGCCATACGCGGCGGCGAAACCCGACGCCGTGAGCACCAACCGGCTGGAGGCCTTCTCCGACGGTGTGATCGCGGTCGCGATCACGCTGCTGGTGCTCGATCTCCACGTTCCCACCCGGGCGGAGGGCGCACTGGGCCACCAGCTGCTCAGGCAATGGCCGTTGTACGCGGCGTACGTGGTCTCGTTCATCACGCTCGGGATCATCTGGATCAACCACCACGCGATGATCGGCCGGCTGCGTTCCGCCGACCGCACGATCCTGGCGCTGAACCTCGTGTTGCTGATGTGGATCGTGCTGCTGCCGTTCGCGACGTCGATGATGGCGGCGTACCTCAAACAGCCGCGCGGTCAGCACCTCGCGGCCGCGCTCTACAGCGGCTCGTTCCTGCTGATGTCGATCACGTTCCTGACGCTCAACGGCCACATCCTGTTTCCCAAGTCGCACCTGCTCGGCGACGAGATCCCGGCTGAGCGCCGTCGCCAGATCATCCTGCGCAGCTCGTCGGGCATCGGCCCGTACGCCGTGGCGACCGCCCTCGCCGCCGTGTCCGCGTACGTCACGCTCGCGATCTGCGGCGCGGTTGCGGTGTTCTATGCGCTGCCGATCGGCAGCGGCGGAGAGCGCTAGCCGCTCAGCAAAGTCTCCGTCGCGCAGCGGCGGCAACCGCCACCGCAGCGGCCGCCGAGACCGCGGCCACGACGAAGGCCGGCCCGGCGTCACCGCGGCCGCTGACCGCACCGGCGATCGCGTTCGCGGCGCCGGTGCCGCCGGCGATCCCCGTCGACAGCCATCCAAACGCTTCTGCGGCGGTGTGCCCCGGGGCGTGGGTGTCGGCCAGCAGCGAGATCGTCGTCAGCGCGGGGTTGATCGCGACGCCCGCGATCAGCAGCACCGCCGCGGCGACAATCAGGCCGGGCTGCGCGCTCAGGCCCGCGGCGCAAGCGGTCAGCAGCGACAGCAGCGCGAGCAAGCGCGACGCAAGTCGCGCGCGCCAGCGCAACCCGCCGTACGCCAGGGCGGCGCCGATGCCCCCGACCGACAGCGCCGCGATCAACAGGCCGCTGGCGGCGGGAGCTCGATGCGCGCTCGCCAGGATCGGGACACCGACCTCGACCGCGCCGATCACGCCGCCGAGCAGCGCCGCGATCGCCACCAGCGACCGGATCGCGCGGGATCTCAACAGCCGCGGCGCACGGCGCGCGTCGGTCGGGCGCGAGCGGGCCGCTCCGCGGCCGAGGGTGGTCGCGAAGCCGAGCGTGCCCAGCGCAGCCACCGCCGCGACCGTGATCACAGCCGCCCGCGGCGAGGCCAGCGCGATCAGCGCCGCCAGCAACAGCGGCCCGGTCAGCAGCGCCAGCTCCTGGGTCAGGTATACGAGGCTGAACGCGGAGACCCGCTCGTGTTCGGGGGCCGCGCCGCCCCACGCCACTCGCATCGCGGTCGAGACCGGCGGCAGCGCCAGCCCCGCCACCACCCCGAGCGCCACGAGCGCCGCGGCCGGAGCGCCCGTCCCGGCCAGCACCACGATCGCGATCACCGCCGCGGGATGCACCAAGCCGCAGCCGACCATCACCCCCGCCGCGCCGCGACGGTCGATCATGCGGCCCTGCAGCGGCCGCGCGACGCCGGCGGCGAGCGATAGGGCGCCGACGACCACGCCGGCGAGCGCCACCGAGCCCCCGGCGCGCTTGATAACGAGGATGATCCCCACCGCCGCGGCGCCCTGCGTCACCTGCGCAAGCAACCCGGTCAGCGCCTGGCGGCGCATCGCCGGGCGCCGCAGCTGGCTCACCCGTCCGCGCGCGGTTGCGTCAACACGCGATAGGCGTCCGGCCGGCGGGTGCGCAGGAACGGAAACAGCTCAAGCCAATCGCGGCGCTGGTCGAGGTCGAGGTCTGCCACCAGCACCGCGGCCCGATCGCGCGGCGCCTGCACCAGCACGCGCCCGTACGGGTCGGAGATGAAGCTCGAGCCGTAGAACTCGATCGGCTCCTCGACCCCGACCCGGTTGATCGCGACCATGAACGTTCCGTTCGCGATTCCCTCCGCGACGATCACCTGCTGCCAGAGCGGGCGGGTGTCGAAGCCGGGATGGTCAGGCTCCGAGCCGATCGCGGTCGGGTAGACCAGCACCTCTGCCCCCTCGAGCGAATATGCGCGCGCCAGCTCGGGGAACCACTGGTCCCAGCAGGTGGGAAAGCCCAGCCGCGCGTCCGCGTCGGGAAGCGCAACGAGCGGATACGGGTCCCCATCGGCGGGGCCGGGCCGGAAGTAGTGGTCCTCGTAGTAGCCAGCCGTGACCGGGATGTGAAGCTTGCGCGTACGCGAGATCAGGCGGCCGTCGGGGCCGACGAGGATCGCCGTGTTGTAGCCGAGGCCGTCGGGGCCATCGGCGCGCTCGTACAGCGATGCGTGAACGCAGACCCCGGTCTGCGCCGCCAGCCGGCGGGCGAAGGTTGCCGTCGGGCCCTGCTCGAGGTCCTCGGGCTCGGCGCCGGCCGCCCCGGGCCCGTCGGGCGTGATCGCGAAGTAGGGCGACAGCGTCAGCTCCTGGAGACAAACGATCCGCGCGCCCTCCGAGGCGGCGGTGCGGATGCCGGCCGCGAGCGCGGCCTGGTGCTGTTCGGGATCCGGATGCCAGCGCTCCTGCACCAGCCCCAGCCGCAGCGGCTCGCGCTCCGCCGGGCGCGTGCGCGCCGGCGAGTCGAGCAGCTCGTATGCGGTGATCAGTTGCTGGGGTTCAGTGCTCATGCGCGGCCGGGACCTGCTGGGTGATGCAGTGGGGCCCGCCGCCGCCGAACGCAAGGACGGCACCCGGCACGGCGACGACCTCCCGGCCAGGATAGGCCGCGGCGATCAGCGCCAGCGCCTCCTCGTCGGTGTCCGCGCCGGTCACCGGGACGATCACGGCGCCGTTGCAGATGTAGTAGTTCAGGTAGCTGGCCGCGACGGTCTCACCGGCCACCTCGACGTACGGGAGAAACGGCAGGTCCTTGACTGCGATCCCCTGCGCCGTGAGCCGCCCGCGGTTCTCGATGCACCGCGCGAAGTTCGGGTTCTCCTCCCCGACCGCCTGCAGCAGCACCTGACCCGGCGCGCTGAACGACGCGATCAGGTCAACGTGGCCGTCGGTGTCGCGGTCCTCCACCAGCCCCATGCCGAGCCACACGATCCGCTCGACGGCGAGGGCCGAGCGCAGGCACGCTTCGATCTGCTCGCGCCCCAGGGTCGGGTTGCGGTTGCGGTTCAGCAGGCACTGCTCGGTCGTCAGCAGCGTGCCCGCGCCATCCGTCAGGATCGAGCCGCCCTCGAGCACCATGTCGACGGCGCGCACCTGGTCGCCTAGGCGCTCGGCGACCAGGCGACCGACCTCGGCGTCACGGTCGTACGGGACGAACTTCTCGCCCCAGGCGTTGAAGCGGAAGTTGATCGCGATCCGGCTGCCGTCGTCACCGTAGACGTAGATCGGTCCGCAGTCGCGCAGCCAGGAATCGTCCAGCGGCAGCTCGACGACGTCCACGCCGGCGCCGCATGCTGCGCGGGCCTGCGCCGCCTGCTCGCCCGCATTGGCGATCATCGTCACCGGCTCGAACTGAGCGATCGCGTTTGCGACCGTCGCGTAGTCGGCGCGCGCCTGGTCGAGCGCCTCGCCCCACAGCTCCTGCCGGCACGGCCAGCCCATCAGCGTTCGCTCATGAGGCTCCCACTCGGCTGGAGCGCGCATCAGTGCTGCCTACGCGACCCGGTCCAGGTGCATCCGGTGCGCGACGGCGGCCGCCTGCGTGCGGCTCGAGACGCCGAGCTTGGTCAGGATCCGGGACACATGCACGCTGGCGGTCTTCTCCGCCATGAACAGCGCGCTGCCGATCTGGCGGTTGGTGGCGCCCTCGGCGATCAGCGCCAGCACCTGGCGCTCGCGAGGGGTCAGGCCGAACGGGTCGCCCGCGGCCGCCGGTGCGCTGTCCCCGCGGAGGCGCTCGCCGTCGCCGGCGACGAGCTGCAGACGGGCGCGTTCGGCAAGCGCGGTCACCTCGCCCCCCAGCCACCGCGAGCCGAGCTGCTCGGCGGTGAGGTGCGCTTGTGCGGCCATCTCCGCAGCCGGGGCGCGATCGCCGCGCTCGGCGTAGGCCTCGGCGGCGCGCCAGCGCGAGACCGCCGCCTGGTAGGGGCGCTCGATCGCGTCCCAGCGGGCCGCCGCCACGAGCCACAGCTTCGGATCGTCGCGGCCGCGGGCGCGGGCGAACTCGGCGGCACCGCTCACGCGCCATGCGGCCTCGACCGGACCGCCCGCCTGTGCCGCGGCGTCGAGCCGCTGCATGTGGAGCCGCACGCGAGCGAGCGCGTCGCGCTCCGCCGCCCGATCGCGCAGATCGCGAGCCCGCTGGGCGATGTCGGCCTCGACGCGGGCGCCGGCGGCGGCGACCCGCGCGATCCGCATCACGTCGTCGGTGCACAGCTCCATCCGATCGAGCGCGTGCTCGACCACCGCACGCGCTGCGGGCAGGTCGAACTGGCGGCGCCGCAACTCGGCCAGCAGCGCCCCCAGCGCACCGATCCACTGCGGTTCGGTGGAGCTCTCGACCAGCGGCTCGGCCTCTTCCAGGTTGCGGCATGCCGTCTCCTCGTCGCCGACACCAAGGGCGAGCTCACCCTCGCGCAGCAGCCGGGCGATCAACGATCTGCCGACCGGATGCGCGGGCCGCGGGGCGAGATGGGCGCGCGCCGTCTTCCAGTCGCCGAGCTCGAACGCCAGCTCCGAAGCGGTCAGCTTCAGCCAATCGTGGTGCAGAGAGAAGCGACTCGGGGTGCCCTCGAGGCCTTCCAGCGCAGTCTGCAGTGCCTCGCGGCTGCGTCCCACGATATTCAGCATGTCGGCGAGGTTGGCGTAGGAGTAGGCGAAGTGGTCGACGTCCTCGAGCGCTCGGTTGAGCTCGATCGCGCGCCGGAGGTCCGCGACGCCGGCGTCGAGCTGCCCGAGCACGATCCTGGTCATGCCGAGGGTGTTGAGGACCTCTCCCTCCACACGCAGGTCCCGCGCCGCGCCCGCGGCCGACAGCGCCTGCTCGCCTTCCTCCAGCGCTTCCCGGAAGTGACCGCGCAGAAAGCGGACCCGCGCCAGCCATCCGAGCAGCGAGGCCCGCTCAGCCGAGACCTCGTCTCGGGGCAGCATGGCGAGGGCGCGCTGCGCGGTCTCGAGCGCCTCGGTACCGCGGTTCAGGGCCCACTGGATGCGCGCGAGCCTACGCAGCAGCGAGGCGTAACGGCTCGGCTCGCCGGCTGGATCAACCTTCTCCAGAGCACTCTGGAGCAGCACGTCGGCGCGCGCACGGTCGCCGGCGATCACGTGAGCATCGGCCGCCAGGCTCAGCAGCTCGACGTGGTCGAGCGGCAGCATCTCCCCGGCGCCGGCGACGCGCGGCCACAGCTCCAGCGCGCGCTCGGCCATGTCGGCCGCGTCGCCATATGCGTGCGACGCCCGGGCGGCCCGGACGGCGTCGACGGTCGCGCGCAGCGCCGCCGGCTGGTCGCCCGCTGAGAGGTAGTGCCCCGCGATCGTCGCGGCAAGCTCAGCGCTATCGCCATCGGCGCTCGCCGCGCGCGACTCGAGCACCGCCGCCAGCGCCAGGTGCAGCTCGCCCCGCTCGCCGGGCAGCAGGTCGTCGTACACCGCCTCGCGCAGCAGCGCATGGCGGAAGCAGAAGCGATCGTCGCTACCCGCAAGCAAGACGTGCTCGGCGACCGCCTCACGGAGCGCCTCGTGGAGCGTCTCGTGCTCGATGCCGGTGACCTCCGCGATCGTCGACTCGTCGAGCGCCCGCCCGGCGGCGATCGCACGGGCGGCACGCTGCGCATCCTGTGGCAGCCGCTCGATGCGCAGCATGAACGCGTCGCGCAGAGACTGGGGCGGGGCGCCTCGCCCGTCAAGTCCGGCTGCCAGCAGCTCCTCGCTGTAGAGCGGGTTGCCCTCGCTGCGCGCGTACAGCCGCTCCACCAGCCTGGGGCTCGGCTCCTCGCCGAGGATGTCGGTCAGCGCCTCGGTCAGCTCGTCGCGGTCAAACGGCGCCAGCTCGACCCGGCGGGTTCGCTCGAGCCGCTCGAGCTCGGCCAGCAAGGGCGTCAGCGCGTGCCGGCGATGAAGCTCGTCGGTGCGGTAGGTCACGATCAGCGCCAAGCGCTCCTGTCGCAGGCTGCGCGCGAGGAACGCGACGAACATGCGCGTCGAGCGGTCCGCCCAGTGAAGGTCCTCGAGGATCAGCGCCACAGGACCGCGCTCCCCGAGCACGTCCAGCAGCTCGAGCAGCGCCTCGAACAGCCGCAGCTGCCCCGAGCCGTCGTGCTGATCGTCCGGGGGACCCGATTGCTCCAGACCGGGCAGGATCGCTGCCAGCTGCCGCAGGCTGCCGGCGCTCAGCGCCTGGAGAACGGGATCGCGCTCGCGCACGAGCGGCCGCAGGGCGCCGATCAGCGGCGCGTAGGGGAGCTCGCCGCCGCCGTGCTCGACGGCCTCCCCCCGCAAGAGCAGCGCTCGCTCGCCGGCCCGCTGCGCGAGCTCCGAGATCAGGCGGGTCTTGCCGACGCCGGACTGACCGCCAAGCAGGACCAGCGTGGGCTGCGCGGCCACGGCTTCGCTAAGCGCCCGCTCCAGCTCTGCGAGCTCCGCGGAGCGGCCGACGAAGTGCGTGCTGGTCAGACGCGCGCGCATGGGTGAAGTATCGCCAGAAGCTGCGGGCGCGGCGTGACGAACCCGGTTGCCGGCGGCCCGCTGATCGGCGGATCTCCTGCTCCCGAGCGATTGCGATTGCGTGGCTGAGGGTGGGATGCATTGCCTGCTCCAGTCGTTCGTGTTCACCTGTGAGCAGGATGAGCTACGACCGCACGGCGCACATCGGGAGGATGGAGCGAGCTTGCCGCCCTGGGGCCTTAGCCAGAGGCGTTAGAGGCCTTACCTCAGCGCGTGTGGACTCGCGCCCCCGGAACGAACGGGCGCGAGCTGATGATCTCGAGCTCGAGCAGCCGAGCGCGCAGCGTCTGGCGCAGCTCGTGTGGCTTTGCCGTCTGGCTCAGCACGCGCGTCTCGCCGGCCCGCTCGCGTGCGAGCTCGTCGAAGAACCCGAGTTCCTCCCGCGGGTCGGCGGCGAGCAGCTGCTCGGGGATAGGGCGGACGTACCACAGCTCCGCCTGCTCGTAGCGCGCCCACAGCGCCCGCGCCAGCGGGTACTGGCGCGGGTGATAGAGGACGAACACGCGCGGCTCGCCGGGAAACTTCAGACGGCGCGCGGTCCGCATCGGGAGCGTCTCGCGCAGCCAGCGGGGCGGGTTGAAGCGCGACGGCTCGAGCGCCAGCACCCGCGGGATCGACAGCAGATCGCGGGCGTGTTCGCCCAGCTCGAAGTCTTCGAGCTTGGCGGGCAGCAGCAGGACGGCGAGAGGCTCGCTCACCGGCGGTGTCGATGACGTCCGCCGATGACCGGGCACCGCTGCTCGCCATAGGAGGTCAGCAACCAGTGGCCGTGCTCCTTGGCGAGCGTCACCTCGCGGATCCGCCTCGCAACCGCGGTGCCGCTCGTCAGGACCGTGGCCCGTGCGCCGACCACGGTCACGTTGATGTTGGCGTAGAACAGCTGCGCCTGGTCGTGCTGGAGCACCGAGGCGTTGGTCGGCAGGCAGCGCGCGAGCAGGTCCGCGCAGCCTGCACTCGACTTCATCGCGACGCCCAGGTCGTGACGCGCGTGAGCGTCCAGCAGGGCACAGGCTGCGGGGTAGTTGCCCTCCGCGACCTGCATCACGTAGTTCTCCGCCACCGTGCCCGCGGATGGCGGCGGCATGTTACAGCCGGCAAGCAGCAGCGCCAGCGCAAGCGACATGACGAGCCATCCCCGCACGCGTTCGTCAGCTTGGTGCCGGCCCGGGACTCGGACCTCGCGGAGCCGCCGTCAGCGTAGCCGTGGCCACGCGCTCCGCGACGCGCACCAGGAACGGCTGGTCCCGGCGGCCGGTGACGATCACCGTCACGAAGCTGCCGCCCTGCGATTGCGTTCCGTTGGTCGCGTACAGCTCGCTCTGTGACGGGATCCAGATCGCGCTGTATCCCAGCCCCGCGAGGTCGATGGGCAGGCTCGATGCCTGGTGGACCGAGCCGGGTCCGAACGCCTGCGCGGCGTGAGACGCGATCGTGTCGAACTGCGTCCAGGCCTGCGGCGAGGCCTGCGCTTCGACCTCGACCGCAAGCGCGCCGCCCGACAGCCGGCATCGGATGTCGGCCGGATCCGAGCTGGCGATGCGGACGGTGCCGTCGCCGAGCGACTGCCGAAGCGCCGTGAGGTCGCCTCGGCAAACACGCGTCGCAGCAGGGAGCTTCGGCCCCGAGGAGCCGCACGCCACGAGCGTGCCGCAGGCCAGCACGACGAGTGCGGTGCTACTCGCTCGACTGACCGGACGCCACACGGTCGGTCTCGGCGGTACCCGGCGCGTCTTCGTCGGTGGCCTCCTTGCCGTTGGGCATCAGTCGACCGGCGCTCTCCGGACTGAGTCTCGAGTAGGTCGCAGCCGCGATCTCCTCGTCGGTGACGTTCAGCGGGTGGTGGCAGGCGGCCAGGTGGCCGCCCGGATACGCCGCCAGCGGGGGCTCCAGCTGCTTGCAGACGTCGGTCGCCCGCGGGCAGCGCGTGTGGAACCGGCACCCACTCGGCGGATCGATCGGGTTCGGCGGCTCGCCGCCGATCACCAGGCGCTCCCGGGCACGGTTCTCCTCGGGGTCGGGGATCGGGATCGCACCGAGCAGCGCCTCGGTATACGGGTGGATCGGCTTGGTGTAGAGCTCCCTTGCCGGCGCGAGCTCCATCACCTTGCCCAGGTACATGACCGCGGTCTGGTCCGAGACGTGACGGACCACGGACAGATCGTGAGCGATGAAGATGTAGGAGAGGCCGAAGTCGTCCTGGAGATCGTCAAGCAGGTTGATCACCTGCGCCTGGATCGAGACGTCGAGCGCGGATACCGGCTCGTCGAGCACGATCAGCCGCGGGTCGACCGCCAGCGCGCGGGCCACGCCGATTCTTTGGCGCTGGCCGCCGGAGAACTCGTGTGGGAAGCGGTTGAGATGCTCGGGGTTGAGACCGACCCGCTCGAGCAGCTCGCGCACGCGCGGCACCACCTTGTCCTTATCCATCCCGTGCAGGCGCATCGGCGTGCCGACGATCTGTCCCACCCGCTTGCGCGGGTTCAGCGACGACACCGGGTCCTGAAAGACCAGCTGGACCTCGCGGCGAACCGGCTTGAGGTCCTTGCGGCCGAGGTGCGTGATGTCGCGGCCCCGGAAGCACAGCCTGCCCGAGGTCGGCTCGAGCAGCCGGACCATGCACCTGGCAAGCGTGCTCTTGCCGCAACCCGACTCCCCGACGATGCCGAGCGTCTGTCCCTCTTTCAGCTCGAGCGAGACGTCGTCGACCGCGTGTACGTGGCCGATCGTGCGGTCGATCAGCACGCCCTGCTTGATCGGGAAGTACAGCTTGAGATGGCTGACGTCGATCAGCGGCGGCTGGCCATCTGTCTGCGGCGCGGCATCAGCGCGCTCGGTCGCGGTCATGCCACCACCGAGCCGGTCCCCAGCCCGATCCGTCCCTCCACCTCACGGCGGGCTCGTTTGTCTGCGACCTCGAGCCAGCAGCGGTCGAGATGATCCGGCGCCTCGGGCACGCGCGCTTCGAGCGGGGGGACCTCGGCGCAGTGCTCGAACTCGTGCGGGCAGCGAGGGCGAAAGTGGCAGCCCTGAGGCGGGTGGACCAGCGAGGGTGGCTGGCCGGGAATCGCCGGGAGCCGGCGGGGCGGGTCGCGGTCCATGCGCGTCACCGAACCGAGCAGGCCCCAGGTGTACGGGTGCTGGGGGTCGTAGAAGATCTCGTCGAGCGTTCCCTGCTCGACGACCCTGCCCGCATACATCACGATCACACGGTCGGCGATGTCCGCGACCACCCCCAGGTCGTGGGTCACGAAGATCACGCCGCTCTCGCTGTCCTGGCGCAGCTGCTTGACCTCCTCGAGAATCTGCGCCTGGATCGTCACGTCGAGCGCCGTCGTCGGCTCATCGGCGATCAGCACGCTGGGCGACAGCGACAGGGCCATCGCGATCATCGCGCGCTGGCGCATGCCGCCCGAGAACTCGTGCGGGAACGCCCGCGCGCGGTCGCGCGCGCGCGGGATGCCGACGCGCTCCATCAGCTCGACGGCGCGGTCGAACGCGGCGGCCTTGGAGATGTCCTCGTGGGCGCGGATCTGCTCGACGATCTGATCGCCGATCCGGTGCACGGGGCTGAGCGAGGAGATCGGGTCCTGGAAGATCATCGCGATCTCCTTGCCGCGGATCCGCCGCAGCTCGGCCTCGGACGCGGTGATCAGGTCGCGATCGCGCAGCCTCGCGCTGCCCTCGAAGCGGGAGTTCGGCCCCCGGGTGAGCCCCATCAGCGTCATCACCGTCACCGACTTGCCCGATCCCGACTCACCGACGATCGCCACCACCTCGCCGCGGTCGAGCGTGAACGACACGCCGTCGACCGCGTACACGATTCCGTCCTCGGTCACGAACGAGACCTTCAGCTCCTCGACTTCAAGCAGGCGCTCGGCAGCCATCAGCCCGTGAGCCGGATCCGCGGGTCGAGCAGCGCGTACATGATGTCGGCGAAGGCGCCGAACAGGACCACGAAGAAGCCGGTGAACATCGCGCCCACCAGGATCGGCGGAACGTCGAGGTTGCCGATCGCCTGAGCCTCGTACTGGCCGACGCCGGGGATGTTGAACACGGCCTCAGTCACGAGCGCGGCGCCGCCCAACAGCGTCGCGAAGTCCAACCCGAACATCGTGATGATCGGCATCAGCGAGTTGCGCAGCACGTGGCGCGTGAACACCTGGCGTGGCGGAAGGCCCTTGGCGCGCGCCGTGCGCACGAAGTCCTGGTTGACCATATCGAGCAGGTTGGAGCGCAGTACGCGGGAATAGAAGCCGACCGACAGGACCGCGATGCAGAACCACGGCAGCACCAGGTGGTAGGCCCACTGGATCGGGTCCGATATCCCGACGTAGCCGGTGTTGGGAAACACGTTGGTCTTGAACGCGAGCAGGTACAGCAGCACCGCCGCCAGCAGGAAGATAGGTATCGACACTCCCACGATCGCGAAGATCATCAGCGCGCGGTCGATCACCCGTCCGACGCGCAGTGCGCTGATCGACCCGAGCACGATCGACGCGAGCAGCCACAGGATGCCGGCGGGGATCACGAGCGATAGCGTCGCCCCGAAGCGCTGCCGGAACTGGTCCACGACGTTCAGGTCGTACTGGTAGTCGATCACCTGTCCGGTGAAGATCAGCTTCATCGTCGTGGCATACTGAACGGGTAGCGACCGGTTGAAGCCGAACTTCCGCGCGACTTCGTTCACGGTCGTCTGGCTCGCGGCGCGTCCGGCGATCGCGCGCGCGGGGTTGTAGCTGGGGATGATCTCGAAGATCCCGAACACGACGATCGAGACGGCGATGATCAGGGCGATCGCCGACAGCGTCCGTCGTACGATGAACCTGGCCATCAGGTCTTGATCCGCACCTGCGCGCGCGGGTCGAGCGCGTCGCGAACGCCGTCGCCGACGATGTTGATGCTGAGCACGGTCAAGACCAGCATCGCCCCCGGGATCAGCGACAGGTGCGGGGTGGTGTCGATCAGCTGGATCCCGTCGGAGATCAGCGATCCCCACGACGCGTTCGGCGGCTGCACGCCCGCCCCCAGGAACGACAGGTACGCCTCGAGCAGGATCGCGTACGCGAGCATCATCGGCACGAACACGATGATCGTGGAGGCCGCGTTCGGCAGGATCTCGGAGACCATGATCCGCCACGGCCCCATCCCCTGCGCGCGGGCGGCGTCGACGAAGTCCTGTTCGCGCAGCCGCAGCACCTCGCCCCGGATCGGCTTGCCAAGGTAGGGGACGTAGATCACCCCGATGATCAGGATCGGGATGATCAGCGAGTTGCCCTTGATCGGCCCGATCCCGCCGAGCGCGAGCGCGGTGCCGACCGCGACGCCGAGGATCACGGGTGGGAACGACCAGATCAGCTCCATCAGCGGTCGCAGGATCGCGTCGACCCAGCCGCGGAAGTAGCCCGCCAGCAGCCCGGACAGCGTCCCCAACACGATGATGATCAAGGTCGCACCAGCCCCGATCTCAAGCGACGTGCGCCCCCCGTAGAGCAGGCGAACCGCCACGTCCCGGCCCTCCTGATCGGCTCCGAAGAAGTACTGATTGGTCCAGGTTGGCCCGATCGGCAGACCCTGCGGCGTGACGATGTCCTTGACCTTGCCACCGACGTTGACGGTGCCGGTGATGTTGCCCACGTTGGGCCCGATGTGCGCGACATCCGAGGCGTAGACGGGCGCCAGCAGGCACACCACGACGATCAAGACGAACAGAACCAGGAACGTGAGCGCGACCTTGTTGCGCCGCAGGCGCCGCAACGCCAGCTTCCAGGGACCGATCGCCGGGGTGTAGCCCGCGTTGAACTCCGCCTCGGCGGGGATGACCTCCGCCTCGCGGGTCGCGCTGCCCGGCATGATCAGAGGGTCTAGCGCCATCTCCTCGACACGAGCTTATCCCTTCGACGAACGGCTGGCGAGGGGAAGGCGTCACGTGACGCCTTCCCCTCGCCTCGGTGCTACTTGAGCCTCAGGCTCGTCAGATCCGTCAGCCACTCCACCGACAGCGTGCCGGTGTTGAAATCGAGCCGATTCGAATAGAACTTCGGCTTGCTCTCATGCCCGAAGTTGGCGTAGTAGGCCTTGCTGACCGCGTAGCTGTCAAGCGCCGACCATTGCGAAGCGACCTTCTGCGGGTCCTGCGCGTCGAGCTTGTTCAGCTGCGAGTTGTAGTACGGGTCGTTCACGTAGCCGTAGTTCAGTGACGATCCGGCATTGCCGGCGAACAGCTGCATGAAGTCCCACGGGTTCGGGAAGTCCTGGTTCCAGTCTCCGAAGCCGGTCTGCGGCTTCAGGCTGGGGGCCCCGATCGTGGTGAAGTACACGCCCGAGTTGACCACCTTCTCGGTCGCCTTGAACCCGAGCGAGTTCAGGACCGAGGTGTAGTAGTCCAGATACTGCTTGCGCGGGCTGCGCTCCTCGCCGTACACCGTCACCGGCTGGCCGGTCATCCCTGACTTCGCCATGAGCGACTTGGCGAGCGTCATGTTGGGCGGCCCGTTGGGGTTGTGGAACGGGCAGCTCGACGGGCTGGAGTGCCCCGGAATCCCGAACGGGATCAGGTGGCAATCCGGCGTCATGAAGCCGCTGTCGAGGCGGGACAGCGCGCGGCTATCCATCGCCGCGAGCACCGCCTGCCGCGCGTACAGGTTGTTGAACGGCTTCTCCTCGACCCCGAAGAAGAAGTACCAGCTGGAGTTCAGCGGCATCGCCTGGTAGCGGTCAGATGCCTGGGACTGGATCTGCGGCAGGATCGACGCCGGCAGCGTGTCACCCGGGTCGAACACGTCGGCCTGGTTGCTCAGGACCTGCTCGGCGTTGGCCAGCACGTTCGAGTTCACCTTGTAGACGATCGTGTCCGCATACCCCTTGGCAAGTCCTGGCACGTCGAACGACGGGTTCTTGACAACCGTGTAGCTGTGACCCGCGTCGATCGGGCCCCACTTGTACGGCCCGTCGCCGATCGTGCCGGTGCTCGCCAGGTTCTTCATCGGCGTGCTCTTCGGCACCGGGGCCGTCCCCGGCAGCGCGAAGATGTCGATCATCGGGTAGAACGGCGCGACCAGATTGACGGTGATCGTGCCGGTCGCGTCATTGGTGGTGACACCCGAGAGCGTCTTCGCCTTGCCGTTGGCGTACGCGGTGCCGCCGGCGATGTACGCGCTCAGGAACGAGGCCGCCTGCCAGGGGATCTTGATGTCCCGCTCCCACGCGTACAGGAAGTCGCTCGCTTTGATCGGCTGCCCGTTCGAGTAGTGCAGGTTCGGCCGCAATGTGAACGTGTACGTCTTGCCGCCGTTGGTGATCTTAGGCAGGCCCGTGGCGAGCGCCGGCATGATCTGGCTGCCCGCCGTGCCCTGAACACCGCGCGCGAACGTCAGCAGCGGCGTGTTGATGACCGAGTACAGCTCGTTGCCCTGGGTAGTGAAGTCGAGCCCCTGGTCGGCCGAAAGCGGCGCCGTTCCGGACACGATCGTGATCGTGCCGCCCGACTTCCCGCTCGAACTCGTCCCACCAGACGACGAACTCGAGCTGCTCGACGAGCTCCCGCACGCGGCGAGCGCTACCGCCGATATGACCGCGCCGAACGCGGTCAACACGGACCTGTTGAGTCTCCTCATGCTCCTCCTCCTAGAGGTTTGCGGTCGCGCGTAATCTATTGGGGGACGCAGGTGATTTCGACGCCTGGGCCGCTGGCCTAATGAACCGTAAACACGAGGGGCCCTAAGCGTAAATACGGATGCGCCATCACGGGTAGTAGGGGCGGGAGCACCGTTGCGCCGGTAACCGGTGCGTTTCACGATCGTGATCCTCAGATCGCCGAGTCCCATTCTCAGCCCGTGGGGTCGATGGGCGGGCTGTGTTGCGGCCGCCGTGCTCGTCGGGCTGTGGGTGCTGGCAGTCGCGACCGCGGCCGCCCGGCCTCCGAAGCGGTTCAACCCGGTGGTCGAGGCGCAGAACTTCTCGATCACCCAGCAGCGTCAGCGGATCTACGACACGCCGCAGTATCAGGCTGACCTAGCCCGCGTCAGCGTCGATCAGTGGCTGCTCGGGATGGAGACCGCGAAGGCCGACCCCGAGCGGAACTTCACCGACGACCTGTGCTGGAACCACGGCAACGGCTGCGCCGGCGACATCCGGCTCTACGACTGGGCCAACAACGGCTACGGCCTCGTACGGCCGGTGCTGTTCACCGCGCGCGATGGGGCGACGATCTCAGGACACGTCTGGGCGACGGTCGCCGGGCCGCGCAAACGGCCTGGGATCGTGATCACCGACGGCTCTGTGCAGGCCGACGAGCAGCTCTACTGGTATGCCGCGCAGACGCTGGCGAAGGCGGGGTATGTGGTGCTGACGTTCGACCCGCAGGGCCAGGGGATGAGCGACACATACGGCGAGGCGCCTGACCGCAACGAGGGCGTGCCCGCGCAGACAGACGGCCGGCCCTTCTACGACGGCACCGAGGATGCGATCAACTTCTTCCTCTCGACCCCGCGGCACCCCTACGAGCCGGTCAGGAGCTGCACGACCGGTACGAGCCACGCGCCGAAGCAGAAGCGCCGCGTGCGGGAGAGACTCGACACGGCGTTCAACCCGTTCTGGCAGCTGCTGAACCGGGGCGAGCTCGGACTGGCCGGGCATTCCTACGGCGCCGCCGGTGTCTCCTACGTCGGGCAGTGGGACCCCCGCGTCAAGGCGATCGTGGCGTGGGACGATCTCGGGGGACCCGGCCCGAAGGACGCGCCGGTGCCCGGTCAGGCCGGCGGCAGTCGTACGATCGGCGAAGCCGGATGTCCCGCCGATCCCGCAGCCCGCCGGATGGTGCCGGTGCGCAAGCCGGCGCTCGGGATGTCGGCCGACTACGGGTTGCCACCCACACCCAACACGTCGCTGCCACCGCCCGAGGGCAAGTCGATCTGGTCGCTGAAATACAGCAGCGCAGGGGTCGACACGGGCGAGATCATCATCCGCGGCGGCTCGCACCTCGACTTCTCGTGGATACCCAACCAGGCGTTTGGCGCCTCGCTGCGGGGCCCCGACATCATCGACTGGTACACGACCGCGTGGTTTGACAAGTACCTCAAGCACGAGCGCTCCGCGGACCGCCGGCTGTTGACCGAGCGCTGGCGCCACGATCCTGTCGAGGCCGGCGTCGACCCCAACCACGACGGCGACGCGTTCTCCTTCTATTACTACTCGCGCCTGGACTTCCACCTGTTCGGGGGCAGGCGGTTCGACTGCGAGGACCTGCGCGCCGGATGCCGCGGCATGGTGGCGCACGACGGCTACCGCGGCGACTACTCCTACATCTCGATCGACACCGAGCCCGACGCCGTGGTCGGCCCGGGCCGATCCCTGGCGGTGGGCAACCGCCTCTTCTAGATGCGTCCGGCGTTTCTGGCGGCGATGCTCAGCTTGCTCGGCCCGGGCGCGCACGCGGCCGCGGGGCACTGCGCTAAGACCTCGGCCTGCCCCGGCGAGCGGATTGGAGTGGTGGGGAGGCTGGCGTGGGGAAGCGCCAGCCGCACGGCCGCAAGCCGTGTGGCCGCCAGTCGCGCGAGTCGCACGTCTTCGCCCTCGTCCGCCGGACCCGGATGTCGCGCCCAGCGCGCGATCGCGTATCACGCGGGCGGCAAGGTCCTCAAGCCGCAGCCTCACGGCGCCCCTGTCCCCTGCGGCATGCAGACCGGCTTCGCCGGCGGCGAGTCCGCGATCGCGGTCACCAACAGCGGCGCGGTGTTCTACGCGCCGGCCGTGCAGTCGTTCGCGGGCACCCAGGCCCAGTACTTCCTCGGCGGCAACTCAGGCTTCGCGCGGACCACCAACCTCGGGCGCACCTGGAACTTCGTCCTGCCGATCTCCTCCAATCTGGACGTCCCCGGCAACCCGCTCGGCAAGCCCGGCTGGCCGGCGTGGGACCAGATCGACGACAAGTTCTACCTCGACCGCCGCACCGGACGCCTGTTCTGGACCGATCCCGACCTGCCGAGCGAGGCGGTCCTGTGGACCGACGACGACGGCCTCACGTGGGGCTATTCGCTGCTGCCCGTCGGCTTCGGCGGCGAGTGGACGCAGGTCACCACCGCCAAGTCGCGCTCCAGCATGACGCGGGGCTATCCGGAGGTCACCTACGCCTGTGGCGAGTACGACAGCCTGGCACGCGATGCCAGCACCGACTTCGAAGGCGACCTCTGCCAGAAGTCACTCGACGGTGGCAGGACCTGGATCGTCGCGGGCCAGGGGCTGTTCGGCTCGCCCCTTGCCACACACCCGCAATGCCATCGCCAGAAGGAGCACCCGAACTTCTCGCCCTGGGCCGCGCCCGATCCCGCCGGGCGGTTGTACGAGCTGCTGTTCTGCGACGGCAAGACGTTCCTGATCCGCAGCGACGACGAGGCCGCGACCTGGCAGATCGCGGTGCGGGTCCCGTACCGGATCCCGAACGCCGGGCCGGGCGGCACCGGATCCGCCGAACTGCGCACCGACGCGCGGGGAAACTTCTACCTGGCGTGGACCGTGCCCGGGAATCCGAACCCCAACGGCGGCTACCACCCGGGGAAGCTGTACATCGGCGTGTCGCTCGATCGCGGGCGGAGCTGGAGTCGCCCCCTCGAGGTGCTGGCGCCGGGCGTTGCCGGGATCCGGACCCACTTCGGCTTCGACGTCGCCGCCCCGGGCCACGTCGCGATCTCCTACCTTGGACACCGCAACGGCCGTAAGGGATTCGACGGCTACCTCACCGAGACGTGGAACGCGCTCGCTCGCTCGCCGGTCTTCTGGAGCGGGATCGTCAACGGCGGCGCACCGCTGGACTTTGGCGGCAAGGGATCGAGCAACGGCATGGGGCTCGACTACGTGAGCGCCGCGATCGGGCCGGACGGAACCCCGTGGGCCAGCTTCTGGGACGCCTGCGGAGAGGACCTGCCGCAGACCAATCCCGGCTGCCCGGCCAACCGCAACCCGAGCTCGGTCAAGACGCTCGGGTTCATGGACTTCGCCGGGAGGCTCGCGGGCGTCCCGCGGCCGCCTTCAAGGGCCGGGCGGCACCTAGGCGATGGTTAGCACGGCCTTGCCGTTGACGCGGCGACCGAGCAGCGCCTCGATCGCGTCCTTCGCCTCGGTCCAGGGCTTGACGAGATCGATCTGCGGGTCGAGCTCGCCGCGGGCAACGAGGTCGGCGAGCCGTCTGAGGTCGCCGCTGCCGCTGCCGGTGCGCCGCAGCTGCGGGAACAGCATCAGCCCATAGATCTTCGACCCCGGTGCGCCACCGAACAGCGCCCGAGGGGGGTAGCTCACGGGGTCGGTGGTGGTGGCGGCGAAGCTGACGATCGTGCCCAGCGGCGCGAGGCGCTGGATCGCGATGCCCAGCGTCGGACCTCCCACCGCATCGACGACCACCTGGAACTTCGACCCTTCGGGCTCGAGCTCTGAGATCACCTCGTCCGCCCCGAGCTCGGAGAGGCTCTCGGTGCGATGCGCAAGCGCCGTGACGTGGGCGCCGGCCAGCTTCGCGAGCTGGAGCGCGAACCGGCCGACGCCACCGCTCGCGCCGGTCACCAGCACGCGCTTGCCGAGCACGAAGCCGGCGAGCTCTAGCGCGTGCAGCGCGGTGAGCCCCGCGACCGGCAGCGCGGCGGCCTGCTCGAAGCTGATGCCCTCGGGCAGCTCGGCCAGCGTGTCGGTCGCGATCGCGGCTCGCTCAGCCCAGGCGCCGGCGGGCGTGAGCCCGACGACGCGCGCACCTTCAGCCGGGCCGCTGCCGTCTGCCGCCTGGCGTGCGACCACACCGGCGGCGTCCCACCCGGTGACGGTGCCAGGTTCCATCGAGTCGAGCCGCCGTGTCTCGCCGCGGTTGAGACTGAAGGCCCTGACCTCGACCAGGGCCTGGCTCGGCAACGGCTGCGGATCGGGGACCTCGGCCAGCTCGGCATGAGGCGGACCCGAGGACGAGACGAGCGCACGCACCGAAGAGAGCCTACCGTCCGGTAGCGTGGCGGCCGGCATGGCCGACGATCCGATGAGCGAGCTGGCGCGCGAGCTGCGCGCGAACCCGCCGGCCGGGCTCGGGTCGCTCGACGCAGAACAGCTGCTGGACCTGGCCCAATCGGTGCGGGCAGCTCGTCAGCGTCAGGCTGCCCAGCTCCAGGCGGCGGGAGAGAATGCGTTGCGGTTCATCCCGCGCCCTCTGCGGGGTGCGCTCCGGAGGGCCGCCGGCGGATGAGCGAGGCGCTGGAGGTCCGCGCGGAGATCCTCAAGCTGTCGAGACTGTTGGAGCGCGACCCGGCTGAGCTTGAGTACCTGAGCAGCGTCTCCCCGCGCGACCTGCGCGCGCTCAGAGAGCAGATCGTCGAGATGCTCTTCACCGAACACGGCCAGGCGCTCAGCCGGGTTGCCGCGTCAAGCCGGGCGCTCCCCGTCGCGCTTGTGGCGAAGATCGGAGAGTGGGCATTCGGCCCGGTCATGTCCGCGCACGTCGCGGCCCTGCTCGATCCGGATCGGGCCGTGCAGATGGCCGACAGGCTCCCCACGCCGTTCCTGGCTGAGGTGGCAATCGAGATCGACCCGCGGCGCACGACGCAACTGATCGCGCGCATCCCGCCACACAGAATCGCCGACATATCTCGGGAGCTTTCGCGTCGCGGTGAGTACGTGACGCTCGGGCGGTTCGTTGGCCATCTCGGCGACCAGTCACTCCGGGCGGGGATCGAGACGGTCGACGACGCCACGCTGCTCCAGGTGGCGTTCGTGCTCGAGGAGAAAGACAGCCTCGACCGGCTGGTGTCACTACTTGGCAACGACAGGCTCGACGGTTTGATCGACGCTGCGGCGGCGGCAGACCTGTGGCCGGAGGCGCTCGACCTGCTGAGCCACCTGAGCCCCGCCCACCGCGCGGAGTTTGCCGAGCGCACAGCGAGCCGTGACGATGCGGTGATCGACTCGCTGCTGACGGCCGCGGTCAGGGAGGACCTGTGGGAAGCGCTCGAGCCGCTGAACCGCGCCCTCAGCGAGCAGGGGCGGCGGCGCTTTGCCGAGCGAGCGCAGGCGGTCGGGCTCGGCGACCGGCTTGAGGAGCTCGGCCTCGGGTAAAAGCCACTCATAGACTTCCACGAGGTGACCGAGCATTTGGACGTCCTGGTGGTGGGTGCCGGACTGTCCGGGATCGGCGCCGGTTATCACCTGCAGACCCGCTGCCCGCAGAAGAGCTACGCGATCCTCGAGGCGCGTGGCGCGATCGGCGGGACCTGGGACCTGTTCCGGTATCCCGGCATCCGTTCGGACTCCGACATGCACACGATGGGGTACGCGTTCCGCCCTTGGCGCGATCCCCAGACGGTCGCCGACGGCCCCTCGATCCTCCACTACATCCGCGAGACCGCGGCGGAGTACGGGATCGACCGCAGGATCCGGCTGAACCATCGGGTGGTGTCCGCCAACTGGTCCGAGCAGGAGCTTCGATGGACCGTCGAGGTGGACGTGGGCGGGAAGCTCAAGCACCTCACCTGCGAGTTCATGCTCATGTGTTCGGGCTACTACCGCTACGACGCCGGCTACACGCCGAAGCTCCCGGGCATGGAGCGCTTTCAGGGTCAGATCGTCCACCCGCAGCATTGGCCGGAGAAACTCGACTACGAGGGCAAGCGAGTGGTCGTGATCGGCAGCGGCGCCACCGCGGTGACGCTCGTGCCCGCGATGGCGCGCCGTGCCGCGCACGTCACGATGCTCCAGCGCTCGCCGAGCTACGTCGTGTCGATCCCCGGCCACGACGGGCTGGCCCGGATCCTGAACAGGCGCCTGCCGCCGAAGCTCGCCTACCAGATCGTGCGCTGGCGCAACGTGCTGCTGATGCTGCTCGTGTTCCAGGTGAGCCGGCGCCGGCCGAGCCTGATCAAGCGCTTGGTGCGCAAGGGCGTCGAGCGCCAGCTGCCGGCGGGCTACGACGTCGACACCCACTTCAGGCCGCGCTACAACCCCTGGGATCAGCGGATGTGCGCGGTGCCCGACGGGGATCTGTTCGCAGCCCTCTCCAACGGCAGCGCCTCGGTCGTCACCGACGAGATCGAAACGTTCACCGAACGGGGGCTCAGGCTGGCGTCGGGGACGGAGCTCGAGGCCGATCTGGTCGTCACCGCGACCGGTCTTCAGCTGCAGACGATGGGGGGCCTGCGACTCGAGCTCGAGGGCGCGCCGATCCAGATCCCGGACCGCATGACCTACAAGGGGATGATGCTCGAGGGTGTCCCGAACATGGCGTTCGCGATCGGCTACACCAACGCGTCGTGGGCGCTCAAGTGCGACCTCACCTGCGAGTACGCGTGCCGGCTGCTGAACCACATGGACAAGCACGGGTATGCGAAGTGCGTGCCGGTCAACCACGATCCGTCGGTGAGGCGATTGCCGCTGATCGACTTCAACTCGAGCTACATCCTGCGCTCGATCCACGAGTTCCCGAAGCAGGGCTCGCGCGTCCCCTGGCGGCTGTACCAGAACTACGCGCGCGACATCCTGCTGCTGCGCTTCGGGGCGGTCGACGACGAGGCGATCGAGTTCTCCGCTCGGCCGCGGATGCCCTCCGCGGAGCGGCCCGCGATCGCGGCCTGAGCGCCCGAGCGGCCCCTATTTACCCGGGCGCAGCCAGCCGTCGAAAGACGGGCTGGTCCAGCCGGTGCCGGAGCTCGCCGGGGCGGGGCCAAGCGGCCGGCCGCCATAGATCACGTGGTTGCCGGCCGCGTCGGACTGATAGGTGAGCCACGGAATCGTCGGCTGCTGGTCAATCCCGCGATCGGTGTAGTCGCACACCCCGCTGGGGAACGTCTTGCGCAGCTGCGCCCACTCCTGATCGGTGAACGTAACCGGGTAGTAGCTGGTCCGCCGAAGCGGCTCGAGCCGGCACTTCTCGACATCGGTAGCGATCCCCTCGCCCGCCTCGACGCGCGGCGTGGCGAAGCGCGTCTGCGCCGCCGGCAGCTCACACACCGGCCCGACACCCGGGACCGACACCAACTGCAGGTCGGGGATGTCGGAGCACTGATCGTGCACGTCGGCCGGCCGGTCGTCGGCGACCTTCTGCTCGAGGCTGATCGCGCGGTGGTCGGCCTCGACCGCGGACAGCCAGCGGTCCATCGCCAGCAGCCCCTCGACCGTGTAGTTGGGGTCGCCGATCAGCGGCGTCTCCCCAAACCAGATCACGTCGTTCTTTGGGAAGTGGTGCTCCTGATTCTCCAGGCGCATGCGAATCGTCCACGACCGGTAGGCGTCATGGAAGGCGCCCGGGTCGGGTCCGCGAAGGTCGATGATTGCAACGTTCACCAGGTTGTTGGTCTCGTTGACGGCGCCGCTGCGGTAGTCGTTGCGCAACGCCGGCTCGTTTGCGGCAAAGCGCGCCACCGTCGGATGCAGGTCGATGTCCTCGCCGCCGATCTTCGCGTTGAGGTCGACGAACTGCGCCGGGGAGATGACGCCCTGCTGGAGCGCGGCCAGGCCGTACTGCACGCCGACGTTGTCGACCGGCAGGCCCGCGAACCCGTGACCGATCTTCTTCTCGTTGGCCGTCCAGATCGACCGCGGCCGCGGACCGAAGACGTTGATCATGTAGTCCGCGAGCGTGCAGCGAACGCCGCGTGGATTGGTGGTGGCGTTGTACTCCTGGGCGGAGGTGACCCCCGCGCAACCGCTGCTGACGCCGGTCCCGCTGGTCGGTCCGGAGGGATCGGCCAGGCCCTCCCAGTAGAACGTGTCGAAGATCACCGCATTGCCGTGGTTGGGATGGCCCTCGACGGCCGCGATCTGGGTCGGCGTCCACACGATCCCCGAGCCCCACTTCTGGGGGTGTTCGAAGTACCCGCGCGTCAGGTGGTAGTCGGCGAGCTGCTGCCCGGTCGACCACGCGTCGGGAAACGAGCACTGCGGCAGGATCCCCTGGTAGATACCCGGGTAGGCGTTCGCGACCTGCTGCTGGACCAGTGAGCCGCCCGAGCAGCCGGTCCCGATCGTGTAGCGCAGCGTCCCGTAGTGCGCGATCAGGTGCTCCTTGGCCATGATCAGCGACTCCGCCTCGGTCACCAGGTTGCAGTTGTGACCGGCGTTGTCGAGCGCCGTCGACATCACCGCGAAGCCCAGGCCGAGCGCGGTCGTGGGGCTGCTGCTCGTCCCGGGGCCGCCGGGCACTCCGACCGTGTCGCTGGTGGTGCTCGGCGCGGTGCCGGACTCGTGGTTGATCCCGCAGCTTGCGCCGTGGGTGATCAGCAGCTTGTGGTTGAACTGGCGCTGTGGCGACCACGCCGTCCAGGGCTTGCCCGGCTGGAACACGACCGCGATCTGGTACTGGTCGCGATCCTCATAGCCGGTCTCGAGGCGGATGATGAACGGCACCCGCGCGCCGGTCTGGGTCGTGGTCATCGCCACGTCCGAAGGCGGGCTCTTCGGGTTGTACGCCGCAACTTGGCCGGTGACCGACGACACGTACTCGTAGCTGTAGGTGGTGGGGGCGTTGCACTTGCGGTCCTTGGAGCCGTTGAGACACACCCATGGCCGCACCTGAGGTCCGGAGAGCAGCGGACCGCCGAGCGCGTGGTTGACGAGGACGGCGCTGGCCAGGTTCGAGCCGTCAAGCCGCGCGATGAGCCGATTGGCCCCGATCCTCAGGCCGCGCAGCAGGGCCTCGTAGAGCCCGTTTGGCCGCAGCGCGAACTGCGAGGTGACGTCGCGGCCGTCCAGCAGCATCCGCACGCGGTGGGCATCGGCGCGGGAAGGCAGCTCCGCCGACACCAGCGCCTCCCCGCCGGAGACGAGGTCAGCGCGCGAGGAGATCACGGAGATCACGGCTCTGGCGGAGCGGGTCGAGCGGTGCTGGGAGGCAATCGCGCCCGGGGCGAGCGCGAGTGAGGCGGCGCTGAGCAGCACGAGCTTTCGCATTGGTTCCTATAACGACGTGCCCGCACAAATCTGGCGCAAAACACGGCGGGCGATCGTGGCGCCGACGGTAGATTCACCTCGTCTAACCGAACGTCAATATTTAGAACCTGGCACCTGAATCGCCCCTCAGGTACGATCCAGCGCGAGAGGGACTTTCAGGCGAGGGATCAGCACTCGCCAGAGGGAGAAGAGATGCAGCGCCGGTTGCTTTCGCTGATCGTCGTGCTCGCGGGCTGTGCCGCGGTCGCAGCCACCGCCACGGCGCCTGGCGCCAGCGCCGCCTCGCGCAGAACCTTCTCGCGCACGGTGGCCCGCATCCTCGCGCTCCCCTACCAGCCCGCGTACGCCCCGTCCGGCACCGATAGCGCGTTTCCATCCTCACCGACGCCGGTGCTCAACGACTTTCCGGCCGAGGACTACACGAGCGGCTCGATCCCCGACAGCCCCGACCACCCGTCGTGGCCGCCGATCTTCAAACCCGTGACGCTCCACGCGCCCGACGGCGCGACGCTTCTCGGCGAGCTGGCGATGCACCCCGGGCGCCGTCCCGCGGTCCTCGTGGTGCACGGCTTCAACACCAACGGCAAAGAGTCGGTGATCCGCTGGGCGGCGTTGCTGGCGCATGACGGCTACGACGTGCTGGCGGCCGACCAACGCGATTTCGCCGCGGAGTACCACGACGGCAACGTCGACTCCCGCTACCCGCAGACGTTCGGCTGGAAGGAGGCCCAGGACGTGCTTGCGGCCGGGCGCTATCTGCGTCGGCTGCCGGGCGTCACCTCAGAAGGCATCGTCGGGTTCAGCGAGGGCGCGCAGAACGCGATCCTTGCCGTTGCGCAGGACACCACGCACGTGTTCAGCGCCGCGCTCACGTTCTCCGGCCCCGCCGACCAGGACACCCAGGTCTACAGCACGGCGGCACCGCCAAACTGCTCGACGCCCGCCTGCACCTTCCCGGTCACCGATGCGCTGATCGCACTCGTGGTGCCGCCGTACACCGACGACGACCCCTGCCAGGTCCTCGACGCCGCCGCCACCGCCTACCACACCACCGCTTACAAGGTGCTCGCCCACGAATCTGCGTTCCACGCGCAGACGCACGTCCGCGTCCCGCTGTTGAACTTCTACGCCGCCGACGACCCGCTCGTGCACCCGTTCCAGGCGACGATGATGGCCGGCTACGAGCGCGGCGCGCCGCTCCAGCGCACGATCGAGATTCAGCGCGGCGCCCACGCCTACTACTACGACCGCTGGTGGCAGCAGAAGGCGATCCTCACTTACTTCCACGCGCTGCTGCCGAGCGCGGGCCCGACCTCGACGGCCGCCACGGTCAACCGCACGCCCGGGGGTACGCCGATCTCCAGCCAGACGGTGAGCTTGGACGGCGCCACCCGAGCCAGCGCCAACGCGCAGCTCGCCCCCTACATCTGCGACACCAGCCGGCGATCCCCGGGATGAGCCTGCTCGAGATCGATGACCTGCGGGTGCGATACGGCGGCGCTGGCCTGGCGCTCGACGGGCTGTCCCTGGAGGTGCCCGAGGGGGGCGCGGTCGCGCTGCTTGGCGCCAACGGGGCCGGCAAAACTACCACCCTGCGCGCCGTCACCGGTCTGCTGCGCTTCCACGGAGGCGTCGTCGCCGGCGGGGACATCCGCTTCGACGGCCGCTCGATCCTGGGCCGGCTTCCCTACCAGCTGGTCGCGGACGGGATCGCGCAGGTGCTGGAGGGTCGCCGCGTCTTCGCCGAGCTCACCGTCGCCGAGAACCTCCGCGCCGGGGCGTTTGCTCCCCGGGCCCGTCGCCGCGAGCGCGAGCTGCGCGACCAGCAGCTGGAGCTGTTCGGGCTGCTGGGCGAGCGCCTGAACCAGAAGGCGGGGCTCCTGAGCGGCGGGGAGCAGCAGATGCTGGCGATCGCGCGGGCGCTGATGGCCCAACCGCGGCTGCTGCTGCTCGACGAGCCCTCGCTGGGACTGGCGCCGCGCGTGGTCGCGCAGATCTCGGCCGCGCTGGCGGTGATCGTCGAGGCCGGCACCTCGGTACTGCTGGTCGAGCAGAGCACGGCGATGGCGGTGCGCACCACCACGCACGCGTATCTGCTCGAGCACGGCCGCGTGCGCGATCACGACGCGACGCCCGCGCTGATCGGAGACGACCGCGTGCGCGCCGCGTACCTTGGCACGGCCGCCGTCGCGGGCACCTCGCTGACCGCCGCCAGGGGAGGCCGGACGCCGTGAGCCCCGCGGACACCACACCCGCGCTCGAGGTGCGAGACCTCGCGCTGCGCTTCGGCCGCGTGACCGCGTTCGAGCATGTGAACTTCGACGTCGAGCAGGGCGAGCTGTTCGCCGTGATCGGCCCCAACGGCGCGGGCAAGACCTCGCTGTTCAACGTCCTCTCGCGCGTGTACGCGGCCAGCGCGGGCACCGTTCGCTACTTCGGCCAGGACCTGCTGCGCCTGCGGGCCTGGGCACTGGCGGGGGCCGGGATCGCGCGCACCTTCCAGAACCTGGGCCTGTTCGCGCCGCTGTCGGTGCTCGAGAACGTCCTGATCGGACGCCACCACCTGATGTCGGCGGGCCCCGTGCGTGCCGGCGTATGGCTCGGGCCGGGCCGCACCGAAGAGCGGGCGCACCGCGCCGCCGCGCGGGAGGCGCTCGAGTTCCTGGGGATCGCCCAGTACGCCGACGCACTCGTGCGAGAGCTGCCGTTTGGGATCCGCAAGCAGGTCGAGCTGGCGCGCGCGCTGGCGATGGAACCACGGCTGGTGCTGCTGGACGAGCCGGTGGCGGGGATGAGTGGTGACGAGCGCGCGGAGGTGACCGCGCTGGTCCGTCGTCTGCACGGCGAGCGCGGCCTGACGATGCTGCTGGTCGAGCACGACATGGGCATGGTGATGGAGGTCGCGCAGCGCGTGCTGGTGCTCGACTTCGGCGAGGTGGTGGCGGTCGGCACGCCCGCGGAAGTGCAGCGCGACGAGCGCGTGATCCGGGCCTACCTCGGTGAGGAGATCGATCCCGCGGCCGAAGCGGAGGCCGCCGCGGAGGCCGCACGACGATGAACGTCGACTGCGCACCAGCGATCGGGGGCGGGCGGTGACCCAGTTCCTGCAGCTGTTCTTCCAGGGCTTTGCGCTCGGGTGCATCTATGCGCTGGTGGCACTGGGCTTCACGGTCATCTACCGCGCCAGCCAGGTCATCAATTTCGCGCAGGGCGGGATGCTGCTGATCGGCGCCTACCTGGTGTCGGTGTTTGCGACCGGCACACGGCTGCCGTTCGGCGTCGCGGTGGCGCTGGCGGTCCTGCTGCTGGCCGCCGGCGCGGTTTCGTTCCAGATGATCGTGCTGCGACGGGTGATCGGGCAGCCGGTGTTCGTGCTGGTGATGATCACGATCGGCGCGAGCATCGTGATCGACGCCGCGATTCCGGCGATCTTCGGCGGCAACCCGCGGCTGCTGGGCGACCCCTGGGGGTCCTCGGCACTCCATGTCGGCGGCGTGACGCTCAACTGGGTGCGGATCTGGGCCGTGATCGTGACCGCGCTGATCCTGGCGGGCTTCTTCGTGTTCGACCGCTTCTCGCGCTATGGCCTGGCGATGCGGGCCACCGCCGCCGACGAGGAGGCCGCCGCCGCGGTGGGAGTCCCGGTGCGCCGGGTCTACGCCCTCTCATGGGCGATCGCCGGCGCGGTCGCCGCGGCCGGCGGGCTGTTCCTGGCCGGCTTTCCGAACTCGCCGAACCCCTCGCTTGGCGACGTGGCTCTGCGAGCTTTCCCCGCGATCATCCTCGGCGGGCTCGACTCGCCACTCGGCGCGGTCGTCGGCGGGATCGTGATCGGAGTCGTGGAGGTCCTCACGTCGGGCTACGCGCCGTCCTGGCTCGGCGCGAACTTCTCCGACATCGCGCCGTACGTCCTGATGATCCTCGTGCTGTTCGTGCGGCCCTACGGCCTGTTCGGCACCCGCCCGGTGGAGCGGCTGTGAGCGCGGTCGCCGTCAGCCGCCGGCGCGGCCATCGCGTCAAGGGACGCACCGTGCTGCTCGCGCTGATCGTGATCGGGGCCGTTCTGCTCCCGTTCGCGCTGAACGCGTACTGGCTGTCGACGGCCGTGTTCGTGGTGATCGCGGCGATCGGCGCCGTCGGTCTCGGGGTGCTGACCGGCTACGCGGGACAGATCTCGCTCGGGCACGCCTTCTTCCTGGCGGTCGGCGCCTACACGGCAGCCGTGCTCGGCGGCAACGACCATCTGACGGCCGCGATCTGGCTGCCGGCGGCGGGGATCGTCGCGGGACTGTGCGGGGCGATCGTCGGGCCGACGGCGCTGCGGCTGCGAGGGCTCTACCTGGCGATCGTGACGATCGGGTTGGTGTTCATCGGCCAGCACGTCTGGTTCAACGTGCCGGCGATCTCGGGCGGCCCCGGTGGCCGCGCCTTCCCGCCGGTTCAGTTCGGCTCGTTCAACTTCGGCGTCGGCCAGCAGATGACGCTGGGCGGCGTGGTGATCGACCACAACGGTCTCTACTACTACCTGTCGCTGCTGCTGCTGGCGCTGGCGATGCTGTACGTCTTCAACCTCCAGCGCACGCGCGTGGGCAGGGCGATGCAGGCGGTGCGCGAGCGCGAGCTGCCGGCCGCCGTGCTGGGCGTGAACCTCGCACGCACGAAGGTCAGCGCGTTCGTGATCTCCTCGTTCATGGCCGGGGTCAGCGGCGCTCTGTACGCGTCGTTCCTGTCGTTCGTGATCCCGGACCAGTGGAGCCTGCTGCTGTCGATCCAGTACGTCGCAGCGATCATCGTCGGCGGCATCGGGACGGTGTGGGGACCCGTGCTGGGATCGCTGGTGATCTTCGCGCTGCCGTCGATCCTGACGTCGCTGTTCCCGCAGACCTCCGCCGGCGGCGTGCCGATCGACGACATCACTTCGATCGCCTATGGCGTGCTGATCATCGTGTTCTTCGTCGCCGAGCCTCGGGGCCTGGTCGGGCTCGGCTCGCGGCTCGCCGGCCTCGCGCGCCTGATCGGCGCGCGGCGTCGCCCGCCGCGATCACGGATCCAGGAAACCCAGCCCATCGAAGGGGAAGAGGCAACATGAGCAAAGCCAAGTTGCGTTCGCTCGGCGCCCTGTGCGCGGCGGGCGCGGTCGTGTTCGGGCTCGCCGCGTGCGGCACGGGATCGAGCAGTGGCGGCTCGTCGAAGACGAGCGGCGGGATCAAGATCGGACCGGGCGTCAACGCCAGCACCAAGACGATCTCGCTTGGGGTGCTGACACCGCTGTCCGGGCCGGTGGCCGGTCCGATCGGGATTCCGCTGACGGCCGGACAGCAGACGTACTGGAAGGCGGTCAACGCCAGCGGCGGGATCGACGGCTGGAAGGTCCAGCTGGTCGAGCGCGACACCAAGTACGACCCGCAGACGCAGGTCACCCAGTTCAACCAGATCTCGAATCAGGTGGCGTTCATCGGCGAGTCCTTGGGCAGCCCGACGACCGCGGCGATCCAGCCGATGCTCGATCAGCTGAAGATGGTGACCGGGGCCGCCGCGCAGGACTCGAAGTTCGTCACGGACCCGGTGATGGCGGTGATCGGCACCCCGTATGCGGTTGACGTCGCCAACGCGCTCGATTACCTGGTCGCGCAGAAGGGGCTGAAGAGCGCCAAGATCGGGATCATCTATCAGGACGACGCCTACGGCCAGGACGGCCTGCGTGGCTACAACGCCGGGCTCAGCACCTACCACTTCAATAACGTCGCCGAGGCGACCTACAAGGTCACCGACACCGACTTCACCGGGCAGGTCCAGAAGATGAAGTCGGCCGGCGCCCAGTACGTGGTGCTGACCGCGATTCCGTCCGCCGCCGCCGCGATCGTCGGCACGGCGGCCTCCGAGGGCTACACCCCAACCTGGATCTTCCAGGGGCCGGCGTGGTCGGAGTTCCTGATGAGCGCCAACGGCCTGCCGAGCGGCAAGCCGACTCCGGTCGCCAAGGCGCTGGCGGGACATGTGTGGGTGCTCGGCTATCAGGCCCAGTGGGGCGACATGAGCGCTCCGGGGATGGCCAAGTTCCTGGCGGACACCAAGACCTACGCCCCCACGCAGATCCCCGACTACTACTACATGTACGGGTACGCGGAGGCGAAGGTCGAGGCCGCGATCATCTCCAAGGCGATCGCGAACAAGGACCTCACGCGCCAGGGGTTCCTGAACGCGAAGCTCAACCTCGGAACGGTCGACGAGGGCGGGCTGATCCCGCCGGTCACGTACACGTCGACGCCGGGGCCCGCCGCGCGGGAGACGGCGATCTCGGTGGTCGATCCGGCGACGCCCGGCTTCCTCAAGCTCATCCGGCCCTACTTCGAGGGTGCGGCCGCGAAGAGCCTGACGTTCTAGGAGCATGGCGGCGGCGCGGCAACTCCTGACCGTGGTGGCGGCGCTCGGCGCCGCCACCACCGCGCCCCGTCAGGGTCGCTTCGGGGGAACCGCGTGAGCCGCCAGGGCGAGCTGACGATCGGACGCTGGATCCGCGACCGCGCGTCGGCGACCCCGGCCCGCACGGCGATCGAGCAGGACTCCGAGCACGTCAGCTACGCAGAGCTCGATGCCCGCTCTGAGCGGCTCGCGGCAGCACTGCTCGTGGCCGGCCTGCAGCGCGGTGATCGGGTGGCGTCGCTGACCGGCAACCGCCTGGAGCACGTGGAGCTGCTATTCGCGTGCGCCAAGGCGGGGTTGATTCTGGCGCCGCTCAGCCTGCGGCTGGCGGCGCCCGAGATCGCCTACCAGCTGTCGGACTGCGAGCCGGCGCTGTTCGCGGTCGAGCTCGAGCAGCAGTCACATGCGGACGCGGCGGTGTCCGAGCTCCCGCGTCGGCCGCCCGAGCTCGTGCTGGACCGAAGCGGGATCGACGAGTTCGTCGCCGAGCACGACGGCGGCGGCGCAGGCGCTCGCCAGGCGCGCGTCGATGACCACGACCCGCTGCTGTTGCTCTACACGTCCGGCACGACCGGGCGGCCCAAGGGCGCGCTGCTCACGCATGCCAACTGCTTCTGGACGAACCTCAGCTTCGATCTGACCGCGACGCTCGCGGGCAGCGACGTCGTGCTCCAGGTATTGCCGCAGTTCCACGTCGGCGGCTGGAACGTGCAGCCGCTGCTGGCGTGGTGGAAGGGCGCGACCGTGGTGCTGGAGCGCTCATTCGATCCGGCCAGGGCGCTCGAGCTGATCGAGCGCCGGCGGATCACCACGATGATGGGCGTCCCGGCCAACTACCTGTTCATGTCCCAGCAGCCGGGGTTCGCGCGGGCAGATCTCAGCTCGCTGCGACAGGCGATCGTGGGCGGCGCGCCGATGCCCGAAGCGCTTTTGCGCGCGTGGCTCGCGCGCGGCGTGGCGATCATCCAGGGCTACGGCCTGACCGAGGCCTCGCCGAACGTTCTGTGCCTGCCAGAGGAGGATGCGAGCCGCAGGCTGGGTTGGGCCGGCAAGCCCTACCCGCACGTCGAGGTCGCGCTGCGAGACGTGGGCTCCGACTCCGACGAGCTGCTCTTCGGACCGGGGGCCGGTGAACTGGTGGTGCGGGGCCCCGGGGTGTTTGCCGGCTACTGGCGCAACCCCGAGGCGACCGAGCAGACGCTGCGCGGCGGGTGGCTGCATACCGGTGATATCGCCGAGCGCGACGCCGAGGGCTACTACCGGATCTGCGACCGCCTCAAGGACATGTACATCTCAGGAGGCGAGAACGTGTATCCGGCCGAGGTCGAGGCGGTGCTGCACGAGCACCCGGCGATCGCCGACGCGGCCGTGGTGGGGGTCGCGGACGCGCGCTGGGGCGAGGTCGGACTCGCGGTCGTGGTGGCGGCAGGTGAGGTCAGCGCGGAGGAGCTCCTGGAGCACTGCAGCGCGCGCCTGGCGCGTTTCAAGGTTCCGCGCCACGTGCGCTTCGCCGAGGTGCTGCCGCGGTCCGCGACCGGCAAGCTGCTCAAGCGCGAGCTGCGCGAGCAGCTGAGCGTGGGGGCCGCGAGTTGAGCGGCCGCACGCGAACGGCGCCGCCGGTGCCCGTCTCGACGAGCAGGCCGCTCGGCGCGCGCGGCGCCCGCACGCGCCAGCGGCTGCTGGACGCGGCCGAGCACGTGTTCACCGAGCTCGGCTACCACGACGCGCCGATCACGAAGATCGCCGAGCGGGCGGGGGTGGCGCCGGGGACGTTCTACCTGTACTTCGCCGGCAAGCTCGCGATCTTCGACGAGCTGATCGAGGATCTGAACCGGCGCGTGCGCCACACGATGGCGCAGGCGGCGGCGCAGGGCAAGACACGCGCGGAGTCCGAGCGCCTCGGCTTCCGGGCGTTCTTCCAGTTCACAGCCGAGCATCCCGGGCTGTACCGGCTGATCCGCCAGGCGGAGTTCGTCTCGCCGGTGTCGCTGCGGCTGCACTACGAGCGGATCGTCGAGGGCTACGCGCGCGGGCTCGCCGAGGCGATCGAGCGCGGCGAGATCGCCCCGGGCGACCCGGAGGTGATGGCGTGGGCGCTGATGGGGATCGGCGAGATCATCGGCCTGCGGTGGATCCTGTGGAAGCCCGGCGCGCAAGAGCTGTCCGACGAGGTGTTCGACGAGGTCGTCGCGTTCATCAACCGGGCGCTCGGAGCGAGATGATGGCAGCGGGCAGCTCCCCCGCCGGTCCAGTCACGGCGCCACCAGCTCTCCATTTGTGGATTTCGTCGGCGCAGCCGGGGGCGCGGGAAGCGCTCCTGCGGCTTGGCTCTCGCGCTCTAGGAACGCTCCAAGCTCTGCGATCGTGCTCATCAGCGGCGCGGGGAACACGACGGTGGAGTTCTTGTCGACCGCGACCTCGACCAGGGTCTGGAGGTTGCGCAGCTGCAACGCGAGGGGGTGGGCCATCATCACGTCGGAGGCGATCGCGAGCTCGCCGGCGGCGAGCGCCTCGCCCTGGGCGGCGATGATCTTCGCGCGCTTCTCCCGCTCGGCCTCGGCCTGGCGGGCCATCGCGCGCTGCATGCTCTCGGGCAGCTGGATGTCGCGGAGCTCGACGACCGTGACCTTCACGCCCCACTCCTCGGTCTGCACGTCGAGGATCTCGCGGATGTTCTGGTTGATGGCGTCGGTCTCTGACAGAGTCTCATCAAGCGTGTGACGCCCGACCACGGCGCGCAGGGTTGTCTGGGCGATCTGGCCGATCGCCGCCTGCACGTTCTCGATCGCGATGACCGAGCGGATCGGATCCTCGACCCGGTAGTAGGCCACCGCGGACACGTCGATGCTGACGTTGTCCTTGGTGATGATCCCCTGCGACTGAATCGGCAGCGTGATGATCCGGAGCGATACGCGATGAATCCGATTGACGAACGGCAACAGGAAGATCAGCCCGGGCCCGCGCGCCGCGCCATTGACCTTCCCGAGCTTGAACACCACTGCGCGCTCGTACTGTTTGATGACATAGGCAGCGATCATGGTCTTGCCTTTCTGGCTGGGGTGACGCACAGCCTGCAGCTTGGGCAGCCGGGGGGGTCATGGCCGGGGTCACGCCGGATTCTTTCCGGGCAGGCCGTGCCCGCACGCGGGGCAGACCCGGTTCATGACGGGTTGGTCCGCGCGCTCGTCGTCGAGCTCGAAGTACACGCGGTGGCGCCCGAGGCCGGACACGCGCAGGACGTGCCTGCACTCGGGGCAGGTGTAGGTCCGTCTCGCATCCGGCTTGGCTGCCGGCGCGGCTCGCTCGGCCGGAGCGATCAGGAGCCCGCTGCTCATCGAGTCCATGCCTCGCTACGGATGACGGCTTTGCGGCGGGAGTGCTCGCGGTGCGTCTCCCGATCCGTGGCACCGGCGGGATGCACGGCAGCGGGCTCGCGGTTGGTCGCGACCGATGACCCGTCGCTGGCCGGTCCCGTCATCGTGTCTGGGATCACTCCCGGCGCGGGGGAATAGACCGGCGTGCTGCTGCGGGTCTTGGAGAGCATTAGGAGGACCTCCTGAGGATGGGCGAGGGGACCAGCGTCCTCTCGCGTAATACATGACGATAATAGCATGAAAACAGAGTCCAGCAATGTTAGACTAGAGGTGGATGCCCAACGACGACAAGCAACCCGGCTGGACCTTCTTGACTAACCAGGCTCAGGTGCTGGTGTGCATCGCTCGCGACCCTGGTATCCGCCTGCGCGACATCGGCGAGCGGGTCGGGATCACCGAGCGCGCCGCGCACCGGATCGTGGTCGAGCTCGCCAACGCTGGCTACATCACGCGTCAGCGAAACGGGCGGCGCAACCAGTACACAATCAACACCCACTTCCCTCTCCCCGATCCGATCGCCCGCGAGCAGAACATCGGCGAGCTGCTGGCGATCCTCACCGGCCTGCCACAGACCAACCGTCGCACCGGTCGCTCCAAGACCACCGGATAACTGCCGGACGCCTGATGGCGCTGGAAGCGCCGTTGGTGGCATTCGGGCTTGGGCTGATGGCGAGACCCGGACTTGAACCGGGGACACCGCGATTTTCAGTCGCGTGCTCTACCAACTGAGCTATCTCGCCGTGGATCGGCGATGCTAGCGACTCGGTCATGCACATCCTGTACGTCTTGCGCCACGCGAAGTCCAGCTGGGACGACCCCCCGCTGGACGACCACGAGCGCCCGCTGGCGCCGCGCGGCAGGGCCGCGGTGAAGCTGCTCGCCGAGCATGTGCGCGTGAACGGGATCGCCCCCGAAGAGGTGCTGTGCTCGTCGGCGCGGCGCACGCTCGAGACGCTTGAGGGGGTGCTGCCGGGGCACCAGGCGCTGATCGAGCCCGAGCTGTATCGCGCGAGCGCGCAGGAGGTGCTCGAGCGTCTGCGGCGGGTCCCCGACCACGTCAACTCGCTGATGCTGGTCGGGCACAACCCCGCGATGCACGCGCTCGTGCTCGGGCTCGTGGGGCCGGTCGACGCCGACGGCGAAATGGAGGCGGTCCGCCGCAAGTTCCCCACCGGCGCGCTCGCGACGCTGACATTCGCGTGTTCGTGGTCCGAGCTGGCGCCGGCGCGCGCGGAGCTGACCGCTTACGTGCGGCCGAAGGGGCTCGAACACCGCGACTAGCCTGCAACCGAACTGGCGCGCGCGACGATGTGCGGGAGTTAGCCTCCATGCGTGCTTGCGGATCGAGGTGGCCCTGTGGTCGTCGGCCGGGACCTCCACAAGCGCTACGGAGAGGGTCCGGCCGCGGTTGACGCGCTGCGCGGTGTGAGCGTCGAGCTCAGCGCCTCTACCTTCACCGCGATCATGGGGCCGTCGGGTTCGGGCAAATCGACGCTCATGCACGTGCTGGGCGCCCTCGACCGTCCGACCGAGGGCGAGGTGTGGATCGGCCCGACGATGCTCACCGGCCTCGGCGACTCTGAACTGACGCGCCTGCGGCGAACGCGGATCGGGTTTGTGTTCCAGGCGTTCAACCTGCTGCCGATCCTGACCGCCGAGGAGAACATCCTGCTGCCGGCGAAGCTCGCGGGCGAATTTGTCGATCGGCCATGGCTCGAACGGCTGCTGGTCGTGTTCGACCTGCAGTCGCGCCGCCACCACCGACCGGCGGAGCTCTCGACCGGCGAGCAGCAGCGGGTCGCGGTCGCACGGGCGCTGCTCACGCGGCCGGCGGTCATCTTTGCGGACGAGCCGACCGGCAACCTCGATTCCGCCGCGAGCGAGACGGTCCTGTCGATGCTCCGCCGCGCGGTCGACGAGCTCCAGCAGACCGTCGCGATGGTGACGCACGATCCGTTCGCCGCTGCCCATGCGGACCGCACGATCTTCCTGCGAGACGGTCGGATCGTCGGCGAGGAGCACAACCTCACCGCGTCGCAGATCGACGAGACCGCTCGCATCCTGCGCTGATGCTTCGCTACGCGCTGCGGAGCCTGGCTGCGCGGCCGCGACGGGCCGGAATGACGGCGATCGCGGTCGTGGTCGGGGTGGCGATGATCACCGGGACGCTGGTGCTGACCGACACGATCGACGCCGCCTTCCGGCAACTGTTCACGAACACGGCGGCGGGTGCGCAGCTCGTCGTCGCGAGCAAGCAGGAGCTGTCCGCCTCACCCGCGCTGCAGACCCCTGCCAGCGTGCCCGCCGCGCTGGTCCAGCGGATCCGAGCCCTCCCAGATGTGGCCGCGGCCGAAGGGCAGATCCGGGACCTCGCCACGATCATCGGCCGCGACGGCGCAACCGTCAGGAGCGCGGGCCTGCCGACCGAGGCGGTCAGCTACGTCCCGCCGCCGTTCTCGGGCATCCGCGTCACGGCCGGCCACCAGCCGTCCGGCCCGCACCAGGTGGCGATCGACGCTTCCCTCGCCGGCTCGGGTGGCTACCGCGTCGGCGAGCAGATTGGCGTGGTCACCGGGGAGCCGCTCCGGCGCTTCACGATCTCCGGGATTGTGCGGATCGGCGACAGCGCGCCTGCCGGCGCGGCGTTCGTCGTCTTTGACCTCCCCACCGCCGCCACCCTGTACGCGAAGTCCGGGCTGGTCGACCGCGTCTATATAACCGGCCTCGCGAACGCCACCCGCGGCTCGCTGATCCGGCAGATCGAGCCGCTGCTGCCAGCGGAGCTGATCGTGCGCCCGACGGCACAGCAGGTCGACAGCGACATGGGGCAGATCTCCTCGCAGCTGACGCTGGTGCGGACGAGCCTGCTGGCATTCGCGCTGGTCGCGGTTCTGGTCGGCGCGTTCGTGATCGTGGGCTCGATCTTCACGACGGTCGCCCAGCGCACGCGCGAGCTGGCGCTGCTGCGAGCGCTCGGTGCGACGCGCGTTCAGATCGGGCTGATGGTCATGGCCGAGGCGAGCGTGTGCGCGCTGTTGGCGTCGCTGCTGGGAGTTGCCGGTGGGGTGCTCGCGGCTGCCGCCGCCCGCGGGCTGCTCGGGCTCAGCGGCCTGCAACCTGCCGGCACGGGCCTGGTGCTCGCCGGCCGGACGGTGGCGGTGGGCGTCGGTGTGGGCGTCGCGGTGGCAGTCGCCGCCGCGCTCGTGCCGGCGATCCGCGCGGCGCGCGTGCCCCCGCTCGAGGCGCTCCGTCTCGCCGACGCGCGCCGCTCGCCGGGGCGGCTGCGGGTCCTCGAGCGGGCGATCAGGGCTGTGGCCGCGCCACTCACCGGACGGCGGAGCATCCTCGGGCGGCTCGCGACCGAGAACGCCGCACGCAATCCGGCGCGCACCGTCATCAGCGCCTCGTCACTGATGATCGGCCTCGCCGCGGTGCTGGTCGTCACGATCTACGCCAGCGGGCTGCGGGCGTCGACGCAGCGGACCGTGGGTCGGACATTCCTCGGCGATTTCACGATTCAGAGCCAGGACGGCACAAGCCCGATGCCGGCAGCCGTCGCGCGTGCAGTCGCCGAGACTCCGGGGATCGAGCTCGCGGCCAGCGTCAAGGCGGCGCCGGCGCGCGTCGGTCGCGTCATCACGACCGCTGAGGGATTCGACCCGGCCACGATCGGCGAGCTGTACCGCTTCGGCTGGGCCAGAAATGCCGCCGCCAGCTTGCCGGATCTGGGGCCGGGGGACGCGGTCCTCGAGCGCGGCACCGCTCAGGCCGCACGGGTCGGCGTGGGCGACACCGTCACGGTGACCAGCGAGACAGGCGCACGGGCCAGCTTCACCGTCCGCGGCATCTATGACGACCACGCGCTGCTGCGCGGGATCGCGCTGCCGATCGCGGGGTTCGACGGACTGTTTCACCAGTCACGGCTTCAGGACGTGTTCGTCAAGCTGGCGCCGGGCGCGTCCCGGGAGCTAGCTCAAGCTTCACTGGCATCGGCGTTGCGGACATTTCCCGGCGTGGTGGTGCGCTCCGAGCCGCAGCTGGCGGATGCCCTGGCCCGCCGTGTCGGCTCGATCCTGGTGCTGTTCTACGCGCTGCTCGCGGTCAGCATCGGCGTGTCGCTGCTCGGAATCGTCAACACGCTGATGCTTTCGATCCACGAGCGGACCCGGGAGCTCGGGGTGCTGCGTGCGTTCGGGATGACGCCCGCCCAGCTGTCCGCGCTGATCCGGCGGGAGAGCGCGGTGACCGCCGCGCTCGGTGCGCTGCTCGGTCTGCTCGCCGGGCTGCTGGTGGCGTGGGTGTTGATCCGGCTCCAGGCAGGCGACGGGCTGGTGTTCGCTGCGCCGTGGACGCTCGTGGCGGTGGTGCTGGCGCTCGGGTTGCTCGCACCGCTGCTCGCATCGACGGCTCCGGCCCGTCGCGCAGCCCGGCTCGACGTGCTCGATGCGATCGCGGAGGAGTGATGTCCTCCGACGCGAAGTAGGGGACATGAGACCCACGGTCCGACCGATGTTGCAGGCCCTGGCCGCGGTCGCGATCCTGGCGCTCGCCGGCTGCGGCTCGAGCTCGCCCGCGGGCAATCCCCTCAACACATCGCTGTCGTACTTCCCGGCGAACTCGCCGTTCGTGATCAGCATCCAGACCGACCCCAACTCGCCGGCGATCCAGCAGATGCACCAACTCGAGGGAAGGTTCCCCACGGCGGCGCTGGGGCAGGCGGCATTGATGGCCCAGCTCCAGCAGCTGGGGATCAACTACGACACCGACATCAGACCGCTGTTCGGCAACCCGGTCCTGCTGGGCCTCGGCGGACCCGGACTCGGCGGCGGCGCCCGCAGCGAGTTCCTGGCGGTGTGGATCACCAAGGATGCCGGCACGCTCAGCAGGCTGGTTTCGAAATTGACGCACGGCGGGCAGAGCGCGGGCAAGTACGACGGCGCGACGCTCTATCAGGCCGGGACCTCGGCGGTAGCGGTCGACGGCGCGACAGCGGTGATCGGCGCGTCGACCTCGATCATCCAGACCGCGCTCGATCGACATGCCCACGGCGGTGGGGTGACGCCGGCTAGCTACGCGAGCTACATGTCGGGCCTGCCCAGGGACACGCTGATGCAGGCATTCGGCAGCCTCACCGGAGCGCTCTCAACCCCCCGCGCGGCCAAGGCCCGCCAGATTCCGTGGGTGGCGGCGCTCCGTGGCTACGGCGCCGCGATCAGCGCCGGCGCCGGTGGGCTGACCCTCCGCTACCACCTCGACACGAGCGGCGGCACGCTGAGCACCTCGCAGCTGCCGATCGCCAGCGGCACGACGGCGCCTCCACTGGCGGGCAGCCTCCCGATTGCGGCCGCGGTCGCCAATCCCTCGCAGCTGATCTCCTTCATCGAGTCTGCCGAGCAGGCGACCGGCTCGCCGTCGTATGCGGACTTCCTGCGCCGCCAGGCGGCAGCCAAGAGCAAGACCGGCGCCGATCTGAACACGCTGCTGGGGCAGATGACCGGCAGCATGATGCTGAGCAGCGATACGCACACGACGATGGTGCGGGCGGGTGTCACGAGTCCTTCGACCACGGCCGCCACGCTGGCCAAGCTCGCGCGCGATCCGCAGGCGTTCTCCGCGACGGCAAGCAGCGTGACAAAGGGTCCCGGCGGCTTCTATACGGTCAACGACTCCCCCAAGAAGACGATCTCGATCGGACTCATCGGCAACCAGCTCATCGCGGGACGTGCGACGCCGGCGGCACTGAGCGCGTTCGCCGCTGCCCCGACCAGCCCCGCGGCAGGTGCGAATGGCACGCTTGCGTTCCGGATCGCGCTGCCGACGCTGCTCGGCCTGGCGATCAGGACCGCGCCGCCGAAGGTGCTCCAGACGGTGCTCGGCCAACTCGGCGCCGTGACCGGGTGGGCCGCGGCGAGCACCACCGGGTTGTCCGGCGCAGCGTCGCTCGCGCTGCAGTAAGGCGCCCGCTACGCCGCCGCGGCGATCATCCTCGCCAGCAGCTCCAGCGCGCCCCGCTTCGACAGGGGCTCGTTGAGGTTTCCGCACTTCGGTGACTGCACGCACGATGGACAGCCGTCGCGGCATGGACACTCGGCGATCAGCCGCCGCGCGTCCGCCACCAGCCGCACGAACTGGTCGAACCCGCGGCGCGTGATTCCGACTCCGCCGGGATGCCCGTCGTAGATGAAGATCGTCGGGCCGCCGGTCTGCGGGTGCGCGTTGGTCGACAGCCCGCCGATGTCCCAGCGGTCGCACATCGCGATCAGCGGCAGCACCGCGATCTGCCCGTGCTCGAGCGCGTGCAGCGAGCCCAGCAGCTGCTGCGCGGGGAACGGTGGGGCTGCGATCAGCTCGTCGAGCTCGTACCACAGCGCGCGGGTGGGGAACTCGATCGTCGGCAGCTCAAGCGTCTGGAAATCGATCACCTCGTGATCCTGAAGGCGCTTGCGCTGGTAACCCAGCACGGTCTCGGAGTAGAAGACCTCGCCGAACGACAGGCTCACGCCGCATGCGCTGCGGCGTTCGTGCAGGCGCTCGATGTAGGTGAGGCTCTCGCGCTTTGACTGGGTGAAGTAGTCGCCGTCGAATGGCTCGAGCAGCGCCCGACGCGCCTCGAGGTCGAGTTCGACCACTCGGTAGGAGCGACCGAGATGCAGGTACACCGCGCCCTCGTGGACGGTCGCGTACGCGCGCTGGAGCTCGATCGTGCCGATCAGCTCGGCCGACCCCGCATCGACGAGCACGAAGTTGTCTGCGGACGCCGAGCGCAGCGCCACGCGAGCGGCCGGGTAATCAGCGGCGCGTGCGGGGACAAACCCGCTGGCGCGCTCGCGCAGATAGCCGGCTTGGGTCAGGGCTTGTGCGTGCTCCAGCCACTGCTCGCCGAGAATCCCTGCGTCGTCGTCGGTCAGCGCCGCCTCGTGGGCGGCGCACACCAGGTGCTGCGCGTAGATCTCGGAGCTGCCCGGGTCGAGAATCGCCGCCTCCACCGGCCGGTCGACGAACTCGTCGGGGTGGCGGCAGAAGAACTGGTCGAGCGCGTCCTCACCGGCGATGTAAACCGCCAGCCCCCGTCCGCGCCGGCCGGCCCGTCCCCACATCTGCCTGAGGCTCGCGACCGTGCCGGGAAACGTCACGCAGATGGCCGCGTCGAGCGCGCCGATGTCGATGCCGAGCTCGAGCGCATCGGTCGCGACCACCCCGAGCAGCTCGCCCCCGGTCAACCGCCGCTGGATGTCCTGGCGCTGTTGCGGCGTGTAACCGGCGCGGTAGGGGGCGATCCGATCGGCGAGCTCGGGATCGAGCCTGTCGTGCGCGTAGCGGAGGATCAGCTCGACCCCCTTGCGCGACTTCATGAAGCAGATCGTGCGGGCGCCGGCACCGATCAGCTCCGCAAACAACTCCGCCGCCTCGTACAGAGCCGAGCCGCGGGTGCCAAGCTGCTCGTCGAGCAACGGCGGGTTCCACATCGCGATCCGCCGGGACGCTCGCGGCGCCCCATCCTCGTCGATCAGGGTGTAGGTGTCGAGGCCCGTGAGGCGCTCGGCGAGCTCGACCGGATTGGCGATCGTCGCGCTGGCGAGCACGAACCGTGGGACGCTGCCGTAGATCGCCGCCAACCGTCGCAGGCGCCGCAGCACGTTGCCGACATGCGAGCCGAACACGCCGCGATAAACGTGCGCCTCGTCGACGACGACGACGGCGAGGTTGGCGAGCAGGTCCGCCCACGCGGGATGGTTGGGGAGGATCCCGACATGGAGCATGTCGGGGTTGGTTAGGACGAGGTTCGAGCGCTTGCGGATCGCGGCGCGCTCCTGCCGTGGCGTGTCCCCGTCGTAGATCGCGGGGCGGATCGCTCGGTGCAGCCCGAATGCGTTGATCGCGCGAGCCTGATCCTGCGCCAGCGCCTTGGTCGGGTAGAGGTACAGCGCCCGAGCCGTGCGGTCGCCGGTCAGGACCTCGAACGTGGGGAGCTGAAAGCACAGCGACTTACCGGACGCCGTTCCGGTGGTGACGATCGTCGGGCCCGCGAACGCGGCGTAGAAGGCGCGGGCCTGGTGGACGTAGAGGTCCTCGATTCCGTGAGCCGTTATCGCGTCCTTGACGGCGGGGCTGAGCTCCTCCGGGATGCCGGTGCGGCGCGCGCGGGTGGCGGGATACAGGTGCTCGTGGACGAGGCGCTCATCGGTCCGGCCGAGGTCGAGCAGGCCTGCCCACGGCTCCGTGTCGCTGACGATCGGCATCCGCGTCTGAGTATGGCGGCGGGGTCGCTGGTACGGTCGCGGCGTGCTGCGCTGCGTGTACCTCGACCTCGACGGCACCCTGCTCGGCCCACGCGGCGCGCTTCTGCGCGGGGCCGACGGGCGGTTCTCCTCGCTCGGCGTCCGGGCCCTCGAGGCGTGCTGGCGGGCAGGTGTCGAGGTCGTGCTCTACTCGGGCAGAAGCCAGCCGAGCGTGTTCGAGAACGCGAGGTTGATCGGATCCTCCTGCTACGCGTTCGAGCTCGGGTGCGGGCTGGTCCTGGACGGCGAGCTCGAGTGGCTGACCGACGGAATCGTCCCGTCGGCCGAGCGCGGCTCGATCCACGACCAGATCGAGGCGTCGGGGGCGCCGGCGCTACTGCTGGAGCGCTACGCGGGCCGGCTCGAGTACCACACACCGTGGTCGGTCGGACGCGAGGTCTCCCACCTGTTCAGGGGCGACGTCGACGTGGCCGAGGCGGCTGAGGTGCTGCGGCATGCAGGGCTCGAATGGCTCCGGCTGGTGGACAACGGCGTGGTCCGCGTGCACGCCGAGCAGATGCCGGGCCTCCCGGTTGTGCGCGCCTACCACCTCGTGCCGGCAGCCGCTTCGAAGGCGCGGGCGGTGGCGCGGCACATGCAGGCACGAGGCTTCGCAGCGGCGGAGTGCATCGCTGCCGGGGATTCGCGCGAAGACTTGGACGCGGCGCAGGTGGTCGGCGCCTTTTGGCTCGTCGCGAACGCGCTCGACCGCGACCCCACTCTGGCGGCGGAGCTGGGAGGCCACCGCGGTGTCAGGGTCGCGGCCGAGTCGTACGGGGCCGGTGTTTATGAAGCTGTGGTGAGGACGCTGGCTGAGCGAGAGTGACCGCCGCCGTGACCGGGGTCTCAGCGACCGGCGACACCGGCGAGCGGCTTCTCGCGCTCGACCGTGTCAGCATCGCTGACGGCCCAACCCAGGCGCTCGATCAGCTGCGCCGCGAAGTGGTCGCTCTCGAAATCAGCGACATTCACACGCTCGCGCAACATGACCGCACTCTCATCCCGATCCGTCGGCCGGTCCGCCAGCACCATGATGTGAGGCATTGCTCTCTCTCCTTTGGTCGACGTTCGCGACACTGTCGCACGCGCGCCTTCAGCCCGGGTAAACATTTGGGTGTTTTCACGATGGCGCTCGTTCGTCTGAGCTGAACCGCCTGGCGAACCAGCCGCTGATGCGCTCGCGCAGCCGGCGCCAGAATCCGGCGGATACAGGCGCTCGCCATCGGGCCGGCGCAGGGACGGTGGTCCGGACCACCGATACCCAGTCCTCGAGGGGAAGCTCGCCCGCGATCAACTTGGCGAGCGCGCTCGTCACCGGTGCCTCGATCTCCGCCGCGCCTAGCGCCTTCGCCAGCAGCGCTACGGATTCGAGCGCCTCGATCGCCTGGCCCACCCGCGCCGGGATCTCGGCTGCGGAGATGCCCTGCGCAAGCAGCTCGCCCGCGCGACGGTTGCGGCTCTCCGGCGCGAGTGCGGTCGCCACGAGGTCCCCGACGCCCGCCAGCCCGATCAGGGATTCCGGCCGCGCTCCCTGCCGCTCGGCCAGCCGCCATACCTCCGCGAAGATGTGGCCGGCCGCCGCGCCGACGGCGTTCAACCCCTGAGCTTCGGTCGCGCCGGACGCCAAGGCGGCCGCGTTCTTTGCCACGCCTGCGAGCTCGACCCCGATCGGATCGTTCGACCGCTCGCACACGACCCCGGCTCGGATGAACACCTCGGCGAGCGTGCTCGCGAGCCCCTCCGCAGCAGACGCGGCGACGAGGCCCGCGCCTTCGCTCACCATCTCTCGCGCGTGTGCGGGGCCGCCGATGCAGGCGGTCCGCACGGAGCCGAACTGCCGCGTGAGCAGCGCGGTCGGCGCCGCGCCGTCGGGCGGCACGAGGCCCTTGGCCAGTGAGACGACAGCCGCGCCCGGCGGCAGACCGTGAGCCGGTAGGCCCTCGATCACCTCGTGAAGCCCATTCGACGGCACGCCGAGGAACACGTAATCGGCGCGCGCAAGCCCCGCTTCCACCGGTTCGATCCGTAGCTCGCGCGGGAGCTCGACCCCTGGGAGGTAGGCGCGGTTCTCACGGTCGGCGGCGAGCTGGCGCGCCTGGCTCTCGGTGCGTGTCTGAAGTGTGGTGCGAAGTCCGCCGCGCGCGAGCAGTACCGCTACGGCCGTGCCGAACGAGCCCGCGCCGATCACCACGCCGCGCCTGGTACCGGGCGCGGGCAGATGAATCGAGGGACGCGGGAGCGGCGGCATCTGCGCGGCGAGACTATTGGGTCTCGCCGGGCGCGTTGCGACCCTGTTCGGGCGCGCGCGCGTCTATGCCGCGCCGCGCGAGCGCGTGTCGGCGGCGTGTCGCGCCGCCTCGTCCTCGCGCGCAACGGCGTCCGCGAGCGCGACGGTCGCCTCGGACATCTCGCCGAACGCGTCCGCCACCGCCGCTGCGTCCGAGCCGGTGATCGCAAGGTTGAGGCTCGCGACCGCGGCGTCGAACCGGGCCCACAGCTCGGGCGGGCCACGCCGCCCCGTTCCCGGCCGCAGCTCGTACGGCGGCTCGGCGTGCTCCGCGCCAGGGACCGGCCGCCACAGCAGACCGGCTGCGTGCGCGTGCTCCCAGGCGACCTGCTCGGTCGCGGCCGCGTCGGACAGCGCGCGTAGGCGCGTCGCAAAGCCGGCGTCCGGGGGCGCGAGCTTGTGCGCCCGCATCGCCTCGGCCCAGCCGCTGCTGGCTTGACGCACGAGCCGCATCACGTGGGCGCGCTGGCGATCGAGGTCGTCGGCGAAACTCATTTAAGGTCGCTCGGAGCCGTCAGCCAGATGGTCGTGCTCGAGCTTCTCCAGTTGGAGATCCTCGAGCAACTCGGCCTCCCCGGGCTCGAGCACCTCGCTCGCCGCGCCGGACGGCTCAGCCAGCCCCACCGGCTCGCCGCCCCAGAAGCCCTCGGCGCTGTGGCCCCCGCGCGAGCCCACCGGCGTCGTCCCGCCGCTGTAGCTCTCGGCGAGAATCCGCTCGAAGTCAGAGCGCTTGATCCGCACGCGCCGCCCGATCCGCAGAGCGGGCAGCGATCCCTGATCGATCCAGTTCCTGACGGTCTGCTGGTTCAGCTTCAGGATCTCCGCAACCTCGGCGACGGTGAGGAAGGACTCGGGTGGTTCGCTATGCTCAGCCATGGTTTTATCTAATTGAGACAAATCTAGTCTAATTCGCTGGTATATTAGCGCGGCAGGAGGACGTAAACGTCGCTGTCGAGCAAGAAGGCCCTGCAAAAGCTTGGAATCAGACGGAAGGCAGAACGGCGAGCGCACAGACCGGGCCACGGGCGACAGCAATGTGATTCGCCTCCCGCGCGAATGGCTCGGTTCCTCGGATGAGCTGGTCCCGTTGGGAGCGGAGGAGCCCGCCGAGGGCTCGGCAGCGACCGCGGCAGAGCGAGCCCGCGAGCGGGAAGCTCTGGCGCCCGTGGGGGTCGAGGACGGGTTGGTGCCAATCGAGGAGCCGCCGGCCGCGCGGCCGCGCCCCGAGCGCGAACCCGACCCCGGTGAGACTGAAGCTCCGGAGCCGCCCGAGCGCGAGCAGCTGGATGTTCTGAGCGAGCTGCCGCCTCCGCGGTCTGCCCCGGTGGAGTTGCGGGCACCGCAACCGGTGCGGGCGGCGGACTTTTGGGGCGAGGACTCGGCCTCGGTTCAAGACGCGCTCGAAGCCCCGGGGCCGCAACTCGTTTCTGACGCGCTGGAGCAGCGGCGGCAGACGCCGTCGAACGGCTCGGCGGTGTCCCCAGAGAATCGTGCGACATCCCACCGGCAGAAGCGGACCAGACGGCCGATCACGCTGCGGACGGTGTTGTCGCGAGTGCGGTCGAAGGCGGTACGTCTTGCGGCGGCGCCCGCGGCAGGATGGTCCGCGGTTCGCACCCACGCCGCCGCGCGCCTCCGATCCGCCACGCGCCTCCTTGTATCCGCCACGCGCCTTCTTAACACACGTGTGGCGCGGGCGGCGATCGCGATCGGCGTGGTGGCGGGAGGTGCCACCGCCGTGGCCGTCAGCGTTCGCTTCGACAGCGCGCACAAGCCGCAGCCGACGCGTCTCTCCAGTCGCGTGAGTCAGCTGGCGGCCGGCAGCCCGGCGCTCCGAGACGCGCGCCCGCAAATTCGCCATCCGCACGTGGCGGCGAAGCCTCGTCACGCCCGGGCCGCGCATCCACGCGCGCACGTGACCTCGTCGAGCGTCGCGCCAACGGTCGCTGCCGCACCGATCACTCCGGCGACGCCCGTCACCTACGTCAACACGAGCACGCCCCCTGTGAGCGGCGGCGGAGGCGGGGTGTCCGGCGGATCAAACTCAGGGGCCACGGCACACGAGAGCGCAGGCAGCACGAAGAGCGGACCCACCGGGCCTGGCGCAGCCTTCGGCCCCGGACATCTAGGCTGAGGGCGGAACGATGCGCGGCAGGGGATGGGCATTGCTGAAGGGAATGGTGTGTGCAGGGATCTGCTTCGCGAGCATCGCTTCAGCGGCCGCGGCGGACGAGACCGTGATGGCCTGCGACATCTACGGCAATCACCTCTCCTCGATCCCTTCCGCGCCGAGCGGGTTCCGAGTAGCGAGCAGATGTCCCGGTGAGCCTGCTTCAAGGCCTCCCGCGACCGGCGGGATGGCGATCTGGCCGGTGCCGAACAAAACGGTGCGCCGTGGTGCGTCGGTCCGCTGGGTCGTGCGCGCGCCGGCGGGGCTGCTGATCGAGTCGGTCTACATCCCCCACATGTACGCCGCTGGCCTGAACGACGGCGGCCCGTGGCATGGCGGATTCTTCTGGGCTGGAGGCAGCGGCGGAGTGTCCGCGACCAGCGGAGCGACGACGTGGACCTCCGCCAAGAACCATGGCCGCTTCACCTGGCCGGGCGGCGGATCTCGCTATTTCGGATGGCGGATCGTGTGTGCCTCGACACGCTGCTCCACGTCCCGAGCGAGCGTGTGGCTGAGCGTCGAGGAGCTGGAGCTTCGCGTCGCGGAGACACAGCAGCCGTCGATCATGCCGGATGGTCAGCTCGCGAGGGCGACGGGATGGATCCGCGGCACCTGGTCGCTGGGCGTAAGCGGAGATTCGCCAAGCGGCCTGTGCCAGGCATCGGCTTCGCTCGGCGGGCAGCCGATACGCGGCGCCACGTTCCGATTCAGCCAGAGCCTCGCCTACTGGCACGAGTGCGGCGGCGCGAACGGCCGCTCGCCGACCGGCGACCGGGCGAGGGCCGCGCCGGTCAGCGTCGACACAGCGGATCCGGCCTATCCACAGGGCAGGGTGGCGCTGGGTCTGCGGGGCGAGGACGCGGCCGGCCGAACCGCCGCGTTCAGCAAGACGCTGTTCGTCGACAACCTGCCGGTCACGCTCAGCCTGAGCGGACCAACCGAGGCGGCTTCGACGGAGGGTACGCAGCAGATCGTCGCCGCCGCGAGTGCCGGCGCGAGCGGCGTGCGCGGGATCATCTGCTCGCTGGACGGGGGCCCATACGTTCTACGGCCGGGCGCACACGCGCGAGTGGCCGTCAGGGGGGTTGGCGTTCACAAGCTCGGTTGCGACGCGGAGAACAACGCCGTAAATGCAGCCGGCATCCCCGCAACATCTCCGATCGAGACGCACACGCTCGACATCCGGGAGCCGGCCTTGAGCGCGATCTCGTTCGTCACGATCGCGACCCACCTACGGTGCAGCCGAACGCAAGCAGGGGTTCGCTGTCATCCGAAGGTGCTTCAGCGCCGCACCCACGGGCGAACCGAGTACGAGGTATCGCTTCCGCGCGCGGCGCGTGTCGCGGTGAAGCGGGTTCCGTTCGGCGCGAGCACGAAGGTGATGGGCTGGATCGGCACGCTGAACGGCGAGGCAGTCGGCGGCCAGCGCGTCAAGGTGTTCACGGCCGCCGACGACGGCCAGCACCGGTACACGCTCGCGGCCCGGGCGGTCACGGGTCCTGACGGTGGCTGGTCGGCACGCCTGCCCGCCGGGCCCTCGAGGATCGTCGAGGCCGTGTACGGGGGTTCGACAACAGTCGAACCCGTGGTAACGCCGAGCGTCCGGCTCGTCGTGCCGGCGTCGATCACGCTTTCGATCCGGCCGCACACCACACACTGGGGCGGGACGATCCAGATCAGCGGGAAGCTTCGCGGGGGTTATGTGCCGGCGGGGGGCGAAGCGGTGTTGTTGTTGGTGGGTTGGGGCACTGGATCCACAGAGTTCATGCACCTGCTTACCGGCAACGGCGGCGCTTTCCACACCAAGTACAAGCTCGTCCGCGGCAACGGAACCGTCACCTACCACTTCTGGGCCGCGACCGCCCGCGAATCCGACTACCCCTACGCCCCCGCCAACAGCAAAAAGGTCGCTGTAAAGGTGAGTTAGCGGGTAGATCGCCCGCCCGCGCCATTGACCGGCTAAGCTCCTTGTCGTGATCGGCGACATCCTGCAGCCTACGCATCTGCTGTTCGTGCTCGTGATCGCGTTGCTGGTGCTGGGGCCCAAGCGGCTGCCCGAGGTCGGGCGCTCGCTGGGCAGGGGACTGCGTGACTTCCGCTCAGCTCTCAGCGGCGATGAGCCGGAGCGTCGCGAGGAGATCGTGACCCCGGCGCCCACGGCCGAGCCGGCGATGGTTACCCCCGCGCCGACGGTCGAGCCGGTGCAGCCCGTTCGCGATCCGGCCGAACACACCGGCTGACAGAGCCCCAAGCGGCCGCGTCTTGCCTCGGCGGTACGCTCGCGCGCCGTGAGCTCGTCTGCTGAATCGGCTGCTGTGGTCGCGCTGCTGCGGGCGCCGAAGCGACCCGTGCATCGATATGCGCAGCTGATCGAGGATGCGGGCAGCGCGCTCGCGATCCTGGACGCGGAGCGCGGCCTGTTCGCGCGGGACGGCCTCGACGCGATCGAGCAGGAGATTGGGCTCTGGTCGGACCGAGGGTTTCAGCTTCTTACGGTGCTCGACTCCGATTACCCCGCGAACCTCCGCCAGGTTCACGATCGCCCGCCGCTGGTCTTCCTCGAGGGCCGGCTCGACTCCGCCGACGCGCGATCGGTCGCCATCATCGGCTCGCGAGCCGCCACCCCTCAGGGCATCGGTGCCGCCCGCGACCTCGCGGAGGAATTCGTAGACAGCGGGTACACGGTCATCTCGGGCTTGGCAGCCGGGATCGATACCGCGGCTCACAGGGCCGCACTGGCTAGCGGCGGCCGGAGCATCGCGGTAATCGGTACCGGGGTCGCCCGCTGCTATCCGCCGCAGAACGCCGCGCTCCAGGAACAGATCGCTCGCGAGGGCGCGGTCATCTCGCCCTTCTTCCCGGACGCTCAGCCCACACGCCAGTCGTTTCGGCTGCGCAACGCCGTGATGTCGGGGCTTGCGCAGGCGACGGTCGTCGTCGAGGCATCGCACAGGAGTGGAGCGCGACTGCAGGCGCGGCTCGCGCTGGCGCATGGCCGCCCGGTGTTCCTAAACGCTCCGTTGCTCTGGCAGGACTGGGCACGCGATCTCGCCGAACGTCCTGGCGCATACACCTTCCGCACGCGCGAGGAGATCACCGAGCAGCTGGAGCTGCAAACCGCCGTCGCGACATAAAGTCACACCGGGAGGGGGGCGAAGTTCGGTGGGCTGGGGCCTCTAATAGACGTGCCCACGATCGCGGAGCTCAGCGCCGTCTACGCGAACTTCATGCTCTCGCCACGGCCGGGTCCCGATGTCTGCCGCACGTGCTTCAACTTCACGCGCGGCTACGAGCAGTGCTACGGGTGCATGGCCGCTGAGCCGCGGCTCGACCTCGTCGTGCCGATCTCCTACAGCGTCTCCTACGAGCAGCTTCACCACGCGCTGTGGAGCTATAAGCGGCAGGCCGGAGCGGCCGCGATGCACAGCGGCGCGGCGGTGGCGGCCATCCTCTGGCGGTTCCTGGCCTTGCACGAGCGCTGCGTTGTGAATGCGCTCGAGATCTCTCGGTTCCCGCTCCTGACCACCGTACCGTCGGGCAGCCGCGAGCGAGATCGTCAGCACGCGCTGCGGCGGCTGGTGGGAGAAGCCGTGGCCGTTACACGCGAGCGCTACGAGCGCCTGCTCGCGCGGACCGAACACGAGGTCCCGCCTCACACTTTCAGCGCGGCGAAGTACGCGCCGCTGCGGGCGCTGCAGGGCGAGCCGGTGCTGCTGATCGACGACACCTGGACCACTGGTGCCAGCGCCCAGAGCGCGGCGGCAGCCCTGAAGGCTGCCGGGGCGGGCGCGGTCGCGGCCGTCGTGATCGGGCGGCATCTGAACCGCTCCTGGCACGAGAACGACAGCCGGCTGGCGCGACTCTCGCGGCCCTTCGATTGGCAGCGGTGCGTCTTGTGCGCTCCAAGCGAGGAGCAGGCAGCTACGTATTCGCTGGCTGCTTCTCGAGCACCACCTCGTACTTGTCTGTGATCGGGGGACGGTTGCGGTCGACGCCGGCCTGCGTGACCGCGGCGGCCCTGATCTCGCCGGCGAGCGCGTCGCTCGCGTGCATCGCCTCCATCGACTCCCAGTATGTGATGGCGATCGCTCTTCCGCCGACGAAGTCGACGCCAGCCCACACGCCGCGGTACCCCGGCTGCTGTTCGAAGCGCGGCAGATGCTTCTCCTGGAACTCGGCGAGAGTGGCCTTGATGCGTTCGGGGGCGAGACCCGGGAACGTGGTGACCCTTGCGTACATGGGCGACACCTCCAATCTCGTATGCGAGGTAAACCTACTCCTCTGGATTCCGGTTTCAAGAGGTCGGACCCCGCGCGAACGATTACGCTGACGAGTGTCCGGGCGCGGCCGAGGTGACGCCTCCCCTACAGCTGTCCTCGCACCGCGCCGCCCGGATATTTGCCGCTGTGGATGTTCACGTAGTACCCCGCCGGATCGTGTTCGATCGAGTTGAAGATCGCGACCGTGCTGCGGACGCATCCCTCGTGGTGAAGCTTCCGGTGGGTTGAGAGCGGCACGACGATCGGGCCCGCGGTCCCAGGAGCGCCTCGGTGGATGTGGGCGTAGGTCGCGTCCGTGAAGCCATGCAGATGCGCAAAGCGCCAGCACAGGTGCAGGCTGCGGCCATGCAGCGCGATCACCGCGACACCACTGCCGCCAGGCGCGCCACGTGGCGTCTCCGCGTTGCCCGTCAGCCGAACCACGTAGTGGGCACTGTGGGCGGGCGCCCGGTGGTGGGTGGAGCGGGCGGTTGTGCTCGAGGAGGACGAGCTGCCCCCGCAGCCGCCCAGGGCCGGCAGAAGGACGAACGACGACACGAGCCACCCGATCCACACACGCATGCGGCGCATATTCCCACGTCGCGCCAGCGACTAACTCGCGGCAACCACGGAGAATCCAGCTGCGGACGCTGCCGCGGCCGCGGTCGTAGCGCATACCGCTGCGCCACAGGGCGAGGAATGCCTCCTGGGTGACGTCCTCTGCGACCGCCCGCTGCCCACACATGCGGTACGCCACGCCGCTGTGCCGCTCATAGATCACCTCGAAAGCGGCAGGCTGGGCGTCGCGGACAAGCGGCATCAGGTCCGCATCGGGCTTGCGCAGCTCGGCCAGCGACGATCGTCCCGCGGCCATCTACGCCGCCACGGAGTGGCGCGTCGCGTCGCTTAACGACTGCGGGCGGCGCCGGAAAGCGACGCCGCCCGCTGCGGGTTTCAGCTCCTCCGAGCGCTCAGCTCGTCTTGAGCTTCAGCGGCAGCGTGGTGGTGTGGCCTGCCGCGTCGGTGATCGCGATGCTGAACGTCAACTGCTTGACCTTGTGGTTCTTGACGTTCTTCTGAAGCGTCTTGCTCTCGACCAGAGCAGGCGTGGCGATCTTGACCGCGACCGTGCTCTCGGCCTTGTTCAGCTTGACCACCAGCTTGCCGCCGCTGACGCTGAACTTGCCGCCGCCAGTGACCGTCACGCCGCTCTTCAGCTTGCTCGCATTGAGACTCAAGCCTGTCGGCAGCCCAACCTTGAACGACTTGATGTTCGGTGCGTTCTTGCCCTTGTTCAGCGTGAACTTGAGCACCGGCTTGCCCGTGGACAGGCCGGTGACCGAGCCACCGGAGACCGTTGGCGGGCCGGCGGGGCAGCCGGTGATGTTGAGCTTGGCAGCCGACTTGGCGGTCTTGCCGTTCTGAGCGACGAAACCGCCCTTGAGCTGTCCGCTGTTGCTCGCGCAGCTTGTCTCGAGCAGCGAGTTCTTTCCACCGGCCAGCGTCACGACGAGGTCGGCTATTGGAATGTCGGGCAAATGCGTGAACGTGAAGGTGTTGTTGAACGCGTTCAGCTGGCCCTTCAGGGAGAACGCATAGGGCGCTGGGAACTGAACCGACAGCACCGGCGCTGTGATGGACCCTGTCAGGATCGCCACTCCCTTCAGCTCTTTCGGGACAAGCGGCGAAATCGCCGCGGCCGTCCCAACCTGTTTGCCGAAGTCCGCCTCCGCGCCTTGGACGTTGGCCGACAGGATGCTTGGCGCGGTCAGGACCGAGCTCGAGTTCGCGGCCTGGCCGGCGGCCTGGGTGACGACGGTCGTGACCTTCACGGCGTAGGCGCCGCTCGGCAGCTTATTCGTGACGGTCGCGGCGCCCAACACCTTTGGCGCGTACGCCAGCAAGGCGCAGGTCGAGGACACGTTGACATCGCTCGATGCGCTTGTGGTCTCGGTGCCGCCCGTGTAGACGACTGTCAACGACGAGGGAGCCCGCAGCGCGCAGCTCGTCGGCATACGCGTGAACGGCTTGCCGTTGAGATCCCCGTTGAGATTCGCGCTGATCCCCGTCACGAACGGTGCGATTGGGTTGGATGACAGGTCGAAGGTCATGTCCGCCACCACCTGTCCGGCGGCGGGGCCACTGGTGAGCTGATGAACGCTCAGCTCCGCGTGGGCGGCCGCAGAGCTCTGACCCGACAGCACCAGGTCAAGGCCCGCGACGTCCGCTTTCACATTTGTGGGCGGAACGAGATACGCATTGAAGGTCTCGGAGCCCGGGGGCACGTTCAGGGTGGCCGACCCGCTGCCGACGAAGCACGCGGTGGTGTAGCTGGTGGACGCCAGGCACGCTTTGTTTGCCGTCAAATTGGCCAGTGCACCGGGCGCCAGCTCGATCTTGACGCTGGTGGGCGTTCCTTTCGAGGTATCGAGAGTCGAGCTGAGGGTCGCGCTGTCGGAGGCTCCCGCGACGAAGCTGGGCGAGTCGGGCGTGCAGCTCGAGTTACAAGGCGTGATTGAGAATGTTTGGGCCGCCGCCGATGCGAGCGACGGGGTGAGCGCGAAGATCGCCGCAGCGCACGAGAATGCGAGCAGCAGCCGCACGCGGGAAATGCGTAAGGACACTGAGGGGTACCTCTCTGCTTGGGGTTTTGGACGCGCGCCCCCGGCGGACCCTTCCAACCGCGCGAGACGCAACTACAAGCGATCCTAGCGGCAGATTCGCTGGAGCGTGAGGAGGGCGACTACGGTTCTTGGGTGGGGGAATCTACGGACCGCTCGGGCGAGGCGGGGCCTTCTCGGCCCGCTGGCGCTGTCCCAGCAGGTAGCCTGCCGCCGCGATGCCGCCACGACCGGCCTCACCGCCGCCGGAGCCGGAGAGCAAGCAGCGTCGGCGCTATGCGCCGCGAATGCCTCCCGCCGCCCGACGTGAGCAGCTGATGGATGCCGCGCTGAGCGTGATCCTCGAGGAGGGATATGGGGGCGTCTCGATCGAGGCGGTGGCGCGGGTCGCGGGCGTCACCCGTCCGGTGGTGTACGACCACTTCCCGAACCTCGCGCGACTGCTGCAAGCGCTGATCGAGCGCGAAGAGCGCTACTCGCTCGACCAGCTCGAGCTGGCGCTCCCCGAGGACCCCGGCGAGAGCGACCCGACAGTGCTGCTGGCGCGCAGCGTCCGCCGCTTTCTGGATGCGGTGGCGAGCCGGCCCGCGACGTGGCGGCTGATCCTGCTGCCGCTCGAGGGCACACCGGCGATCGTCCGCGAGCACGTCGAGCGAAACCGGGCGCGAATCCTGCGCCGGATCGAGCGGTTGGTGCGCGCAGGGATGAACCGGCGCGGCGGCCCCGATCTCGACACCGAGCTGAGCGCGCGCGCGATCATGGACCTCGCCGAGCAGGCGGGGCGCCAGGTCCTCACCGATCCAGAGCGCTACACGCCGGCGCGCTACGAGCGGTTCGTCGAGAGCCTGATGAGGCTGGTCTGGCCGCGCTCGCGCTGACTGAGCGATCGGCGATCGAGCTGGCGGAGGCGATTCGCGGCGGTGAGCTGACGGCCCAGGAGGTAGTCGAGGCGCACATCGAGCGGCTGACGCAGTTCGCACCACGGGTCAACGCGATCGCCGCCGAGCGCTTCGATCAGGCGCGTCGGGACGCTCGCGAGGCGGACGCCAGGCGCGCTGCGGGCGCCGGCGCGGGGTCGCCGCTGCTGGGCGTGCCGTTCACCGTCAAGGAATCGATCGCGCTCGCCGGCATGCCTCAATCGGCCGGGGTCGTGGCCCGCAAGGACGTGCGCGCGCAATCCACGGCACCCGCGGTCGAGCGCCTGCTCGGCGCCGGCGCGATCCCACTCGGCGTCACCAATATTTCGGAGCTGACGCTCTGGATCGAGTCCTCGAACCGCGTCTACGGCCGCACCTCGACCCCGTACGACCCAGGACGCAGTGCCGGCGGTTCGTCGGGCGGCGAGGGCGCCGCGGTCGGCTGCGGCGGCTCCGTGTTCGGCGTGGCCGCGGACATCGCCGGCTCGATCCGTGTGCCGGCCTTCTTCTGCGGCGTGTTCGGGCACAAGCCCTCGCCCGGGATCGTCCCGAACACGGGGATGTATCCGGCGACCACGGGAGAGGCTTCGCGGATGCTTGCCGTCGGGCCGATCACGCGACGCGCCGAGGACCTCATGCCGCTCTTGCGGATCATGGCGGGGCCGGACGGCGTCGATCCGCAGGTGCAGGACGTGGCGCTCGGAGATCCAGCCAAGATCTCGCTGCGCGGCTTGCGGGTCTCGACGGTCGAGGATGCGTCACTGCTGCCGATGAGCGGCGAGCTGCGCGATGCGCGCGAGCGCGCGGTCGGCGCGCTCGCGGCCGCGGGCGCGATCTGCGAGCGCATCTCGCTTCGCTCGTGGCGTCGTGCTGCGCTGCCGTTTCTGGTGACACTCCAAGCCGGGGCCGGCGCGACCACGATCGCGTTGTTGGAGGAGGCGGGCGCGCTACCGCCGACGTGGCGAGCGCTGATCCGTCCCGGTGGCCCGCACACGCTTCCGACCAGGATTACCGTGGCCGCCGAACGACTGCCGCAACTCGGCGAGAAGCGACGCTCGAAGCTGCTCGACGCAGGGCGTCGCCTCGCGTCGGAGGTGGTCGAGGCGATCGGCGACGGAGTGCTGCTTCACCCCGCCCACCCGCGCATCGCACCGCGCCACGGGAGCACGGTGGGAAGAAGCTGGCTGTTGACGCCAGCCGCGGTGTTCAACCTGGCCGGGGTACCCGTGACCGAGGTGCCGCTCGGCCTATCCGCGCGCGGACTCCCGCTGGGCGTCCAGGTTGCCGCCGGGCCCAATCGCGATCACGTCGCGATCGCCGTCGCGCTGGAACTCGAGCGTGTCTTCGGAGGCTGGGTGCCGCCCCGGAGTGAGCAACCGCACACTCGCCGGCGGAGACTGCGTCGGTCCACCGCGTAAGATCGGGCGGGTGAGGGCGTGGACCGGGTTCGTCGTGCGACATCGCCGACCGGTGCTGCTCGTCTGGCTGGTGCTGTTCCTGCTCGGCGGGGCGGCCACGTCAAACCTCAGCTCGCTGCTCTCCAACCGCTTCAGCGTTCCCGGCTCGGATGCGGAGCGCGGCTTGACGCTCCTGCGCGACCGCTTTCACGAGCGCAGCGACGGCGCCTTCACGCTTGTCGTCCAGTCGACCGGCGGTGCCCTCGATCCGGCAGCCGTCGAGGCGGCCGCACAGCGTGGCGCGTCGGCTCTCGCCGGCGGTAAGGCCGGGCCCGTCCTGAGGGCTGCGCCGGCCGTCGACTACGTCCAGATCAACACGCTGCTCGAGAACGCGAAGGCGTCTGATCGCACTCCGGCGGTCCGGAAGGCGATCGGACAGGTGCCCGGTGCGCGGGTCTACCTGACGGGCTATCCCGCGATCAACCACGACACGCAGCCGCTCTACAGCCAGGACCTCGCCCGCGGCGAGGAGATCGCGGTGCCGATCGCGCTGTTCGTGCTCGCGTTCATGTTCGCGACCGTCGGCGGGATCCTGGTGCCGGTCGTGTTTGCGTTGATCACGATTCCGACGACGCTCGGGGGCGTCTGGATCCTGGCTCATACGATGGAGATGGCGACCTACGTGACCAACGTCGTGTCACTGGTTGGGATCGCGATCGCAATCGACTACTCGATGCTCGTGGTGTTCCGGTTCCGCGAGCAGCTAGAGCGAGATCGCGATCCACACGAGGCGCTGTTGAAGACGATGGAGACCGCCGGCCGCGCGACGTTGTTCTCCGGTTCGACGGTGGCGGTCGGCCTGGCGCTGCTCGCGTTCATGCCGGTGCCGTTCATCCGCTCGATGGGGATCGGCGGCCTGCTCGTCCCGCTCGTCAGCATCGCGGCATCGGCGACGCTGCTGCCAACGCTGCTGTCGCTGCTCGGGCCGCGTGTCAACAGTTTGCGACTGGTTCCGCGCTCGGTCCTGCTGCGGCGGACCAGCAGCGACCGCGGCTTCTGGACCAGGCTCGCGCGGACGATCATGCGGGCACCCGTGCCGATCCTCCTCGGCTCGGCCGCGTTGATGCTGGCGATCGCGGTGCCGGCCCTTCAGCTCAAGCTGACCGGCGGCGACAACCGGGGCGTACCGGCCGGCACCAACGCAACCGACGGGCTGTTCGTACTCGAGCGCACGCTTGGTCCTGGCGCGCTCGCGCCACATCAGATCCTCGTCGACACCGGACGACCGGGTGGGGCGCTCACGCCCAGCGTCCTCGCCGCGGAACGCCGGCTCGTGGCGATGTTGCGCACCGACCGGGCGGTTGACCCGGCCACGGTGATCGCGCCTGTACTGGCGCCGACGCTGGCGCGGGCCCACCAGGCGAGCCTCCTCGACCCCAGCAACCAGATCGCGCAGATCCGCGCCGCCGGATACAGCGACGCTGGCACGCATGCCGCGATGGACCTGGTTCACCGGATCCGCAACCGCTACGTACCCGCGGCCGGGTTCGGCTCGGCACACGTGCTGGTCACAGGGGCCCCCGCGTTCGGAGTGGACTTCCTGGCGAAGTCGTATGCGGCGTTCCCGTGGCTGGTCTTGGCGGTCCTCGTGATCAGCTACATCCTGCTGCTGCGCGCGTTCCGCTCGATCGTGCTCCCGGTCAAGGCGGTGTTCATGAACCTGCTGTCGGTGACCGCGACCTACGGGGTGCTGGTGCTGTTCTTCCAGCATGGCTGGGGCGCGACCCTTCTGGGGCTGAAGACCACGCCGCAGATCGAGGGCTGGATTCCGATCTTCCTGTTCGCGGTCCTGTTCGGGCTGTCGATGGACTACGAGGTGTTCCTGCTCTCGCGGATGCGCGAGGAATGGGACCTGACGCATGAGAACGAACACGCCGTCGCGTACGGGCTGGAGCACACCGGACGGATCATCACCGCCGCCGCGATCATCATGATCGCCGCGTTCTCGGGCTTCACCTCCGGGCGGTTCGTCGGGCTACAGGAGTTCGGGATCGGGCTGTCGGCGGCGATCCTGCTCGACGCGACCGTCGTCCGCGCGCTGCTGGTGCCGGCGACGATGAAGCTGCTCGGGCAGTGGAATTGGTTCCTGCCGGACGGCGTGCGCAGGGCGATGCGGTTGACTCCCGCGCCGAGCAGGTAACGGTGGCGGGCGAACAGCGCGCGCTGAGCGCATTCGCGAGATAATCGCGGCGGAGACCCGCTTCCAGGGGCCTCCGCCGCTGATCCCAAATACGCGCCCACGGCCGGGTTGGGCGCGTCCTCCGGGAGTTCGAGTTCGCCCTCTCAGACACAGGGCGCCGATGAAAGTTGCGGCGACCCGTGCCTGCCATACTTGGCCCATCCCCTCCCGGGGGCGTAGCTCAGTTGGTTAGAGCGCCGGCCTGTCACGCCGGAGGTCGCGGGTTCGAGTCCCGTCGCTCCCGCTCTAGGAATGCCCTGCAACCAGACACGTCGAGCGCTGATTGTGTCTGGGACCGCGCCTCAGTCCCCTAACCGTCGCGCCACCACCTCGGCGACGTCGCCGCGCTCGAGCGCCGCGAGGCCGTCCCGGCTGTTGGCGTAATAGACGGTCGTGAAGATTTGATTGCGAGGTTCTTCCAGGCGAACCAACATCCGCGTCTGGACGAGGGCTTGGAAGCCCTCCGCGAGTGTGATCTTCAAAGCTGCCCAGTCCCCCCGCTGCTGCTCGGACAGCTTCCCCCAGACGTCAGGCAGGGGAGGGATCAGCGGCGCCAGGAGTGCTCCCATGTTCTGGGTCTTCGGGTCGAGGTTTCCCTCGGCCTCGATCGCGGGGGCGAGATGTCTCAGGAGCTCCGCCGCGCGCTGCGGCAGCGGCAACCCCGCAAAGTGCTCGAGGGCGATCGCGACCTGGTCGCGGCCCAGATGAGCGTCAGGCGCCGCTGCCTCGGCTGGGTCCTCCGGCGAGCGGCGAAAGAGCGGCATCGTCCAAACCTAGCCGACTCAGCATCACCGGTCGGCCCATGTCACATCCCCGTCCGCGCTGACCTCAAACCACCGGCGTCGAGTCATCGCCTGATCGCGAACCTCAAGACGAGTCGTGCCATTGTCGTCAGCCGTACGAAGCAGCCTGACGGCGGCGGCGACCGTCTCCCTTTCCGCGTCGATGCTGGGGGCTGACGCAGTCAGCAGCGCACGCTCGAGCGCAGTCTCGGCGCGATGAGCGTCGCCCATTTTTTGCGCGTCCTGAACCGTCTTGAGCGCGTCTCGCAGCTGGGCGCCATCGTCGCCTGGCATCTCTCTCCTGTCGCCGGTGTGCCCCTCAGCCTAACCGTCCACCGCCGGGCGGTGTCCGGTTTCGACGGGCTCTGCGTGGGAGCGCAGGAGTTCCGCCCAGCGTTCGATCGAAAATGCCGACGGGTCGGTCGTCGCCATGAAGTCTTCGAACACGTCGATGAAGCGCCGGGGGTCGTCGAGCTGGGGGAGATGGCCGGCGTTCTCGAAGATCTCGAGGCGGCTGCCCGGCATCGCCTCCTGGGCGGCGCGCCCATGGTCGACGGGCAATATGGCATCGCGCTCACCCCAGACGATCAGCGTAGGCATGTGCTCGGCGAGGTAGAGGCGGTCGCGCGCGTCTACGAGCTGCCCACGCCTACCGACCACGCCGCGCAGGGTGCCGAGGAATGCCGCACGCGTGTCGACCTCGGCGAGGGCCGCGAACGCGCGCGCATAGTGCTCGGTACCAGGGGCCGCGCGGAGGGGGAGCGCCCGTCCCGCACTCGAGATGAGGTTGATCAGCGAGCGCGCGGCCGGGGCGGTCAGCGAGAGGAACACCTCGCTGCCGGGAAGCGTTGCTAGTCGAAGGACGAGGCCGACGTCCGGGCCGAGGCCGCCGCTGGAGACCAGCACCAACCGCTCGCAGCGCTCTGGGAACTGGTAGGCGAACTGCATGGCGATGCCGCCCCCCAGCGAATGGCCGACGACGGTCGCGCGCTCGATCCCCAGCGCCCCACCGAGATCGCGCAGGGCGCTGGCGAGCGCGCCGAGCGAGTAGTCGCCCGCGCCCTTCATCGAGCGCCCGTGACCGGGCAGATCGACCGCGACGACATGGTGCTTTGTGGCGAGCCCATCGAGCACGGGCTCCCAGGTGCGCCAGTCGCCTCCGATGCCATGAATCAGCAGCACGGTCGGGCCCTCGCCGCCGATGACATAGGCGATCTCGCGGCCATGGAGACGAACGGAGCGGTGATCGAGTGTGGTGCTCATGTAAACAGAGGTTACACAATCGGTTACAGTTCGCCGGTGGCAACGATCCAACAGTCCCGCGCCGCAAGCCGCCGAGCGCGCGAGCGCAAGATCGTCGACGCGACCCGGGCGCTGTTCGACGAGCGCGGGACGGGCGATGCGCGCATCGAGCGTATCGCCCGCCGCGTCGGGATCAACAAAGCCCTCATCTACCGGCACTTCGCATCCAAAGAGGAGCTGTTCGCGCTCACCACCACCCGGTACCTGACCGAGATCAATGCTTTGCTCGACGCCGTCGAGCAACAAACGGGCGACCCAGCCGAGCGACTCCGTCGCGGCTTCGAGGCCTTCGCGGACTACGGCATCGCCCATCCCGCTTTTCTCGATTGTGCGCTCTCGCTCCTGCGCCGGCCGGCCGGCGACCTGCGAGCGGAGGTCTCCTACGCCGTGTGGCTTCGACTCGGGCAGACGGTCGGGGCGTGCATCGGATGGCTCGCCGACGTCCTCCGCGAACTCGGCACAGCCGACCCCGACAAGCGCGCCAACCAGCTCTATCTCCAAGCAATCGGAGTTCTGCACCTCGCCCGCTCAGGGGTCGCAGTGCACCCGAATTCACGGGGCACGGTAGAGGCGGTCCCCGTCAGCCACGACGAGGTGCGAGCCGCATGCGTACAGCTCGCCCTCGCCGCCGTCCCAGCGGAGTGAATTTCCACTCGCGCTCCTCGCGCTTATAGGGTCTTCTCATGACCCAGGATGAGAAGACCTACGACGGGCAGTGCTACTGCGGTGCGGTCAGGATCGTCGTCACCGGGGATCCGGTCGGCGCCGGCTATTGCCATTGCGCCGCCTGCAGGAGCTGGTCGGCCGGCCCGGTCAACGCATTCACACTTTGGAAGCCTGAAGCCGTCAAGGTCACGCAGGGAGAAGACCAAATCGGCGAGTACCACAAGAACGAGCGCAGCTATCGCCAATGGTGCAAGGTCTGCGGGGGGCATTTGCTGACCCGGCACCCCGAGTGGGATCTAGTCGATGTCTACGCGGCGACGATTCCCTCGTTTCCGTTCGCGCCGGGCGTACACGTCAACTACGAGTCGACGGTGCTGCCGATGAAAGATGGCCTGCCCAAGCTCAAGGACTTCCCCACGGAGCTGGGCGGCTCCGGCGAGGCGCTAGCCGAATAGCGGCCCGCCGCGGACGCGGCGAGCTGACGGGATCAGCCTTCCTCCTCGGCGCGCCAGGGAGCTTGCGCAGGAGCTTTATCGAGCGCGCGCTGAAGCAGGGAAATCAGACGGCGCCGTTCGCTCAGCGAGAGTCCGCCCAGGACATCGTCTTCAACCTGTCGCGCCAATCGCCGGGCGCGCTGCAGCGCTTGGCGACCTTGTGGCGTGATCGTGACTTCCCAGGCACGGCGATCACTTGGGTGGCGTCTACGGGCGGCCAGTCCCTTGGACTCAAGCTCGTCGATGAGCGAGACCATGGTGCTGGGATCGATGCCCATATCGGTGCTCAGCTCCTGCTGGATCGCGCCTTCGCGCGCGCCGAGCACGTTGAGCAGAGCAAACAGCGCCGGCGTCAGGCCGAGAGCCTTGAGCGCCTCCGCGGTACGGGTGTGGTTCGCGCGCCACAGGCGGAAGAACAGCTGGCCGGCGAACTCGGCAACCGCTGAATCGGTCGAGGGACGAGCCGCCATCTTCGAAAGTGTCGCAGTTCTCCTTGACAAGGGCAATAGCGGATGATACATATTATTGGTGAAATCCACTATTTGGAATGGCCAAGGACAGCCATAGCCCGCAGGAGGTGACTGTGACCGCGTCTTCTTCCACCGAAGGGATCAAGACCATCTTGCATCCCGTATCTGACCTGGGGACGGCCAAGCCGGTGTACGCCGCGCTGCTAGGTATACCGCCGCAGACCGACTCCCCCTACTACGTCGGTTTCGATGCTGCCGGCCAGCACATCGGGCTGGTGCCGGGGGGTGGCCCGCAGGCAATGACCTCGCCGGTCGCCTACTGGCACGTGCCTGACATCGAGGCGAAGCTCGCCGAGGTCACGGCCGCCGGCGCAAGCGTGCAAGAGCCCCCGCGCGACGTTGGCGGCGGGCGTCTGGTGGCCACCGTCACCGACCCAGATGGCAATGTGCTCGGACTGCTGGAGGATCGAGAGGAGATTCGCAATGGCTGAGGGAAAGTCCGCAACGACGGAGAACGCAAGCCAAGCGGCCGGCAACGGCGCGAACCGGCGGACCAAGGCATTCACAGCCGAGGAACGAGCGGCGATGAAGGAGCGCGCTCGAGAGATGAAGGCGTCGGGCAAGGGCAAGCCGGACGGCGAGCGCGAGGTGCTCGCGAAGATCGCCGCGATGCAGGAGCCGGACCGCGTCAAGGCCGAGCGCCTGCACGCGATCGTCAAGGCGAGCGCGCCCACCCTCGTGCCGAGAACGTGGTACGGAATGCCCGCGTACGCCAAGGACGGAAAGGTCCTTTGCTACTTCCAGAGCGCCGAGAAGTTCAAGTCCAGGTACGCAACGGTCGGCTTCAGCGACGCGGCGAACCTCGACGAAGGCGCGATGTGGCCGGTCGTCTTTGCGCTGAAGGAGCTGACTGCATCGGAGGAGGCAAGAATCAGCGCACTTCTGAGCAAGGCGGTGAGTTGAGCGTTCGGCAGCGCGCCTGAAAACTGGCGCGCTGCCTCCACGCTCGGCGCTAGAGTCGAACCGCGGGATGAGACTGGGTCGGCTTGTCGGGTTGGTAGCGGCTATCTGCGCGGTGTGCGTGCCGACGGCGCGGGCCAACGGCACGCTCCTTTCGCATCGGGGCCGGTGGATCGTGGACAGCGAGGGTCGCGTCCGGATCTTCCACGGGGTCGGCGTGATGGACTACTCCCCGCCGAACCTGCCGGCGGCGATGGGCTTTGGCGAAAAGGACGCGTCGTTCCTGGCTGCGCATGGCTTCAACCTCGTGCGACTTGGGATGAACTGGTCGGGAATCGAACCGCAGCCGGGGATCTTCGATGCCGGTTACCTGGACTCGATCCTCGCGACGATGCGCACGCTCCAGGCGCACCACATCTACACGCTGCTCGACTGGCACCAGGATGACTGGGGGGTAGCCGCGAACGGCGTCGATGGTGCCCCGGCGTGGGCCACGCTGACCGACGGGCTGCCAAATCCGGCCCTCGGCTATGGCTTTGGGATGCTCGGCGATCCCGCCCAGCAACGCGCCTTCGACAACTTCTGGGCCAACAAGGCCGGACCCGGCGGGGTCGGCATCACCGATCGCTTCGCGACGATGCTCGCCTACTACGGCAGGGTCTTCCGGCATCAGCCCTACCTGCTGGGCTACGACACGTTCAACGAGCCGAACGCCGGCACGCAGTGGTCAAGCTGCGCCAATCCTGCCGGCTGCCCTCTGTTCGACGCAAAGCTGAGCGCCTGGTTTCGGAAAATCGTCCCGGTCCTGAGGGCGGCGGATCCGCAGCACATCATCTGGATCGAGCCCAACGTGTTCTTCGATTTCGCGGCCAACACCAACCTCAAGGATCCGAACGGCGCAGACCCCAACACCGGTTTTGACTTCCATACCTATTGCTTGGGCGACGGGGCCGCGAACGCCGCGCCGCCGATCCCGGGCAACGGACCCGGCTGCGCGATCGAGGAGACGCTGAACCTCGACGACGCCCAGGCCTATCAGCGACGTTCCGGTACCGCGCTGATCAACAGCGAATGGGGCGCGACAAGCGACCCGCAGGTCGTTCAGCGCCAGACCGCTGAATTCGATAGCTACATGCTGGGCGACGTGTTCTGGGACTACCGCAACCTGGTCCCGGATGTGACGAGCCAGCCGGGTGGCAGCAATGAGAACGCCGTGCTGTTGGCGGCGCTCGAGCGACCGTTCCCGACGATCGTGGCCGGCACCCCCAGCGGATGGCAGTGGGACCAAAGCACCGACACGTTCACGCTCAGCTACGCGACACGGCTGCCCGGCGGCCGCTCGGGCGCCGGTTTGCTGACACAGGTCTACGTGCCGAGGCTGCACTACCCAAAGGGCTATGCGGTCACCAGCACGGGCGCGACGGTCACGTACGCCGGCCCGACAACGCTCGAGCTGCGAAACCGCCGCGGAGCGACCGCAGTGACCGTCAGCGTCACGCCTGCACGCTGAGCTGCGCCCTCATCGCCTCGGCGAGCGCCAGCGCCGCGGACAGCGGACGGACCATCACCACGAGCTCCTCGACCATGCCGTGCTCGCCGGTGCGCAGAAAGTCGCAGCCTTCGAGCTGCTTGTCGCCTACGCGCGCCTGGAATACGAGCGCGTGGTCGCGGGCATCGGGCGCGCCGATCTCGCGCACATATACGAAGTCCTCGAACACGCGCGACACCGCCGCCAGGAGCTCGCCGACCGCAGCACGCCCGCTATAGGGCTTGAACACAATCGGACTGCGGAAGACGACGTCCTCGGCGAGCACGGCGCGGACCGCGTCGAGGTCACCTGCTTCGACTGCAGCTCTGAACGGGTGCATCTCAACCTCCTTGACGAATCTGGTCGGCCGGCGCGGCCGTGGCGTTACTCGGCTCGCGGACTCGGACAGTGTCGCGCCTGCGCCATACGCGCTCCCAGTCTTTGATCAGTGCGGGGTACACGATCATGTGGCGGAATGGCCTGATCGCCGCCATGTAGGCAGCTCCGAAAACCCCGTTCGGCTTCACGAGAATCGCCATCTGACCGCGGTAACCGCCGCGTCCATCTGAAACCCAGCCCAGGTGCAGGACGCCGTGCATGGTGCGGTTGGCGAGCTCGGCCGCAAACTCGTCCTTGGTCAGGTAAAGCGAGGTGAACGGGAGCGCGCGGAAGCTCGGAGCGGGGCGCCTCTCGCGCAGGTCCGCCGGCACCCTCGCTAGCAGGGTTGCGTCCTCCGACCCCGCGCCGTCCCAGCCGAACAGCTTTCCGAGTACCGAGCGGATCGCGAACAGCGAGCGAGCGAGGCAAGAGGAGCTGCGCGATACGTCTCCGGACACGATCATCGCGACCAGTGACGGGAAGTCGTCGGGGCCGCCCGGCGTCGGCAGCGGCCACACGTCCTCGAGCCGAAACTCCGGAATGAGCTCGTGGATGCGCCAGGGATGAGAGGTGTGCGCGGTGCGCGGAAGCGGTGACTCGGTGGGAATTGAGAAATCCATACGGTGACGTATCGATACGCTAACGTATTGATCGTGGACAGTCAAGCACCGTAGATGGCCGCGCCGCTTCGCACACCTCGCTCCAGCTGGATCGAACAGGGGCTTCGCAGCCTGGGTGTCGGCGGACCCGACGCGGTTCGGATCGAGAAGCTCGCGCAGGCGCTCGGCGTCAGCAAAGGCGGCTTCTATTGGCACTTCCAGGACCGCGAGGCGCTGCTTGGCGAGATGCTGGACGCGTGGGAGCGGGTGATGATCGACGAGGTGATCGAGCGGGTTGAGGCTGGAGGCGGAGACGCGCGCGCAAAGCTGCGCCGGCTCTCGAGGCTCGCCGGGTCCGGCGACGAACTGGTCAAGATCGACCTCGCGATCCGGGACTGGGCGCGCCGGGACAAGGCCGTCGCCAGGCGCTTGCGCCGGATCGACAACCGCCGCATGGACTACATGCGGTCGCTGTTCCGCGACTTCTGCGGGGACGACGACGAGGTCGAGGTCCGCTGCCTGTTGCTCCTGGCCCTGTGGATCGGCAACGACCTGATTGCAGCCGACCACGGCCCGCGCACCCGCGCGGACGTGGTCAAGCGTGTGTTGAGAAGGCTCGAGTCCTAGCCAACCGGCTGCGACTGCTCGGCGGCCGGAGCGGCCGCAGGCTTCCGCTCAGCTGCCGGCTGCGCGGCCGGGGGCACAGCGGCGGTCTGCCCAGCCGCGCGGTCCGCATACAGGTGCACGGCGGCGGCACCAGTCAGCCCGGCGAGCAGCGCGACCAGGCCCCAGCCGGGGCCATGGAGCTTGTCGCCGAGCGCCGCGTCGACCGAGATCGGACCTGGACCGATCTCCGCGAGCGTCAGCGCAGCCGCGATCAGCACGACGTTGTATTCGTAGCCGCCATTTGAAGCCCACGGCCCGTTCTTGAAGTGCACGCGATTGATCGCCGTGAGCATCGTCGCGGTCAGTGCGGAGGCGGCAAACGGGGTCGCGAACCCCGTGAGGATCATCGCGCCGCCGCCCGCCTCCGCGGCGCCGGCCGCTAGCGCGTGGTGACGTCCGGGCCGCAGGCCGAGCTTCTCGAAGAACTGGGCTGTCCCGTCGGGGCCGTGGCCTCCGAACCAGCCGAACAGCTTCTGGGTCCCGTGCCCGATGAAGAATCCTCCGAGGGCCAAACGGAGCAACAGACGACCGATCTTCATGGGTACCTCCCGGGTGCCTGGATGTTGATCTCTCAACAGTACCGCGCGGGGACCGAGCCTAAACAGCTACAAATCCCAGCCGAAGCTCAGCGAGCGCCAGCTGGGGTGCTCGCGCTCGTAGAAGCGATGGGCCTCGACACGGGCAATGCCCGAGTCGAGCTGGAGCCGCGCGGCTCCGCGGGTGCGAGCCCAGCGCTTGGCCTCGTCCAGCAGGCGCTTGCCAACCCCGCGCGAACGGTGCGCGGGATCAACGACCAGGTCCTCGAGCCATGCCCGCCGGCCAAAGCGAACCGACTCGATGTCCTCGTACACGGTGCAGAGCCCGACCCGCTGGCCGTCGAGCTCCGCGATCAGCACCAGCGCGGACTCCGCGGTGATCGCGCGTTGCAGCCTGTCCATGGCATGAGCCACGTTCCAGCGCGGCGGGCGCGACCCCGGCGGCGTGAAAAGCCATTCGTACATGTCGATGAGCAGGTCCGCCTCGTCGGAGCCCGCCACCCTGATCTCGACCGTCGACACCGCCCTACTCCGCCGTCGCCCGGCTGCGCCAAAGCTGCGGTGGCTGGGCGCGGAAGCTTGCGACCCCCGCCACCCGAGCGACGCGCAACTGCACGCCGCTGCGTCCGGCCGCCTGTAACAGAGCGACCAGCTGAAGCTGCAGCCGGGCCGGAACACCGGCGTCCTGGGGCAGGAACAAGGGTTGCGTGGCCAGCACGCCGGCCGCCGGGTCTCCAACGGCGCGAGCGACGGCGGCGAACGGTCCCGGTGCGAGTGCCAAGATGGCAATCGCCGCGAGCGCGATCACAGTCGTGCGTTCGCGCCGGTGAACCTTTTGAACTTGCATTGAATCGGCCAGAGCCCCAGTTTATGGCGGCGCGTCGCCGCAGACCCGCGGTGCCCGCGCTCGTGAGCGCGCTGCTGGTCGCCGACGCAATCCCCGCTCCCGTACGCGCGCACGGACCGCAACGCGCGGGGCGTGGGCGCGCGGTTCGCAGCGGTTGACTCGCTGGTTCTCCATCGCGGCGGCGCTCGTCCTGCTCGCGTCGGGGTGCGGCTCAGCGCCGCCGTCGCACGACGGCGCGTCGATCCCGCCGGAGCTACTACGAGAAGCGCGCCCGATCGGGAGGGGCCCGCGCTTCCACCCTCCCGCGCGCGGTCCGATACTCGGCGCCTGCGAGAAGCGGCTCGGCTCCCGCTACGGCGCACACGTCGAGGTGTTCGCGCAGAACCGCGTCGTGATCGTGGCGAGCGGGATCGGCACGAGACCACCGCGCAGCTACTCGGCGGGCCGCATCTCGCGCGCGGCCTGCTACGGCGAGCTCGTCACGCTCGAGCCGACGGGGGTGGTGCTGATCCGGCCAGGAGCACGAGTGACGCTGTCAGATCTGTTCCGCACGTGGGGACAGCCGCTGTCGCCCACACGGCTTGCGTCGTTCGCGGCGCCGCGCGGTCGACGCGTCGCGGTGTTCATCGGCGGCCGGCGCTGGTCAGGGGACCCGACCCGCGCGCGTTTGACACGGCATGCGGAGATCGTGCTCGAGGTCGGGCCCTACGTTCCGCCGCACCGTTCCTACACGTTCCCACCCGGGACTTGATCCCGGCGCGGCATGATCGCGGCAGCGGTATTTTCCCTCTGACAATGCCCGCCCGAGCGAAGCGCATGATGGGACGGGGCGCGTCGGTTGCGGTGATGCCGGCCGCGGCATTTGCGGTTCACCAGCTGCGATTCCTGCTTGCGTTCGGCGGCCATGCCGGCCTCGTGCTCGAGCGCCAGGGCCATGCCTACCTGCAGTCGCTCGCTCCCTGGGTGATGCTGCTGGTCGCCGCCGCCGGTGGCGTCTTCCTGCGAGCGCTCGGCTCGGCGCTGAAAGGCGAATACTCGGCTCCCCGGTACGCGGCCTCGTTCGCGGCACTGTGGCTGGCGTGCGCGGGATCGCTGCTGGCGATCTACGCCTCGCAGGAGTTCTTGGAGGGGTTGTTTGCCACCGGGCATCCCGCAGGCCTGATCGGGATCTTCGGCTACGGCGGGTGGTGGTCGATCCCGGCCGCGCTCGCCGTCGGACTAGTGGTCGCCGCCGGCTTCCACAGCGCTCGCTGGATCCTGCGCGAGATCACCGAGCTGAGCTTGCGCAATGTCGCTCGCCCGGCTCGCCGCACAAACGGCGCGCCCCGCCCGGGCGACGTGCTCCTCCCTCGCCTGGCGCCGCTCGCCGGTGGGTGGTCTGGCCGCGGTCCTCCGTGCTGATCCGCGCGCCCGTCAACCACTGATCGCTGCGGCCGGCGCGCCAGGCGCGGACGCCTCGCTGTTGGAGCCGCAGCGTCACCTCTGCCACTCCGAGCAAGGAGGACGCGAACTCGTGAACCCCAAGACCCCGATCAGGCGAGCGCTGCTGATCGCATCGGCGATCGTCAACGCCGCGCTCCTGCTGCCTGCCGTCGCGTCGGCGCACGCGCGGATCAGTCCCGCTGTGTCGCTCGCCAACAAGCTCCAGCTCTACAGCCTCGCGGTGCCGACCGAGAAGAGCGGCGTCACGACGAACAAGATCGTGATGACGGTCCCGGCCGGCTTCGGGATCGACTCGTTCGCACCACCGCCCGCGGGGTGGACCCAGCAGGTTCAGCAGACCGGCTCCGGCGACAGCGCCGTGGTCACGCGCGTGACGTGGACAGGCGGAAAGACACCGACCGGAGAGGATTCGCTTTTCCAGTTCCTCGCCCAGCCCTCGTCGGCGACGACGTACACCTTCCGGGTCGAGCAGACCTACTCGGACGGCTCGATCGTCGATTGGGCAGGGTCTGAGTCCTCGGCCGCCCCGGCGCCCACGATCGATGTGGTCAATTCGATCGGCGGCGGCGTGTCTGTCTTGACGATCATCGCGCTGGTCATCGGCGTGCTTGGCCTGCTCACGGCCGGCTTCGCGCTCACCGGCGGCTCGCGGACTCGCGCGTTGGCATGAGCCGCCGGTGGCGGACCGCCGCCCCGCTCGCGGCGCTCGGCCTGGCGGCACTCGTGCTGCCCGCCGGCGCCAGTGCGCATGCGTATCTGGTCAGGACGGTCCCGCCGGCGAGCGTCGTACTTAATGCGCCACCCGCCACGGTCCAGCTCACCTATGACGAGGCGGTCGAGCCGCGGTTCGCGATCATCTCGGTCTCCAACGCCGGCGGCCAGCAGGAGACGACGGGGCCCGTTCGCCGCTCGCCGGCGAACCCGGACACGCTGGTGGTGCCGTTACGCCGCGGGCTGGCCGAGGGCTGGTACCTGATCTATTGGCGGGCGATCTCGGTCGACGGCCACCCCGTCCAAGGCGCGTTCACCTACGCGATCGGGCCGAACCCGGGACCCGCGCCCCAGTTTCAGGTACCGAACGTCTCGGCGACGGCGACCACACCCCAGCTGCTGATAACCCGGTGGCTGATGTTGGTCGCGGTCATGGTGTCGATCGGCCTGTTCGTGCTGCGACTGCTGGTCCTCCGTCCGATCGGACGCAGGGTCGAGGGCGTTGGTCTGCGCTCGCTATCGGTTGCGTTCGTGGTCGCTTCTGTGCTTGGTCTGATCGCGATCCCGGTGTACCTCGACTTCAGCACAGCCAACGACTCGCTTCGCTCTGTGTTTGACCTCTCGGCGCTGGTCCCGCTGTACCGCGTGACCGCGTTCGGCCGCGCGATCGTCGACCTGGAGTTGTGCTTCGCGCTGTTCTGCCTCGCGGGCTGGGTGGCGCTGTGGGTCGATCGCCCCGAGCGCGAGCATCGCTCTGTGGCGGAGCTCGCCGCGGTGTGCGGCGGCGTGCTCGCGGCGGCGGCTGTGCTGATCCTGCCGGGGACCGCGGGACACGCCGCGCAGACCTCGCCGCGGGCCCTGACGCTGACCTTCGACTTCCTGCACATGGCCGCGGGAGCGGTGTGGCTCGGAGGGCTCATCGGGCTGCTGGTGTTCTGGTTCGCGCTGCCGGCCGAAAAGCGTGTCCGGGCGCTGTCCGTCGGCGTGCCGCGTTTCTCGAACGTTGCCTTTGGCTCGGTGTTGCTGCTGGCCGCGACCGGAATCGGCGAGGCCATCGACCACATGCCCGCGGTCAACGCGCTGTGGGAGACCGGGTACGGCCAGGCGATCCTGGTAAAGGCGGGCCTGCTCGGCGCGGCGGCGTTGATCGCCTCGGGCAACCTGCTGCGCTCGCGCCCGCGGCTGATCGCCGCGCGTGAGCGGTCCGACGTGGGCGAGCCGGCGGCACGGCTCTTGCGCGGGCTGATCAGCGTCGAGGTCGCGGTCGTGCTCGGCCTGGTGTTCACGGCGGCCGTGCTCTCGAGCCTGGCGCCGCCGCCGCCTGCCTTCGCGCTCGAGAACTCGGCGATCGCGCGGGTGGGGCCGGGGAGGGTCGCCGACACCGTCCGGCATGCCGGCTACCTGCTGCAGGTGCTGGTCTCGCCGAACAAGGCAGCGGCGCCCGACTCGTTCGCGCTGCGGATCACCAGGAACGGCCAGCCGGTTCGTGGCGCCAACGTCACGCTGACCTTCAACCACCTCGAGATGGAGATGCCCCAGCAGGAGTACCAGCTGACCGAGACACAGCCCGGCGTCTACACGCGCGCAGCGCCGGCGCTCGTGATGGTCGGCCGCTGGGGGCTGACCTTCCAGGTGACGCCGAAGAGCGGCCCCTCGTTCACCGCGCTGATCGTCGACCAGGCAAACGGATGACACCAACCAAACCAGAGCTGACCACACAACAGATCCGCCTGCGCCTGCTGGCAGCGGTGCTCGCGCTCAGCGCGGGCGCGGCCGCCGTGATCGTCGCGGCGCTGCTCGTGCGAAGCGCGCTCGGCTGAGGCGGGGCACGCCAGCAGGAGGAGCGCGGCGGATCGCGGCTTCATAACCTTCTCCTGGATGCCCCTGTACGACTTCCGCTGCCCCGCGTGCGGTGAGCGATTCGAGGCGGTTACGAAGCCGTCGGAGACGGCGAGCTGCCCGAGCTGCGGCACGCCGCGCTGCGAGCGGATCTATTCGGGCTTCGCCGGCCCGTTCACGGTCGGCCTTCGTGGCGCGGCCGCCCGGCGCTCGGACGCCACTCGCCGCGCCCGCGAGGAGCAGCGGCGTGAGCAGCGGGCGCAGCGCCGCGAAAAGGAAGGGAGGTGATCGCGACGAGTACGACCGCCGTCACCGACAGCCTGATCCAGATCACTCACCGGCGGTTCGTCAACGCGTTCCTGGTTCGCGAGGACGACGGGTTCACGCTGCTCGACACGACCCTCGGCGGCGGCGGCGACCAGCTGCTCGAGGCGGCGCGCGGCGCCGGCGGCGCGATCAGGCGGATCGCGCTGACCCACGGACACGGCGACCACGTCGGCTCGCTCGACGCGCTCAAGGGCCGGCTGGGCAGCGAGGTCGAGGTGCTGATGCCCGAGCTCGACGCGCGGATCCACGCAGGCGAGCAGGTCGTCGCAGGCAAGCTTCCCGGCAGCTGGCCGAGGATCGAGACGGTGCCCGATACGCGGATCAAGGGCGGAGATCGGGTTGGGAGCCTCGAGGTCATCGACAGTCCCGGGCACACCCCAGGCCACGTGGCCTTCCTTGACCCCCGGGACCGCACGCTGATCGCCGGCGACGTGTTCACCTCGGTCGGCGGCGTCGCGGTCTCGAGCCACTTCCATCTGCGATTTCCGTTCGCGGCGATGGCGACCTGGGACAAGCCCCGGGATGTGGAGTCGGCACGAGCCCTGGCCGCACTCGATCCCGCGCTGCTTGTCGTTGGCCACGGACCGCCGACGCGCGACCCGGGTCGCGCGATCGACGACGCGCTCCGGCGAGCGGGCGCCTGAGCTCGTGAGCTACACGCGCATCGAGCACGACGGCCGCGTCGACGAGGTCGCCGTCGAAGAGCCGCTGGAGATCCGCGTCGATGGGAAACCGCTGGCGGTGACGATGCGGACGCCCGGCCACGACGAGGAGCTGGCGCTTGGGTTTCTGTACGGCGAGGGGTTGATCGACAGCGCCCGCGCCGCCGCACCGCCGGAGGACTTCGCCGCGAACACGATTGACGTCGCCGGGCCGCTCACGCGCGATCCCGGCGTGCGGCGGTTCTACACGACCTCGTCATGCGGCGTCTGCGGGAAGGGCGCGCTCGAGGAGGTCGCCGTGCACAGCGCGCCGCTGCCGGAAGGGCCGCTGGTCGACCGTGGGTTGCTGGCGGGGCTGCCGACCCGCCTTGAACAGCCGACTTTCCAGCACACCGGCGGGCTTCACGCCACGGGGCTGTTCAGCGCCGATGGTCAGCCGCTGTTCGCGCGCGAGGATGTCGGCCGCCATAACGCGATGGACAAGGTGATCGGCCGCGCCCTGCTCGACGGCCTGTTGCCGCTTGGCGAGCGGATCCTGTGCGTCAGCGGCAGGCTGTCGTTCGAGCTCGTTCAGAAGGCGGCGGTGGCCGGAGCGCCGATCGTCGTGGGCGTCAGCGCTCCGAGCTCGCTCGCGGTTGCACTCGCCAACGACCGCGGCATGACCCTGTGCGGGTTTGCCCGGGGCGAGAGCGTCAACGTGTACACGCACCCGCGGCGAGTGCGCGCCTGACACGTTTACGCGTGCGCGACCACCTCGCGCACCTCCACGTTCTCGACCGTCACTCCCTCGAGCGCCATTTCGCGCACCCGCTCGGCCGCGCCGTTCGCGGCGTCCTCGGACTCGAACACGACCATCGACAGGCCGGAGTTGCCCTCGCGGGTCCAATAGCCGGCAACGAACCCCGGTGCCTGCGATACCGCCGGCACCACCCGTTCGCGAAGCCCGCTCTCTCCTGCCTCGGGATCGCTGACGTTGACCGTTACGACGACTGCATGCATGAGACCCTCCAAGTTCGTTGGATTGCCAGGCGCATCTGATCAGAACCGCGCTCGCGCGTCTAGCCCCGCGCCGCAGCCACCACCCGCTCGATCTCCTCCTCGCTGGTCCACGCGCCGACCGACGCGCGCACCAGGCCGAGGCCGGGGAGGTAGCGCACGACAAGCCCCTGCTCGGCGAACCGCGCGACGTCCGACTCGGCATCTGCCGAGCGCCACGACACGAGCGTGGACTCACCGCGCGGCGCCACGGTCAGCCCGGCCTCTGCCAGCTGCCCTGCAAGACGCGCGGCAAGCGAGAGTGCACGGTCGTGAATCCAGCCCCAGCCCGTCCGCTCCAAGACCTTCAGCGATGCCAGCGCCCACTCGCTGCGAAGCCCGACTGGGAAGCCGTGGTCGAGGCGCGCCGCGCCCTCGGCCGGATTGAGCTCGAGCGCATGCTCGGGGTCAGCCACCGATGCGTAGCTCGGCCACGGGATCAGTAGCGCGTCGAGCCGATCCGCCGCAACGTACAAGCAGCCGCTTCCCTCCGGCCCACACATCCACTTCTGACCCGAGCACGCGTAGAACGCGCAGCCGAGCGCGCGCACGTCGACCGGGATCGCACCCAGCGCTTGTGCGGCATCGAGCAACACCGGCACGCCGCTGTCGGCAAGGGCGCGAGCGTCGAGCACCCTGCCGCTCACCCACGAGACATGCGAGCACGCGACCAGCCGCGTCGCACGCGACACCTCGCCTGCGATCTCGGCGAACGGGACGACGCGCACGTTCACGCCGAAGCGCCGGCGCGCGCGCCCGAGCGGCGCAAGCAGGCCGGGGTGCTCCTCGTCGGTCGTCAGGACCTCGTCGCCAGGACGCAGGTCGAGCCCGGCGAGCACCGTGTTGATCCCGTCGGTGGTGGACCCCGTCAGAGCCACCTCCGAGGGATCGCAGCCGAGCAGCCCTGCGTAGCGGCCGCGCAGCTCGCCGGCCAGCGCAAGGACGCCCTCGATATACGGACGGCCGCAGCGACCCTGGACGGTCTCGAGCTCGACCCTCGCGTGCACCGCCTCGGCCGCCGCTCGCGGCACCGGACCCTCGGTGCCGGCATTCAGGTACGCGAGGCGCTCGAGCACCGGAAACTGTGCCCGGAAAGCCTGCAGATCGCTCATCAGCCGTGGGTCCGGGCGCTAGCTCTTTGACTCGAGCTCGGCGAGCTCCCGCTTGACGACCTTGCCGGTGGGGTTGCGCGGCAGCTCGTCGACGAACACGACCTCTCGTGGCGTCTTGTAGCGCGCGAGGTTCTCGCGCACGTAGCTCTTGACGTCGTCCTCGCTGAGCTGCTGACCCTCGCGCAGCACCACGAACGCCTTCAGCCGCTGACCGAACTTCTCGTCGTCGACGCCGATCGCCGCGGCCTCCTCGATCGCCTCGTGACCGGCCAGCAGCTCCTCCACCTCCGCCGGGAACACGTTCTCGCCGCCCGACACGATCATCTCGTCGTCACGGCCCTCGACGAACAGCCTTCCGGCCTTGTCGAAGTGGCCGACGTCGCCGGAGGAGATCAGGCCCTCGACCGCCTCCTTGTCATCGCCGCCGGTGTAGCCCTCGAACTGACCAGCGTTGCCGACGAAGATCCTGCCGGTGTTGCCCGGGGGGACCTCCCTGCCGTCGTCGTCGAGGATCTTGACCACAGAGCCGCGTACGACCCTGCCGGCGGTGCCGGGCTCCTCGCCGAGATCCTCGGGGGTCGCGATCGTGGCGTACGCCACCTCGGTCGATCCGTAGAGGTTGTAGACGACCGGTCCGAACGCCTCGAGTGTGCGCTTGGCGAGGTCTGGGCCTAGCGCGGAGCCGCTCACAAAGATCACCCGCAGCGATGAGGTGTCGTACTTCTCGAGCTTCTCCGGGCCCAGGTCCAGCATCCGCTGGAGCATCACCGGGACCACGATCATCGCGCTCGCGCCGTGCTGCTCGACGCTCTCGAGCGCGAGCTCGGGCTTGAAGCGTCGCCTGACGACGAGCGTCGAGCCGAGGCCGAGGCCGAGCATCGCCTGCGCGAACCCGAGCGCGTGGAACATCGGCACGCACAGCTCGGTCGTCTCCCGTGCGCGGAACGGCACCTTGTCGAGCAGTCCGCCGATCAGCGACAGTGAGCGTGGCTCGCCGCGCGGCGCCCCTTTCGGGGTGCCGGTCGTGCCGCTCGTGAGGATCGTGAACCGGGGGCCCTGTTTTGGCTTCGGCGGCGCCTTGTCCGGGGTCGCGTCGATCAGCGCCTTGATCGTGTCCTCGGCGTCGTGGTCGTCGTCGGTCCAGGCGCGCCAGCGGCCCCGTGGGGGGTCGATGTCGCCGAGCATCTCGGCGTACTCGTCGTCGAACACCAGCAGATCGGTGCCCTCGCGTCCGGCCACCTCACGGATCTGCGGCGCGGCGAAGTCGGTATTGAGCAGGATCACCCTGGCGCCGCACTTCGCCGCGGCGCTGACCGACTCCAGGAAGCCGCGGTGGTTTCGGACCAGCACCGTCACCCCTTCGCCGGCCTCCAGGCCCCGCTCTCGCCAGGCGTTCGCCAGCGAGTTGGTCCGTTGATCGAGCTGTTTGTAGGTGATTTCGCCCAGCTCGTCGATCATCGCAACGCGATCGCCATGACGGATCGCGCCAGCCGCGACGGCGCCGCCCATCAGACCGTGCCGCTCGAACGCGAGCAGCAGTCGCGCGATCGTGTGCGGCAGCTCTGGCCGCACGATGCCGCTACGGATGCAGAGCGCGACGTAGTACGCCTCATCGCCGAATCGCGCCGCGAGACCGGCCGCGCCCTTGACGATCGATTTTGGGTCGAGATCAACCATCAGCAACTCCTCACTATCACGCCGCAGGGTTACTCAAACCACCGGGAAGGATCGGCCCGGCGCGAGCGTCAAACTCAACATGCTCCCATTCACTCGCACCAAGCTCCTGCCGGCGCTCGCCGCCCCGATGCTCGCCGCCGTCGTGGCGGGGTCCGTCGCCGCCGCCGAGCCTTCCCACACCAAGCCGTTCATCGAGCGCTTCCATTCGATCACGACGATCGGCTCGGCAGTCCCGACCAACGGTCCGGCGAAGGGCGACCAGAACCCATACGGGGTCGCGATCGTCCCGCGGACCGTCGGCCGGCTCGTGCGCGGAGACATCCTCGTGAGCAACTTCAACAACGCGCAGAACCAGCAGGGAACGGGCTCGAGCATCATGGAGTTCTCGCGGTCGGGCAAGGTGCGCGTGTTTGCGATCGTGCCGCAGCCGACCTCGACGCCCGCAGTCGGCCTGACCACGGCGCTCGCGGTACTGCGAAGCGGCTACGTGATCGTCGGTAGCCTGCCCGCGCCGGGCGGCATGGGCGCAAACGCCACCGCGGGTGCGCTGACGATCCTCAATTCCCACGGCAAAGTCGTGAAGAAGCTGACGGGCGGGGACATCAACGGTCCGTGGGACATGACGGCTGTCGACTCCTCCGACGGGAAGCATGTGACGCTGTTCGTGACCAACGTGCTGAACGGAACCGTCGCCGGGGGCGGCATGGACGTCAACAAAGGAACGGTGATCCGGATCCGGCTGCGAATCCGAGCTGGTCACAAGCCCGAGGTGACTTCGAATCGCGTCATCGCGGATGGATTCACCGAGCACACTGATCCGAACGCGTTGGTGGTGGGCCCAACGGGCGTCGGACTCGGTTCGAATGGTGTCCTGTACGTGGCCGATTCAAACGGCAACCGCATCGCGGCCGTCCCCCATGCGATGACGCGCACGAGCGTGCTCGGGAACGGCGGCAAGACCGTCTCCAAGGACAACAACCTCAACGATCCGCTGGGGCTTGCGATCGCGCCGAACGGGCACATCGTGACCGCCAACGGAGGCAACGGCCAGATCGTGGAGACGACACCCGGTGGGCACCAGGTCGCAGCTCGGACGCTGGTGGCCAATGGCGCAGGCGACCTGTTCGGCCTTGCGATCGCGAGCGGTGGCCACGGGCTCTACTTCGTCAACGATGCCGGGTCAGGGCCCGCCGCGAACTCGCTCCAGCTGCTGCACTGAGACTCCCGTCATGCCAGCGCGCCTCGCGGCAGGCTCATAGCTGCGCGCGGCAACGGCGCACGCGCAACACACGGGTTCGTTTGTGCGCGCCCGGGTAATACGGAGGCGTGGCGCAACAGCTGATCACGTTTCCATTCCGCGTTGGCTTTCGTGTCGCCGGCGTTTTTGTGAAGGCCGCCGGCGGCGCGGTGGGTCTCGCGGGGAGGATCGTGCGGCCGTCATCAGCGACGGAATCGCGCGACGCAGACGCGGCCACCACACAGGTGGACGAAGCGCCTGCAACCGATCAGCCCGAAGTGGTCGAGCCGGATGCGACCGAGGCGGAGCAAACCGTCGCGGCAGCACCCGTGCGCGACGAGGCCGAACAGCTTCCGCCACTTTCAGACGAACCGACACATGTCTCCGAGGAGCCGGAGCTGGTCGAGGAGTTCGCCGAGCCTGGGGCCGAGGAAGGCGCCGGCGCGACCGTGGAGGTCGAGGAGCCGTGGAAAGGCTACGACCAGCTGAACGCGCAGGAAGTGATCGCGCGGCTCGAGAACGCGGATGCGGCTGAGATTGCGGCCGTGCAGCTCTACGAGCACCGCAACCGCCAGCGCGAGACAGTGCTGGCGGCGGCCGAACGCCGGCTCGCGCTCACGACCCGCGGTGGATCCAACTAAAGAAGGGAGCAAACGCCGATGGCCGATGGCAAGACGTTGAATGAACGCGACTCCAAGCTCGTGCAGTGGCTGAATGAAGCGCACGCGAAGGAGTCACAACTGGAAGGCGATCTCACGGCCCACATCTCGCTGACCGAGAAGAAGCCGTACGCGAAACGTCTCAGGCAGCATCTGACCGAGACACGCGACCACAAGCGCCGCGTGGCATCGCGGATCAAGCAGCTCGGAGGCTCGACCGACGGGCAGCTGAGCGTGTCCGGCGTAGCGAGCGCGGTGGGCGAGGCTGCCGGTAAGGCAGTGGCGGCGGTCAAAGGACCGGTCGGAACCGCCCGCGCGGTGGTCACGCCGCAGGCCGAGACGCATCTGCGCAACGCGCAGGAGGAGCTGCGCGAAGAGCACGTCGAGATCGCGATCTACACGCGCCTCGAAGCGCTCGCGACCGAGGTGGGCGATCGTGACACCGCGCAGCTCGCGAAGAGCATCCGGCGCGACGAGGAGCGGATGGCGAAGTTCCTCGATGCCGAGCTCAAGCGGCTGGTGAAGGACGTGGTTCGCAGCGAGATCCCGCGCGACCAGCGGGCGAGCACCCGCCGGTCGACCCGCTCACGCCGTAGCAGCGCCAGCTCGCGCTCGACGAGCCGCAGCGGTTCCACTCGCAGCGGTTCCACCCGCAGCAGCTCGGGCCGGAGCACCGGTGCTCGCAGCAGCTCGGCGCGGAGCACCAGTGGCCGCAGCAGCTCGGCGCGGAGCACCAGTGGCCGCAGCAGCTCGTCAAGGCGGAGCGGCTCCACGAGCCGCAGCTCCGGAAGCCGCACCCGCAGCGGCGGCTCGCGGCCGAGCAGTTCCTAGGCGGTCGACGCGTCGAGCCAGCGGGTCAGCGCCCGGCGACCGGCGAGTGTCACCTCACCGTCAGCGGTGATCCAGTCGTGCGCGCGTAACTCGCGCACGAGCCCTGGAGCCGCATCGGGGAGGGGGCCCTCGCCGCGAGCCGCCAGCGTCTCGGTTCCTGGCTCGACCGACCACCGCCCGGAGTCGAGCGCCGCAAGGGCGAGACCCTGCTCCTCGGTCGGAAGATCGAGCGGGTGCGGCGCCGCGCCCGAAAGCGGGTCCTCGGCCCGACGCTCACGCTCGGGCTCACCAGCAGTCGGCGCGTGTTCGGAGCCAAGCTCGTCCTCGAGCCGATCCGCTTGGGCTTTGACCCAGCGCTGCGCGATGTCCGCCCATTCACGGGCGGTGTCAGGGTCCACTCCGATGGTGTGCGCGATCGCGTCGGTGTCGAGCTCGCCGAGCCGGTCGGCGGACCGCCGCACCTCTCTGGCGATCGAATGGACGAAGCTCTCGTGGTTGTTCTCGTCAGCACACATTTGAGTGAATGATCCCACGCCGGCGTCTTTGGATGACCCGTTGCTGCGACGATGGCCGCTTGAGCGAAGGAGGAACTGACATGTACCCGACTACGACGAGGATCTCAGCGCCATGAGTGATGGATCGCAGCAGCCGAGGATTCGCCCGGGCACCCAGGCGGAGCTTGGGTGGGCGAACGCACTGTTGGTGCGTGCGATCACCCGCGCCGCCGGCACCGCGGCGCCGCCAAACCTGTTCACGACGCTCGCCCGCAACCGCCGCCTGTTCCGTGGGTGGCTGCTGTTCGCCGGCACCCTGATGCCGCGGGGCTCGCTGCCCCGCGCCGATACCGAGCTCGTGATCCTGCGGGTCGCGCACAACACCGGATGTGAGTACGAGTGGCGCCACCACGAGCGGATGGCGCAGAGCGCTGGGCTCACGCGCGACGATGTCGAGCGCGTCCGCCTCGGCCCCGAGGAGCCGCAGTGGAGCGACCACCAGCGGCTGCTGATCCGTGCGGCCGACCAGCTGCACACACAGCGCGAGCTCTCGGACGAGCTGAGCGAGCAGCTGCGCTCGGAGCTGTCGGATCGGAAGCTGATCGAGCTGTGCATGTTGATTGGCCACTACGAGATGCTGGCGATGACGATCGCGAGCCTGCGGATCCAGCCGGACGAGTTTCCACCCGATGCCGGCGGTGCTCACAGCCTCGCCGGCAGGCGCGTGTTGATCACCGGTGCTGCACGAGGAATCGGCGCGGCCACTGCCAGGCGCCTGCATGCGCGCGGCGCCCGGCTCGCGCTCGCTGGGATCGAGCCTGACCTGCTGGCCGAGGTGGCCTCCGACTGCGGCGGGGCGCTGGCGGTGCCGTGTGACGTGCGCGATCGCCAGCAGGTCGAGGCGGCGGTGGAAGCCGCGGTCGAGCGCCTCGGCGGCCTGGATGTGGTGATCGCAAACGCGGGGGTCGCCGCGCAGCTGCCGATCCGCGGCGGCGATCCTGAGGTGTTCGAGCGCACGGTCGAGGTCAACCTGCTCGGCGCGTACTACACGCTGCGCGCGGCAGCGCCGCACATCGCCCATCCCGGCGGCTACGCCCTGGCGATCTCCTCGCTCGCGGCGGCGGTCCACCCACCACTGCTCGGGGCCTACAGTGCGTCGAAGGCCGGGGTCGAGGCGCTGGCGGACGCGTTGCGGATCGAGCTCGCGCCGAGCGGCGCGCGGGTCGGTGTCGCCTACTTCGCCGAGCTGGACACCGACATGACGCGCCGCGGCTTCGGGACCGAAGCTGCGACACGGCTGCTGAGCGCGGTTCCGTCTCGCCGGGTCGCTCCGCTCCAGAGCGGCATCGACGCGATCGAGCGCGGGATCGCCCGCCGCTCGCGCCAGGTGGTGGCGCCGCGCTGGGTCGCGTTGCTGCTGCCCCCGCGCATGTTCGCGCAGCGGGTGGTGGAGCTGGCGACCCAGCGCGGCCTTGAGGAGGTGCTCGAGATCGCCCGCCGTGAGCATGCGCCGTTGACGACAAGCCTTCCCGACAAGGCGCTGGCGAGGCGCTAGGGGACGGCTTGGTCGCGGGCGGGGGCGTTCGCGGACCGGGGCTTCGCGACCCGGCGGCGGGGTCCCCCCGCCCCGGGGCCGGATCCGGAAAACGTAGAAAACGGCGTGCGGCCGGCGGTCAAAGGCGGAAAACTCCCGTAGAGCCTGCGTTTCGTAGCTTCGTCGGTCGAGCCGCTGCCGTTTGCGACATTTCTCGGAGGGGCCGCTGGGGCCGAGACCCCGGGGGCCCCGCGCGACCGCGAACCTGCGACGCTCGGCCCGCCGCTCCCGCTTCCCCGCGCACACCGCCGTCTGAAAGGATTGCCGCGCCAGGCGCCACGCAAAGGGATGCGCCACAAGCCACCGCGAAGGAGAGCAGATGATCGTCATGTTCACCGCCCGTCGCCTCAAGCCGGGCTCGTGGGAGCAGTTCCGCCAGGCCTGGGATCCCGGCAGTAATCCGCCCCCCGGCTTCAAGCGCGCCTACCACGCGCGCAACATCCGAGACGAGGACGAGGTGATCTCGTTCGGACTGTTCGACATGGGCATCGATGACTACCGCCGCTGGCGGGAGGAGGCCGACGCCACCGAGAACGCGCGGGTCGACCACATGTCAACGTTCGTCGAGCACGAGTATGTGTCCGGCGTCTACGAGGTGATGGAGGAAGTAGAGCCCTAACGAACAAGCGTCCAGCCGCCGTCCACCGCGGCCGTCACACATTCGGCTAGTTCCGCCAGAACCTACTCAAAGCTCTCTACCCTGCTCGCCACGGGGACACGGATGTTGCCAGCCGAGGCTCGCTGAGCGAGCGTTGTGGGAGAGTGAAGGAAATGGACAGCCGAACAACGGACCACGACGGTCCCCGTGCAGCGAACTGGGAGGGTGCGCGCAGCGAGGGTCGCTACGCGCTGGCGGTACGGGCTGGCGACGATGGGATCTGGGACTGGGACCTGGTCGCGGACCGGATCTATCTCTCCCCGCGCTGGCACACGATTCTGGGGCAACCCGAGCAGGGCGCCGACAGCGAGCCGTCCGTCTGGTTTGACCTGGTTCATCCGGACGATCTGTTGAAGCTGCGCGCCGCGATCGACGCGCACGTCGCCGGCCACAGCGGGCGGCTCGAGTCAGAGCACCGCATCCGCCACGCCGACGGCAGCTGGCGCTGGGTGCTGTGCCACGGCCTGGCGATCCGCGGGCCGGACGGGACTGCGACGCGGATGGCCGGCTCCCTGTGTGACATCACCGAGCGTCGCGGCCGTGAGCATCGCCTTCAGCACGATGCCCTGCACGACGGGCTCACCGGCCTGCCAAACCGGGCGCTGTTGACCGACCGCCTCGACCAGATGCTCCAGCGCGCGACACGCGATCCGAGCGTCGGGTGCGCCGTGGTGCTACTCGACGTCGACCATCTGTGCCACGTCAACGACAGCTACAGCCGGGCGATCGCCGATCGCCTGCTGTCGGCCCTGGGACGGCGCCTGTCCGGCATCCTGCGACCGGGCGACACCGCGGCGCGGTGGGGCGGCGACGAGTTCATGCTGCTGCTGGACGCCGTGAAGACCGTCGATGACGCCCACGTGGTGGCCGACCGCCTGGAGAGCGCGATCGCGCAGCCGTTCAGCGTGGACTCAAACGAGCTGCGAGTGACGATCGGCATCGGGATCGCGATCAGCGAGCCGGGCGTGCTCGCGGCCGATCTGCTCGGGCGTGCCGAGCTCGCGATGTACCACGCCAAACAGCACGGGCTCGGCAAGCGCGCTGTTTTCGACCACACCATGCACAGTCGCATCGCCGAGCGTGCCGTTCGCGAAAGCGAGCTTCGCCGCGCGGTCGAGCGTTCACTGCTTCCGGTCCACTACCAACCGATCGTCGAGCTCGGAACCGGCCGGATCCGAGGGCTGGAGGCGCTCGCCCGCAGCCCCGAGGGATGGCCCGAGGTTGCGCCGCTCGATTTGATCCTGACCGCCGAGGAGACGGGCGTGATCGGCGCGCTAGGGCTGCATGTGCTGCGGACCTCGCTCGACACGCTCGCCTCCTGGCGCCGCGCGGGGCTGATCGCGGAGGACGTCTGCATCTCGGTCAACGTGTCGGGTCCGCAGCTCGACGACCCCAGGCTGCCGGCGATGCTGCGGGCTGCGATCGCCGGGGCCGCGCTGCCGCCGTCGTCGCTGCGGCTTGACATCAGCGAGAGCGCCCTGCTGCAACAACCGGAACGCGTCCGAAGCCTCGCCGCGGAGCTCGCCACCGCCGGTGTCGGCGTCCATCTCGACGACTTCGGAACCGCATCCTCTTCGTTCGCCGCGCTGCACAGCATGCCGGTCGAAGCGTTGAAGATCGACCGCAGCTATGTCGCGTCGCTCGGCGATCTGGACGGAACCGCCGAGGCGATCGTCCGCTCGACGGTCGCGCTCGCGCACAGCCTCGGGCTGACCGTGATCGCGGAGGGAATCGAGGACGAGCTTCAGCTCCAGCGCCTGCGCGAGCTCGGCTGCAAGTACGGCCAGGGGTTCCTGTTCGCCCCCCCGCAGAATGCCGAGGACACGCAGATGCTGCTGATGAGCTGGTCGCCGCGAGATGTGGTCAGCCGGGGCAAGAAGATCGTTCCGCTCGGCGCCGCTGGCCGCGAGCCGGCCGTCACGCGGCGTTAATACCCGGCCACCGCTCAGGCGCGGACGCCCGCTTCCTCGAGCGACGCCTCGAGGGCTGCGTCGAACAGCTCGTGGATACGCCCGCCGGCCGCCCGCTCCTGGAGGAGGATCTGGTCGGCGACGGCGACCGTCTGCTCATCGTGGGCGCGGCCCGCGACGCGCTTCAAGAGTTCATACGCGGCGATCTCCAGATGCTCGAATGCGTACGCGAACGCCGCGAGCTTTGCGGGTGCGTCGACCTGCGCTTTGAGAAACATCCCGAGGTTCAGCGCACCCAGCCGCAGCGCCGCGTCCTTGATCGCGGACCGGCTGCTGCCCCGAGCCTCGAGCAGGCCCTCCAGCAGCTCGGCGTGGTGTCGGGTCTCCTCGAGGTGGTGCTCGAAGGCGTTCGCGAGCTCCTCGGCTCCGGCTAGCTTCAGCGCCTTCTCCAAGAGCTTGATGGCCTGCGCCTCGATCGCGTGCGCGTCGGCGAGGTACTTGTCGAGCTGCTTGCCCAGGTCGTCCGGATCGAGCTCGCGGAGCGAGGCCTCGACCGCGCGATCAAAAAGCGCCTCCAGTCGCTCGGCCATCGTCCGTTCGTCCTGCTCGATCATCCGCGCGGTCAGCACGGTATCGGGGTCACCCGCCCGCTCGGCCAGCTTCGCCACCAGCTGATACGCGGCCATCTCCATCCGCTCGTAGGAGTACGCGTGCGCGACAAGCTTGCCGGGGGTGTCGGGTTGCAGGCGCGCGAACAGCGCCATTCCGACGCCGCTGACCTTGGCGCTGATGTCCTTCTGTGGAACCGGGCGCCACGACCGCGCCACCAGCCGGTCCTCCACATACAGCCGGTGGCGCTCCGTCTCGCGAACGTGTGCAACAAACGCCTCGGCGATCTCGGGATCGCCGGCGATCTTTGGCGCGCGCTTGACCTGCTCGAGCGCTTGCAGCTCGATCGCGTGCAGGTCGGTCAGGTAGAAGTTCAGCTGCTGATCGAGGCTGGTGGCCATCGCGGTCTCCTTCTGTCGGCGATGGCCACCGGCTACCCACAGCGGCGGGATTACACCACGGTTGGAGCGGCTCCGCTCTCGGCCTGGGCCGACGCCCAGTCGACGGTCAACACGTTTGGTTCCGCGAGCACCCGCTTCGCCGGTAGCTGCTTCCCATCCTGGAGCAGCGCGGAGGCGCTGGAGGGCACCGGCAGGAACACCTGTAGTTCGGAGCCGTCATCGAGGACCCGGACCTTCGTGGCATACAGGTCCTCGCCGGTCGGCAGGCGCAGGAACTGCTCTCCGTGCGCCAGGATCTGAACCCGGCAGGGGGTGCCGTCGCGCAGGGCCCTTTGCGGCGGGTCGACCACCGACGGGTCGTCGATCGTCACCCATGGCGTCGGTTCGCTCAGCGAAATCGCGACGCGCTGGTGGTTGTTGGGATCGGCACGCACCGTGAAGATCGTCTGGTGCGGGATCAGCTTGTTGGCGTTGTCCGGCGAAAGCGATATCTGGCAGGTCGTCTTGTACGACGGGGTGCCGTCGACCAGGCGCACGCCGGCGGTCACCATGCAGCTCACGAGCTGACCGGTCGGCGTCTTCTGGACGTCGACGCACGCACCCCGCCCGAGGATCCCGTTCGCCATCAGGTCGGGCGGCACCTGCGCTGCAGCCACCTGCGCTGCCTCGGACTCGGCGGCTTGGTTGGCCTGCTGCACCGCCGCCATGTCGAACTCGATGTTGCTCGTGTCAGACGGGTCGTAGCGAACGATGTAGTTGTCGCCGACGCGCGGAATCGCGACGCGTGACACGGTGACCTTCTTGGTGGCCTCGAATGGCGTCTCGCCCTCGGGCTGTACCTGAAGCGTCAGCTTCACCCGGGGGTTGTCGTTGATCGTCACGCCGGTGTCCTGCACGTTGATCACGACGGCCCCAGCCTGCTTGCCCTCGGTCAGGATCTTCTTCTTCTTGCTGCCGAACATGCGCCCTCCTAGGAAGTTGGTGTCGCGACCATAGCCCGGGGCACGCGCCGCGTCAGTATCGGCCCGGTCTCGAAGGCGTCTCGGTTGGACCGAGCTCCTTCTCGAACCAGTGGTCGGCGAACGGTTCGTCGTTGAACGGCGGGACCTCGATCCAACCGGAGGACCGGTACAGAGCGAGCGCCTCGGTCAGAACCGCGCTCGTCTCGATGCGTGCCAGGCGCGCGCCACTTCTACGTGCACAACCTTCGAGTTTCTCCAGCAGGCGACGGCCGAGCCCCAGTCCGCGCGCGCGTGGCGCGATCCACATCCGCTTGATCTCGGCGGGCGCACCGGTGTGGTGCTTAACCGCGCCGCAGCCGATCGTTTCCGCGTGCAGGTAGGCGACGAAGAACTCACCGGCGGGGGGTCGGACCTCATGCGGGAGAACGGTCGCGCCGACGGTCGGGTCAAAGCCACGGCTCGAGCGGCGATTGAGCTCGGCCACATACTCAGCCAGGCAGTAACGAGCATCCGGATGCTCGGGGTCGACCGGCTTGATCTCGACGCTGGCCGCGATCAGCAGGCGCTCGACCTGACGCATCGCCGCGACCAGCTGCGCTTGCTGCGCGGGCGCGAGCGGCGCCAGCAGCGACGCGGCGCGCGCGTCTGAGCACCGGTCAAGCGCAGCGCGTTCTCGGCGCCCGGCGGCGGTGAGACGCGCGACCCGGATTCGCCGGTCGGCGGGGCTCGCGCTCACCTTGATCAGGCGTGCGTCCTGGAGTGAGCGGAGCAGGCGGCTCAGGTACCCGGAATCGAGGCCGAGGCGAGCACGCAGCAGGCGCACCTCGCAGCCGTCGGGACCTATCTCCCAAAGCAGCCGCGCTTCGCCGAGCGGTCTGCCGCGGCCGAGGAAATGGTCGTCGAGCGCCCCCACCCGTTCGGTGACGATCCGATTGAAGCGACGGACCTGCTCGACCATCGCATCAGCCACTCTCTGACTCTAGTCAGAGGTTTCGGTGTAGTCAAGCAGCCGGTGCCCCGACCGCCGACAGCTGCTCGTCGAGCGCTGCCACCTTCTCGGTATCGAGCGAGACGCGGATCTCGCGTATCAGGCCCCACTTGATACGGATGTACTCCATCCCCTCGTTCTCGTAGACGTAGCCGTTGGGGGCGACGATGCGATCGCTGAAGCGCATCATGACCCGCATGTGCCAGGGCGGACCACTGGCTGACGCGTCATGGACGGTGAACTCGGGATGCAGCGACGCGAAGCGCCGCATCCACGTCGCGATCGCGGGCTTGCCGCGGTGCTCGCCGCCGAACGAGTTCTGACCGGGGAAGATCAGCCGAGCGTCGCTCGCCAAGCCGAGCAGTGGCAGGCGGAGGTCTCCGGCGCTGACCTTCGCGTACATCGACGCGACTATTCGCCTGATGATCCATGAGTACATCGCTACCTACCTGCTGCGATTATTGAGCCATTCACGTGTGAGCGGTATGACGATCCTCACACACGGGCGCGGTGCGCGCCCGTGCGCTTCGGATAAGATGAGCGGCGGGGCATCGTGGCGCACCACCCGAGGCGCGCGACCGAGTTCGATTTGTCTTTTCCTCTTTCTTTCGCCCGCAGCTTGGCGGCGTTCGCCTTGGTGGCGGGCGCGGTTGCGGTGGCTCCACCATCGGCGTCCGCGACGCAGTTGTTCTTCGTGAAAGCGTGCACCGACGCGCCTGTATGCTCACCCGCTGCTCCAACCGCCTCCAGCTTTACCGCCGGAGCCAATACGAGCCTTTTCTGGAACCTCACGCTCGACACCGGGCTCAGGCCTGCGAGCACCAGCACGGTCCAGTTCCCACCCGGTCTGTTCTTCCTGCTCGCGGCGGACTCATCCTGCCTCATGTCCGATCAGCACACGTCAGCGTGCGATCTCGGCGGATATCCCGCCGCTTACACGGGTCCTCCGGACCAAGCCATTCCGCTGACCGAGTACCTCGTTCCACCGGCTACGGCCGGAGATCTCGCGGGCATCGACTTTGTGGACAGCAGCGGCGACAGCTTTACGGGCAGCACCGTTGCCCACGCGCGGATCAAGGTCCGTCAGCTCACCGCCGGGCCCGCGGCTGGAGCGCTCGTGACGGACGTCCTCCTCGATTTCCCGACGACGCCGATCGACTTCAGCGACAACCTCAAGGCCCTGAGCATCTACGCGAGCGGGACACTGAGCAACGGCATGCCATTCACGCGCATGCCGACGAACTGCAGTCCCGGGCCGTCGTCGCTGACGATCACCTACACCACGCAGACCGTCAGCACGAATGCGGCTCCCGACGTCGACGTTTCATCCACCTGTGGCTCGCTGCGATACGCGCCCGAGGTGTACGGCTCGGCGAAAGTGACTGGCAAGCTCGCCGGCGGCGCCTACTCGGTCCGCCTCAGCAGCGGCGAGACGCGCAGAAATGGTGAGGCTGGCAGTCGCGAGGACACGCTGGTGATTCCATCCAACCTCGTCCTGAATCGCAGCGCGCTTGGCCGCGAGTTCGGTAAGCAGGTGGGATCGGTTGCCGCGCTGTCGCCGGTCGTAGATGGAATGCTGCGGGGCGGGGTCTTCCTGACCGGCAGCGCTTCTGCACCGGACCTGTCCGTGCGGTTTCACGAGCCACTCGCCTTCATGCTGGAAGCGGCGCTCCACCGGTCCAGCAACTCGCTCGTGTTCTCGAATATGCCGGACCTGCCGATCCTGGCTCTTGAACTGACGCTCTTCGGCGGTAAGAACGGGCTGTTCGAGACGACGTGCATACGCACCAGCTCAACGGTGCGCGGCAGCTTTGAGGCCCAGAATGGCGAGCACAGCACCTCTCGGGCGCCGCTGACGGTCACCGGCTGCCCGGTCGGTCGTCCGTCGATCTCCGGCGTCTCCGACACCGGCTTCTCCAGCGGCCACCCCGAAGTGAGGTTCGCGCTCACAAAGGGCAGGAACGCCTCGAGCTTGAGGTCGTTCAAGGTCGCTCTCCCGCCCGGCCTTGCCTTCGACGACGCAAAGCTGAGCACCCATCCGCCGGCGGCGGGCAACACATGCAGCGCTGCTGGACAGGAGCTCGACTGTTTGCTGAGCGTGGCGAGCAACAGAGTCCGGGTACAGCTTGCCTGGCCGGCTCTGGTTGAGAGCAGCGCGCTTCGGCAGCGGTTGCACCAGCACCTCGTCAAGCAGTTGACGTTCAGGGTCCGGGTCAGCGACACGAGCGGCAAGACGACGCCGCTGAAGCTGACGCTGAACGTAAGGTCCGCGTGATGCCGCTGGAGACCCATGGGCACCTTGGCAACACGGCACTACACGTCGCATGGGCGATGCGCAACCGTCGCTATGACCCGGGCGTCGTCACGGCGCTTGCAACGCTCCTCCCTACCGCGATCGTCGGGCTCCGCGCTGTCGCCCGGGACAAACGAATCCCCGCGCGAGCTCAAACCGCCGGCGTCCTCGGAGGAGTGCTCGCCTCGACCGGCCTCGTACCGATGCTGAAGCTGCGCATGCGAGCCAGACGCCGGTCGCGGTCCGGGGCGACCACCTCCGATTAGGTCCACGCCGATGCGAGATCCCCTCGGGCTCAACGAGCGCTTATTCGCCCTGTGGTACCCGATCGTGTGCGGGATCGCCGAGCGCGCCGGCCAGCGCGACACCCGGCGCGCTTTGATCGGACAGGCCAGCGGGCGCACGCTCGAGATCGGGGCCGGCAGCGGCCTCAATCTGCCTCACTACACCGCAGCGGTCACTGAGCTGGTGGTGAGCGAGCCAAGCCCCCACATGCGCAGGCACCTGAGGACGGCGCTAGAGGTGGACCCCCCGCCGGTCGGCACCTGGGAGCTTGTCGACTGCACGGGCGAGCGGCTGCCGTTTGAAGATGCGAGCTTCGACACCCTCACCGCCACCTACGTCCACTGCACGATCGGAAATCCGCGCGAGGCGCTGGCAGAGTTCGCGCGCGTGCTGCGCCCCGGCGGGCGCTACCTGTTCCTGGAGCACGTGCACGCCGGCGAGGGGACGCTCCTCGGTCGCTTCCAGGACCTGGTCGAGGTCCCACACCGATACATCGCCGCCGGGTGTCGCCCCAACCGACGTACGCAGGAGCTACTCAGCGCGTCGCCGTTCGACATTGAGTGGATCGACCGCGGCGAACAGCCGCGCTCCTTCCCAACCGTCCGCCCGACGATCATCGGCTCCGCTCGACGGCGGGGCTAACGAAGCCCGGGGGTAACCGCCGTGTATGTGGTCGGATAGGCTCGGGCGACGCGAGCGGCTGAGGAGTAGGCGATGGTCCAAGAGAACCCGAAAACGGCCGGACCGAGCATCTCGGGGCTGGTCACGCTCGGGATCGGTATCGCCCTGGCGCTCGTCGCCTTGTTCCTCCCGAGGCTCGAGGTCGACACCCACCTGCAGGCAACGGGGCTCGATTACGGAGACCTCGGAACGGTCGCACCGCTGACGGTCAATTCCATGGCTCAAACGGGCAGTGGCGTGCTGATCGTTCTCTGCAGCCTGCTGGCCTTCGTCGGGTTCGTGCATCACTATGCCTCGGCGAACAGAACTTGGGTTCCGCTCCCGGCGGGCGCGGGCCTGATCGCGATCGCGATCTACCAGAGCACGGGAGACCGGGTCTACGTCACCGCCGACATCGGCTCCTACTGGCGTTTCGCGAAGGGCTCACCGAGTTTCGGCATTTACGTGGTCGCAGCCGCAGGGGCGCTGTTGCTGATCGGAGGGATACAGTGCGCCTGGCGCAAGGGCAGGGCTGGGAAGCTCAGCCTCTCCGGACTGTTCCCATGACGCCCGGGAGGGCGCTTTCCTCGGTCAGACCAGCGCGGCGATGAGCTCGGCGGCGCGGGCGGCGCCGTCGCGTTCGACGTCGGCGGTATCGATGTCCGCGTGGAGGGCGTCGGCGATCGCCGCGCCGATCGATTCGGGGGTAGCGGTGTCGTAGGCCATTGCCCGGCCGGCGCGGTAGCGCTCGAGCCGATGGCGGACGTGCAGGTTCTGCTCGAAGTGCCGGCGGAGCGGGAAGTAGAGGAAGGGGCGTTTGGCGGCGGCCAGCTCCATGCACGTGGTCAGGCCGCCTTGCACGACCGCGATGTCGCAGGCGGCCAAGTGGCGCGACAGTCGATGAACGTATGGGAGTGCTTCGAGCCGGTCGTGCGCTGGGAGCGAGGCAGGGTCGATGCGTGGTCCGCACACCGCGATCATCCGGAGGCCCGGTTCGCGTCGCCGTGCCTCGGGAAGCGCGTCGACGACCCGCTTGAGCAGACTGGCGCCGACGCCGGAGCCGCCCACTGTGACCACACACACGCGCTCGTCGGGCCCGAACCCGAGCTCCGCGCGGAGGCTCTCCCGATCGGTCGGCGCGGCGTCTGGCGCGAGGGCGTAGCCACAGAACTCGAAATGCTCTTCGACCCATGGCCGGATCCCAGGAAGGCCATCGCCGAAGCTGTGCGGGACGATGTCGGCAGGGTTGCCGACGAAGATCGCCTTGTCGCGGACGCTGCGGAAGCGGGCGATCTGCTCGATCATCTCGGCGTTGTAGTCGGCGGTCAGCTCGGCCTCACGGTCGCCGCCCTCGGGCATCGGGAGCCAGCCGACGAAATCGGTCAAAAAGCAGAACGGGGCGGTCTTGAGCTCCGGGTTCTCGTGCAGGTAGTAGTCGAGCTCCCAGGCCTCGTCGCCGATCCAGAGGTCGTATGGCTGGTCGCGGACGACGTCGTGGAAGACCATGAAGTTGGCGAGCAGGATCTCGTCCATCCGCCTCCAGGCCTCGAACACGTTGAGCTCGTGCCCGTGTGACTCGGCGGCGATGTGGCGTGACTCGCTGGCGAGCAGCCGGCTGGCCGGGTGGATCCGCTCGCCGCACGCCTCCAGTACGCGGGTGACGGGGTCCTGGGCGAGCCAGTCGACCTCGAGCTCGGGCACAATCGCGCGGAGCTCTCGCGCGATCGCGACATCGCGCCACGCGTGGCCAAGCCCGATCGGGGAGGAGATCAGCAGCGCGCGTTTCGGTCGCCGCGCCGCCCGTCGCCACGCTATGCGGGACGGATGGCGGTCGAAGACACGTTCGGCGAATTCCCGGAGGATCAGGTTGAAGCGCACCGGGTGCCGCGAGTGTGGGCAGTGTCCGACCGCTTCGAGCTGGACCAGCTCGGCGCCTGTCAGCTCGGCGAACTTGGGACCGCGATCGGGTGGGACGATCGCATCCTCGTCTCCCTGGGTGACCAGCAGCGGGCAGCGGAGGCGGCCGAGGAGCTCGTAGAGATCCCCATCGAGATCCGGCGCGTCGATCGTCAGCGCGAGCGTCTCGCCGGACGTCTCGAGCCCCCAACGTACGCAATCCTCGATCTGCTTGGTCGAGTGCGGCTCCGTAAAGCAACGGGAGAAGAAGAACTCGAGGTAGTCCCGGAAGTTGTCCCGCCAGTGGTGGCGGTTTGATTTCGCCCAACCGGCGTACTCCGGCAGTTGCGCGTCGAAGTCGTGGCCGGTGCGCTCCGGAAGCGGGGGCGTAAGCGGCAGGGCGGGCGACATGAACACCGCCCCGGCAATCCGCTCAGGATGCTCGGCAGCAAGCAGCAGCGCTACCGGCGCAGCCCCGCAGTGAGCCACCAATAGGCAACGGTCGACGCCGAGGTGATCGAGCACCGCGAGCGCGTGCTCGGCCTCGACCGCGACGGCGTAGTCATCAGCGCGGATCGGCCGGTCCGAGCGCCCATTCCCGCGTGCGTCGAACGACAGCACGCGGAAGTGGCGCGCCAGGCAGGGGATCTGCGCTTTCCAGAAGCGGGAGTGAATGATCGTCCACGGCGGCAGCAGCAGCACTGTGTCCGCGCCCTCGCCGAACAGTTCGAAGCCGACGCCGACACCGCGCAGCTCGACCGAGCCGGTCTGCACCGGCTTCACGGCACGGGACGGCTGCACGGTGCCGGTCGCGGTCACAGCTATGCCGGCGCGCCTGCCGCGAGGGCGCGGACCGCCTCGGTTGTCATTGCCTGCCCGCCGATACCCCAGTCGCCGCTCTTGACCTCCTCAACGACGACCCAAGTCACGCCGCGCATGCTCTCGCCTTCGATCTCAACCATCGTGTCGGTCAGCCGCTCAACGATCTCGCGCTTTTGCGCGGTGTCGAACACTCCCTCGATGAGTTTGACGTTGACGAATGGCATTAGCCACCTCCGAAGATAGTTGGTCGTTCGACCGACCAAGTTAGTGATAGAATCGTCTGATGTCAAGAGCCGAGCGCGACTACGCGGGCGACACCACGGACGGACGCGCGGTCCGCGGAGAGGCGACCCGCGAGCGCGTCCTCGTCGCGGCTCGCGATGTGCTGCTCGAGCGAGGGTTTGCGCAGACGAGCACCCGAGCCGTCGCAGAGCGAGCAGGCGTGCGCTTGTCTCTAGTCCACTACCACTTCGGGAGTAAGCATCAGCTGCTGACCGATGTGCTCGAGCGCGAGAACGAGCAACTCCTCGAACGCCAGCGCAAGCTCTACGGCAGCCCCGGACCACTCGCCGAGAAATGGCGCGCCGCATGCGAGTTCCTCGACGAAGATCTGCGTTCCGGCTATGTACGGGTGCTTTGGGAGCTATGGGCCGCCGGACTGGCAGACGAGACCCTCGCATCGCGCTGGCGTGCGGCGATGGCCGGCTGGCGCGAGCTGCTCGAGGCAGTCGCGGCCGAATGGCTCGTCACGATCGATGCCGAGCCGCCTCTCTCCGCCCGAGGACTGGCCACCCTCGTCACAAACGTCTTTCAAGGGATCGAGATCGAGCTCCTGGCTGGTGTTACCGAGGACGAGGCCGCCCACCGCGAAGTGCTCGACGCGCTCGGCGCCGTAATCGAGCGATGGGAGCTGCCGGCACTGCACGGAGCGTGACGGCGAGAGCGTCGCCGCTCGATCGGCGCCCTACGGCTCAGGGGGCCGCAGGCTGGCGGCGTGGGCTGACGAGTCCAGTCTCGTATGCGAGGACCACCGCTTGAACGCGGTCGCGCACCCCGAGCTTCATCAGGATCCGGGTGACGTGGGTCTTGACCGTTGTCTCGCTGACGATCAGTTCGTTCGCGATCTCGTTGTTGCTCATGCCCTTCGCGAGGAGCTTGAGAACGTCGAGTTCGCGAGGGGTCAGCTCGGCGAGCACGGCCGGCGTGGGGGGAGCGGCTCGGGTGCTTGCGAACTCCGCGATCAGGCGCCGAGTGATGCTGGGGGCGAGCAGCGCGTCGCCCTCACCGACCGTGCGGATCCCGGCCGCGAGTTGGTGCTCGGGGACGTCTTTGAGCAGGAACCCGCTCGCGCCGGCGCGGAGTGCGTCATAGACGTATTCGTCGAGGTCGAAGGTCGTGAGGATCAAGACGCTCGGTTTCGGCTCGTGACTGCCGGCGAGGATGCGACGGGTCGCTTCGATGCCGTCGAGGTCGGGCATCCGGATGTCCATCAGCACGACGTCAGGTCTGAGCTCGCGCGTGAGGGCGACCGCCTCGATACCGCTGTTCGCCTCGCCGATCACCTCGATGTCCGGCTCGGCGCCGAGGATCATCCGGAACCCCGCGCGGATGAGTTGTTGATCGTCGGCGATCAGAACGCGGACGGTCACGCCAGCGCTCCCTGCAGGCCGCGGGGCATGCGCGCGACCAGGTGCGCGGCCTGGTTGTCGTCAGGCGCTGAGGTGAGCAGCTCCCCGTCACAGAGCGTGACCCGCTCGCGCATCGCCTCGGTGGGCCAGGCCCTCGCGTCGGGGCAGGTGGCCGTGAGCTGCAGCTCGACCTCGTCCTCCCCGAACCGCAATCTCACCCCGACTGCGGCGGTGGGTTGCCGGCCGACGCTGCTGAGCGCCTCCTCGACAATCCGGTAGATCCCGAGATCCACCCCGGCAGACAGCGCCCCGGGCTCGCCGTTCACGCTGAGCTCAACACGCTGGCCCTGGTCACGAGCGCGTTGAATGAGACGATAGATCTGATCCACCCCCGGCTGGGGCCCCAGTTCGCCAGGGTCGTCTTGGTGGCGCAGGACACCGAGGATCCTGCGCATCTCCCCGAGCGCCTGGCGGCCTGTGCTCTGGATCCCTTCAAGCGCGTTGTCCGCCGTCGCTGGATCCGAGCCGAGCAGGCCCCGGGCCGCCTCCGTCTGTATCACCATCGCGGCCACGCTCTGGGCGATCACGGCGTGTAGCTCACGCGCGATCCGCGAGCGCTCTCCCGCGACCGCCAGCTCGGCGCGATCGTCTCGCTCGACGGCCAGCCGCGCCGTTGCTCGCTCGAGCGTTGCCGCCCCGAGGCGCCGAGCACGGATCGCTCGACCGGCAGCCCACGCTACGCAGACCGTGAACAGCGCCCCTGCGTAGTTACCGAGGCTGACGTGATGGAGAAGCACCTGGCCAACCGCTGAGGCAGACGCGACGATCCCGAGCCCGACCCATGCGTTGCGCCGATCCTCCCAAGCCGCGACTGCGTACGCGGGGAGCAGTCCGACATAGATCGCGGTGACGAACGAGGAACGTGGTGCGACCTGGCTGCTGAGAGCGAAGGCCAGCGTCACGACGGCGATCACGAACCACAACGGTCGCCTGCGCCGCCAGACGCACGCCCCGGCCATCACCGCCAACGCTGCGATATCTCGGAATCGAGCTTGGCCCTGAGCGCCGCTCAGCGCGGCGAGTTCCAACGTCACAAGGAATGCGAGGGCCAGCAGCGGATCAAGCCAGCGGAACGTGATCCGATCACCGGGGGCGGCGTCAGGACCGCGGTCGTCAGGTAAGGACCCGCGGAGCCCCTGAGGCGCGGGCTCGCTGCCATCAAGCGGGATCCGGGCATGCACCTCGAAGCCGCCGCTCGGCCCCGCCCCCGCGCGCAACACGCCCCCGTACAGCCTGACGCGCTCGCTCATCCCGACCAGTCCATGCCCCGATCGGTCGTTCGGTCGGCTCCCCGGCCCTCGCCCACTGTCGGACACGCGCAGCTCGAGGTCACGAGCACCGAACCTCAGCAGCACCTGGGCGCGGGCGGGACCTGCGTGCTTGATCGCGTTCGTGAGCGCCTCCTGCACGACTCGATAGACAACGAGATCGAGACCCGGCGGCAGCGAGTCGTGCCAACCCTCCACCTCAAGCTCAACGGCCAACCCCGCGGCGCGAGCCCGATCCACCAGCGCATCGAGGTGGGCCAGACCGGGCGTGATGGCGCCGCTGAGGTCGTCCTCCCCGCGGTGCAGAACGCCAACGATCCGCCGGAGCTCAACCAGAGCCTCGCGCCCCGCGCCCTCGACCACGTGCAACGCATCTCGCGCGGCGTCGAGATCGGATCGTGCCACCCGGCGCGCGCCCGCGGTCTGCACGACCATCACGCTCACGCAATGAGCGACTACGTCGTGCAGCTCCCGCGCCATCTTGGCGCGCTCCGCGGCGGCCGCGAGCTGGGCGCGGACATCCTGCTCGTCCTGTAGGCGGGTGGCGGTCTGCTCGAGCTCGCGCGTCAGCGCGCTGCGAGCCGCCAGCACGCGCCCGAGTGCGTACGGCAGGATGCCGCTCAGTGCCCAGAACGTGGTGGTTTCAAGTGCGCCACCGGTGTTGTCAAGCGCGCCGCTGTGGATGCTGTATCCGAGCGCGACGCACGCCCCCAGCCAGCAACACAGACCGGCGGCGGAGATCAGAACGCGGTCCTGTCCGCGCCCGTGCCGGCCAAGCCCATAGAAGATCCAGATAATCGCGGCGTCTTCGAACAGTCCGGTCCCCACGTTCCGGCTCGCAAGCTGAAACGCGACCAACGCCGTCACCGCCACCAGCGCGCCCATGATCGGCGCCCGGCGGTTCCAGGCAGCGGTGACAGTGAGTGCGGTGCACGACACGATTGCGAGCATCGGCTGGCCGTGCCCGGACAACGCCCCGGCGTCCACCAGCGCGCCGGCCGTCAACAGCACGGCGAGGATCCCGTCGATCAGGCCCAGGTCGTTCCCCGGGAATCGTGCAAACAGCGTGCCCTCGGTTGCCACAAACGGAAGCTAGCGCCCAAAACCCGGGTTCGCATCGTCCGAGACGACGACCCAGGTCCTACTCAGGTAGGAGCCTAAACATCATCCACAAGTCCACGGCAATCATTCCCGCGCACGACGACAGCCGCCCCACGCTGCGTGATGCTTGAGCCGCAGGCAGCATCACCAACGAACCAAGGAGCTGAGATGCGTTCTGAACGGTGGACTGCGTTTGCTGGACTCGCGTTGAGCGGGGCGGTGATCGGGGGCGTCGTGACCGAATCGATCGGGCCTGACGTGACCAAGAGCGCTGCAGTGTTGACCGCCAAAGTCGCCTCGGATCGCCCGGACGTGTTGATCAACAGCGCGTTTCACGTCGCGGCGGGGCTTGCGGCGCTGTTCTTTGTAGCCGGACTCGCGACCCTGATCATGGAAGGGCGCGGGAGCCACGCGCTCGCACGTATCGTGCTCGCCTCAGGGGTAACAGCCGCTGCCGCCTCGGTCCTGACCGCGGTCCTCGCAGCGACCGATGCAAGCTCGGTCCATCACCTCCAAGACAGCCAGGCGGTCTACCTTCTCTACCGCGGGGCGACGACCAGCGCCACGGCCACGACGATCTTCGTCGCCATAACGATCGCGGCCACCGCGATCGGCTTGAGCGGCATCGGACTGCTCTCCCGGATGTGGAGCCGGATCGGAGTGCTCGTCGCAGCTGTGTTCCTGCTCGGCGGCTTCGATTACCTCGCTCCAGACGCAGGACCGCTCAGCCCTGTCGAGAGGGTCGGCGGCGTGCTGGCGATCGTCTACATCATCATGTTGAGCGCGACCCTGATCGGCGCAGCTCGATCGCGCGACTCAGTCCGTCCGCGCGTGTCCACGGGTGCCGCGATCAGCTGAGGTCAGTCTCCCGCAGCACCACCTGCTCGACCTCGCCATTATCGAGCGCCGTCTGACCTCGGCGTGTGAGGACGTAACCAAAGCGGTTCCAGCCCTCCGAGAAGACGGTGGCCCTGATCATGCGCAGGTGCTCCAGAAGCTGGAGGCCTTCGCCGCAGACCCGTTCCAACCGCTCGCTGAGATCGTCGGTGGAGTTGGGCACAAGCCAGTCGGCGAAGCCATAGATAGCCACGTACCCACCGCTGGTGTAAGGCTCGCGCTGAGCAAAGTCGGCGAGATATCCATTCGGACCAAAGCCCTTCAGCATTAGCTCCGCCGCCAACTGCGCCAGCGGCAGCGCCTCGAGCCGCTCGACCTCGGCACGCACCGCAGCCTCCGCGACTGCCCTCTCGTCCTCGCCGTCCTTTGCCTTGTCTTTGTTGAACATCAGCTTCAATCACCTTTGGTTAGCCTGGGAAGTCGCCACCGCCGCGCCGGGGTGTGGTAGGTGGTCGATGATGAAGTGAAGCGAGCGCGGGTCCGCATTGCTGAAGGCGGCGTTGACGACGAACCGCGGGCCAACCGTCTCGCCGTTGAACGGCGATCTCACCATCAGCTTCCCCGACGGCAGGTATTCCGCGAGACGTCCGTCGGCGTTCTGGACGAAGATCCGGCCGCCCCCGCCGACCGCCAGCCCCTTCGAGCCGCGCCCGCCTGCAAGCTGGACGAAGGTGACGGAGGCTGGAGTCGACGAAGCGGTGAGCTTGGCCGGGAGTGCAACGCGAGCGACTGTGGTCGCGCCGTCCCGGTGGACGTAGACGATTTGATTGTCGACGGCGATGGACACCCTCCCATTGCTGGCGACGAGTGTCTGCGGCAACTGGACCGTGCCGAGCAGCTTGAGCTTCGAGTCGAAGATCCGAAGCTGTCCGCTCTGTGCCGTGAGCGCAAGCACTCGGTCCGTGCTCTGCTCAATAGCGAGCGCGTTGACCGGGTCCGGGATCGCGACGGAGCCGACGTTCGTGCCGCTCACATCGAAGGCCATAAGCCGACCGCTCTCTGAGACGAAGAGCGTTCGCGATCTTCCCGCGAAAGCGAGCAACTGCGGCTGAGTGCCGGTGGCGGCAAACGCCGTTGAGCCTCCGCTCGCGGTGTTGAGCGTCCAGATCGTCGAGCTTCCCTGGGTCGTGTAGAAGTCGCGCGCGCCCGTCGGGTCGAGCGCGAGATCCCCGACTGGCCGACTTCGCTCGGTGGCAAACACCTTGACCGGCTTTCCGGGGCGTACCGAAGAGAACTGCACAAGGCCCGCGGGCGTCCAGGTGATGATCCGCTCGGGCTGGATGAACCAGTAGTTGCTAATGAACGCCTGCGTCCCGGCGCCGGGGAAGAGCGAGTCGTTCACGTACTTGTTCATGCGCAACAGCGTGGCCGTGTAATGCTGGTCGTTGCCGCTCGTGTCGACGTAGCCGAAGGTCGAGCTGACCGCTTTCAGGGTGTAGGTCTGCTGGGTGTACGGGGCCTGGTAGTCGTGGTCGGTAATCGGTGTCGCTGGATCGTGAACGCCAATGACATTCGGGCTCTTGGCCGACGACATCGCCATCACGTGGCCGCCTAGTTGGAACCACTGCTTAGGCCCCGAAGCGGGCCGTGGCGGCCGCTCGTACTTCGCAAACATGATGTTCACGATGACGACGTTCCCAGCAGCGCCGTCGGTTGCCATCTGCTGCAAGGTTGGCGCGAAGGTGGCTGTCCCTTCCGTGACCCACAGGTAGGAGGGGACGAGCACGCCCGGCTGTCGCTCGGCCAGCCAGTCGCCGAGCCCGATGTCGTAGTTGGCCCCCGCGGTGCCCGTAAGGTCCGTCTTCATCAGACCTCCGAGCGCCTCGATGTCGGCGCTCATCGCGTTGTAGTTCGCCGGATCCGTCCAGTCCATGTCGCCAGGCCGCAGCGCAGGGATGCCGTGGCTTGCGAAATACGCGAGCGCGTCCATCGTTGCTGTTGGAGCGCAGTAGCTATATCCGTCACCGGGCAGGCCCGGTGTCGTGGTGGTTTGTTTGCGGACCTGATCCAGATCCGGCAGACCACAAAGCGAGTAGTCAAACGTGGACCCGCTGACCGAGTCGGCCGGCGTGCATGGATGCCCGTACGCGTTGCCGGCATCCATCCCGGATCCGAACATCGCCACCCCGATCAGAACCGCCACGAAGATCGATGCGCGCGGCACGTCACGTGGTCTACCAGGTCTCGGTGCGGCGGACAACCGGCGCTTCCAAAATGCTTCCACTCCACAGCTCAGCGACCGTCGGCGGGGCTGGAGAGCTTGCGCCCAAACCCGCGGCACCAACCGAGATCCGACCCAGTGGGCGGTACCTGACTCGAACAGGTGACCTCCTGCTTGTAAGGCAGGCGCTCTACCAGCTGAGCTAACCGCCCGAAGGCCGGTGATGGTACTGGCGGTACGGGGAGGGGCTAGAGGACCTTGAGCGCGAAGGCGACGAGCGCGGTTGCGAGCGGGTTGAGCCTGCCGTTGTTCTGGTGGAACGCTGCAGTGGCGACGTCGAGGTGGTGGTAGCCGGGCAGAATTCGCCAGCCGCTCGGTCCTGGCCCGCCCGGCGGCGGGCCGGCGCCGGCCTCGATGCCGTGCTGGGCGTCCAGGTAGAACGCTGGTCGCTTTGGGATCCCGTTGTAGCGGAGGGCCGCAAGGGCGCCGCTGTGCTCGCCGCTCTCGGCAGCCTGGAGATCTGCCACAAGCCGGGTGGGGAAGTACTGCTCGACGAAGTCGGCGGGGGCCTCGAACATGACCCGCGCGAGCTGATGGATGTCGGAGACCTCGTCCACCGGCGTCGTGTAGGGGTAGCCCTGGTTGTCGCGCGGGATTGCGCCGGGCCGGTGCAGTTGGTTGTAGGCGCGCCACGTGTACAGCGGCCCGCGCGGCACAGCGGGCACCATCAAGCGGCCGCCGCCGACCAGACCCGCGACGGTCGAACTGTCATAGGGCAGCGGGAAGCTCTTCTCCGCCACCGGGCCGCCGCTGAACACGCCAAGACCCGCGCGGAGGATCACGATCGGAGTCGAGTTGTCGTCGAAGATCGCCCCGAGCGCGGCGTCGCCGGTCACGCGGAAGTCGCGGATGCTGGGGTTGCCGGTGACGAAGTCGGCGGCATTGCGCGAGAACAGCAGCCTGTCGGACAGGGTGAAGTTCGGATCCTGCGGCAACAGCCGGGCGACGTCGCTCTCACCGTGGGGCGAGTCGTACGCGGCGACGCCGACGATCTCGGGAGCCTCGATCGTCTCGGGCGTGAAGGGAGGTGCGTTGATGTACGGCATCGCGGTGCCACTCGCGGCCGCGAGTTGCGCTCCGATCCCCAGGTCGCCGCCGCCTGAACCGCCCTGCGAGGAGCTCAGCGACAGCCGTGTATCGAGCGCGAAGAACGCCGCGCACTGTGCGTAGCCGGGGATCTGCCTCCTGGTGCCGTAGCCAAAGTCCCAATCGGCGAACGCAGCGGTGATCGGGCCGCCGAGCGAGTGGCCCCCGCAGAACACCTTGCGGGTGCGAACCCGCGCCGGTATCTGGCGGCTGATGACCGTGTATTCGTCCTCAACCGTCTGGGCCAACCCGACGTGGCTCAGCCACCGCGCCTGCTGCTCGGAGACGAAGCCACCAAAGCGCCGACCCGCCACGTTTGCGTGACCGTAGTAGTAGTCGAGTGCCAAACGGAAGTTGTGCGCCCGGGCGGCGGCCTGCAAACCCCAGTGGTCCTCCAGGCAGTTCGAGCGGCGATCGAGCGCCCACACCTCGACGCTGCGGCCATGCATGGCCGACACGCGGACGATGTTGCGAGCGGTCTGGTCGAGCATCGAAGCCCCCGCGAAGATCCCTGGCATGACCACGAAGATCGCGTCGGCCCGGTTCCAGTTTCGCGGACCGCGAGCCCACCGAAAGCGCAGGTAACCGATCCGATCGCAGGCTGCCGGATGCGGACCGTCGGCAGCGGGAAGGGGCGCGTACAGGCTGACGTAGCTCTCCCGGACGACCTGCGCGTCAGGGGCGCGGGAGCTGACGGGAACCTCGATCCGGGCGGGCGCGGATTTAGACGCGACTGCCGGGCACGGCATCGCGGCGGCCAGGACCAGCGCCGCCAGCGTCAGCAGCCGAGATCTCCCCGCTTTGCCATGCCGCAGACCTTGATACACCGTCTGATGGAGTGTTGCAGGTGGGCTCGGACTGTCAAGTTTGCAGCTCAGTCGAACCGCGCGGGCATGCATTGGTCTAGAAATCAGCTGGCCTGGGTAGCAATCGCGTCGATGTGCGCCCCCAAGAGCACCGAAAACTTGACAGTTGGAGGCCGCTCGCTGTTGGATATGGGCGCAAAGTCAACGCTCGGAGGTCCTTAATGTCCGTCCGTCGTCGCATTTTGTTGACCGTCGTATCCATCCTCGCGATCGCCGCGTTCAGCGGCGGAGGATGGGCCCTTGCGTCGAAGCATTCATCTGCTTCGACGGCGAACAAGGTTCAATCTGTCAAGGCATCGAATACCACGAATGCCGCGGCAGAGGGCCCCGGTGAGGGCACTTCGGCAGAACCGCCGGGTGACGAGAGGACCACCTCCTCGGAGCCGTCCGGTGACGACACCGGCGAGAGCGAAGGTCCCGCTCCCGAGAGCGAGGGTGTCTCGACCGAGAACGAGGGTGTCTCGACCGAGAACGAGGGCACCGCTACCGTCGCGACCCCAACCGAGTCGGAGGCGACGTTCACCGGTTGATGATGTTCGCGCGGCCTCCCCGGAGGTCGCGCGACCTTCATCATTAGGGGCATGAAGATCCGCTTCCCGGTCGCGGTCGTCGCAGTCCTGCTCTGCTCTGGCGCGATCGGGTGGGCGCTGTCGCGCACCCAGTCGCTGCCCACCACCGAGGCGCAGGGCCCGACCGTGGCGCGGCCCGTGCGTCACACCAGGGTCCTCCGGCTACCGCGCGGCTGGAGCTTCATCGCGGTCGCGCGCAGCGCCACACTTCGCGTTTACCGCCACCCGCATCGGGGCCCCTCGACCACGCTGAGCAACCAATTGTCGGCCGGCGCGCCGCTGTCGCTGCTGGTCCGCCGGCTCCGCGGCCACTGGATCGAGGTCTACCTTCCGATCCGCCCCGATGGATCGACCGGATGGGTTCCGGCGCGGTCGGTGAGACTGGTAACGACGGCATACGAGATCACGGTCCGGCTCAGATCGCACCGCCTGGTGCTCGCGGTCGCGAGCAAGATCGTGCGGACGTTCCCGATCGGCGTCGGGCGCTCGGTCACGCCGACACCGACAGGCACCTACTTCATCACCGAACTGCTCAAGCAGCCCGACCCGAATGGCTTCTATGGCCCGTTCGCATTCGGGTTGTCGGCGTATTCGACGGTCCTCACCAACTTCAGCGGGGGCCCCGGGCAGGTTGGCATCCACGGCACGAACGCGCCCCAGCTGGTCGGGACTGACGTCAGCCACGGCTGCATCCGTTTGCGCAACCCCGACATCGTGTGGCTAACGCGCCGGCTGCCACTGGGAACGCCGGTCAAGATCAGCGACGCCTGACCGGCAGAACGGGCAAGCGATCAGCGCGCCGCCAGGTCGGCCCAGACGAACTTCCCGCTGTCGCTCACGCCGACGCCCCAGTCGTCGCTGAGCTGAGCCACCACGTGCAAGCCGTGACCGGAAGGCGACATCGGCTTGTGCGGACGCACGGTCGGCAGGCTGTCGCTCTGGTCCTCGACAGTCAGTCGCACGCCGCGCTCATCGCAGCGTGCGGTCAACGAAAACGACGACTGCGCGTGGCGAACGGCATTGCTGGCAAGTTCACTGACGACGAGCTGAGCATCGGCCACCAGCCCGGCGTCCCGGCCGCAGTCAAGCAGCGCCTCGGCCACGAACTGTCTGGCCGCATGCGGGGCATCGGGCTCGGCTGCAAAGGACCGCGACACCTCCACCGAGGCGGAGCTGCCCTCTAGGGCGAGGCGACGGCGCAAAACCGAACCGTGCAGCTGGCACACGCGCTCGAGCGCCTCCGCGCTGCCGGGCCGCGCCACCGCCGTCTCGTTATAGGCGCACAGCAGCGAGAAGCACACCTCGCAGCCGAGCTCGTTCCACAGCTCCTCGAGCTCGATCACGGAGACGACGTCGCGCTCGTCCCACAACAGCGCCACCATCTCGCCGAACGCATGGACGGGACCTCCGCGGGACGCAGCCTCCCGCACGACCGTGGCCACGACCTGCCGGAAGGCCCCTTTGTCAAGCCGGCCATGCGGCATGAGGCGTCCAAGCGTCTCGGCGGCGTCGAGCTTGATGATCCCTCCATCTGCGATCGAGCCGGCGACGTCGATGCGTGCATCGGCAAGGGCGGCGGCGAACGCCAGCCAGTGCTCCTCGGTGGCGATCACAATCGCCACGCCGCGGGCGCGTAGGGCATCCGCGAGAAACTGGCTGACGCTCTCGGCGAGCTCTCGGTCGTCCTCGTAGAACTGGACCACGTGGTCTCGGCTGCCTGCTATGTCCGCTGCATTCACCATTCGTCAACCGGATTTCCGGTCCGCCGGAGGACTAAACCTGCGTCAATCGCACGCAACCCTGGGAGCGCTGGCACCAGCCGCCGAGCCTCCCTGACCGAGCGTCGGGTCGCCGTTGCGCAGCTGCGCGGCGGGAACCTCGTCGATCCGCCGAGCCAGATCCGCCAGACACGCGATCTGACGGGCCGCCAGCGACTGGTCGAGCTTGTCGAGATCGCCGCCCGGCGAGATCGTAAGCAGGTATTCCGGGCCGGCGATCGCGCCTATCTGCGGCACCCCGCTTGACTGGAACGCGCCGCCAACCCCAAACTGCACGGGCGGGCGCAGCAGCGCCGTCCGCGGCAGCCGGTGCGCGCGGACCGCATCGCGCGTCAGCTGGAACATCTTCCCCTGCGTGGTCCACACGCCAAACAGCTCCGCGTCGCCGGTCGGGTGATAGCCGCGATCGACCGTGTCGATCCACTCGGTGCAGCCGAGATGCTCGACGGTCAACGCCGCGGCGGCCCGTTTGACCAGATCCGGGTGTGAGTCGATCCAGCCCTGCGTCTGCGGAAGATCGGCGACCATGTGCCCCGGCCACGCGGCGAAGACGACCGTCCTTCGCAGCCTTTGCGACGCCGGCATCGAAGCGAAGTGGCGCGCGAGCAACAGGAACGCGGCGCCGCCATTCTCCTCGACGAATCCCTGCCCGTCGGTATGGGTGTTGAAGATCAGGACCTCCCGGCTGCGGCCCGGCAGGATCGCCGTAATCGCGTGGGTCTTCGCCTTGGGGCGGCGGGACGCGGTCAGCGTGAGCCGTGCCTTGGGGCGCCCGCCGGCCAGCTGGCGCAAGCGGCGCCCGGTATCGCGGTCCACGTACAGCGCCGGCAGTGGCTCGAATCCATGGGTGAATGGGACATAGGCGCCCTTCAGGGCGCTCATCGATGCGTCGACGACGAACACCACGGCGACCGCACCGAGCTGCTGAAACGGGGCCAGCGGGATCCCCAGCCCGGGCTCGATCCAGATCCGCTTGTAGTCGCTGCGCGCCCAGTCGGCAAGGCTGTGTCCCGGCCAGTTCAGATATGTCGCGATCGGCAGGAACGCAGCCGCGGTGAGCGGCACCGGCATCGGCAGGTCGACCAGCAGGATGCTGCCCTTGGTCCCACCCGCAATCGTGCCCCGGAGGCCCGCGGCCCACGACGCCAGCTCGGCTGGATAGCGAGCGGCGGCCGCGGTCAGCGCGGCGATGTCCGAGCCGCTGACGCTGAGAGCGGGCGCGGTACCGCCGTACACCAGCGGCCCGCTGACGCCCGCATGCGGAGTGGCCTGGGAGCGTGGGTAGTACGTGGCGACCGGGACGCTGCCCGCACCGCGGCCCTCGAGGATCTGGAGCCCGAACGTCTCGGCGAGCCAGCGATCGGTCGCGTAACCGTCGCACTCGAGCAGGCTCAGCCCGGCCCGCTCGAACCCGTCCTCGAGCCAGCCGATGTAGCGCTCGTGCTGAGGCGACGCCGTCAGGCGCGGCCCGAACTCGACCATTCGCGTGAACTGCTCGCGCACCTGGTGCGGGCTCGGGAGCGGGATCGGCCGGCGGCGCCTGCGGCGGGCGGCAAGCGCCGGCTGCACCCCAAGCAGTGACGCCGAGCCCGCGAACGCAGCCGTCCGCTGCAGCAGCGCCCGGCGGGTGATGTGATGGCCGTCTGAGCGCACCACGGGGTCTCGCCGCTACGGGTTCGGCCAGACGCTCTTGAACAGGCGGACGACGTAGAAGCCGCTGGTGCCGTCCGTGTACCAGATCTCGCGGCGGGCGGGATCGAATGCCGGCTTCGACATCGCGAAGTTGCTCCCGTCACCGCCGTTCTCGGGCTGCTTGCTCGGAGGCGCGACGAAATACGCCACCTCGCGCGGGTGCAGCGGATCGCGGATGTCGAACACGCGCAAGCCCGAGGAGATGAACGAGCAGGCGACGATCTCCGGGTCAACCTCGCGGGGCACGCCGCAGTAGTGCGCGGCGTAACCCTGCGCCGGGTCGAGCTGGCCGGGATCATGGTCCGCGGCGTGATGCTGAGCAGGCTGGTCGACCTGGAGGCGCAGGTTGGATACGACCCGCGGATGGCGCTCGTTGGAGATGTCGACCAGCCTCGCGGCTCCGACCGTGTCCGGCGGAGCGACGTTCTTGAAGCGGAAGGCGTACTCGTCGAACTCGAGCAGATAGGGCTTTCCGTGAATCCTGATCGGCATCGCATTCTGCGGGATCGTGACCGTGTTCCAGGTCAGGCGGCTGATCTCGCGCGCCTGCGGGTGGGACTTACGGTGCTGGATCTGGCTGATGTCGAGAATCAGCAGGTTCGCGTTGACCGGGTCGGCGATGTAGGCACGATCGCCGTTGTCGCTGATCGTCATGCCGTGGGAGTACTCAACCCCCTGCCAGATCGGCTGCGGCGCCTTCGGGTTGGTGACGTCGATCGCCGTGATCGACTTGTACGCGGTGCCGGCTGCGTAGAAAGTGCGGCCGTCGGGTGAGAAGCCGCTCTCATGCCCTAGCCGGGCGATCGGCAACGATGAGTCGAGCACGGGGTGGCGGCAGTCCTGGCTGACGTCGTAGATCGAGACGACACCCGGCTCGGTGGCCGGATTGCCGTTGACGGCCGCCAACAGGCCGCGCTTGGGGTTGAGGTTGAGCGACTCGTGCGGGGTGAGCATCGAGACCGTCGTCAACGTGTCGGTCTGGACCGGATGGGCGGGATTGGACATGTCGAGCACGGCAACCCCGAGTGACGGGCCGCCGGTCTGGAACGCGTTGATCGGGAACAGCAGCGCCGTGTCGTAGAACGCGCACACGTGCCCGTGACGGTCGACATACCGGAACACCTTGAATCCTCCAGAGCGTCCCTGGTGCGCGACGAATGTGAGGTTGCAGGTGTAGCCGGTCGGCGGCGACGCCTTCAGCGCGGCGGCGGTCACCCGCCCGTCCACCCCGCTGAGCGGATGGGAACCGCGCAGGCACCGCGCGCGGGGTGTGGCCCTGAGCGGGGGCTGACGATTGTTCTGTACGGGGACCATCGCGGGGGTCTGTCCGACCCCCTGTCCAAGCGCGAACAGGTCGGTGGGCGGCTTGCTCGAGAACCCGGCCCGGGCGACCGCGCCGAGCGCCGCCAGCAGCGCAAACACCGCGAGAAGCAGGGGCAGCCGCCGGCTAGTCCCTTTCCGCCCGACAGTCCACACCTGGCGCACCGGTTAAGTGTAAGACGTGCGCGCGAAAGGCCCGCCGGTAGGCGTCCCGGGATAGCAGCTGGAATACACTCGTCGCCAGTGCAGACGGCGCAGCCTCGATGATCGCCTTCGGATCCTCGATCACGAAGCCAGAGGTCTATCGCCGGTGCGCGGAGCCCGGGATTCGCCGCGTCGCCGAGCCTGATTCAGAGGTCGAGCAGTTCCGCTCGATCGGATCGATCTTCACGAGCTACAACGCGCTGCTGGACAAATTCACCGGTCATCCGGGGCTCGAGGCCCTGGTCCTCGTCCACCAGGACGCGGAGCTGGCGGAGCCCGACTTCTGCCAGATCATCCGCGCCGCGCTCAGCGATCAGGCGGTCGGCCTGGTCGGGTGTGTGGGCGCAGTGGGCGTCCGGAGCATCGCCTGGTGGGAGGCGTCGGTCACCTGCGCCTCGTTCGTCAACCGCTATGACGAGCACGGTGGCGGCGATCTGCCCTCGTTCTCCTGGTCATGGTCCGAGGCTCCCGCCTATGCGCGTATCGGTGAGGTGGAGACGCTCGACGGGTTCGTGTTGGTCCTCTCGCCCTGGGTGGTCGACAACATCCGCTTCGACGAGTCGCTTGGCGAGTTCCACGGCTACGACCTGGACTTCTGCCTCCAGGTGCGAGCAGCCGGCCGCAAGGTCCGGACCGCCGACTTCCGTGCGATCCATCATCGGGCGCTGGACATGGTCCCCGACCCGGAGCAGTGGATCCGCGCCCACGTGCGGGTGACCGACAAATGGGAGGGGCAGATGGGGATCGGCGACGGGGCCGGCACCTGGCAGGAGCGAGCTCGGCGCGGCGAGGCCGAAGCGGACAGCGCGCGGCTGATGGGCTACGTACACGATCTCGAGCTCCAGGCGCGCGTGCGCGAGCTCGAGCGGGCGCTGGCGGTCACCACCCAGAGCATTTCCTGGCGGCTGACCGCGCCGCTGCGGGCGCTTCGGCGCAGCCACACCCGGCCGTTGCCGGAGCTAGTGCCCCACAGCCAGAGACCGTGATCGCGTTCGGCGCTGCGATTCGGGGTGCCGAGGCGTTCCGACGTTTCGCCCAGCCGGGAATCCGGCTTGCGGCGGAGCCCGATTCGGAGCTCTACGCGTTCGCCGCGGTCGAACCGCTGTCGCGCGCATACAACCTGATCCTCGAGGCTGCGAGTGGCCGCGAGGATCTGGAGGCGCTGGTCCTCGTTCACCCGCACGTGGAGATCACCGACGGCAGCTTCTGCGCGAAGGTGCGCTCGGCTCTGCGTGATCCGGCGGTGGGCGTGGTCGGCTGCGCGGGCGCAACCGGCGTCCGCAGCATCGCCTGGTGGGAAGGCGATCTGACGTCGGCTACCCTCCTTCAGCGCTACGACGACCACGGCGGAGGGACGGTCGTGCCGTATTCCTGGACCGCGCTGCGGCGGCCGCCGGCAGACGTCGAGGTCGTCGACGGCAAGCTGCTGGTGCTCTCTCCGTGGGTCGTTCACAACGTGCGCTTCGACGAGACGCTGATCCTCAACCACGGCTACGACGTTGACTTCTGTCTGCAGGTTCGCGCCGTGGGGCAGCGCATCGCGGTCGCCGATCTACAGGCGACATACCACCTGTCGCTCAAGTTGGTGAACAACCGGGAGGCGTGGGTCGAATCGCACGTCCGCGTGTCGGAGAAATGGGACCACGCGCTGACCGGGTCCGCCGCGAGCGATGAGCAGTGGAAACGCCGCGCGCGCCTGGCGGAGGCCGACAGCCAGGCGGCGCGCGCGATCGAGTTCTCGAAGTCGCTGAAGTCAGATGCGCGGATACTCGAGCTCGAGCGCGAGCTGGACGAAGCGCTCGGCAGCGTCTCGTGGCGCCTGACTGCGCCATTGCGGGCGCTCAATCGGATGCGACGGCGCGGCTCGGCGGCTCATGCTCGAGGGCACGGCGAATCTCCTCCTTTGCCACAGGAGGCTCTGCTCTCGCCACGCCAGCTCGCACACGCAGGCGCGAGAGGCGCTCCGCCACCGCGAACGCGCTCGAGTCGAGCAGCCGCCGGAGCGTCGCCTCCTGACGAGCTTGACGCGCCTGCGCGGTCCACAAGCTGACCTGGCGCTGATGGCTCTCTGCCAGATGGTTCACGCGTCCGTGCTCGAGGCGCTCGAGGATCGGGTTGCGGTCCCACGGAGCGAGAATCTCCTCGAGTGCCGGCGCCGCCGGGCTGTCTCGATGCCACACCGCGCCGAGTCCGAAGAACGCGGGAACGACTGCCAGCCGTAGATGCGGCCTGGGGGCGACGAAGTCCTCGACCGCCGTGAGCACGCCGTTGCGGGGACCGCCCTCGTGCGCGGCGGAGCGAGGATACGGGAGCCCACCCGGGTGAACGCCGGGATCGCCGGGGAACAGACCCCCGTGCTCGCCGACCATCGGATGACGGTCCTCGTCAGGGATCAGGCGGGGCTCGAAGTAGTCGTCCCGGCGACCGTGCGGCCACCACACGTCATGGAGCAACAGCAGCGGCAGCTGATTCGCCGACGCTCGCGCGTCGAGCACACGCAGCTCGTTACTGACGGTGAAATAGTTGTGGTCGCCGTCGAGGATCACCACGTCCGGGAGGGGGAGCTCCTGGAGCGCGACCTGGCCCGGTTGGCGGATCAGATCCAACGCCGTGGAGCGCTCCGCGAGCTGCACCAGCGGCTCCTGGGGGGCGGGGTCGATCGCGGTGATGCGGGTCCCCGGCGCCCCAGCGGCGGCCCAGTCGAGCAGCACGCGGGTCAGATCGCCGGCATATGCGCCGACTTCCGCTACCGCCCGCGCCCCGACCGCTTCCAGGCACGGCAGGATCAGCTCCGCCAGCTGTGCGAGCGAGAACCCGTACCGCCTCGGATCGCCCACATACGGATCGAAGTCGGAGGCGGTGGGGGCCATCGAGGTGCGAGCAGTCTAGATCGAGAGGACCGCATCACAACCGCCGTGCGACAGCGGCGGGCGACTAGCATCGCCTCGGTGGTGATCGGAGAGCGATTCGCCTGGGCGCATCTGCCGAAGACCGGCGGCGACGCGACTCGGCAGATGCTGCTGAGCGTTCCGGGCCTGGTGAGCTTCGCGGATCCGCCGGACTCAAACGACAAGCACCTGCCGTTCTGGGCCCGGGAGCAAGAGGTCTCCGGCAAGCTGCTCGTGATGAACATCCGGCGTCTGCCGGCGTGGGCGCTGAGCGCCGCCCATCACCGCGCCACCCACGGCCTGCATCCGGACTACCGCCCCCTGCCGCTCGAGAGTGCGGAGCAGATGTGTGCGAAGACCGATGCCGACGATCTGTTGCGCTGGGTCACCGACCACGGCCGTTTCGCGATTGGGCAGTGGCTGCGTGCGGAATATCTCGAGCAGGACCTACTCGCCCTGCTCGACCGGCTCGAGGTTCTCACTCCCGAGGTGCGCGCCGGCGTCGCGGCGGTGGGCCGCGTCAACGTCGGCACCTACGAGCACGAGTTGGAGCGCTGGTTCAGCGAAGAGCAGATCCGCCGCGCCTACGCGCGCAACCCCGGGTGGGCGGCAATCGAGCGTGAGGTGTACGGCGAGTTGCTCGTCGATCGCTAGATCGCCAGCGGCGCGTACTCGCCCGGGAACCTGGATCCACCGAAAAACCAGCTCTCGATCGCGTAGCGCGGGTTGGGCATCGACGGATCAGAGCCCGTCTTGTGCAGGAACACCTCGTCGAAGACCAGGGCATCGCCGGGTTCAAAGATCGGTCTGATCACGGTCGCGTCGCCGCCGCCCGCGGCCTGCACCTTCAGATCGGAGATCGTGTAGTCGAGCGGTGAGCCGTCGGTGTTCGTGGCAAGGTAGTAATCGAGCCGCCGCGGCAGGATGTCGAGCCCCGGCGCCTCGTCGCCGCAGCGCGACAGCGACAGCCACAGGTTCAGCGAGCGGACCTCGCCCATGAAGTAACCATCCTGGTGCCAGGCGCCGGCGACGGACGGCTCCGCCTTGCGCAAGGTGGTCTTGTGGACCGAGATGAGCGCCGGCTCGCCGAGGTAGTCGCTGACCAGCGAGCGCAGGTTCAGGCGCTCGAACGCCTCCATCACGGCGAACAGGATCAGCGGGGAGTCGGCCGCCAGCAGTCCGCCACCGCGCTCGATCCAGGGCCGGCCGTGGACCGGGCCGAAGCGCGGATGTGGCTCGAACTGCTCGAAGTAGCCTGGCTCGGTCCGCTTGCCGGTCTTCTGCCGAAGGCGCTGTTCGTAGGCCTGATCGATGTCGCGGGCGAGCGCCAGCGCGCGCCCGCGTTCGAGCAGGCCGCGTACCAGCACGCAACCGTCCCGCAGGATCGCGGCGCGCAGCAGCGGCGCGCTCAACCACTCCGCGGCGATCTCGGGCGGCGCGTCGGCGGGTAGCCGACCAGGTTCCGGATCCACGAACTGCGGATCGTGCGGCGCGTCGTCGAGGAGCCTGATTCCCGCGAGGTGGCGCAGCGCACGCAGACGCCGCTCCCGGTTGCGGTCCGGCGCGAGCCGGTTTGCCTCGGTGAGCGCCTCGATCTGGGCTAGCAGCTCCTCGAAGCTATCGTCGAGCTCGACTCGCAGCGCCTCGAGCAGTGTCACCTGGCCGCCTGGTTTGGTTCGCCCCGGTCGCCACACGAAGCGCACGTTAGCCGATGCCGGCGCGCGCGTTGGGCGGGTCGCTAGTTCGCCGGCGGATTCGCGTTGCGCGCGATGTCCACCGCCCACCAGAGGTGGAAGTTGTAGGGCGCGCTCTTCGGCAAGCCGATGCAGGTCCCGGTTTCCCACCCCGGTGTCTCCGACCAGACGAACGCGTCGATCAGGTGATTGCCGGTGTTCACGGTCGGACGAATGCCCAGTCCCTCACCCGGCGGCGTGCAGCCCCGGTGGTAGAAGGGCGAGTAGAAGCGCGGCTTCGGACCCCAGCCATTCTCCGCCGTGTTGACGACGAAATGCTTGCCTCCGAGCAGCCGAGAGATTGCGAGCCCGTACCTGATCTCCCGCGAGGTCCAGTCGTAGTGCGAGGCACCCAGCTCAAACCCTTGGGCCTCAGCGATGTCGGCCTTGCGCAGCCGCTCCGCGATCCACTGCGGCTTCTGGCCCCAATCCGATGCACCCGCGTCGATGTAAACGACCGCGTGGGGATTGTTCTTGTGCAGGGTGTGCACCTCGTAGCTGATCTCGCGGTAGCGTCGGACCTGGGCCGCCGGCGGCAGGCACTTGATCACCGCCAGGTCATCGGTCTCGAGATCGATCTGGACCGGGTAGTCGCCGACGCCCTTCGAGAACTGGTCGACCCACTTCTCGATCGAGGACACGGAGAACTTCGACTTCAGGTGCTTGGGATATGGGCAGCTCGGCCACTCGGTCCGGCTCATGTCAACGAATGCGATCGAACCAGGCTCCTCGGCCTGCGCTCGAGCGAGATAGCTCCTGATTCCGGACCGAATCTGGTTGGTCGAGATGAAGTTGCCGAACCACTTCGCCATTGGGTTATCGGCATACGGCCGCAGCGGAGCTGCCTGATTCGGGTGGTGCTTGAGCGCGAGCCCCCAAGAGCCCCATTGCCAGTCCACGAACCAGGGATGCCCCGCCAGAGGGTTACCCGAAGTGACAACGCCCGAGTAGTACGCCGAGACCGCAGGGGCGAGCGCCATCATGATCGCGATCACCAGCAGAGACAGCACGCTGCGGAATCGGCCTGCCATATTCCCGGTCGATCGGTCGCGATTCCCTTGGGCTGACGACTCGAACCTCGCCCTGGACATACGTTCGATTCACTCGGCGGCATGGCCCCCGGTCGTCCATCCGATGGCCTCGGCGTCACACCGTGGCGCGGTAAACCCAGACGCCGTCCGCGCTGTAGTCGAGTCGGAATCCCGTTGCGCGCACGTACCGCGTGACGGTCGCACTGTGGCCGCCGGGCCACCTCCACAAGAGGACCCAGCCGATGTTCAATCGCCGCGCGTTCTGCCGTGCGACAGCCAGCTCCGTGGGCGTGCTCAAGTACCCGCGCTGCGCGGCCATGAGCCGCACATAGAAGGCGTCCTTCTCCAGGCCAGCCAGTGTCGGGGCGGGAACCCGCGAGATGTAGCCGACCGCGCGCGGGTGACCGTCGACGGTCGCGAGTACCTGCGCATCCGGGTCGAAGGAGCCCCCCGTGAAGTTGGTCCCGCCGCGGATGCCGTACGGAACGTCGACCACGATCGACTTCGAGTGGTCAGCGGCGATCGGCCGGTCCACGGCGGGCAGCGCGGTGGGCAGGGTGCCAATCGCGCGGTTGCCAGACCACCCGAACTCGAGCGCGGCAAGCGCCGCGACGACGACGACGGCCGGGGCTGCCCGCTTGCGGAGCCGCTCGACGCCCGCACCCGCCAGCAAGGCGGTCGGCAGGATGCCGAGCATCATCATCCGGCTTGCCTCTCTGAAACCGGACATCCCCGGTAACTGGACGAACCAGGTGTACGGCATGATCGCCGAGACGCGGTGGCCATCGAGTGTCTCGGCCAGGGGCACGAAGCGGTGCGCCGCGATCTTGAGCACCGGCCCCAGCGCCAGGGCGGAGCTGCCGAACCACAGTAGGGCGAGCAGCCGGGCGCTCCGGCGTCGCCTGCACATAAGCAGCCCGACCAGCGCGAGCACGGACAGCACCAGGCCGTACGTGGGGATCCCGTCACCCATCGCGCCGCGGTAGACGATCCCAAAACCGCCCAGGCCGAAATCGCGCACACGGGGCGAGAGCGCGAACATGCTGTTCAGCTTGACGCCGGTCTCGACGTAGTTCGTGCCCAGGGCGTAGGCCGGAGAACTGGCGCCGCCCGACCGCATCTGACTCGCGATCGCGATGATCTGCGGGCTTGCGAGCAGTCCGGCGACGATCGCGACGAGAGCAAGGAGGCGCAGCTTCGCGACCACTGGCCGGCCCAACAACCACGGTAGGAGGGCCAGGGCGGTCAAGCTGATCACGAGTACGGACATCTCCTGATCGGTCAGCACCGCGCCACCCACCACCAGACCGGCAATCACTGCCTGCCGCCGACACGGCCGACGCGTCAGCCGAACCGTCACCTCGAGCGCAACCGGCAGCAGTAACGCTCCGGCCGCCAGGTTCAGGTGGTACCACGCCCGCCAAGTCAGCAGCGACGAGAGGCCGAAGCACGCACCCGCCGCGATCGCGCCTGCCTGCGAGGGAAGCCACAGACGGCCAACGCGATACATCGCATAGCTCGACAGCCCGGGGATCGCGATCGACAGCAGGTTGTAGGCGATCGCCGGCCCGAAGGCGACGGTGACCGGCAGCATCAGCACATCCGGTAGGGGCAGCAGGGCATGCAGCCCCAGCGATGCACCCACGGGTGCCGCGATGTAGTGCGAGAACCACGGGTTGCTTAGGTGCTCGAGCTGGTGAGCGACCCACCAGAACCCCCAGATGTAGCTGCCTGCGTCGCGGGTCGCCGGCATCTGCCCCGACAGGTCGGCCGCGCGTGGCCAGGTCACGGCGATGCCGGCGAGGAGAAAGCCGGTCAGTATGGTCAGATGAATCGAGACCGGGTGGCGCACCAGCGCGACACCGACCGCCCTGCCGCGCTCGAGCGGCGATCTCGCCGGACGCTGGTGAAGGGGAAGGCCCGGGAGTATTGAGCCAGCACTCACCGCGCGTAATCAGCGGTGATCGCGTACGAATAGGAATCCCTGCATACCGGCGTCCTGCCGGAAATGGGACCTGAAGTAGGCGCTGATCGCGGGCGTCCACGGGATCCGCCTGCTGGTGTCGCCGGCGCAGGCGGCACTTGTGACCGGAGCGCAGTTCAGCCAGACAAACTGTGCGTGCTCGAATGCGGAGAGCCAGGTTCGCTGGACCGCGGGATCGCGACCGGCCCCTGTGAGCGCGTTCCGGCCATCGGCCAGCGCGTAGTCGGTGCCGATCGCGTCGAGGAGCGTCGGGCAGGAGGAGTTGCGCGAAAGGAACCTGTTGGCGACGATCGTGTAGGAGGCGATGTCGGTCAGGACACAGGCTCCGCGCGGGATCCGGGCGTCTGCCGCGGGTGCCGGGTCGGAGGCGCTCAGCCTCGCCTCGTGACGGAAGCGAACGACGGCCATCGCACCGAGGGCGAGCAATCCGAAGGCATACAGACAGGCCAGGCGCGCGGATGCGGACCTCACCAACGTGAGGCTATGGCCGATCGCGGACGACTCGAGGGGGTGTCACGCGCCTGGTGCCATCCGGCGCGAGCACCAGAATGCCGCGCGTGCTGCGCTTGCGTCGGGGCCGACGGATGCGGGTCATCGCGATCGTTCAGGCGTTCAACGAGGAGCGCTTCATCGCTCGCTGCATCGAGCACCTTCGCGAGCAGGGGGTCGGCGTCTATCTGATCGACGACGCCTCGACCGACAACACGCTCGCGATCGCCGAGCGGTATCTGGGGCGCGGAGTGGTGGGGATCGAGCAGCTCCCGCCGCACGACGTCCACGACTGGCAGGAAATCTGCCGGCGCAAGGAACTGCTCGCCGACCGTCTCGACGCCGACTGGCTGATGCATCACGACGCGGACGAGATCCGAGTCTCGCCGGCTCATGGACAGTCGCTCGCCCGTGCCTTGCAGGAGATCGACGAGGCCGGCTACAACGCCGTGAACTTCCAGGAATTCACGTTCGTTCCCACGCTGGAGGAGCCTGACCATGATCATCCGAGGTTCGAGTGCACGATGCGCTCGTACTACGCGTTCGCCCCGTTTCACCCGCACCGCCTCAACGCCTTCAAACGCCAAGACGGGCCGGTTGAGCTGGCCTGGTCGGGAGGGCACCAGGTTCGCTTCGAGGGCCTGAGAGCAGCGCCCGCGTCGCTGTACATGCGGCACTACCAGTTCCTCAGCCGCGAGCACGCGATCCGCAAGTACGTCGAGCACCGTCCGTTCGCGGCGCACACGGTCGCAGCCGGCTGGCACAGCTTCCGCCTGAGGCTCCACGCGGACATGATCAGGCTCCCGCGCTCGCAGTCGCTGCTCTCCTATCGGGGCGATCACAGGCTCGACGGATCCGCGCCCAGACGCTCGCACGTCCTCGACGACCTGGTCGCGGGCTTGGAGCCTGGGGCGGCGGCGTGAGCGTCGGCTTCGCGCCACCGGCCAACGCTGAGCATCACAGGGGCCCTCGCGAGATTACGGTCGCGCTCCGGCCGCTGCTCACCCGCGCCGTACCGCTGAGCATCGCTGCTACGACCGCGTTGGGGCTCATGCTGCGGCTGTACCTGTTATCTCGTCCCAACTACCTGCTTGGAGTCACCGGCTACGACGACGGTGTCGACTTTGGCAGCGCGCTTCGGCTGGTCAACGGAGCGCTTCCCTACCGCGACTACGCATTCGTGCAGCCGCCGGGGATCACGTTGCTCCTGGCCCCCGTGGCGCTCGTGGCAAACGCCGCGGGCAGCGACGTGGCACTGGCGATCGCCCGCGTGCTCACGGCTCTGGTCGGAGCCGCCGGCATTGCCCTCGTCGGCCTTCTCGTCCGCCACCGGGGGGTGGCGGCCACCACCGTGGCATGCGGACTGTTCGCGGTCAATCCGGATGCGATCGTGGCATCGCACACCGTCCTGCTGGAGCCCTGGCTGGTGCTCTTCTGCCTGATCGGGGTGCTGTTGGTGTTCGAGCGCGATCGATTGACCGAAAGCACCTCGCGCGCGGTGCTCGGGGGCGCCGCGCTGGGGCTTGCGTGCCTGATCAAGGCGTGGGCGATTCTGCCCGCGATCGTGCTCGTCGTGTGCTTCCTCACGATGGCGGGCCCGCGCAGGCGCAAGAGCCTGGCCTATGTCGCCGGCCTGATCGCGGCGCCTGCAATCGTGCTGGCCCCGTTCGCGGTGGCCGCGCCAGGCGGGTTGATGCGCGGCGTGATCCTGTCCCAGCTCGCCCGCGGCGATGTCGCGCGCACCCCGTTGATGTGGCGGCTGCTCAGCTTCATCGGAATCCGCGACCTGAACCCTGGCCCGGCGTTGACGCTTGCGGTTGCCGTCGCGCTGGTCGCGTTGATCACGGTGTGTGTCGTCGGCGCGACGCTTCTCTCTCTTCGATCAGCGCCGCCGCTCGAGCGTTTCGCGGTCGCGACGACCGCTCTGGTCGTGGCCGCCTTCATGTGGCCAGCCGATTACTACCCGCACTACGACGCGTTCCTGGAGCCGTTTCTCGTGTGCGCCATCGCCCTCCCCGCCGCGAGGCTGGGCTCGGCGCTCCGCGTTCGAGCGGCTTCGGGCGGGCTGACGAGCGCGCTGGAGCAGGTGCGGCACGCGGCGGCGCGGCTGCGTGTGCCACGAGCACGGGCTGTTGCCGTCATCGCGACACTCAGGTGGCCGGTCGGCGTGTTCCTATCGAGCCGACTGCTGCTCGTGGTGATGGCGGTGGTCGAGCACCACGTCCGGCATCGGCCGTTCATCGCTCAGTTCGCGACGTGGGATGGCAAGTGGTACAGCGCGCTGGCGCTGCACGGCTATCCGGCGCACGCTGCGCACGTCCAAACGACGCTCGGATTCTTCCCGCTCTACCCGCTGGTCATCCGGCGGGTCGCGGGGTTGCTGGCTCACGTTGACCTGTCGCGGCCATTCCTCGAGCAGATCCAGATCGCGGGCGTCATCGTCTCGGGTGTGGGAGGGGCCGTCGCGACGGTGCTGGTCCAGCGCCTGGCCACGGGATGGTGGGGGGCTCGGAGCGGGCGCCGCGCCGCCGTGGTCTTCTGCCTGTTCCCCGGCTCGGTCGTGTTCTCGATGCTCTACGCGGAGGGCCTGCTGATTCCCTTGGTCGCAGGGTGCATCCTTGCGCTGCAGCGGCGCAGATGGGTACTTGCCGGAACGTTGGCCGGCCTGGCCACCGCCACAGCTCCGCAGGGGCTCGTTCTGATCCTGGTCTGCACTGTGGCGGCTGCGCGCGATTTTCACAGGCGCCGGGACCAATCGAGTCTCTGGGCGCCCGCGCTCTCCGTGGCCGGGGTCACCGCCTTCGCCTCATATCTCTGGCTCCACGTGGGGACGCCGTTTGCGACTTTCAACGCCCAACACGAACTGTGGAGGGAGCGGACCAACCCGTTTGCGCTCGTCGACCTCGTGCATGTCGCGGTCCGCCAGGTCACCAACCCGCTCCCCGGAAAGAGCACGTTCAAGCCAGTCGTAGCCGTGATCGGCGCGATCCTGCTGGCCGTGCTGCTCGTGATCGTCTACCGGAAGCGTCGAAGCATGTCGGTCGAAGCGCTGATCTGGACGGCCGGAGTCAGCTTCCTAGCGATCACCTCCGAAAACCTGGCGCCGAATCCCCGGATGTTGATAACCGCCTTCCCGGCGGTCCTGGTGCTTGCCGTCTGCTTCAAGGGACGGCGCTTCGCGGGGCTGGCTTCGCTGAGCCTAGTGCTGCTCCTCGGCGCGAGCTGGCTCACGTTCACCGTCGGGCACCGGATGCTGCCACCATGACGCCCGTCGGCGCGGTGGTTCTCGGAGCGAGCCGGAGCGGTACCAGCCTTGTGGCGGGGTCGCTGGTGGCGGCCGGCTTCTACGTCGGTGCCGACGAGGAGCTGATGCCTGCCAACCGCGGAAACCCCGCTGGGTACTGGGAGAACGTGGCGGTCTGCCGAGCGAACGAAGAGCTGCTTGACACGCTTGACGGCTCGTGGTTCGCGCCGCCTTCGAACGAGGCACAGCTGTCGGCTCGGTTGCGGGCGACGCATGGCCTACAAGCCCTCCTCGACCGTTTGCGCCGGCAGGCGGGCGAGCGGCCACTGGTGATCAAGGACCCGCGCATCGGCGTACTGCTCAAGATCTGGGGGCCGCTGATCGAAGACCTGCTGCATCCTGTGCTCGCAGTTCGCCATCCGCTCGAGGTCGCCCTCTCCCTGAAGCGGCGCGACGGAACGCCGACGCCGTTTGCGCAGGCCAGCTGGGAGGCCCACACATCAGCGCTTCTGGCGTACTTGCATGGCCGCAGCGTCACTGTGGTGCGCTACGAGGACCTGCTCGCCGGCCGGGAAGCGGTCACCTCCTTCGTCGCTACCGTCTCCGGACGGCTTCATCCAAGCCTGGCCGGCCGCGTAGATCCCGACGCCGCCCCCCTGACGGTGAGGCCGGCACTCCGCCACAACGACGCCGCGGCCCTCGACGCTGACGGGTACCTGACAGGGCGGCAGGCCGAGCTATGGCGGTTTGTCGGCTCGCTGCCGGCAGGCCATCAGGTCTTGCACGTACCACCGGCGCTCCGTCGCATGGGTCGCGCAGCTCTGACCCTAACCCGGCACGAGGAGGAGCGGCTTCGCGAGCGGGCGGAGCTCGCCGAGCAGATCTCGAGAAACGCTGAACACGCCATCGCGACGGCCGAACAGCGGGCGGCCATCGCCGAGCAGCGGGCGGCCGAGGCGGAGGAGCGAGCCGCCAGTGCCGCACAACGCACCGCCGATGCCGAAGCACGTCTTGCGGGTGTGACGGGCTCGAACAGCTGGCGCATCACGGCGCCTCTGCGCGCGATCGCCCACACTGCGCGCTCGCTCTTGGAGCGAACTTTGGCCGAACCGTCAGAAGATCGCCGGTTCTCACGCAGGAGATCGCCGGGCCGAATCCGGCCGGCGGTGCTTCGCGATCCGCATCGAACCTAGCGGTAAAGCCGGGCGGGAGTTACTCCGCCAACTTCCCAGGCTCGCACACGCTCGCTGAGCGCTACTCCTGAGAAAACGCCTCGCTACACCGCAGTACCGGCAGTCAGGTCAGTCAGTAGTAGTAGTAGTAGTAGTAGTACCCCCAGCCGGATTCGAACCGGCGATCTCCTGCGTGAAAGGCAGGCGTCCTAGACCACTAGACCATGGGGGCGGGCCTGGGCAAGTGTATGGGCGGTGCAGCGCGAGGTGATGGAGGCTCGCCCGGGGGGGCCGCCGGCCGGGCGTCAGGCTGCGGTGGTCGCGCGTGCTGACCGGCTCAACCGTCCGCGGGCCGAGCTCCGGCTGAACGTCGCGCCCGCAACCAGCGCCGCCAGGCCCAATCCAGCTGCCAGATACGCCGCCCGGGGCGAAAGCTGCGCGGTGAGCGCACCGCCGAGCAGGATCCCGACGCCGGGCGCGAGCGCTCCGAGCGCCTCCAACACGGCCGCCGTCCGTACGCGGAACGCCTCGTCCACGAGCTGGTGGAGCGTCGTCTCCACCGATGCCCATTGCGTTCCGTTCCCCACTCCGCCGACAACGCTCACCGCACAGGCGACCGCGAGCGTGGGCGCGACCGCAGTGCCGAGGTATGCGAGCGCGACGGCGCCGGTTGACAGCAGGATCATGGCTGGCCCGACTCGCCGGGCGATCCGGATCTGAATCGCCGATCCGACCGCGATCCCGGCGCCCCAAGCCGTGAGGATCGCCGCATAGCCACCCGCGCCGGCGTGCAGCGAGCGGCTTGCATAGACCACGGTGACGGGAACGACCAGGTAGAAGAACACGAACGCCGCACCCTCGCCGAGGATCAGCGCTCTGAGCTGGGGGCGCTGGGCGATGTACTGGAGGCCTTCACGCAGTCGTCCGCGGGTGCCCCGCTCCGACGTCAAGTCGGCGGTGCGGGCGCGAAGCCCCGGTGCGCGCAGGATCAGCGCCGCGGCGATGAGGAACGATCCGCCGTCGATCAGCAGCGCCGTCTTTGACCCGAGCAGTCCGACGGCAAGACCGCCCACAACGGGCCCTGCGATCATCGCCACGGCCAGCGCGACGTTGAAGGCGGCCTTCCCCTCGGGCACGAGGTCGTGTGGCACGAGCGTCGAGGCGCTGGCCGACCGCGTGATCGTGCGCGCCGCAAACGCGAGGGTCGCGTCGCCGCACGCCAGGACGATCAGCCAGGCCGCCCCCGCGTGGTCGACCAGCGCTGCCAACGCGAGGAACACGCAGCATTCCAGCGCATACAGCAGCGGGAGAATCCGGCCCGGTGCGACCCGGTCGATCCGAGCGACGACCGCCGGTCCCACCACCCCGGGCAGGAACTGCGTCGCAATGAACAGCAGCGCCGTGGCGAGTGGCGATCGCGTCAGCGCGAGGACCACCACCGCGAGCGCGAGTGCCCCGACCACGTCGCCCGCCCGGTTGATGCAGTAGGAGACCAGCAGCCACCGAAATTCTGGGACGCGCAGCGAAGCCCGGAGCCCGGTCATCGGAACCGTTCGCTCAGGCCGCCAGCCGTGGCCGTGCGAGCTCCCGGATGTGCTGCTCGACCGCCAGCTCGGCCTCGAAGTCCGCATCCTCCGCGTGAACGAACGCGAGATGCTCCTGTTCGACGAGTCCGACAAACAGCTCGACGAACTGCTCGTCGAGCTGAGATCCTGAGACCCTGCGGAGCTCGGCGATCGCCTCGGAGCGCGATACCGGCGTGCGATAGGTGTCTCGGGAGGTGATCACGTCGTAGACGTCGGCCACCGAGATCATCCGTGCGAGCGCAGGGATCTCCCCGCCCCGCAGCCCGTACGGATAGCCGGTGCCGTCGATTCGCTCGTGATGCGCGAGGATGATCCCGGCGATTTCGTCCAGGCCCTCCACCGTCCGTACCAGCTCCGCTCCGTGCCCGGGGTGCTCGCGGACGATCTCGTAGTCGTCGTCGCCGAGGTCGCCGTCCGCGAACAGGATCCGGTCGGGAAACGCGAACTTGCCGATGTCGTGGAGCAGGCCGGCCGTGTGGACGGTGCGAAGCTCATCCTCCGAGCAGCCCGCGGCGCGCGCGATCGCCTGCGCGTAGCGCGCGACCGCCGCCGAGTGGCGCGCGGTGAACCGGTCGCGCAACGAGAGGGTGCGGACCATCGTCACCAGAACGCCGATCTGAAGCGAGGCGAGCTGAAGCGTTCGCTCCTGGAGCTCGTCGCGCCGGCGCTGAGCTCTCAGTAGCTCCGCGAGCAGGACATAGAACGCGCCGATCAGCGCGAGCGACAGAATCAACGAGGTCGGTCCGCTGCGGATATACAGCGTGGCGAGTGCGCCGGCGAGCACGTTGGGCGCTGTGATCCACGGCAGCGCGCCGACGAAGTTCGCGCGCAACTGAGTGGCGATCGAGGCACCGGTGTGGACGCGGATCCAGGACGCGGCGAGAACGAAGTTGATCAGGTTCGAGACGCTGATCGCACCGACCACGACGAGGGCGAATGCGGCACTCCCCGGGTGGACCGCCCCGTCGACGGCCCATCGGATGATGAGGCCGCCGACGAGGACGTTCACGTACATGCCGAGGTTCCACACCAGGGCGAGCCGCCTTCCCCGGAGCCGTGGTCCATCGGTGAGGGCCGCGTCCAGGATCCGCGAGACGAAACAGATGCAAACGGCCGGAGCTGGTCCCAGTAGCGCCATCGCCAGCCCGACAACGGTCAGGCCGGCCGACAGCCTCATCTGACCCGTGCGAGCGTGTACCCGATCTCCGAGGACTCCCAGTACCAGGAGCGTCAGGAATAGCCAGAGCGGTCGCCAGTCCGCTGCTCGTGAGCTGGTCGCCGTTCCGGCGACGGTGACGAGCAGCAAGCCAAAGGCCACGACCTCCAGGGCTCTGCGCCCGCGACGCACACGGTCGATTTCGGCCGCAAGCGGCAAGAACTTGACCGCTATCTCAGGCCCAGCAGGACCCCGTGCCGTTGCAGCGACGTCAGATGCTCCAATGCATCATTAGCCCTCCCTCCGACGCTCACGGGTGCCAGACAGTCCGGTCTGGCAGGGCGCGAGCGGTTGACACTGACCGATATGAGGCCTACGGCCTCGAGTTCCGGCACAGTCGGGCTATCGACCCCCGAACGTGCGTTGACGCCGTGCTCACCCCGAACTCAGCGAACGTTCGACTGAGGCGAGCGCCGCCGGTGGCCGTTAGTTCGAGGGTCGCGGTCCGCTGTCGCCCGCCCCGATGTCGGAGCGATGCGCGATCATGATCGACGGCCGCCGTAGCTCAGCTGGCAGAGCAGCAGACTTTTAATCTGAGGGTCGTGGGTTCGAGTCCCACCGGCGGCATCGTCGAGTGGCTACCCCACCCAAGCCACCGCCTCGATCTCGACCACCATCCGCGGGTCGATCAGCGCGCCAATCTGAACCATCGTCATCAGCGGGCGGACGTTACCCAGCAGTTCACGGTGAGCCCGGCCGACCTCCTCGGCACGGGAGATGTCGGTCACGTACACGCGGGTCTGGATGACATCCGCAAGCGACGCGCCCGCACGAGCCAGCTCGCGCTCGATCTTGCGAAGGATCTCGAGCGTCTGCTCGTAGGGCGACTCGCCCAGGATGACGCCGCTGGGGGTCACCGAGGTCGTCCCGCCGACCATCACGAATCCGCCGGCTACGACCAGCCGACTGAAGCCGAACTGCGCCTCCCAAGGCGACGGCGGATCGCCCGGCAGGCGCTCGGCAGCGGTCAATGGCGGAAGTGCCGCCGGCTGGTGAACACCATCGCCGCGCCGGCGGCATCGATCGCCTCGACGACCTCCGGGTCGCGGACCGATCCCCCCGGTTGGATGATCGCGGTGATGCCGGCCTCAAGCGCGAGCTGAGGCCCGTCCGCGAACGGGAAGAACGCGTCGGAGGCCATCGCGCCGCCGGCGAGCTCGGAGCGAGACTTCTCGAGCGCCAGGCGCACGGAGTCGACCCGGCTCATCTGACCGGCACCGATTCCGACCGTCGCAAGCTCGCGCGAGATCACGATCGCGTTCGAACGGACGTGCTTGCACACCTTCCACGCGAACGCCAGCTCGCCCCATTCGGCCTCCGTCGGGTGGCGCGTAGAGACGACCTGCATCTCGGCGCGCTCCTCCAGATCGAAATCGCGATCCTGCACCAGCATGCCGCCCACGACCTGCCGCAGGTGGGGCTCGATCATGTTCGCCGCGCGCCGTTCACGGTCATCGAGGATCCGCATGTTGGGCTTCGTGCACAGCACCTCGAGCGCGTCGTCGTCATATCCGCGCGCGAACAGCACCTCGATGAACTGCTCCACGAGCGCCTGCGCCAGCTCACGATCGACCGGCCGGTTGAAGCAGAGCACGCCGCCGAACGCCGACAGTGGGTCACATGCGAACGCGCGCCGGTAGGCCTCGAGCGCGGTCGACCCGACGGCCACGCCGCACGGGTTGTTGTGCTTGATGATCACGCACGCGGGGATCTGGAACTCGGCCAGCAGCAGGCGCCCGGCGTCGAGGTCGAGCAGGTTGTTGAACGACAGCTGCTTGCCGCCCAGCTGCGAGACCATCGACAGCACGTGCGTCCGCGTCCCGACCTGCGCGTAATAGGCCGCCCGCTGGTGGGGATTCTCGCCGTAGGGGAGCTCGAGCACCTTCTCGAAGGCCCGCACCATCAGCGGCGGGAAGTCCTCGCGCTTCTCCTGGAACCACCGGGCGATCGCGGTGTCGTAGCGGGCCGTGTAGGCGAACGCCTCGGCGGCCAGGCTCTCGCGCGTCTGCGGCGAGAGGCGGCGCTCCGACTCGCGCAGTTCCGCCAGCACCGCGTCGTAGCTCTCGGGGCTGACCACGGGGGCGACGAACGTCGAGTTCTTGGCAGCCGCCCGGATCATCGTGGGGCCGCCGATGTCGATGTTTTCGATCACCTCCTCGTCGGCGACGCCGCGCCGCGCCGCCGTGCGCTCGAACGGATACAGGTTCACACACACGAGGTCGACGAACTCGACGTCGTGATCCTCGGCCGCTCGCATGTGATCCTCGTCGTCGCGCAGCGCGAGCATCCCGGCGTACAGCTTGGGGTGAAGGGTCTTGACGCGCCCGTCCATGATCTCGGGGAAACCCGTCAGATCGGAGATCGAGCGCACCGGTAGCCCGGCGTCGGACAGCTCCTGCGCAGTGCCGCCGGTCGAGACGATCTCGATGCCGAGGTCGACGAGACCTCGGGCGAACTCGACGATCCCGGTCTTGTCGGAGACCGAAAGCAGCGCACGGGCGACCTGCACCTCGGTGGATGGGACCGGAGCAAATCGGGAGAGGCCCTGAGCGCCCTTTTCCATCGGGCGCGACTCTACCGATCGCCCATCCCGGAAGCGGTCGGGCGCGCGCCGGGGTCAGCAGGGTCGACGGCGGCATCGCGGTCGATCAGGACCCGCCGGCGGTTCTCGGGATCGACCCTCACTGCTCCTCGCGCGATCAGCCGCACCGCCTCGGGCAGCAGCTCGTGCTCGATCGGGTGCAGTCGCTCCAGCACCTCTTCCGGCTCGCGCGCATCTGGGAGGTCGATCGCGCGCTGGAGGATCACCGGTCCGGTGTCGACGCCGTCGTCGACGAAGTGCACGGTGACGCCGAACACCTTCACTCCGTAGGAGAGCGCCTGCTGGATGGCGTTCAGGCCGGGGAACGCCGGCAGCAGCGCTGGGTGCACGTTGATCACGCGCTCCGGGAACGCGGCCAGGAACTCGCGGCCGAGCAGCTGCATGTAACCCGCGAGCACGACCAGCTCGGCGCCGCGCTCCAGCAGCCACTCAGCCATCGCCCGGTCGCGCGCGGCGCGGTCGTCGAACAGGTCAAGCGGGAATGACGCGACCTCGACCTCCGCGGCCACCGCGCGCTCCAGGGCGCGGGCGCTGCGCTTGTCCGAGGCCACCGCCACGATCTCGATTCCGTGCCGGCCCTGCACGGTGTCCAACAGCACCTGGAGGTTGCTCCCCTCGCCGGAGGCGAGCACGGCGACCTTCATGCCGCGTGGGACCTCGCGGCGCGCCCGCAGACATCGCAACATGGAGATCGCGATCCGCGCGGGGCGTCGCCGAAATACTCGAGGAGCATCTCGCGGCGGCAGCGATCCGCCTCCACGTACTGCCACACGGCCCGGTAGCGCCGCCAGCGCACGCGCGCCGCTTCCCGGGCAGCCGCATGACACCGGGCCCGCGTGTCGCCGTCCCAGCGACCAACGAGAAGTCCGGCGGCGCGCTCAGCGCAAGCCGACTCCGACGCGATCAGTCCGGCCTCAGCCAGATGACCGAGGAGGGCGACCAACCCTTCTCGCTGGAGACCTGCCAGCAGCAGCTCGTTCAAGGGCAGGTCGTAGCGGCCGTCGATCCCGGCCCACAGCAGCCGCTCGGCCACCGCTTCGAGCTGAAGCTCACTGACCATCGTTCGCTCGGCGAAGAACACGTGCAGCCCTTTGTCGCGGGGCAGCGCGAACAGCGTGCAGCGCGCCGGGCGACCGTCGCGGCCGGCGCGGCCCGCCTCCTGGTAGTAGGACTCGAGCGAGACCGGGACCGACGCGTGGCAGACCGTGCGCACATCGGGCTTGTCGATGCCCATGCCGAACGCATTGGTGGCGACGATCAGCGGCGCCGCGCCTGACGTGAACGCTTCCTGTGCCTGCGCGCGAGCTGCGCGGTCCATGCCCGCGTGGTAGCTGACCGCGGACACCGTGAGCGCTTCGCCGAGATGGCGGGTTAGCTTCACCGCCTCGCTGCGCGTCCCCGAGTAGACGATCGCCGGCAACGCTTCGGGCTCCGAGAGCGTCGCGCGCAGGCGTGCATTGCGCTCGAGCACGGTCGCGCAGCGAACGACGGCCAATGCCAGGTTTGGGCGATCGAAGCCGGTCGTGACGCGGATCGGGTCGCGCAGCGCGAGGCGGCGGGCGATGTCGTCGGCGACGCGAGGGGTCGCGGTCGCGGTCAGCGCAATCGTCGCCCGCGCGCCGATCGCACGAGCGGCGTCGGCGAGCGAGAGGTACTCGGGACGGAAGTCGTGGCCCCACTGCGAGACGCAGTGCGCCTCGTCGACGACGAACAGCCCGACACGAGCCCGCCGCAGCGCATCGCGAAACCCGGGCGCGGCAAAACGCTCGGGGGCCAGATACAGCAGCCGCAACTCGCCTTCGATCGCGCGGCGTACGGCCTCGAGATTGGCCCGCCCGCCGCGCTGGCCGTTGACGACGCCGACCGCGTCCGGCGCTGCGACGGCCAGTCCCTGCATCTGATCCTCCATCAGCGAGACGAGCGGCGAGACGACGATCGTGAGGTCATCGCGGATCAACGCGGGCAGCTGGTAGCAAAGGGACTTGCCCGAGCCGGTCGGCATCACGATCAGCGCGTCGTGGTTCTCGAGCGCGGCGGCCACCGCAGCCTCCTGTCCGGGGCGAAAGAACTCGAACCCGAAGATGCTGCACAGCGCCTCGACGGCTTGCATGGGGGCGCGACGATAGCGTCGTCCGCGGTCGCTCAGGAACACCGTATGTGCGGCGTCTCACAGCGCCGCCGGGCTCCCCGGTGGAGCATCGGTGATCACCTACTCGCTGTACACGCGCAAGGGCAGCGGCATCAACCAGCACCCCTATCGCGACCCCTACGGCGGCATGCGGGGCGCCTGGAGGCAGAGCTCGCTGTCCCACGACGACCGGGCGGCGAACGACTACGTGCGCGGCACGCGCTGAGCCGCTGTCACACGCGCACGAGCGGCAGCTGCGATTCGAGCGCGTACTTGCCGTTCGCTCGTTCGGTGCCGGCCAATGGGTACTCGCCGGTGAAGCACGCATCGCAGTGGCTGGCGCGTGTCACCCCGACCGCCTCGTAGACGCCCGCCAGCGACAGATAGTGAAGCGAGTCCGCGCCGAGCTCGGCGGCGATCTCCTCGACGGTGCGCTCGTGCGCGATCATCTCTTCGCACGTGGACATGTCGATCCCGTAGTGGCAGGGATGCTGGATCGGCGGCGCGGAGATCCGCAGGTGGATCTCGGCGGCGCCGGCTTCGCGCAGCATCTGCACAATCTGGCGCGTGGTGTTGCCACGAACGATCGAGTCGTCGACGACGATCAGCCGCTTGCCCGCGACCACCTCCGGCAATGGGTTGAACTTCAGCCGGAGGCCGTGGCGGCGAAGTTCCTGCCCCGGCTGGATGAACGTCCGCGCGACGTAGCGGTTCTTGATGAAACCGTCGTCCTGCGGCAATCCCGCGGCGCGCGCCAGACCCCGGGCCGCCGGATTCCCGGAATCGGGCACCGGAATCACGACGTCCGCCTCGACCGGCGCCTCGCGCCACAGGATCTCGCCCATCCGCGCGCGCGCCACCTGCAGGACGGTGCCGGCCATTCGCGAGTCGGGACGGGCGAAGTAGATGTACTCGAACAGGCAGAACGCGTGCCGGTCCGCCTCGGTGACCTGGCGCGGTCGGATCCCGCGCTCGGTCAGCGTCACCATCTCGCCCGGCTGGACCTCGCGCAGGTACCGCGCACCGATCAGGTCGAATGCACACGACTCGCTGGCCACGCAGTAGGCAGGCCGCCCGTCGCCATCGTCGATCATCCCGAGCGCAAGCGGCCTTAGCCCGTGCGGATCGCGGAACGCGACCACCGCGTCCTCGGTCATCACCACCGTCGAGAAGGCACCTCGCAGCCGTGGCAGCACGTCGGCGACGGCGTCCTCGATCCGCTCCGCTGGATGGGTCGCGAGCAGCGCGGCGATGATCTCCGAATCGGAGGTCGAGCGGAACGACACGTCGCCCGCCCGCAGCTCGGAATGCAGCTCGACCGCGTTGATCAGATTGCCGTTGTGCGCGAGAGCGACCGTGCGGTGATCGTCGCGAACGATCGGCTGGGCGTTCTCCCACTCCGAGGAACCGGTGGTCGAGTAGCGGACGTGGCCGATCGCCATGTCGCCCATCAGCGAGCGCAGCGTGTGCTCGTCGAACACCTGCGCGACGAGACCCTGGTCGCGGATCGCCATGATGCTGCCACCGCGCGGGGCAGTGGCGATCCCCGCGGACTCCTGTCCGCGGTGCTGGAGCGCGAAGAGCGCGAAGTATGCGAACCGGGCAACGTCGCGGCCTGGGGCGTAGATCCCAAACACGCCGCACTCGTCGCGCGGTCCGTCGCGGTGATCGTTCGAGGGAGGAGGCATTGCCAAAGCCTCAGCGCAGAGGCTAGCAGCGGCCCTAGACCAATTGAGCTAGGCCCCGCGCGTGCGTGTCGCGAAGCTCGGAAACTGGAAGATCGAGCTGGCCGGCGACCTCGAGGCGCTCGCCACCCACGCGCCCGATCACGGTGAACCCCTCGAGCGCGTGCTCTGGCCCGGAGACGACGAACGCGCGGCCCAGCGCTTCGGCAAACGGGTCGACCCCGGCCGGGAGCTCGATTCTTGCCCCGATCTCGCCCGCGATGCAACACTCGGCCAGCGCGACCAGCAGGCCGCCCTCGGCGATGTCGTGGGCGCTGTGGAGCGCGCCGGACGCGACGGCCTCGCGAACCGCGGCGTGGGCCTCACGGACCGCGGCGACGTCGACGGCCGGCAGCGGACCCGCAGTCGGGGTCCGGCCGTGCAGCTTGCTCAACTCGGATCCCGCATGCGAGGGGTTGAACGCTCCGGCGAGCGCGATCGCGTCGCCGTCGGCCAGGAAGCCCAGTCGGCCCGCGCGCGAGGCATCGGGGAGCTTGCCGACGATCCCCACCACCGGGGTTGGGAAGATCGGACCGCCGGGCGCCTCGTTGTAGAGGGAGACGTTGCCGCCGACGACCGGGATCCCCAGCGCCTCGCAGGCCTCCGCGAGGCCCGCGACCGCCTCGACCAGCTGCCACGCCACGTGCGGCTTCTCGGGATTGCCGAAGTTCAGACAGTTGGTGAGACCGAGCGGTGTGGCTCCGACGCAGGCGAGGTTCGCCGCGCACTCGAGGACGACCTCGAACGCTCCGCCGCGCGGATCGCACGCCACGCGGCGGCCGTTGCCGTCGATCGAGACCGCGATCGCCGATCCATCCGGCAGCGCCAGCACGGCTGCGTCGGCGCTGGCGGGCCGGCGGACCGTGCGTGACTGGACGATCGAGTCGTACTGCTCGAAGACCGGCTCGCGCGAGGCCAGGTTCGGCGAGCGCAGGAGCATGAGGAGGGTCTCGCGTAGCGGAGCTTCCGGGATGGCCTCGGGAGCGGGAGCGGAGGATGCGGGGACCTCAGGCTCGAGGTCGTACAGCGGACACGCGTCGACCAGCACCTCGACCGGCAGGTCGCCGACGACGATGCCGGCGTCGAGCACCCGGATGTGGCCCGAGGCGGTGACCGAGCCGATCGGGGTCGCCAGCGTCTCCCATCGCTCGCACACCTCGAGCACGGCGCCCACGCGCTCGGGCGAGACCACGCACAGCATCCGCTCCTGGGACTCGGAGACCATGATCTCGAACGGCTCCATGCCCTCCTCGCGCAGCGGCACGCGGGAGATGTCGAGGTCGATGCCGACGCCGCCCTTGCTGGCCATCTCGGCCGCAGACGAGGTCAGGCCAGCGGCGCCGAGGTCCTGAAGGGAGACGAGCAGGTCGCGGTCGAGCAGCTCGAGGCAGCACTCCATCAGCTTCTTCTCCGCGAACGGGTCGCCGATCTGCACCGACGGGCGCTTGGCCTCATCACCTTCCCCCAGCTCGGCGCTGGCCAGCACCGACGCGCCGCCGATGCCGTCGCGGCCGGTCAGCGCCCCGAGCAGCACGACGACGTTGCCCGGGCCGGCCGCGGCGCTGCGGGTCAACCGCCCGTGCGGCGCGAGCCCCAGACACATCGCGTTGACCAGGCAGTTCTGCTCGTAGCTGTCTTCGAAGTAGACCTCGCCGCCGACCGTCGGGACTCCGATCGAATTTCCGTAGTGGCCGATGCCCGCGACCGCGCGCTCGAGCAGGTACCGGGAGCGCTGCGAGCGCTCCGCCTCGCCGAAGCGCAGCGAGTCGAGCACTGCGATCGGACGCGCGCCGACGGCGAACACGTCGCGCAGGATCCCGCCGACACCGGTGGCCGCACCTTGGAACGGTTCGACGGCGCTGGGGTGGTTGTGCGACTCGACCTTGAACGCCACGGCCAGGCCGTCGCCAACGTCAACCGCGCCGGCGTTCTCGCCGGGCCCGAGCAGTACGCACGGACCCTCGGTCGGCAGTCGCCGCAGCAGCCGGCGCGAGTGCTTGTACGCGCAATGCTCTGACCACATCAGCGACAGCATCGCGAGCTCAACCTGATTCGGCTCGCGCCCCATCGCGTCGAGGATCAACTCGTACTCGGGATCGGTGAGCCCAAGTTGACGGTGTCGGCTAAGCGAGGACGTGACTATCGACATATTCACGCATCGACTCGAAGATCCTCAGCCCGTCGGTCGATCCGGTCAGCGGATCGACGGCGTGCTCGGGGTGCGGCATCAGCCCGAACACGTTGCCGGCGGCGTTGGTGACGCCCGCGATGTCGTCCTGCGAGCCGTTCGGATTCTCGCCGTGCGCGTACCGCAGCAACACGCGGACCGGCTCAGGGGAGTAGTAGCGCCCGGTGGTGTGCTTGACCGGGATAGAGATCTCCTCGGGACAGCGGTGTGTAAACGGCGACTCGCGGTCGACGACTCCGAGCCGCACCTGCCGGCAGACGAATCGCAGCGAGGTGTTCGGCAGCAGGGCACCCGGAAGCAACCCTGCCTCGCAGAGCACCTGGAAGCCGTTGCAGATCCCCAGCACGAGGCCACCGCCGCGGGCGAACTCGATCACGGACTCCATCACCGGTGCGAACCGCGCGATCGCGCCGACACGCAGGTAGTCGCCGTAGCTGAATCCGCCCGGGATCACGACGGCGTCCACGCCGTGGAGCTCGGGGTCGGCGTGCCACAGCAGCACAGCCTCGCCCACGCGCTCGCACGCTCCGAGCGCGTCGTGGTCATCGCACGACCCGGGGAACTGGACGACCCCGAACTTCATGTGGCGACCGGGACGTCGCTTTCGATCTCGTAGTCTTCGATCAGCGGGTTGGCGAGCAGCCGCTCGCACATCTCCTCGAGCTGCGCAGGGTCCTCGATGTCGAGTTCCACCAGCCGCCCGATCCGGACGTTCTCGACTCCGCGGAACCCGAGCGCCGGCAGCGCCCGCTCGACCGCCTGTCCCTGGGGATCGAGGATCCCCGCCTTTGGCCGGATCAGGACCCGAGCCCGCAACGCGCCAGCCACCGCTCGAACGACTCGCCGGTGATCCGCTCGTACGCCTCGATGTACTTCTCGCGCGTACGGGCGACGACATCGTCGGGGACCGCGGGTGCGGGAGGCGTGCGATCCCAGCCGGTTGAGGAAGCCCAGTCGCGGACGTACTGCTTGTCGAAGCTCGGCTGCCCGCGACCCGGTTCGTACTGGTCGGCCGGCCAGAAACGCGAGGAGTCGGGGGTGCAGACCTCGTCGCCAAGCGTCAGCTCGCCGTCGTGGTCGAGCCCGAACTCGAACTTCGTATCGGCGAGAATGATGCCCCGCTCGCGCGCGTGGGCGGCGGCGTGCTGGTACACGGCGATCGACACCTCGCGCAGCCGCTCGGCGAGCCCGCGGTCGCCGATCAGCGACGCCGCCTCGTCGAAGCCGATGTTCTCGTCGTGTCCCTCCTGCGCCTTGGTGGCGGGCGTGAAGATCGGCGTCGGCAGCTGATCTGACTCTCGCAGCCCGGTCGGCAGCTCGATCCCGCACACCGCGCCTGTCTGCTGGTAGTCCTTCCAGCCCGACCCGCTTAGGTAGCCGCGGACGACGCACTCGACCGGCAGCATCTGGAGCTTGCGGACGATCATCCCGCGCCCGCGGGCCTCGTCGGGAATGCCGTCCGCGACCGAGATCAGGTGGTTGGGGACAATGCCGGCCGTGTGCTCGAACCAGAACGCGGAGAGGCCGGTCAGCACGTTTCCCTTGTCGGGGATCGGCGTCGGATGCACCACGTCGTAGGTCGAGATGCGGTCCGAGGCGACCATCAACAGCGTGTCGCCCAGGTCATAGATCTCGCGGACCTTGCCCGATGCGAGGAGGGGAAGGTCGACGAGGGGTGTCACTGGATCGATCCTAGCAACGGGTTCGGCGGCGACGGGCGGGTCGTTCGTGACAAAAAAGCCGCTCGTACGTAGGTCTTCTGATGGGACGTGGGATGCTGATGGTGGCCGCGGCGCTGGTCCTGGTGGGCTGCGGCCAGGTGCAGCGAGCCGCTCGTCCGGCGGATCCACCGAAGCGGGTCGCGACGCCGGTCCTCGCGGACAGCGCCACGCGCTTCCCCGGCCGGCTGCTCGGGCTGCTCGCGACCGGCGGCGCGAACGTCGCGGTCTCGCCGTTCAGCATCTCGCAGGCGCTGGCGCTGGCCCATGTCGGTGCGCGCGGCGCGACCGCCGCGCAAATCGCCGCCGTGCTCGGCCTCGGGCACGGACCGCCGGAGTCACCCCAATCGGTGCGGGTCGCGAACGGACTGTACGGGCAACGTGGGGTGCCGTTCCGAGCCGCGTTCCTGAACACCCTCGCGCGTGAATATGGTGCGCCGCTGCACCTCGTCGACTTCATGCGCGATCCCGCCGGCGCGGTCGCGGAGATCAATGCCTGGGTCGACACCGAGACGCACGGCAAGATCCCGCAGCTGCTGAGCCCCGGCGACGTCGACACCAGCACGCGGCTGACGCTGATCGACGCGATCTATCTACACGCGAAATGGCTCTCCCCATTCGACCCGTCAATGACCGCCCCCGCGCCGTTTCAGACGCCGTCTGGCGAAGTCGATGTCCCGACCATGCGCCAGTCCGGCGAGTTCGGATATCTACGGGGTGACGGGTACCGCGTACTCGAGCTTCCGTATCGCGACGGTTCGCTGGCGTTCGACGTGCTGCTCCCTGACGGGGACGGGGTGGCGCCACTGCTCGAGCGGGTCACGCGCAGCGGTCCGTTGGCGCTGCTGCACGGCCTTCAGATGACCCGCGTCGCGGTGGCACTCCCGAGGCTGCGGCTCCGCACCAGCCTGGACCTGACCGGCGCGCTTGAGCAGCTTGGCATGCCCCGCGCGTTCTGCGCCAGCGGCGGCGCCGACTTTTCCGGAATGGCGCCGATCCCGTTGTGCATCAGGCACGTCGTCCACGCGGCGTACGTCCGCGTCGATGAGGCCGGCACCGAAGCTGCCGCCGCCACCGGCGCCGTGATGGTCACTGCGGCGATCGCCGCCCCGCCGCCAATCCAGTTCGACGTCGACCGGCCGTTCGTATTCGTGCTGCGGGATACCCGGACCAGCGCGGTCCTGTTCGAAGGCGTCGTCAGGCGGCCTGAGCCTTAGGTCGACTCAGGCCGACGCTGGCTTTCTAGGCGATCTGGTCGAGGCGCCCGACGATCTCATCCGCGTAGCGGACGAACGGCGCGTAGTCGAAGATCGCGTCGAGATCTGTGAGCCTCGATCCCTCGGGGTCCCGGGTGAGCAGCTCACGCAGTGGTGTGCGCGTATCGAGGGCCTGCTGGGCCAGGCGCTGGACGATCCGGTAGGCATCGTCGCGCGTAAGGCCGAGCTGCTCGATCAGCGCCAGCAGCACCCGCTGCGAGAACAGCGCCCCACAGGTCAGCTCGAGGTTCGTCCGCATCCGGTCCGCGTTGACGACCATGCCCTCGACGAGCGCGAGAACCCGACGCTGTAGGTGGTCGAGCAGGATCGTCGAGTCGGGCAGGATCACGCGCTCTACCGACGAGTGCGAGATGTCGCGCTCGTGCCAGAGCGTGACGTCCTCGAGCGCCGCCAGTGCGTTGGCGCGCAGCACGCGCGCGAGCCCGGAGACCTGCTCGGACTTGATCGGGTTGCGCTTGTGCGGCATCGCGCTCGAGCCCTTCTGGCCTTTCGCGAACGGCTCTTGCACCTCGCCAACCTCGGTGCGCGCCAGGTGCCGCAGCTCGGTGGCGAAGCGCTCCAGGCCGGCGCCGGCGAGCGCAATCGCCTCCAGCAGCTCGGCGTGCCGATCGCGCGCCACGACCTGGGTCGAGACCGGCTCGCGCTCGAGCCCCAGGCGGTTCAGCACGCGCTCCTCGAACTGCGGCGAGGTGGCGGAGTAGGTGCCGACCGCGCCTGAGATCGCGCCGACGCACGCCTGCTGGAACGCCCGCTCGAGCCGGACCTGGTTGCGGTGCGCCTCGAACGCGAAGCCCGCGAGCTTGATCCCGAAGGTCGTCGGCTCGGCGTGGATCCCGTGGGTGCGGCCCACGCACAGCGTGTGCACGTGCTCACGGGCCTTGGCGGCCAGGGCGTGTACGAGCCTGCGGGCATCGGGCAAGACGAGCTCGGCAACCCTGCGGAGCTGGAGCGCGAGCCCGGTGTCGAGCACGTCGCTCGAGGTCAGGCCATAGTGGATCCACCGTCCGGCCGGTCCGGCCGAGGCGGCGAGGACGTCGACGAAGGCGGCGACGTCGTGGTCCGTCGTCTTCTCGCGCTCGGCGATCGCCTCGACCGTGAACGTGGCGCTCCGAATCGCGGCGAGCTCCTCGCCGGTCGGCCCATCCATCTCCTCGCACGCAGCGACCTCGACCTCACGCATGGCTTCGAAGCGCGCGTGGTCAGACCAGATCTCGCCCAGCTCGGGCCGCGTGTATCGAGCGATCACCGCGCCCGATTATCGGTGCTTCAGCTGATCTTGAGCGTCCGGATGGCGGAGCTCGTGCGCGAACCGCCGCCGGGAAGGTGCTGCTGCATGCTGACCTTGACCTGCACGCTGCCCGCGTGGCGCAGCGTCGACGCCACGCTCGAGGGCACGCTGCGGGTCACCAGCTGGGTCTTGCCGCCGGCGATCGTCACGTAGGCGAACAGCAATCGCAACTGGCCGGTCGGGCCGCCCGGAGTCGTCTGGTAGCTCTTCGTGGTCAGCACCATCACATCGCCGCTGCAGCTCTGCGCGGCGGTGCCGACACAGCTGATCGGCACCGACGCGATGTTCGACCGGCTGAGCGCGACGGGCGTGCCGATCGTGACCGTCGGCGGGTTGAGCTGGATCGTGAACGGAACCAGCTTCGAGGCGCCGACTTGCCCGAGCCGGTTGCGCTGGTATGCGACGGCGGTGTAGCGCCCATTCGGCAACCCCGGGGTGACCTTGATCGAGAAGGCGCCCGTCGAGGACCGCGTGCCGGTGAGGGTTCGCACGCGCGGCCTGCTCGTGCCCGTGCCGGGGTAGACGAAGAGGTAGACGGTCGAGAGGTCGCCGGTGGTGGTGTCCGCCTTGCCGGTGAACGTCGGGGTCGTGGTCGTGAGCGGTTCGTGTGGGGGCGCGTCGAGCGTGATCGTCGGCGCGACGTCGTGGACGGTGAAGGTGGAGGGTGAGCTGAAACCCGGGTCGTCGAGGTCGTTGAGGTCCTGTTCGACCTGCGCGGTGTAGGTGCCGTTCGGCAGCATCGAGCTCGGGTGGGCGGAGAAGTGGCCGTTGGAGACGGTGGTGCTGATGTTCTGAACGGTCCCGGCATGGCACTGGCTCACGCTGCCGGAGCAGACGTGGATCGTGACGTCCGGCTGGTCGCCGAAGCCGGTGCTTCCCGTTCCGGTGAACGTGGGCTGGGCGTTGGTGAGGGTTTTCCCGCTCGCGGGGCTTGAGAGGGTCGGGGTGGGCGGGGTCGCGGGCGCGGTGATGGTGAGAGTGGCTGCGGCGGTGTCGCACTGCGGTGAGTAGTTCACGGGAAGCGCCGTTGAGTCTGTGACCGTCAGCAGGATCTGGCTACCACTCGATACATTCATGGACTGGGACGAGATCGAGCCGGTGTTCGTGCCACTCGCTTTTTGTGTGCCGTCGTCCGTCAAAGTCCACGTGAACCCACAGACGGGCAGCATCGGCGGATTGGCCTGCGTGACGCTGCCGCTGACGTTGACGCTGCCGTCCAGCGGCGAGACCCAGTCAAGCTCGACCGACCCTCCCGACGGCGGGACCATGTCTACGTCCGTTGGCTTCCCACTGGATGGCACGGCGACCCACGTGGCAGGCGAGCTCGTGCTGTTCGCCCAGCCCGTCAGGTTTGTGCCGTTGAGAGATCCGAACGCGGGTAGGTTCGTCCCAAATCCGTCCCGGTAGCTCCAGGACGGCTGCCCGTACTTGTGCTCGGGATTCGCTCCCGGGGAGGTCGTTGTGAAGTCCCCCGGTTGGCTCCAGGTGTACGTGCTGGCGAACGCCGCAGCCGGCACCAGCAGCGCGACGACAACCGTCAGAAAGGCGATGAGGAGTCCCCTACTACGCAACCCGGGCGGAGGGTAGCGCCGGATTTCGGAGAGTGTCGCGGTTGGTCGGGGCGTTGAAGGCGGTTGGTCGGGGCGGTGAAGGCGTCCGGTGTCGAGGGTGTGGGCCCAAACTTAGGTATAGACATAGTTACTCCCCACAGGGTCCGGGGATGGCGGTCGGCCCGGGCGGTTGCGGGGCGACCGGCGCCCGCGCGGGCCGGGCGTGCGAGCGCCGCTGCACCCGGCCGCGCCCCCAAGAACCCCCTACCCCCCAGCCAGCCGCACCGACTTCACCACCAGCATCGCCAGCGCGATGACCATGTACGAGCCGAGAACGAGCGTCATCGCGTGCCGGGTGCGCGACCAGCGGGGGCGCGAGAGCAGCACCGCCGGCGGCATCGTCCACTGCTCGCGCGGGACTCGAGCGCCCTCGTCGATCACCGTGACGGCTCCGGCCCCCCGCGAGGACCGCAACGCTGACAGACCCATCAGCACGAGCACCACCAACAGCGCGCTGCCGCCGCCGATCGCCAGCGAGGTCACATCAACCGACGGGAACAGCGTGGTGATCGTGAGGATCAGAGACAGGACGATCAGCGTGCCGACGACGACGCTGGCGAAGGCCTTCAGCCATGGCGGGTTGACCCACGGCCCGAGCACCTCGCGGTCGTTGCACAGCATCAGCAGGAACAGTGTCGTCATCGGCAGGACGATGCCGCACAGCGCCTGGACGGCCTCGGTGATCACGCCGAGCGGCGCGCGCGGGATCAGCACGATTCCGGCGGCGGCGAGGATCAGCAGCGTGAAGCCGACGTAGAAGCCCTTCGCCTCACGGAAGTTTCGGTGCAGCGACGCCTGGGTGCCGATCAGATCGCCCAGCACATAGCTGGTCGCGAGGGTCACCGCCCCCGCGCCGATCAGCGATGCGTTGAGCAGCACGACCGCGAAGAACGTCGCGCCGACGCCTCCGATCGTGTGATCGAGCGCGTGGGCGACCTGCCCGGCGTCCGTGAACTGGCCGAAGAAGCGGGTGCCGCCGAACGCGAACGCGGTGATCGCGATCAGTGCCCCCGCGGCGACCACGACGACGACCGCTCCGAGGTACGTGTCGAGACGTTCGTAGTTGATCCATCGCGGCGTGATCCGCTTGTCGACCACGTTGGACTGCTGGAAGAACAGCTGCCACGGCGCGACGGTCGTGCCGACGATCGCGATGATCAGCAGGACCGCGGTGGAGCTGGCACCGCCGTGAATTCCCGGAACGAAGAAGTGGTGCGCGATCTGGCCGAACTTCGGATGCGCCATGAAGAACAGCGGGAACACGAGCAGGTTCGCGAACACGAACAGGAACATCGAGCGCTCCCAGAAGCGGAAGCTGCCCGTCGCGCTGACGGCGATCAAGGCCACCGCCGCGACCGGCACCGATACGTATCTGGAGACCCCGAGAAATGCGAGCGCGAGGCTCACCCCGATGAACTCGGTGACGATGATCAGGAAGTTCTGGAGGAACAGGAACGCCGCCTCGAACCAGCCCCAGCCACGGCCGAAGCGCTCGACGATCAGCCGCGCGTGGCCGACGCCGGTGACGGCGCCGAGCCGGACGACCATCTCCTGGTTGACGACCAGCACGGGCACGAGCAGCAACAGCACCCACAGCAGGCTCGTGCCGTAGTTCTGGCCCGCCTGGGCATATGTGGAGACCCCGCCGGCGTCGTTGTCGCCGACCATCACGATCAGCCCCGGGCCGATGATCGCGAGCAGCGCCAGCGCGCGCGAGCGCCAGCCGCGATGCGCCTCCTCGTGCTGTTTGAGGGTGCCGAAGGCGCCGCGGATCTCGCCCGTGTCCGTGTCGAGCAGCGCGTGGCGGCCTGCGGCAGCCGATGGCGCGCCAGACGCGCCCGGCGCAGAGCCCACGGTGGGGTTGCTCGCCATCTGCTCGACCTCCTTTCCTAGCCGCACGCTCTACCCGCGGCGGGCGCGGAGGTCTCTCAGCTGCCGGTGATCACGCTCCGGCGCAAGAGCAGACCCCGCGGCGCCAGCCGCGAGCTCCTACTTCGCGGTCGCTCGCTGTCCTGATATTCGCCTGGGTTGCTCATTACGTGAAAACGTTGTGAAACGGCCGCTAGGCAGCCAATTTCAGCCTATCAACGGAACGCGCGAACGACCAGCGATCAGCTGCGCGCGACGCCCGCGCGGCGACGCCACTCCTCGGGCAGGAGCAGCTCGAGCACGTCATCGACCGCGACGATCCCGACCGGGCGGTGGTCCTCGTCGACGACCGGCATCGCGGTCAGGTTGTAGTCGGTCATCACCAGCGCCACCTCGGGTATGTCCGCCTCCACCGCGACCGTGGGCGCGTGGGAATCGACGACGCTCGAGATCTGGTCCTCGCGCCCGGCCCGGACCAGGTCTGCAAGCGGTGCCGTGCCGCACAGGATGCCGCCTGCATCGAGCACGCACACGATCGAGACCTGCTGCGCCCCGAGCTCGCTTGCGCGCACGCGCCCGAGCGCCTCCTCGACCGTCGCGGTCGCCGGCACCGAGACGAAGTCGGGGTTCATCAAGCCGCCCGCGGTGGAGGGGTTATAGCCGAGCAGCGCCCGGAGCTTGCGCTGCTCGGCGGGCGGCAGCAGGTTGAGGATCGGCAGCCGGCGCTCCTGGTCAAGCTCCATCAGCAGATCGGCGGCGTCGTCGCTGGCCATCCGCGCAAGTACGCCCGCTGCCTCCTGGTCGGAGCGCTCGCGCAGAAACTCCACCTGGTGCTCGTCGTCAAGCTCCTCGAACACGTCGGCCTCGAGCTCCTTGTCCTGCGCGACCGCCTCCAGGATCTCCTCCCCCTCCTCGTGAGAGGCCGCCTCGACGAGGTCGGCGATCTGCGCCGGGTGCAGCCGCGCGAGCCGCCGCCCGGCGAGCTTCAGCCGAGAGCTCGGGACATGGCCGACGAACGGCTCCATGTCGCTCCACGCGACGAACTGCCGGTGTTCGGTGTCGTGCCCGCGGAAGCGCCGCGGCATGAAGCGCCACAGGCGCGGGCGCAGGCTCGGATCGATTCCCGCGACGCTCCAGCCGCTTGCATCGCGGACGAGGTCCACCTCGTGCGCGGTCACCAGCCGGGCGGTGTCCACGTTGATCATCGTGCGGTCGAGCACGTCGGAGCGGAGCAGCACCTCGCCCGGCCGCCGTTCGAACTGGGCGAGGTTGAGCTTGGTGGTCGCGGTGCGGGCCGCCTGTGGGCCCAGTTGCTCGACGCGGTCGATCGGCACGAACATCTCGCGCCCGCCGATCCGCGCCTTCAGACCCACGACCGGGGGCAACCGGTCGGAGAGGTCGAGCCGCGCGACCACGTCCTCGATCCGCCCGAGCCGCTCTCCGGAGGAATCCAGCAGAGGGCCGCCCGCGAGCGAGGACACGTGAACGATGTCGTCTGGCATCAGTCGCTCGGGGAGAAGGCTACCGCTCGGGAAGGCGCGCGTCGCCGCCGCTGCTGCTGCTCAGGCCGCCAGGATTCGTGCCGCCAGCACCGCTGCGTTGCGGGCGTTGTCGACACCGACGCACCCCACGGGGACACCCGGCGGCATCTGCGTGATCGACAGCAGTGCGTCGAGTCCGCCCGCGACCGACGTCCGGCTGGTGAGCGGCACGCCGATCACGGGCAGGTCGCAGTGCGCCGCGACCACGCCGGGAAGCGCCGCCGACAGTCCGGCTCCCGCGATGATCACCCGCAGCCCGCGCATCCGCGCGTTGCGCGCATACTCGGCGACCTTGTCAGGTTCGCGGTGGGCGGACATCACCCGGACCTCGGAGCGGATGCCGCGTTCGGTGAGCTCCTTCTCGGCCGCCTCCATCGCCGCGAGGTCGCTCTTCGAACCCATCACGATCCCCACCACCGGCGCGTCGACGTCGAGCTCCTCGAACGCGGCGGCCGGCTCGGCATACGTTTGCGGTTGTGATTCGGTCATCTGCCTGGTGCCGCGAGAACAGGGCTCAAGGCGATGTCACGCCGGCACTGCTTGCCATCGAACTCGATCATGTCGGCGGCAGCATAAGCGGCGGCGCGGGCGTCGGCGGCGTCGGCGCCGAGCGCGGTCACACTGAGGACACGTCCGCCGGCCGTGACGAGCCGCCCGTCCGCGCTCCGGGCCGTGCCCGCGTGGGTCAGTTGGACGCCCTCGGGAATGGCGTCCACGCCTTCGATCACGTCCCCACACGAGCTGCTATCCGGATAGCCGCGGCTCGCCAGCACCACGGTGACAGCTGCCTGCGGCCGCCACTGGAGCACCGCGCCCTCGAGACCGCCAGGCACCGTCGCCGACTCGAGCAGCGCCAGCAGGTCGGAGCGCAGGCGCGGCAGGATCGCCTGTGTCTCCGGATCGCCGAAGCGGACGTTGAACTCGAGCACCTTCGGTCCGTCGGCCGTCATCATCAGTCCCGCGTAGAGGACGCCGTGGAACGGGATCCCGCGCCTGGCGAGCTCGTCGAGCACCGGCTGGTGCACCTGCGCGCAGATCTCATGCGCCCGGCCCTCGTCGACCGCGGGCACCGGCGAGTAGGAGCCCATGCCGCCTGTGTTGGGCCCCCGGTCACCGTCGAAGATGCGCTTGTAGTCCTGCGCCGAGGCGAGCGGCAGCGCGTTGACGCCGTCGCACAGCGCCAGCAGCGAGAGCTCATCGCCCTCCAGGTGCTCCTCGATTACCACGCTGCGGGTGCCGAAGCGGTGCTCGACGAGCAGCTGCGTGAGCGCATCGCGCGCCTCCTCGGCATCCCGTGCGATCGCGACGCCCTTGCCCGCCGCGAGGCCGTCGGCCTTGATCACCGCCGGGTAGCGCTCGATCGCCTGGAGCCCCTGCGTGGCGTCGGTGACCACCGTGTAGCTCGCCGTGGGCACGCCGGCCGCGGCCATCACCTCCTTGCAGAAGGCCTTCGATCCTTCGAGGGCCGCGGCGGCCCCGCTGGGACCGAAGCAGCGGATGCCGGCATCGCCCAGCGCGTCGGCGAGGCCGCTCACGAGCGGGGCCTCGGGACCCACCACCACCAAGTCGATCCGCTCCTCGCCGGCTGCTTTCACCAGGCCGTCGAGGTCGTCCGCCGCGATCTCGAGCGTCGGTGCTTCCGCGGCGATCCCCGCGTTGCCGGGAGCGCATAGCAGCCCGGGTGCTCGCGGCGAGCGGGCCAGCGCCTTCAGGATCGCGTGCTCGCGCGCGCCGGAGCCGACGATCAGCACGCGCGGGCCCTGACCCTCCATCGGCTAGATGGCGCTGATGAAGTCGTCGATCGGAATCGCGCTCAGCGTCTCGTACTTGCCGGTACCGCGCGAGCCGAGCTCGAGCGACACACGCGCGATCGTCTTCTCATCGGGCGCCTCGACGACGTTGACGAAGTCGAACTGCCCGAGCGTCGCCCACTGTGCTTTGACGGTGGCGCCGAGCTGCTCGATCTCGCGATTGACCTCCCGGATCCGGCCGGGATTGTTCTTGATCGTCTGCACGCCTTCCGGGGTCAGGGTCGTGAGCATGATGTACGTCGGCACAGGCAGCCTCCTTCTCGACGTGATGAGGAGCCACTTGTACCATGGCAAGCGTTGTTGGACCTAGGTCGTTTGAGCAGGGCGGTTCTGATCGGCGCAGGGGGGCCGATGATCGCGTGCGCGGTCGCGGCCGCAGCCGGCGGACCGACGGTCACGACAGGCCGCGGCTGCTACCTGGTCGGAGAGCATGTGCAGGCGGTCGGCAGCGGCTTCGCGCCGACGCGCGAGTTCGACATGTCGCTTGACGGCGTCGACCTTGGGCAGAGCACCACAAACTCCACGGGCGGCTTTGATGTGAGCTTCCGCCCGTCGGTGTCGTGGGGGCCCAGCATCGTTCAGCACGTCTACCAGCTGGACGCGACCGACGGCACGAGCAGCGCCGACACACGGTTCACCGTCACGCGACCGACGCTCGGCCGCTTCCTCGCGACGCGCGGCTCCGCCAACAGCCAGCGGGCGCGCTTCCAGGTCATGGGGTTCGCGCTCAACGGCGTGCTGCGCACGGTCTACCTGCATTACGTTTCGCCGTCCGGTCGGGCCCGCACGACCGTGACGCTCGGCCGCGACACGGGCCAGTGCGGCTACCTCCTGACGGGGCCACGCCGCGTGTTCCCGTTCACCCCCTCGCGCGGGACCTGGACCTTCCAGTACGACACGCAGCAGACCTACTCGAAGAGCCCGGCGGGACCCGTGTCCAAGGTCCCGGTCCGGGTCTTCTGAGGATCAGGCAGCGACCGCGGGCGCCTGGGCGCGCTCGAGCACCAGCTCGCCCTCGCGCGCGTCCACCCGGACCGTGTCGCCAGGCACGAACCTGCCCTCGAGCATCGCCAGCGCCAGCGGGTCGACGAGACGCTTCTGGATCACTCGCTTGAGCGGCCGGGCGCCGTAGGTCGGGTCGTAGCCGAGATTGCCGAGCAGCGTCCGAGCGTCGTCGGTCAGCTCGACCTCGATTCCTCGCTCGCGGACCCGCTCCATCAGCGTCGCGACCTGGAGATCGACGATCTCGCCGATTTGCTCACGGCTCAGCGTATGGAACTCGACGATGTCGTCTAGGCGGTTGATGAACTCGGGCTTGAAGTGGGCCTCGACTCCCGCGCGGCCCCCGGGGATGTTCGAGGTCATGATCAGCACCGTGTTCTTGAAGGACACCGTGCGACCCTGGCCGTCGGTCAGGCGGCCGTCGTCCAGCACCTGCAGCAGCACGTTGAACACGTCCTGGTGAGCCTTCTCGATCTCGTCGAGCAGCACCACGCTGTAGGGCCGGCGGCGGACCGCCTCGGTCAGCTGACCGCCCTCGTCGTAGCCGATGTAGCCGGGCGGCGCGCCGACCAGCCGCGAGACCGAGTGCTTCTCCATGTACTCGGACATGTCGATGCGAACCATTGCGTCCTGGCTGTCGAACATGAACTCCGCCAGCGCGCGCGCCAGCTCGGTCTTGCCGACGCCGGTGGGGCCGAGGAACAGAAACGTGCCGATCGGCCGGTTCGGATCCTGGAGCCCCGCGCGCGAGCGCCGAAGCGCGCTCGAGACCGCTTCGACGGCCTCGTCCTGGCCGATGACGCGCTGGTGCAGGCGCTCCTCCATGTGGACGAGCTTCTCGATCTCGCCCTCCATTAGCCGTGAGACCGGGATGCCGGTCCACTTGGCGACGACCTCGGCGACGTCCTCGGCGTCGACCACATCCTTCAGGAACCGGGGCTCCCCGCCCTCGGCGGCCTCGGCGGTCTCTGCCTGCTGGAGCTGCTTCTCGAGCTCGGGGATCGTGCCGTACTGGAGCTCAGCGGCGCGTCCCAGGTCCGCTTCGCGCTGGGCGCGCTCGAGCTCGGTCCGCGCCTGGTCGAGCCGCTCCTGAAGCTCGGCGACGGCGCCGACCGTCTCCTTCTCGCGCTGCCATTCGGCGTGCATCGTCGCCGAGCGCTCCTTCTCCTCGGCGAGCGCGCGTTCGAGCTGCTCCCGCCTGGCCACCGTGCCGGGATCGTCGTCGTCGGAGCCCAGCGACTGAAGCTCGATCTCGAGCTGCATGATGTGCCGGTCGACTTCGTCGATCTCGGTCGGGACCGAGTCGATCTCCATCCGGATCCGCGAGGCGGCCTCATCGACGAGGTCGATCGCCTTGTCGGGCAGGAACCGGTCGGCGATGTAGCGCTGGCTCAGGGTCGCCGCCGCTACCAGCGCCGAGTCCTGGATGCGCACGCCGTGGTGTACCTGGTAGCGCTCCTTGAGCCCGCGCAGGATCGCGATCGTGTCCTCCACGCTCGGCTCGCCCACATACACGGGCTGGAAGCGACGCTCGAGCGCGGGATCCTTCTCGATGTGCTTGCGGTACTCATCGAGCGTCGTCGCGCCGACCGCGCGCAGCTCACCGCGCGCGAGCATCGGCTTGAGCATGTTGCCCGCGTCGACCGACCCCTCGGCCGCGCCGGCGCCGACGATCGTGTGCAGCTCGTCGATGAACACGACGACCTGGCCCTGGGCGTCGGCGATCTCCTTGAGCACGGCCTTCATCCGGTCCTCGAACTCGCCCCGGTACTTGGAGCCGGCGACCATCGCGCCGATGTCGAGCGCGACCAGCTTGCGGTCCTTCAGGCCCTCCGGCACGTCGCCGGCGACGATCCGCTGAGCGAGGCCCTCGACGATCGCGGTCTTGCCGACCCCCGGCTCGCCGATCAGCACCGGGTTGTTCTTGGTGCGCCTGGAGAGCACCTGGATCACGCGGCGGATCTCGTCATCGCGGCCGATGACCGGATCGAGCTTGCCCTGCGCCGCAGCCTCGGTTAGGTCACGACCGTAGCGCTCGAGCGCCTGGATCTTGTCCTCGGGGTTCTGGTCGGTGACCCGGTGGCCGCCGCGGACTTCATTGAGAGCCGCGAGCAGCTGGTCGTGCGATGCCCCGTTTGAGCGCAGCGCGTCGCCGGCCTTCCCGGGGTGCTTGGCGAGCGCGAGCATCAGATGCTCGGTCGAGACGTACTCGTCCTTGAGCTCGCGCATCTCGCTCTCGGCGGACCGCAGAATCTGGACGAGCTCGCCGGCCGCCGCGGCGGGCTCGGGCGTGGACGGGCCCGCGCTCAGCGTCGGCATCGCGTCGAGGGCGGGCGTCAGCTGCTGGCGAACCGCGCCCGGCTCGGCGCCGAGCTTGCGCAGCACCGCCGGCACGAGCCCATCGTCCTGCTCGAGCAGCACCGCGAGCAGGTGCTCAGGCGTCGTCTGCGGATTGCGGCGCTCGTCGGCCAGCCGCTGGGCGGCCTGGAGCGCCTCCTGTGACTTGATCGTGAATCTGTCTGGTTGCATTCGGTTTTCGATTTCTGGTTTCGCTGGGCGCAGGTGATTCCGCGCCACGGGGTATAAATCTAAGTCTAGCTGACTTAGATTATGGCACGTCTCGGGCGGAAAACAAGGGGATTCCGTGTTCTGAACGCGCGTCCCAACCTCCACACCGTCTTGAACGCGTCCGTACACTGGAATCTGGATGGCTGGACGACGGATCGCGGCGGGTATGGGCGGGAGGATGCTCGCCGCCAGAGCGATCGCAGCCGGCGCCGCGCTGGCAGCCCTCATGGCTGCCGCGGCGATGTCCGCCGATGCCGCCGCCCCACCCTCTCCCTGGGATGGCAGCAACCCGTTCAACTGCACGATCCAGGACGCGGGGTTCGGCACCAAGGTTCCGGATCCCGGCGCGGATCCGTACTGCGTCCACTTCGACAAGACGCGCCAGAACCTCACGCAGCTCGGGTTCGTGGACTTCCTGCTCAAGGAGCCGGCACGGGTCGCGGCCGCCGCGCCCAAGTGCTTCTATTTTCAGGAGGACCACTGGCGCGGTTCGGTGGTGCAATCCGACGGGCGCACGGTCATCTATGAGTTCATCGGGCACTACTTCTTCGACAAGGCGCGCGGGGACGGCGGCGCGTACGTGACCGGCTTCAAGGTCGCCGGACAGACCTTCGATCCCTCGGAGATCCCCGGCTTCCCGCCCTCCGACGGGCGCTACTTCGGTCCCGGCACCGGGGGCTTCATCACCCACAATGACATCCCCACCGACCCCAGCTGCGTCGCCAAGGCCAAGCGCGACCCGGCGGCGGTCTACGCCTCGGCCGCCAACCGCCAGCGATGCGTACCGGCCGCCGGGCACATTGACAGCCGCGGCGTCGGCCCGATCACGCTCGACTCGACCGAGCAGCAGGTTCGTTCCGAGCTGGGGACGCCCCGATCAGTGGCTAGAGGCTTTCTTCGCTACTGCGTGGCCGGCGGCGGCGCGCTGCTCGCGGCCGAGCCGGGCGATCGCAGCGGCTCGCGCGGGTACAACCCGCGCACCCGCGTGGTGCTCCTGCTCACCTCGAGCCGAGGCTTCGTGTTGCGCGGCGCGCGCGGGCGCATCGTGCGGGTCGGGGCGAGCGTGGCAGCGCTGCGGCGCGCAGAACCCAGCATGAAACGCATCGCCTCGGTCAAAGGCACGATCGTGGAGCGCGACGGCAACCTGCTCGCCGGCATCCGCGAGCACCGGCTGGTGTACCTGGGCGCTTACTCGACCCGGCGTATTCGGAGCCGCCAGGCCCTGATCGCCTACCTGGGCCGCGCGCATACATGAACCGGCCCGATGCAGCGGAGCACGACCGTCTGCACGCACTGCTGAGCCGCCGCCAGCTGCTCCACCGCGCCTCGACGCTGGGCCTCAGCGCGATTGTCGCCTCGGCCCTGCCGCTCATCGACCCGCAGGCGCAGGCGGCCACGCCCGGCCTCAGCGACGCCACCCTGCAGGCGTTCGCCGACACGATGATCCCTGGGCGCAGGGCGTCCCGCACCGATCTCGGCAATCCGATCGCCCCGCTTGCGATCGCCGGCGTCGACACGCTGCCGGGTGCGGTGCAAACCGATGCGCTGGCCCTCTACCACCACCCGGAGATCGGCTTCAATGACCTCGAGCCGACCTTCCTCGCCGATCTGGAGCGGCGGGCGGTCCGCCACGGCGGCGACTTCCTCCACCTGGACTTCGGGGCGCGAGTGCAGACCTGCCTGGACGGTCTCGACTTCAGCAATCCCGCACGCGTGATCTGGGAGGCGGCCGCCGCGGTGCCGTTCACCGCCTTCTGCGCCGCCGCGCTGATCCGCGACGCAACCTGGCGCCAGGCGTCGGGCTATCGCGTGATGGGGCTCCCCGGGATCGCCCCTGACGGCTACGCAGACTTCTCGTATCGCCGCCAGATGAGCGCGGAGCGAACCAGGAACGGCTCGCTGCCGTGAGCGCCGAGCGCGTCGACGTGGTGATCGTCGGTTCGGGCTTCGGCGGCTCGATCACCGCGTGGCGGCTGGCCGAGCTGTATCGCGCCGCCGGCGTGAGCCCTCGCTCGATCGTCGTGCTCGAGCGTGGGCGCCGCTACCGCCACGTCGATTTCCGGCAGTCGATGGACATCGACCACCTGTCGGACGTGTACCTGCTGATCCAGGGCCAGGGGGCCCAGGTGGTGACCGCCAACGCCGTCGGCGGCGGCTCGAACCTGTACCTGGCGGCTTCGCTGCGCGCGCCACGCGAGACCTTCGAGCGCCGCGACCGCCGGCCGGGCGACGGGCCGCCGCGGCGGATGTGGCCACGGGCGATCTCGCGGTCGGCGCTCGACCCCTACTACGGCCGCGCCGAGCACGGGCTGCGGGTGCAGCGGCCGACGTGGGACCAGGTCTCAAAGTCCGGCGGCCTGTGGGCGGCGACGCTGCACAGCGCCGGTCACACGTGCGACCGCGTGCCGCTCGCGATCTCCGAGCAGCGGTGCGTCAACGCCAAGTGGTGCCACACCGGATGCATCTTCGGCGCCAAGAACTCGCTGATCACGAACTACCTGTGGGCTGCAGAGCACGCCGGTGTGCAAGTGCGCCCGAACCTCCAGGTGGAGTCGATCAGCCAGTCGAGCGCTCGCCCGTACCGGTTCGTGGTCCAGGCGGACGTCATGGACAACGAGGGCCCGCACCCGACGCGTGCGCCGACCGGGCACCAGATCTCGCTCGAGTGCAAGGTGCTGGTGATGGCGGCCGGCGCGATGGGGACGCCGCCGATTCTGATGCGCTCGCAGCCGAACCTGCCCTCGCTCTCATCTCAGCTCGGCCACAACCTCGGCGTCAACGGCGACCACGTGGCGGCGATCGAGTTCGACCCCGGTCGCGTGCGGTCCGTGCTGGGCCTGCCCGGCTACCACGAGTTCTACAAGGGCAAGCCGATCACGACGATGAGCTACGACTGGTGGGTCGGCCGCCGCAGCCACGCCTACGACGGCACCCGCTTCAACCTGCAGGAGATCTTTCTCTCGACCCTGACGAACTTCCTGTACGACAGCGGTCGCACAAAGCCCGGCGGACCATCCTGGTGGGGCCTTCAGAAAAAGCACGCGATCGCCCACTGGTCAAACCGCATCGAGCTGCTGGCGATGGTCGAGGACACGCAGGACGGCACGTTCTTCTCACCGCCGCCGCAGGGTGACGCGGCGCGGGCGAATGCCGGCCCGGTCGCCCTCGGGACCTTCAACTACGCGATGTCGGAGCAGTCGCTGGCGATCCGCGCGGCCGCAAACCGGGTGATGGACGGGATCGCGCGCCACCGGGGGCTCGGACGGTTCATGGCGCTGACCGAGACCGAGGGCGTCTACTGCGCCCACCCCCTCGGCGGCTGCAGGATGGCCGAGTCGCCGGACCTCGGAGTCGTCGACGACTCCGGCGCCGTGTACGGGTACGAGGGCCTGTTCTGCATCGATGGCTCGATCATCCCGACCTCGCTGGGGGTCAATCCGTCGCTCACGATCTCGGCCGTGTCCGAGCGGTGCGCGGAGAACCTGGTCGCCCGGGCGGCAGAACTGGGGCTGCCCAAGCGGCCGGCGTCGCTGCGGTTTCGCACGCCGCCGCAGCACATCGGAGAGCGCGTGGTGCCGCGGCGCTGATCGCGCCGGGAAACCTCTCTCAGCTCTTGATCGTCAGGCTCTGCGAGGCCGTCCTGCTGATGACGCCGCCGTGCGGGCCGAACAGGACGCCGGCGATCTGAGCGGCAACGCGCTTGTGGTGGTGAAGCGCCGATCGCAGCCTCTGCTCCTGGTTGTTGGCGAACCTCAGCGTGATGGTCTGGCTCCCGGCTGCGGTCAGCGTGTAGACCGCGGAGGTGAGCTCGAAGGCCTTCTGGCCGCCCACCTTCAGGACCGCGGTGGCACCCGGGCGGCAGGCCGCCTGACACCTCACCACGACCGTGATCTGGTGACTGTGAACCGGCTTCTGACCGCGGGGGATCGAGATCGAGAACAGCGGCGGCTGCGCCGCCACGGCGAGCGAGGCGAAGTTGCCGAGGTTGAGGCTCCCCCATCCGGACGCTTCGTCGTAGCCGGGATGGGCAGTGCAGCAGCCCAGCGGCGTCATGTTGCCGATGTACGGCCCGACATCGTTGCTGTACGCGGTCACATCCGAGAACGCCTGCGCGGCAGCCGCCGTGCGCCCGATTTCATAGAGCAACGGGTTGACCAGGCCCAGCGGCTGGCGGTGGTTACGGCGCAGATCCTGGTCGACCAGCGCGAAGCCGCCCGCGAACATCGGCGTGGCGACGCTGGTGCCGCCCACGGTCTGCCACGGATCCGGGTCCTCGGCGGTGCAGTCGGAAGTGCTGCAGTACACCGCGATCCCGGGAGAGACGTCGCTGATCGCCGAGATGTCGGGCACCGAGCGGTGATGGGGGGTGCCAACCGAGTACTGGTACGCGGGCCGGCCGAACAGCTCGCTTGGGCCGCCGCCCCCGGCGCCGACCGACGCAAAGTCGGATTCGTCGTTCCAGACAACCTGCTGCGCGATCGCGTTGCTCGAGCTCAGCGTGAACTGCGTGCCACCGATGCCGGTCGCGTACTGCGACGACGCCGGGTAGTTGACGGCGAGCTCGTGCAAGGGATTGCCGTTCGAGTCGGTGCAGTCGGCCGAGCCGTCATCGCCCGACGCCGCGACGAACGTGACGCCGCTGGCGGCCATCATCGCCAGCGCGGACTCGAGGCTCCGCACGCCGCTGTTCCCAACTGACCCCTGCAGCTGCGGCTCGCACAGCCCCAGCGATGCCGAGATCACGTTCGGCTTGTGGCCGGGATTCTGAAGCGGCGCGGTAAATGCCTCGACGAGGTCGGATGCGTCCGCGTTGGTCTCGTAATCCTCGATCGAGCGCAGATCCGGAGCAGCCGCCGAGAGGACCTCGAGGTCGAGCGTCGACTCGCCGCCGGGCGGGAGCGGGTGGGTGACGCCGCCTACCCCATACACGTTGATAACCGTCGGGCTGCCGAGACCAAAGCAGCCGGTGAACTTCGTGAGGTCGCTCTCCTTGAACCCGTCGAGCTCGATCAGCGCGACACGCTCGCCCTGCCCCGAAAGGCCCGCCTGGTGCAGCGCGTCGAAGTTGTAGGCGGTCAGGTACTGGTTGGGAGTGAACCCCCCGGTCGCCTTCCCCGCGCTGCAGCCCGCCTGTGTCCCGGACGCCGTCGGGTAGTCCGACGCCGGCTCGGAGGCATGCCGCGCGATCGGCTGCGTGCTCAGCCCGATCACGCCGGTCACCAGCCCGCGCAGCGGGGCCGGCACCGCGGCGGGCGCCGTCGGCGCCACGAACACGCCCTCGCGGTCGGCGTGGAAACGGGCGAGGGGGGTCGCGAACAGTCGCTCCGCCTGGGCGGCCGGCACCGTCGCGTCGATGAACAGGCCGGTGGCGTCGACCCTCACCTCGCCGGCGCCGGCGCGCCGCAGGTAGCCGAGGACGCGCGTCTCGGTTGCGGCCGATGCGCCGAAACGCCTCGCCAGTTCCGCGACCGGTTCGAACTGCTGGTAATGCCCCGACCCGGGCGTCGAGACGGCCTGCGCCCAGCTGTTCAGAGCGCCGTAGTTGGCGCTCAGCGGGAGCACGATCCGCAGCGGCTGAGTCGCCGGCACGGCGCCCAGCCGGACCAGCGACTGCGCCGCGGCCGAATCGGCGGCAAGCAGAGCTACCGCCACTGCGGCGAGAAGCGGCACGCACCGCCTCGCCGCGCGGCGCAACTGGCGAACTTCGTCCACAACCGTTCTATTCGACCGGATCGGCGCTGCTCCTAAGCGCCAATCGTGGCGAACGTCACGCTCCGTCAGAGTGCCGACCGTCCGCCGGTCTCTGCGCTCGGCGGCGAATCGTGAACAGCTCGATGTCTGCCCGCCTAATGAGCTCACCGCCACCAGCGTACGGCACGATGTCCGCGCGCAGCTCTCGGCGCAGCTGCTCGAGGCGCTTGACCTCGGCCTTCAGCTCGCCGGCTCGTTTCTCGAGCAAAGCGACCTTTCGCGACATCGACTCGAGCTGCTCCTCGAGCTCGAACACCCGCTCCACGCCCGCCAGGTTCATGCCCAGCTCGGCGGTCATCTCCTGGATGCGGCGCAGCCGCTCGACATCCTTATGCGAATACAGCCGCGTCCCCTTCGGCGAGCGCTTGGGCTCGATCAGGCCGCGGGCCTCGTACATCCGCAGCGTCTGGGGGTGCATGTCGGCGAGCTCGGCGGCAACGGAGATCATGAACACGCCGCGGTCCGAGGACACCTCGATCCGTGTCCTGGTGGTCCGTGACCGTTCGCGCCGGACGGACATCAGCCATCTCCCGCCCGTGCGAACAGCTTCGCCCGCGGGTTGCCGTTCATGGTCTTCGAGAGCTGATCGAGCGCCTGGTCCTGCTCGGGTGAAAGCGAGGAGGGGACGTCGATCACGAATCGGTAGTGGATGTCGCCGCGGCCCTTGCCGTTCAGCCGCGGCGGGCCCTCGCCGCGGAGCCGCTGCACGGTGCCGTGCTTGGTGCCGCGTGGGACGCGCAGCCGCTTGGTGCCAGATAGCGTCGGCACCTCGATCACCGCGCCGCGTACCGCCTCGGGAATCGTCAGCGGCACCTCGACCTCGAGATTGTCTCCCTGGCGCTTGAACACCGGCGATTCCTGGACCCGCGTGATCACGAAAAGATCCCCGGCCTCGCCCCCGCGCGCGCCGGCCTCGCCCTTGCCCGCCAGACGGACGCGGCTCCCGTCGCGGACTCCCGCGGGAATGTTGACCCGCATCCGCCGGACGGTTCGCTGGGCCCCGCTGCCGCCGCAGGTGGCGCACGGATCGTCGATCACGGTTCCGGAGCCGCCGCAGTTCGAGCAGGGTTGCGAGATCGAGAAGATCCCCTGGCTCTGCGACTCGACCCCACGGCCCTCACAGACAGGACAGACGCGGGGGCTGGTCCCGGGCTTGGCGCCCGTTCCGTGACACGTTGGGCACGGCTTTGAGGTCGGGACCGAGAGCGCCACCTGCGAGCCGTTGACGGCCTGTTCGAACGTCAGCGACACCTCCGTCTCGAGATCGCGCCCTCGCTGTGCGGCGCTGGCGCGCCCGGCACGCGGACGCCCACCAGCGCCCGCGCGGCCACCGGCCGCGCCGCCGAACAGGTTCGAGAGGACGTCGCCGAAGCTGCCGCCGAACGACGAGGGATCGAAGCCGCCCGGCATGCCGAAGCCGAAGGGACCGGTTCCGCGATCGTAGGCCTTGCGCTTCTCGGGGTCCGACAGGACGTCGTGGGCCTGCGAGATCTCCTTGAAGCGCTCCTCGGCCTGCTTGTCACCCTGATTACGGTCGGGGTGATACTTGCGGGCGAGCTTCCGGTACGCCTTCTTGATCTCAGCCTCGGAGGCGTTCTTTCCGACCCCGAGGGTTTTGTAGTAGTCGGGCCTGGCAGCCATCGTGTCTCCTCCGGCTCAGCCCGCCACGACCACCCGCGCCGGCCGCAGCACGCTGTCGCCGAGGCTGTACCCGCGCTGGTAGACCTCGAGCACGGTCCCGGGCTCCGCGTCCTGCGCCGGCTGCTGGGCGACCGCCTCGTGGCGCTGCGGATCGAAGGGCTCGCCCTCCGGTGAGAACGGCTGGATCCCGCAGCGGCCGAGCGCCGCGATCACGTCGGCGTGCACGAGCTTGATCCCGGAGACGAGCGTCTCGTCTCCGTTTCCATCGCTCTCGGCGGCGGCCAGCGCCCGGTCGAGGCTGTCGACCGCCGGCAGCAGCTCGCGCGCCAGCTTGGCGACGCCCCGCTCCTGCGCAGCGGCCGACTCGCGTGCCGCGCGCTTGCGGTAGTTCTCGAAGTCGGCCTTGGTGCGCTGCGCAAGCTCCAGATATTCCTCGGCCTTGTCAGCCTTGGCGGTCAGCTCCTCGATGTCGTGCTCGAGCTGGCGCTCGTGCTCGGCGGCGTCCGGCTCCTGCGGCTCGCCATCGTCTGTCAGGACCGGCGCATCGGGAGCGACCGGCGCCTCGGGCCCGACTGGCGCAGTCGGAGCGACCGGTGCCTCCGGCTCGCTCGCTGGGAGCGCCTCCTCCTCGGGAGGCGCCCCCGCTGTGCGTTTCTCGGCCATCGCCTACTTCCCCTCGTCCACGACCTCTGCGTCAACGACGTCCTCCTCGGCAGCGCCGGCGCCGTTGGTCGCGGCACCTGCACCGTCGGTCGAGGTGTCGGCCGCGGCGGCCTGCTCCTGAGCGCGTTGGTACATCGCCTCGGAGACCTTGTGGAAGGAGGCCTGGAGCGCCTCCGTCTTGGCGTTGATCTCGGCCGCGTTCTCGGAGGTCAACACCTCGCGGACCTCCTTGATCGCGGTCTCGATCTCCTCCTTGGAGGAGGCGTCGACCGTATCGCCGAGCTCCTTTAGCTGACGCTCGGCCTGGTACGCCGCGTTCTCCGCGTTGTTGCGGGCCTCGGCGAGCTCGCGCTGGCGACGGTCGTCCTCGGCGTGCGCCTCGGCGTCGGTAACCATCCGCTTGATCTCCTCCTCGGAGAGGCCGGACCCGGCCTTGATCTCGATCTTCTGCTCCTTGCCGGTGCCGAGATCCTTCGCGGACACGTTGAGGATGCCGTTGGCGTCGATGTCGAACGCGACCTCGATCTGCGGGATCCCTCGCGGCGCCGGCGGGATGCCGGTCAGCTGGAACTTGCCGAGCGACTTGTTGTAGGCCGCCATCTCGCGCTCGCCCTGGAGCACATGGATCTCGACCGACGGTTGGTTGTCCTCAGCCGTGGAGAAGATCTCCGACTTGCGGGTCGGGATCGTCGTGTTGCGCTCGATCAGCTTGGTCATCACGCCGCCCTTGGTCTCGATCCCGAGTGTCAGCGGCGTGACGTCGAGCAGCAGCACGTCCTTGACGTCGCCCGCGAGGACGCCCGCCTGGATCGCCGCGCCGACCGCGACGACCTCATCGGGGTTCACACCGCGGTGCGGGTCCTTGCCGGTGAGCTCCTTGACCTTCTCCTGCACCGCAGGCATGCGGGTCATGCCGCCGACGAGCACGACGTGGTCGATCGTCGAGACGCCCTTGTCCTTGGCGTCATCCATCGCCTGGCGCACCGGGGCGACGGTGCGGTCGAGCAATGCGCTCGTGAGCTCACCCAGCTTTGCCCGCGTCAGCCGCGTGTCGAGGTGCTTGGGGCCGCTGGCGTCAGCGGTGATGAAGGGCAGGTTGATCTGCGTCTCCTGGGTGGTCGACAGCTCGATCTTGGCCTTCTCCGCCGCCTCGTAAAGACGCTGGAGCGCCATCGGGTCCTGGCTCAGATCGATCCCCTGGGAGCGCTTGAACTCCGCGACCAACCAGTCGACCACGGCCTTGTCGAAGTTGTCGCCGCCGAGGTGGTTGTCGCCGGCGGTCGCCTTCACCTCGAACACGCCGTCGCCGATCTCGAGCACGGACACGTCGAACGTGCCGCCGCCGAGGTCGAACACGAGGATCGTCTGGTCGCTCTCCTTATCGAGGCCGTACGCGAGCGACGCCGCGGTCGGCTCGTTGATGATCCGCTTGACGTCGAGACCGGCGATCTTGCCGGCGTCCTTGGTCGCCTGCCGCTGGTCATCGTTGAAGTACGCCGGGACGGTGATCACGGCGCTGTCGACGGTCTCGCCGAGGTAGGCCTCGGCGTCGGTCTTCAGCTTGCCGAGGATCATCGCCGAGATCTCAGGCGGCGAGAACTGCTTGCCGCCGGCCTCCACCCGGGCGTCTCCGTTGGGGCCTGAAACCACCTTGTACGGCACGATCGACTCCTCCTCGCGCACCTCGGCCTCCTTGCGGCCCATGAAGCGCTTGATCGAGAAGACCGTGTTCTGCGGGTTGGTCACGGCCTGGCGCTTGGCGACGGTGCCCACGAGCCGCTCGCCCGACTGCGTGAACGCGACGACGGACGGCGTGGTGCGCCCGCCCTCGGCGTTCTCGATCACCGTCGGCTCACCGCCCTCGAGCACGGCCATACAGCTGTTGGTCGTTCCGAGATCGATTCCGATCGTCTTTCCCATGTTCATCTGCTCCTATACCGTTCGCAAAAAATCTAAGTGAGAGAGTAGCAGATTTATGGCGGGCATGGCAAGGAATTGCGGGTCGCAGCCCGACGCCTCAGGCGGGCCGGCTACACCTTGAAGGCGCTCGGGCACATGCGCCTCAGCGCGCAATCGGCGCAGTTCGGCCGCCGCGCGTAGCAGGTTCGCCGCCCGTGGCGAAGCAGGTTCAAATGCAGCTCCAGCTCCTCGCCGGGCGGGGTTATCTCGAGCATCGTGTCGTGGAGCTCCTCGAACGGCGCGTCGGGGCGGAACAGGCCCAGGCGGGTGCCGACCCGGGAGACATGTGTGTCGACCGGCACGTCGCGCATCCCCAGCGCGAACAGCAGCACGCACCCGGCCGTCTTGCGGCCGACGCCGGGAAGCGAGGTCAGGTAGCGCTGCGCCTCGGGGACCGGCTGGTCAGCGAGCCACTCGAGCGACAGGGTCCCGCCGGGCGCCGTGTCGCTGATCGCGCGCAGAATCGACTTGATCCGAGCGGACTTCACGCGGGAGATGCCGCCCGGTCTGATCGCCGCCTCGATCTCGTCGACCGGAGCATCGCGGACCGCTTCCCAGGAGGGAAAGCGCTCGCGCAACGCGTGGTAGGCGACGTCGCGGTTGCGGTCGTTGGTCGATTGGGACAGGACGGTCAGGACCAGCTCCGCGATCGGGCGGCCGTGCGGCTCCGCGAGCGGGATGCCATAGACGAGACGCAGCCGGTCGCGGATCGCGCGGACGCGGCGAGGCGCGGGCTTGCGCCACGAGCCGGCAGCACGTTGCGGACGCGTGCTACTCAAGCGCCCCCCAGCGCTCGCATACCCGCGCCGACAGCCTGACGGCCTCGGGCAGCGCGGCCGCGGCCGCCGCCGGATAGAAGCCGCTTGCCTGCAGCCGTGCCAGCAGCAGGCCGGTCAGCGCATCGCCGGCGCCGATCGTGCTCACCACCTTCGCCCGTACGCCCGGACACGAGGAGCGCAGCTCCCCGCGGAGGATCGCGCCGTCCGGGCCCAGCGTCACGAGCACCATCCGCGCCCCGGCCTTGACCAGCGCGAGCGCGGCGCGCTCGGGATCCTCCTCCCCGGTCATCAGCTCGGCCTCGGAGCGATTGGCGCGCACCAGCAGCGCCCGCGGCACGCAGGCGTTGGCGCTGGCGGCGGCATCGGCGCGCGAGGACCAGCGATGAAGCCGGAGGTTGGGGTCGAAGATCACCGGGCGCTCGAGCTCCAGCGCGAGCTCCCGCGCCCGCATCGTGATCTCCCGCTCGTCGCTGCCGACGAGCGTGTTGCTGCTGATGAACAGCGCCCCGGAGCGCTCGAGCGCCTCCTCCAGACGATCGCGCAGGGCGTGGACGATCGTCGCGATCGTCTCTCCGTAGATCTGATAGCGCGGCTCGCCGTCCTCGTCGACCTCGACCAGCGCAATCGGTGTCCTGCACTCGGGCACGAGCGTGAACAGCGACGCGTCGACGCCCTCGCGCTCGAGCCGCTCGCGCAGCCACTCGCCCCATGCATCCTCGCCGGCACCGCCGGCGAGCGCCACTCGCGCGCCCGCGCGCGCCGCAAACACGGCCACGTTTGCGACCGCCCCGCCGAAGTGCGGCACGAACGCGTCCGAACGCTCTCGGATCAGGTCCACAAGCGCCTCGCCGAGGCACAGAATCGGGCTCAGGCTCACAGCCAGCTGACGTTATCCTCGCGGTCCGGTGCGCGTCGAGGAGCACACCATCGAACTCGCCGAGGCGCCGGTCTTCTACCGCACCGCAGACGCCGAGTCGATCCTCTATCTGCACGGGGTCCCGACGAGCTCCGATGACTGGCCCGCGTTCCTCGAGCGCACCGGCGGGCTTGCTCCCGACCTGATCGGCTTCGGCCGCTCGGCCAAGGGCGGGCATCTCGACTACACCCCGCACGGCCTCGAGCAGTTCGTCGAGCGCTTCCTCGCCGCGCTCTCGCTTGACCAGGTCAGCCTCGTCGGGCACGACTGGGGTGCGACGATCGCACTGCTGTTCGCGCAGCGGCACCCCGACCGGATCGACCGCCTGGTCGTGATCGATCCCGTCCCGCTGCTCGATGGGTTTCGATGGGGGCGGGCGGCGCGGATCTGGCGCCGGCCGGTGGTGGGTGAGCTCGCGATGGGCTCGACCACGCGATGGGTGTTCGATCGTTCGATGAGGCGCGGGTGCCTCCGGCCAGACGCCTGGCCGCGCGAACGGCTGACGGCGCTGTGGGAACAGTTCGACCAGGGAACCCAGCGGGCGATCCTGCGGCTGTATCGCGCCGCTCCCGAGCAATGGCTCGCGCAGGCCGGAGCCGGCCTCCACTCGATCAGGAGTCCGGCGCTTGTCCTGTGGGGGGAGGCCGACCCGTGGATCCCGGTGGCGCTGGGCGAGCAGCTGGTCGGCCGCCTGCCGGACGCCCGGCTGGAGCGGATCGGCGAGGCCGGCCACTGGCCATGGCTGGAGCAGCCCGCCGTCCTCGATCGGGTCGCGGCCTTTCTCACAGGGTGAGCAAGCGGCTGGCGCCGACCGTGGTTGCGGCCGCATTCGCGGCCGTGTACGTGATCGTCTCGCCGCCCAGCCTGGACCTGGCCGCGCATCTGCTTCGTGCGAAGCTGTTCTCGGCGGAGGGCTTTGGCATCTGGGACAACTGGTGGTACGCCGGCCACCACACACCGGGCTACAGCGTGCTGTTCCCCGCGTTCTCCGCGGCGCTCACGCCGCAGCTCGTCGCCGCGATCGCCGTGGTCGCGACCGCGGCCCTGTTCGAGCTGCTCGCCTATGAGCACTTCGGCGCCGACGCGTGGCTCGGGTCGGTGTGGTTCGGAGCCGCCACCGCGACCGAGCTGTTCAGCGGCCGGCTGGCGTTTGCATTTGGACTGTTGCCGGCGGTCGCGACCGCGCTGGCGCTACAACGCCGGCGGCCGGTGTTGGCGGCGGCAGCGGCTTTTCTGACCGCGCTGTGCAGTCCGGTGGCGGCGCTGTTCGCCGCGCTGGCGGGAGCCGCATACGCGATCGGGCGGCTGACCGGCGCGCGCCGCGCCGTGAGCGGCGCCTGGCCGGGAGCCGCGGTCGTATTCGCCGCGCTCGTCCCGGTGCTCGCTTTGGCGGTCGCGTTTCCCGAGGGCGGAACCGAGCCATTCGCAACGCTCGCGTTCGCGCCGCTGCCCGTGATCGCGGTCGCCGCGCTGCTCGCCCTATCCCCGCGCGAGAGGACGCTGCGCACCGGCGCGCTGCTGTACGGGCTGGGGTGCGTGGTGGCGTGGGCGATTCCAAGCGCGGTCGGCGGAAACGCGGCGCGGCTCGGGCCGCTCGTCGCCGGGCCGCTCGCGGCGCTGATCTGGTTCCGCCGGCGCAACGCCTGGCTGCTCGCCGCGGCGCTGCCGCTCCTGTACCTCCAATGGCAACCGGCGTTCCGGGACGTCATTACCTCGGCCGGCGATCCCGCCGGCACGACGGCGTACTGGCAGCCGCTGCTGAGCTTCCTCGCGCGCCAGCCGGGAGGGCCGTTCCGCGTCGAGATCCCGTTCACCCAGTTCCACTGGGAGGCGTACGAGGTGGCGCCGCGGTTCCCGCTCGCCCGCGGCTGGGAGCGCCAGCTCGACCGCAAGTACAACACGCTTTTCTACGACACGCCGCTGAATCCGTCGACATACCACGCGTGGCTGCACCAGCTGGCGGTCCGGTTCGTGGCCGTCTCGGATGCGACGCTCGACTACTCCGCAGTCGCGGAGACGAGGCTGATCGACACGAGGCTCAGCTACCTCCGCCTGGTGCTGCGCACGCGTCACTGGCGGGTGTACGCCGTCGCGGACCCGACGCCGCTCGCCTCTGGGGCCGCGACCGCAATGAGCGTCGGCCCGGACTCGGTCTCGCTTCTCGCCCAGCGCCCCGGCAACGTCCTGCTACGCGTCCGTTTCACACCCTACTGGGCGCTCGCAACCGGCTCTGGGTGCGTGGCGCCAGACGGCGACTTCACCCGCCTGAGCTTGCACAGAGCGGGCGTCGTCCGTCTCGTGATCCGCTTCTCGTTGGCGCGGATCGACGCACGGTCGCCGCGTTGCAGTTAGCACGCCCATATACGAACCCAACAACGTCGCCGCTAGGATGGGCCCCGCCCATGCGTGCCCTCCGCATGATCGACTCGCGCGTTCTGCCGCGCGGCTGGCGCGACCTGCTGCGGCAGATCGCGCTGTTCGTGGGCGCGTTCCTGATGTACGACCTGATCCGCGGGCTGTTTGGGCACGGCAACTACTACAAGCCGTTCGGCGACGCGATGAAGATCATCAACCTCGAGCGGGCGCTGCACATCTTCGTCGAGCCGAGCATCAACTCGTGGGCCGTCAACAAGCACCTGCTGATGGATGTCGCGGACTGGATCTATCTCAACGGGCATTTTCTGGTCACGCTCGCGGTACTGATCTTCATCTACCTGCGCCGCAACGATGCCTTCTACTTCGTCCGGAACGTGCTGATGATCGCGATGGGACTGGCGTTGATCGGCTACGGGCTCTATCCGACGGCGCCCCCGCGGCTGATGCCCGAGTGGGGCTTCACCGACGCGATCTCGCGCTTCATGTTCGGCGGCACGGGCTGGATCGATTACGGCCCCGAGAAGGCGTTCACGAACTTCTACGCCGCAGTTCCCTCGATGCACGTCTGCTTCGCCGTGATCGTGGGCTTCGCGATGGCGAAGCTCAGCTCGCGCCGCGCGGTCAAGATTGCGTGGTCGCTGTACCCGCTGCTGGTCACGTTCGTCGTGGTGGCGACCGCCAACCACTACTTCACCGACGTGTTCCTCGGCGCGCTGACCGCAGGCGTGTCGACGCTGCTGGCCCAGCGCCTGCTGGCGCGGGCGCGGCCCGGTAAGTGGGCGTTCGGCCACGCCGCCGCATGACGGTGTCAGAAGCGAGCGCGAAGCGCGAACCGTTGAGCGAGCCCGGCGGCCGAGCGCCGCGGTCAAGGCTCCGGGCCGGAGGCCCCGCGGAGGACACCTGGCTGCGCAACCGGCTGATCGAGTCGCGGCTCACGCCGAACGCGATCTCGCTGACCGGATTCGCGCTGAACGTCGCCGCCGCCGGGCTCGTGGTCAGCCGCCTGTTCTTCCTCGCAGGGATGGCGTTCGTCGTCGGTTCGGTGATGGACACGCTCGACGGTCGCTACTCGAGGATGTCCGGCAAGGGCACCCCGTTCGGAGCGTTCCTCGATTCGACCCTCGACCGACTCGAGGAGGGGATCGTGTTGACCGCGGTGGCCGCATATTTCGCCTCCCGGCACAACCAGGTCGCGGTCGCGGCGGTGGTCGCGGCGGTGCTCGGATCGCTGATGGTCTCCTACACCCGCGCCCGCGCCGAGGCCCTGGGCGTTGCGTGCAAGGTCGGCCTCGCAACCCGGCCGGTGCGGGTGGTGATCCTGTCAGCGGGGCTGGTGTTTGCGAAGGGCGCCTCGCTCGGCCACTTCGAGCTGCTGGCACCGGCCGTGTACGTGCTCGCCGGCCTCACGGTCGTGACCACGCTTCAGCGGATCGCGCACGTTCGCGGCCAGCTCAAGGCGGCGGGCCAGGTGTAACAAAGCCAATCGCGCGGAATACGTAGAGATCAGTGAGCACAACCAACGGTTCGAGGAACGGCGCCGGCCGCTACCAGCCCGACAAGGTGCGTGTCGCGATCATCGGCGTCGGCAACTGCGCCAGCTCGTTCGTGCAGGGCGTCCACTACTACCGCCAAGCCAATCCGCGCGAGCAGGTGCCCGGCCTGATGCATGTCGACCTTGGCGGCTACCACGTCGGCGATATCGAGTTCAGCGCAGCGTTCGACATCGACGCCGAGAAGGTCGGACTCGATCTGTCGCAGGCGATCTTCGCCGGCCAGAACAACACGCTGAAGTTCGCGGAGCGTCTGCCGAAGCTCGACGTCGAGGTGAACCGCGGAATGACGCACGACGGCCTCGGCAAGTACCTCCAGCAGAAGATCACCAAGGCGCCCGGGCCGACCGCCGACATCGTCGAGATCCTCAAGGAGACTCACACCGATGTGGTCGTCTCCTACCTGCCGGTCGGCTCGGAGCAGGCCACGAAGTGGTACGTCGAACAGGTGATTGAGGCCGGCTGCGCGTTCGTGAACTGCATCCCCGTGTTCATCGCGCGGGAGCAGTACTGGAACCGTCGATTCAAGAAGGCGGGCCTGCCGATCATCGGCGACGACATCAAGTCGCAGGTCGGCGCGACGATCGTCCACCGTGCGCTCGCGCGGCTGTTCCACGAGCGGGGCGTCAGGATGGAACGAACCTCGCAGCTCAACGTCGGCGGCAACATGGACTTCTACAACATGCTCGAGCGCGAGCGGCTCGAGTCAAAGAAGATCTCCAAGACCAACGCGGTCACCTCGATCATGGGACACGAGCTGCCTGCGGACGATGTCTACATCGGGCCATCGGACTACGTACCGTGGCTCACCGACCGCAAGTGGGCCCACATCCGGATCGAGGGGCAGGCGTTCGGCGACGTGCCGCTCAACGTCGAGCTGAAGCTCGAGGTTTGGGATTCGCCGAACTCCGCCGGAATCGTCATCGATGCGGTTCGCTGCTGCAAGCTCGCGCTGAACAATGGCCTCTCAGGTCAGCTCGACGGTCCGAGCTCCTACCTGATGAAGTCGCCGATGAATCAGCGGCCCGACGCGGAGGCGCGGGAGCTGACCGAGAAGTTCATCGCGAAGTACGCGCGCAAGCCGGCCGGCAAGGCGGCCGCCGCGCGCGCGGTCACGGCCAAGCAGTAGTCGCTCTATTCTCATCCTCCGTGGACGACCGCCTGGCGATCGCGCAGGTGACCCCGTTTGCGTGGGAGGCGCCGAACGAGGTCAACGACTACGTGGCGGAGGTCTCCGCGGAGCTGACGCGGCGCGGCCACCGCGTGCTGATCATTGCGCCGTCGCAGTCGAGCACGCTCGTGCGCAGCAGCCGGCGGGCGATCCGCCGGGGCCACAGCAGCCTGCTCGAGCAGGCCGAGCGCGAGCCGCTGGTGCTCGGCGTCGGCGAGGTGCTGCCGTTCGCGCCGACCAGGCGCCGGGCCGCGTCGCTGCCGGTCGACGTGGCGCGCACGATCGAGGAGACGCTGACCGAGCTGACGCTCGACATCGTCCAGGTCCACGAGCCCTTCGCGCCGAGCGCGTCGAGTGTCGCGCTGCGCCACTCCCGCGCGCTCAACGTCGGCAGCTTCCACGGCCCGACCGAACGCGTCCTCTCGACCCAGCTCGCACGGCCGCTCTCGCGCCTGCTGTTCGGGCGGCTGGATGCCCGCACCGCGAGCTACCGCGCAACCCGCGAGCTGATGGCGCGCTACTTCCCAGCCGACTACGACGTGATCCTGCCCGGCGCCGCGCTCCAGCCGGCCGCGGTCACGCACGACGCGCCGTCGCTGCTGCTCGTCGCCGGTGAGGAGCGCGGGGCACTGCGGACGTTCGTGCGCGCGCTGCGCGCGCTGCCGCGGGAGCTGCGGTGGTCGGCGAGGGTGTGGTCGAGCCGCCCGCTCGCGCCGCCGGCGAGCCTCGCGCGCGAGCTGCGCGAGCGGATCGAGTTCGTCGATGCCACCGAGCTCTCGGAGCGCCAGGCGCTGGCGGACGCCGACATCCTCGTGCTCGCATCCGACGGCGTGCGCCCGATCCCGGGCACACTGGTGCGCGCGCTGGCCGCGGGCGTCGTGCCCGTGGCGTCGCGGCTTTCCACCTATGAGGAGCTGCTCGGCGAGGGACGCTGGGGGTTCGAGTACGAACCGGGGGACGCGCAGACGCTGTCGGCTCACCTGGAGCGGCTGATCGAGGACCCCGAGCTGCTGGCGCGGCGCCGCGGTGAGCTCACCGAGCTAGGCGGCGAGCTCGCCTGGAGCCGAGTGACAGATGAGCTCGAGCAGGTGTACTCGCGGCTTGTGGCGCGCCGCCACGATCCCGTCGGCAACAGCCGGTTGCACGCGCGGCTGCGCTCACGGCGCGAGATCGACGTCGACCTGCACATGCACACAGACCACTCCTACGACTGTGCGACGCCGGTCGAGGTGCTGCTCGCCGAGGCGCGCCGCCGAGGGCTCGGCGCGATCGCGATCACCGACCACAACGAGATCTCCGGCGCGCTCGCCGCACGCGCGAAGGCCGACGGCGTCAAGGTGATCGTGGCCGAGGAGATCAAGACCGCCGACCAGGGCGAGGTGATCGGCCTGTTCATCGATGAGAAGATCGCGCGCGGCATGACGCTGCAGGAGACGATCGCCGAGATCAAGCGCCAGGGCGGTCTGGTGTACGTACCCCACCCGTTCGACCGGCTGCACTCGGTCCCTGACTACAAGCACCTGCTGCAGGTGCTCGACGACGTCGACGCGATCGAGGTGTTCAACCCACGCGTCGCGATCTCCGAGTTCAACGACGAGGCGGTCCGGTTCGCGGCGAAGTACCGGATCCCCGCGGGTGCCGGCTCGGACGCGCACGTGCCCCAGGGCCTCGGATCGGTCCGCATCAGGATGCGTGACTTCAACGGCCCGGAGGAGTTCCTCGAGTCGCTCAGGGAAGCCGACATCATCCGCAATCCGGCGAGTCTTCTGTACGTGCAGGCGCTGAAGTTCCTGCAGACGAAGGCCCTGCCGGCTCCGGCGCGGAGGGCTTCGCGCGATCGCCGAGTCCGCCGCGCGGCCCGCAACTCCTGATGCACGCGCAAGGACAAGCCCCGAACCCGTCCAATCGGAGGGGAATGCCCGCGACGGACGACGAGATCCGCGAGAAGTATCTGGAGCGCGCGATTCGCGAGCTGAACGCGTTCTCACGCGAGCTCCAGGCGTGTCCGCACTGTCCCAGAGGACAGCTGATGCCGGTGCTCGGCTCCGGCCATCCGCAGGCGGACATCTTCCTCATCAAGTACTCGGCGCGGCCATCGGAGGTCGAGGAGGGGGTCGCTTTCTACGGCCGCACGGGGAACGCGCTGATGAAATCGCTCAAGCGGCTGGCGATCGATCCGCTGGCGGTGTACGGAACGCTGTGCGTCAAGTGCCCGGTGGCCGATCCGTCGATGGCGGACCCGTCCTGCATCGCACGGCTCGCCGAGGAGCTGGCGATCGTGCAGCCGAAGATCGTGGTCGTGATGGGTCCCGACGCGCTGGCGGTGGTCAACGAGCTCGGCGTGCCGCTCGCGCTCCAGCTGGCGGAGGAGCCGGGTGCACTCCAACGCTTCACGCCGTCGGTCGAGGCGCTGTACGTGCCCGACATCGACCAGTCGCTGGACGAGGAGTCGGCCAAGCGCGAGTTCTGGTCCGCGTTCAAGGTGCTCGGCCAGTGGTGGGCGGACCTGCCGCCGTATTGAGCCGGGACCGTTCTGTATAACTCGCCCCGTATGAACCTCGAGGAGAAGACGCTCGACGAGATCGGCGACCGCTGCGAGGAGTGTGGAGCGAAGCTGACGCCGGCGGAGATCCAGGCCGCGATGGAGTCGGGCGGACCGGCGCTGTGCTCGATCCACGCGGACGAGGTGGTGCCGCTCGGCGAAGACGAGCTGGACTTCGGCGAGGAGTAGCTACTCCATCAGCAAGACGATCTTGCCGAGCTTGCCGCCCGCGGCGAAGCGCTCGTATGCCGCTTCCGCGTCGGCAAGCGGGTAGCTCGCGGCAACCGGAACCGTCACCCTGCGGGCCTGGATCAGTGGCAACACCGATCGCTCCACCGCGCGTGCGGTCAGCGCCTTCTCCTCGAGCGGCCGCGCGCGCAGCGTCGAGCCGTGGATCCGGCCACGCTTGGCCATCAGCAGCGCAAGGTTGAGCTCTGCGGTTGCGCCGGCGCCGATCCCGATCACGGTGATGCGCCCTCCGGTGTTCAGCGCGGCGACGTTGTCGGCCAGGTTCGGCGCCCCGACGAGCTCGAGGATCACGTCGTACGGCCCGTGCTCGGCGAAGCCCTCCGGCTCCAATACGCGCGCGCCTAGCCGGCCGATCGATTCCCGGTTGTCGGGATTGCGCACTGTTGCGCTGACGCGCGCGCCGGCGGCCACGCCCAGCTGGATCGCGGCCGTGCCGACGCCGCCGGAGCCGCCGTGGACCAGCAGGTGCTCACCGGATCGGAGGCCCGCCTGGGTGAAGAGGGCGTCGTGGGCGGTCGTGAACACCTCCGGTACACCGCCCGCTTGCGGCCAGTCCAGCGCCTCGGGCACGGGCATCAGGATTCGCTCGTGCACCACCGCGAGCTCAGCCTGCCCGCCGCCCGCCACGATCCCCATCACCCGCTCGCCCTCGCTGAAGCGCCGCGCGCCTGGGCCGGCCTGGAGCACCTCCCCGGCCAGCTCGAGCCCCGGGATGTCCTGTGGCGCCCCCTGCGGCGCTGGGTAGTGTCCGCGCCGCTGAAGCATGTCCGCTCCGTTCAGCCCGGCGGCCCTGACCCTTACCAGCACCTCGCCCGCTCCCGGGCTGGGATCGGGGTGCTCCTCGACGCTCAGCTGCTTGTCGCGGATCGTGACGGCGCGCATGCCTGCGCCGAAACCCTAGCTACCGCCGCCAACCCCCGGCGCCTGTCAGCTGACCCTCGCGCTGCGCTCCAGAACCGCGACGCACTCGATGTGCGGCGTCTGCGGGAACATGTCGACCGGACGGACCCTGCGCAGCGCGTAGCCCGCCTGGACCAGCTGGGCGGCATTGGGGGCGAGCGTGGTGGGGTTGCAGGACACGTACACGATCCGTGCGGGCGCCGCCTCGATCAGCCGCCGCACGATCTTCTGTGAGAGGCCGGCCCGCGGCGGGTCGACCACGATCAGATCGGGACGCCCGGCGGTGGCGGCGAGCTCGCGCAACGCGAGGCGCACATCGCCCGCGAAGAAGCGAGCATTGTCGATCTCGTTCAGCCGAGCGTTGGCGATCGCATCGGCGACCGCCTCCTCAACCAGCTCGAGCCCATGCACCGCGGCCGCCCGCGGCGCCATCAGCAGGGCGATCGTGCCGATCCCGCAGAACAGGTCGTAGACGCGCTCGAACCCGGACAGCTCGGCGTAATCGATCGCGAGACCGTACAGCTGCTCGGCCATCTCGGTGTTGGTCTGAAAGAACGACTGCGGCCCGATCCGAAAGCGCAGTCCGCCCAGCTCCTCCTCGATCCGCTCGGCGCCGGCCAGCAGCTCGGTCTGGCCGCCGTGGGTTACCTCTGCGAGCTCCGCCATGTGCGTCCACAGCACGCTGTCGATGTCCTGGAGCGCCCCCACCAGACCTGCGGCATCGAAGTCCGCGGCCTCGGAGGTGACGAGCCGGACCTGGAGCTGCCCGCTGCGCCGTCCCTCGCGAACGACGAGGTTGCGCAGCAGGCCCTGCCCGCTGCGGCGGTCGTAGGCGGTGAGGCCCCGGTCGCGGCACCAGCGGACGACCTGCTCACGGGCCCCGTTCGCGCGCTCCGACGCCAGCAGGCAGTCGTCGAGCTCGACGATCTCGTCCCAGCGCCCGGGTGCGTGGAAGCCGCATACCAGGCGCCCGTCGGGGTCGCTGCCGAACGAGTACTCGAGCTTGTTGCGGTATCGCCACTGCTCGCGTGCCGGCATGATCGGCTCGAGCACGTAGTCCTCGAGGTGACCGATTCGTGCGAGCGCTTCCTGCACCTGCGCCTGCTTGGTCTGGAGCTGGAGCATGTACGGGATCACCTGCCATGGCGCGCCGGGATGCTCGGCCCGCGCCTCGATCCGCTCCGGGCTCGGTTGCATGATCTCGACCGCCGCCGCTTCGGCGTACGCCCGCTTGCTCTTGGCGACGACCGCCTTCAGCCGGTCGCCGGGAACGCCGTCACGGACGAACACGACGTAGCCGTCGATCCGCGCGACGCCCGCGCCGCCGAACGCCAGCGAGTCGATCGTGAGCTCGAGCTCATCGCCGGGGCGGGGCCTGTCCATCGAGCGCTAGGCCAGCGCTCGCTCGATCGCGGCGAGGACCGACTTGCGGTTGGCATGCCGGCGCTCGTACTCGCGCAGCCGGCGAAGGTCGGGGCCGCCGAGGCCGGGCAGGCGCTCCTGTACCTGGCGCGCGGTGAGCTCGTCGTAGCGGGCGACCGGGAGCTCGGGCTCCGAGCCGCCGCGGTCCGCGGCGCGGATGATGCGATCGACCGGATCGCGGGCGCGGCGGGTGGCGGCACCGAGCTGGGAACGGCCGCGTTCAAGCAGCCGTGGGATGTCCGCGAGCAGCGCCTCGGTCTGCTGGCGGCCGCGATTGAACAGCTCGGAGGCCAGCTCCTCGGCATCGGCGCGGGTGACGCGCCCGCGCTCGGCGGCCTCGTCGAGCGTCTCCTGGATCCGCTCACGGGTCAGCATCACGAGATCGAGCGGTTTGATCACGCGGTTGATCAGCTGCTCGGTGAGCCCCGTTATGCCATCGCTGACGTTCCTGCTGGAGGTGCGCCTTCGCGGCGTCTTGCCGCGGCTGCTGGACGATCTGGGTGCGGGCATCGTTCCCTCCTTCAGTCAGCCTAGCCGAATCGCTGGCCGTCGGCCGCTGGTGGAGCGGACCGAGCAGCTGGCTGGCCACCCGCGACGAGCAGCTCGAGCAGCGCCTTCTGGGCGTGCCGGCGGTTCTCCGCCTGGTCCCAGATCCGCTGCCGGGCGCCGTACAGGACACGGGCGCTGATCTCCTCTCCGGGGTGCGCGGGCAGGCAGTGAAGCGCGATCGCGTGCGGCGCCGCGAGGCTCAGCAGCTCCTCGTCGAGGCGGTAGGGCTCAAGTGCGCGCCTGCGCTGAACTGCCGTTTCCGGGTCGTCGTTGATGCTCACCCACACGTCGGTGTAGACCGCATCGGCGCCGGCGACGGCCTCGCGTGGATCGGCGCTGAGCAGCGCGTCCGCCGCCGGTGCGTCGAGCGTGAAGCCGTTCGGCGAGGCGATCCGCACCTTGAGCCCCGCGAGCGAGCCGAGGATCGCCAGCGAGCGGGCGACATTGTTGCCGTCGCCGACATACGCGATCGTCAGTCCCTCGAGCGTGCCGAAATGCTCTCGGAGCGTAAGCAGGTCGGCAAGCGCCTGACAGGGGTGGTGGCCGGCGGTGAGCATGTTGATCACGGGGACGGTTGCGTGCTGCGCGAGCTCCGCGACGAGCTCGTCCGGGCCGGTCCGGATCCCGATCGCCGCGACGTGGCGCGAGAGCACGTAGGCGGTGTCGCGGATCGACTCGCCTCGCGCGAGCTGGAGCTCGTCGCTGCGGAGCACCATCGGATGCCCCTGAAGCTCCGTGATTCCCGCCTCGAAGGACACCCGCGTGCGCGTCGAGGGAGCCTGGAAGATCAGCGCGATCGTCCGGTGCTCGAGCACGCGGGAGCTGTACGGCGCCGCCTTCAGCTCGAGCGCGCGATCGAGCAGCGCATGCAACTGGAGCGCCGAGAGCTCTTCGCCGGTCAGGAAGTGGCGGGTCAAGTCGAGCAGTGTACGTTGGCCAGGAGCCGATGAGACTGCGCGTGTTGACGTGGAACCTGATGCATGGGCGCGCCGTGCCGGGCGCAGGACGCGACCTGCTTACGGAGTTCGGTGACGCGCTGGCGAGCTGGGAGTGGGAGATCGCGCTGCTTCAGGAGGTACCTCCGTGGTGGCCCGGCCCGCTTGGGGCGCGGCTGTCGGCCTCGGCCCGTCTCGTCCTGACCTCGCGCAACTCGCTGCTGGCGGCGAGGCGCGCGATCGCGGTCCGCTGGCCGGACCTCATCAAGTCAAACGGCGGCGGCTGCAACGCGATCCTGGTGCGTGGCGGACTGACGATCGCCGCGCACCGGCTGCGCCGGCTGAGCTGGCTGCCCGAGCGGCGCTGGATGCACGCGGTGCGGCTCTCGCCGGAGCTCTGGGTGGCCAACCTCCACGCCGGCGGGCGCATCGCCGAGGCGCGGCGGGCGGCGCAGACGGCGCGGGCGTGGGCGGGAGCGGCGCCGCTCGTGCTGGGCGGAGACTTCAACGTGCACCAGCTCGTGCTCGATGGTCTCGCGTCCGCCGGCGGCCACGCCGCCGACCACGTATTCGTTCGCGGGCTGGAGGTCCTGGAGCCGGCAAAGCTGCTCCGGCACGATCCGCTGTCCGACCACGCGCCGCTGCTCGTGACCGTCGGAAGCTGAACGCCCTCCTCAGCCGAGCGCCGTCGAGCGGTGGCGCGCGAGCTCGACGATCTCGGGGGGCGCCTTGTCGACCGAGCCGCCGTGGAATGGCGGGTCGGGGTCGTACTCGATCGCCAGCTGGATCGCCTGCGCGAGCTCATCGCCGGCGATGCGGGCGGCGAGCGTCAGGGCCATGTCGATCCCGGCCGAGACGCCGGCCGCGGTGATCACCTTGCCCTGCTGCACCACGCGCTCGGACACCGGCGTTGCGCCGTACTCCCGCAGCGTGTCGAGCACAAGCCAGTGCGTGGTCGCCTCGAGCCCTTCGAGGATGCCCGCTGCGGCCAGCAGCAGCGAGCCGGTGCAGACCGAGGTGGTCCACTGCGAGCCCTCGTGCGCGGTGCGCAGCCAGCCGAGCATCGTCTGATCGCGCATCAGCGGCCTCGTGCCGTAGCCGCCGGGCACCACGATCACCTCCGGGTGCGGCAGCTCCTGGAGTGAACGATCGGCGCTCAGCGCGAGCATCCCGTTGTCCGTGCGCTTCGGACCGGGCTGCTCCGCGACGAAGTGAACGCTCGCGCCGGGCAGCCGCGAGAGGACCTCGTACGGGCCGACGGCGTCGAGCGCGGTGAGGCGGTCGAAGATCGGGATCGCGATGTCCACGCCTGAATTGTCGCGCGATCCGCGGGCGCCCCACCCCCGCGCCGCCCTACCCCCGCGCCGCGCGCAGCCCGAACCCGCGCAGCATCAGCAGCGCGCGCTCGCCGAGCGTGCCGCGCGCCGGCAGGATCCCGAGCTGGACGGCGGCGTCGTAGAGATCGAAGAACGCCCGAACCCGCAGGAGGCGCTCGCGGCGCAGCTCGCAGTAGAAGACGCAGTGCACGACGATGAAGCGGTTGGTGGGCGGCAGCCCCTCGAGCGGTGCCCTGTGGGTCGCCAGCAGCTTGCACGGAGCCGCCGCGAACCGGGTATCGGTCAGCCGCTCTCCGGTCTGCTCGATCCGCGCGTCCGGGAACGCGGCCCACAGGCGCGATGCGTGCCGGCCGAGCTCTGCCGCGCCTTCGAGCGGCTCTCCGGTCAGCGGGTCTTCGTAGTGCAGGTCAGGGGTACACAGGTCCGCGAAGGCGTCGGGATCCTTGCCCGACCACGCCTCCTGAAAGCGATCCAGCAGTGCGTCGACCGCCGTCTCGCCGGCCATCAGGACGCTCCCGGCGCGTCGAATACCGGGATCCCCTCCTCCGGAGTCGATGCCTGGGCGTAGTGCCGCCGTGGGATTCGGCCGGCGGCACGGGCAAGTGCTCCGGCCTCCACAGCCATGCGGATCGCGCTCGCCATCGCGACGGGATTCTCGGCGCGCGAGATCGCGCTCGCGCACAGCACCGCATCGCAGCCGAGCTCAATCGCGAGCGCTGCATCGGAGGCGGTTCCGACGCCGGCGTCAAGCACCACCGGCACGCCCGCGCGCTCGGCCATGATCGAGATGTTGTACGGGTTGCGGATTCCCATGCCGCTCCCGATCGGCGAGCCGAGCGGCATCACCGCAGCGCAGCCGACATCCTCAAGGCGGCGCGCGAGGACGGGATCGTCGGTGGTGTAGGGCAACACCACGAAGCCGTCATCGACCAGCTGCTCGGCTGCGGCGACGAGCTCGACAGCGTCGGGCAGCAGCGTCCGGTCGTCGCCGATCACCTCGAGCTTGATCCAATCGGTCTGGAAGGCCTCGCGCGCCAGCTGGGCGGTGATCACCGCGTCGCGCGCCGTGAAGCACCCCGCCGTGTTCGGCAGAACCTCGACGCCGGTGTCGGTGAGGACGTCGAGGATCGACCCGCGGGCGCCGGGATCGAGCCGGCGCAGCGCGACCGTGCACAGCTCCGCGCCGGACGCGGCGAGCGCCTCGGCGAGCACCTCGTGGTTATCAAAGCCGCCCGTGCCGAGGATCAGGCGCGAGCGCAACGTGCGACCGGCGATCGTGAGCAACCCGTTCATCCGCCCTGGATCGCTCCCAGCACCTCAACGCTGGCTCCGTCGGTCAGCCTGGTCGTGGTCCAGGCGCTCCGCGGGACGACGCGAGCGTCGACCGCGACCGCGACACCGCGCCCGTCGGTGCGATCGAGCAGCTCAACGACGCGGGCAACGGTCGTGTCCGGCGGCAGCTGGCGCCGCTCGCCGTTGATCGTGACGTGCATGCTCATGCTCCGACCGGCACCGGGGAGGCGAACCGTAACGGGGAGAACGCGTCGGGAATGCCCGAGGCCTGCTCCCCCGTCAGACAGCCGACGACGAGCTCCGCTGTGACCGGCGCGAGCATGATCCCGTGCCGATAGTGGCCCGTCGCCCAGTGCAGGCCCGCGAGGGCACCGGGACCGAGCGCGGGCGCATTGTCGGGCGTACTCGGTCGCAGCCCCGCAGACAGCTCCTCGATCACGAGCTCCGATAGCCCGGGCAGCACCTCGATCGCATCGCGCAGCAGCTCGAACACCGCGCCACCCGTGATCGTCGTGTCAAAGCCGCGGTCCTCGACGGTCGCGCCGAGCACGTAGCGGCCGTCGGCGCGCGGGACGACGTACGACCCCGCCGCGCGAAGCGCGCGCGTCAGCAGCCCCGGCCCGGCGGGATCGCGCAGCCGCAGGACCTGGCCCTTGACCGGACGCACCGGGACGCGCGCCTCGGGAGACAGTCCGTCGATCTCGCCGGACCACACACCCGCCGCGATCACCACCCGCTCAGCTACGAGTCGCTCGCCACCGGAAAGCACCACGCCTTCGACTCCGCGACCGGAGGTCTCGAGCGCTGACACCTCCGTCCCTGTCCTGAGCTCCGCGCCGGCAGCGGCGGCAGCGTCCGCCAGAGCCGTGGTGAGGGTGCGGGGATCGATCGCGTGATCGTCGGACACATCCAGCGCGAGCCTGACCGTCGGCGCCAGGGCCGGCTCGAGCGCCCTGGCCTGGCTGGCGCGCAACCGGCTTACCTCGAGTCCCAGCCGCCGGCGAATCTCGAGCTCGCGCTCGAGCGCCTCGGCCTCGTCCTCGTCCCGGGCGATCGCGATCGTGCCACACGAGAGATAGCCGGGATTCCGACCACAGGCGTCGGTCAGCTCCTCAACGAAGGCCGGGTAGGCACCCGCGCTGCGCAGGCTCAGCTCCAGCAGCGGCAGCTCCGTTGTACGTGCCTCGCTGATCGGCGCGATCATCCCGGCGGCGAGGTGCGAGGTCCCGCGGCCGAGCTCGCCCCGTTCAAGGAGCACGACCCGCAGCCCGCGCTGCGCGGCGCGCCACGCAACCGCCAGTCCGATCACGCCGCCGCCGATCACGGCCACGTCAGCTGATCTACCAGAAGGCATCCTGGCTTCAATGCTAGCCCCGCGCTCCTGCCAGACTTGGGGCGTGTCAGATCTTCGCGAGCGCCTGGCCGAGGCCCGGCTGTACCTCGTCTGCGGCGATGTTCCGGATGCGTTTCTCGACGCCGCGCTGCGCGGCGGGGTCGACATCGTGCAACTGCGGATCAAGGATCGGGCGGCCGAGGAGATCGTGCCGGTCGCCCGCCGATTCGCCGCGATCTGCGCCCGCCACAGGGCACCGTTCATCCTCAACGACCGGCCTGAGCTGGTGGCCGCCGCCGGGGCCGACGGCGTCCACATCGGGCAGGACGACGTGGCGCTGTCCGAGGCGCGCGAGGTGGTCGGCGAGGAGCTGCTCGTCGGCCTCTCGACCCATACCCGAGAGCAAATCGAGGCGGCCGCGGATGCGGACTACATCGGCGTCGGGCCGGTGTTCGAGACGCCTACCAAACCCGGCCGGCCGGCAGTGGGCCTGGAGCTCGTCGGCTACGCCGCCGCGCACGCACACCCACCGTTCTTCGCGATCGGCGGAATCTCCGCTCGGAACGCGGCGGCGGTGCGCGAGGCGGGGGCGCAGCGGGTCGCGGTGGTGCGCGCGATCACGCAGGCTCGCGACCCCTACGGCGCGGCGCAGGAGCTACGGCGATCGCTGATCGCAGGAGCCCGGGTTGGGGCAACGTAGCCGCAAGCGAGGGCGCCGGGAGCCGCCGGCGCGGACGGCCGTCGCAAGCCCGGCGCCGGCGCGGCCGAGCAGGCCCGCGGACAGCACGCGCTCTGAGCAGCGCAACGCAGCGGTGCGAGCGACGCTCACGCCGCTGGCGCCGGGGGAGCGGCCGTGGCCGCTGAAGGTGGCGGTGCTGCTGGCGCTACTGAGCGGCGGCGTGCAGCTGGCGCTGTTCGCGTTTGGGGTGAAGCTGAAGGTCGCGGGGACCCACGCGAAGGCGGGGCCGACGATCGTGTTCGGCGCGATCATGTTCGTGTGCGCCGCCGGGATGTGGGCGCTGCGCTACTGGGCGCTGCTGGGATTCATGGCGCTGCTCGGGATCACGGTCGCGTTCTTCGCGCTGGCGCTGATCAAGGCCTCGAGCCTGTTGGGTTTCGCCATCGCGATCGCCGGCGCCGTCGGCGGGGGCTTCCTGTTCTGGAAGCTCGTCCGCGTGCTCGGGCGAGTCCAGATGCCGCAGTACCCCGGCCGCTAGCTGTCCTATAGGCTGGGCTCGATGCCCGACTCCTCTTACGATTGCGTCGTAATCGGCTCGGGACCAGGCGGGTATGTGGCGGCGATCCGTGCCGCGCAGCTGGGGATGAGGACAGCGGTGGTGGAGAAGGACCGGGTCGGTGGTCGGTGCCTCAACTACGCCTGCATCCCGGCCAAGGCGGTGCTGCGGGTCGCCGACGTGCTTTCTGAGGTTCGCGACGCCGGTGAATTTGGCATCAAGGTCAGCGAGCCACAGATCGATTACGCGCAGGTCAGCGCGCGCCGCGAGAAGGTGATCTCGACCCTGACCGGCGGCGTCTCCGGCCTGTTCAAGAAGAACGGGATCGAGCTGATCGAGGGTGAAGGGTCGCTCGCCGGCCAGGGCGCCGTCAGCGTCGGCGACCAGCAGATCACGGCCAAGACGATCGTGCTCGCGACCGGCTCGGTCAAGCGGCCGATCCCCGGAACCGAGTTCGGCGGGCGGGTGATCGGAACCGAGGAGGCGTGGGCTCTGCCGGAGCTGCCGGCGACGATGGCGGTGGTGGGCGCCGGCGCATCCGGCGCGGAGATCGCATCCGCGTATGCAAGGCTCGGGGTCGAGGTGACGCTGTTCGAGGCCCTCGACCGAGTGCTCCCGACCGAGGACGCGGACATCTCGAAAGTGGCCGAACGCGGGCTCAAGCGACAGGGGATCACGATCCACACCGGCACGCTTGTCGAGAACGTCGAGGCCGGCAAGCAATCGGTCAAGTTCAGCCATGGCGAGGTGTCGGCGGAGGTCGACTGGCTCGTGATCGCCGCCGGTCGCGGGCCGGACATCGACGCGCTCGGGCTCGAGGCCGCGGGCGTCAAGCTCGGCGAGGGCGGATTGATCGAAGTCGACGGCGCGATGCGCACGAGCGCGGAGGGGATCTACGCGATCGGCGACCTGGTCCACGGGCCGGCGCTCGCTCACAAGGCCTCCGACGAGGGCGTGATCGCGGTCGAGGATGGGGCCGGGCTCACCACCCATCCGATCGAGTACGTCGACATCCCGCGTGCGACGTTCTGCACGCCGAACGTCGGGAGCTTTGGCCTGACCGAGGCGCAGGCGCGCGAGCAGGGCTACGACGTCACCGTCGGCAAGCTCCAGTACGGCGCTGTCGGGGCAGGGACCGTGTACGGCGACCGCACCGGGATGATCAAGATCGTCGGCGAGAAGAAGTACGGCGAGCTGATCGGCGGGCACATCGTCGGATCAAGGGCGACCGAGCTGATCCAGGAGCTCGTCAACGTGCGGGTGCTCGAGGGCGGCTATCCCGAGCTGGCGCGCATCATCCATGGCCACCCGACGCTGTCAGAAGCGGTGATGGAGGCTGCACGGGCCGCGGACGGGTGGCTGATCCACGGCTGACAGACCCGTGGCGAGCGCCGGCCGGCCGCAACCGATCTTCTACTACGACCTGGGCGACCCGCTCTGCTACCTGGCCGCCGAACGGATCATGACGGTGCTGCCGGCGGTCCCCGAGTGGGAGCCCGTGCTCGGCGCGACCGTCACCCGCGTGGGCGAGCTCGGCGCAAACGCCGCGCGCCCAGGCGAGCCGGACCGCGATTCGATCGAGCGGCTGGCGGCCGCGCAATGCCTTCAGCCGCTGCGCTGGCCTGCACGCTGGCCACCGGAGACCCGCACCGCGATGCTCGCCGCCACCTACGCCAAGCGCACCGGGCGCGGAGTGGCGTTCTCGCTGGCGGCGTTTCGCCAGGCGTTCGCCGCCGGCCGGGACCTGGGTGCGCAGGACACCCTCCTGATCGCGGGCGCGGCTTGCGAGATGCACCCCGCGGCGCTGCTGAAGGGGCTCGCGCTGCGGTCAACCGCCGACGCATTGACGCAGGCTACCCAGCGCGCGGTCGACGCCGGCGTGCGTTCGTTGCCCGCGATCGAATTCGGCGGGCGCGTGTTCGAGAGCGATCGCAGCCCCGAGGAGGCGGCGCGGTCGATCCGAGGTGCCGCGTGAGGGCCAACCGCGCGTTTGAGCTGATCGTCTCTCGCGAGGGGCTCGAACCAGCGTTTCTGGCCGATCCTCGCCGGCTCGATCGGATCGAGGTCGTGTCGATCGACGACGGCGAGGTGATCCTGTTCTGGGACCTTCCGGCCAAGCAGGCGGCGAAGCTCGTGCGCGAGCTGCGGGGCGACCTCGCCGGGCTCGACGCCGACGCTTTCGTCGAGAAGTGGGTGGAGGACGAGTAGGCATGACGGAGCCCGTGCGCGGTGCAAAGGGGGACAGGGAGGGACAGGACCCGACGCGACTCGAGCGCACGATCGGGCGGCGCAGCGCCGAGGCGCGGGCGACCGTGCCCGAGCTGGAGATGACCGCCGAGGTCGAGCTTGCTGCGGCATCGCGTGGCGACACGTGGCGCGCCGCCGCCGTCGTACGGGCGTGCGCGCGTGCGCTTCGCGAGCACCCGCGAGCGAACGGCTCCTATCGGGATGGGGCTTTCGAGCTGCACGAGCGGATCAATATCGCGGTCGCGCTGGCGACCGGCGAGGGCTTCGTGCTCGCGACCGTGTTCGACGCGGACCTGAAGGACAGCGCGCAGCTGGAGGAGGAGCTCGAGCATCTGGCGTCGCGAGCACGCGCGGGGGAGTTGGCGCCACCCGAGCTGACGGGCTCGACCTTCGCCGTCTGGTGCGTCGACGGCGTGCGAAGCGTAACGCCGATCGTGACGCCGCCGCATGCGGCGAGCCTGGCGGCGGGTACGATACGCAATATTCCGGTAATTCGAGAGGGAGGTGTGGTGCCGGGTAGATCCTTGACGTTGACCCTTTCGTGCGACCACCGGATCCTTTTCTGGCCAGAGGCAGCACGCTTCCTGAGCCGAATCAAATCGCTTCTGGAGGATGTCCGTGAGTGACGAGAACGAAGAGGCCGCGCAGCGGATCGCAAAATTCGGCCGGGACGCGCTCGTGGCCCGCCTGCGGCCCGCGTTCGAGCAGGCCGCTGCGGCTCATGCGGACGTGCTGGAACTGAGTTCAGAGCAGCTCGAGCAGATGGTGCAGCAGGCCGCCGACCGCGCCGACGGGCTCCAGTGGCGGCGCGCGCTGGCGGCAGTCGCCACCGGCGAGCTGGGCGTCGGCCTCGCGGAGGCGCTCAGCCACCCAGCGGTGGCGCGCGCACAGGAGATCGTCGGCGCGCCGTCCTACGAGGAGAGCCTGGCGCAATTGGGGATGCGCCCGCGATCGCGACCCGAGGACGACGACGAGGCGGCGGCCGCGGCCGAGCAGCCCGCGGGACCGGAGGAGGTTGTGGCGTCAGACGAGGAGGAGCTCCCGGCGCCCGAGGACGAGGACCTCGAGGTCGCCCTCGAAGAACCGGGCCCGGTGCGCCTCGCGGCCGTCCACCTCGGCGGTATCGCCAACCTGGAGCCGGGCGACGTGGAGCTTCAGCTCCTGTTCTCGGAGGTGGGGCTCGACATCGTCAAGGGCCAGGAGGAGGAGCCGCTGGGACGCCTGACCTGGCGCGAGATCGACACCCTTCAGGTGGCCGAGCGGGGCCGCTGGCGCCGGCGCCGGGCGAACGCTTCACAGTTGGTGGTGAGGACGCCGAACGGCGACGCCAGCTTCCAGATCCCGGCGGTCACCTCGGACGAGCTCAACGAGCTGATTCGCCCGCTGCATGGCTTCATGAAGCGGGACTAAGTGCGTTCCAGCACCTGAATGTCGTGGGCGAGGCCCTCCGGGGTGAGCTCGTCGGCTGGAAAGCCGACCCGCTCGATGCCCTGGCGGTCGATCAGCAACACGAACGTCGAATGGTCGATCTTCGGCGTCACCGGCTGGATCGCGTACGCGTGCCACACGCGGCGCATGGCGCTGAGCGGCCCGTTCACGAACGCCAGGCGTCCCGTCATCTCGTGCTTGGCCAGAAACGCGCGGCGGTTCTTGACGGTGTCCTCGGATGGGTCGACGCTCACGCCGATCACCGCGACCTGACGCCCGCCGTCCGGCAGATCATTGAGCGCCCCTTTGATCTGCTCGACCATGAACGGGCAGGCGTCGTGACACAGCGAATGGATGAAGGTGAGCACCACGACCTTGCCGCGGTCGGTCGACAGCGTTACGCGGTGGCCGTTCTGATCGACCAGCGAGAAGTTCGCGGCCTTTAGATTCGGCGGCATCGTCGGGCCCTCAAAGGGCGAGCTCGTACTTGGGGCGCTCCGCGAGCTGCGGTCGGCGAGCAGCACCACTCCGATCGCGCCGAGCAAGGCGACCAGCGCGACGATCAGCGCACGCTGGAGGAGCGAGGACATCTGCCGCGATTTTGGCAAGCGTCAGCCGGAGGCGACGCGCATGCCCGGCTCGAAGTCCTGCATCAGCGCCTTGCCCTGGCGCTTGGCGACATACATCGCGGCGTCTGCGTCTCGCATGAGCTGCTCGATGTCGGTCAGCCCGTTGCAGATCGTTACGCCGATCGAGGTGGTGACCGTGGCCTGCTGCGCGCCGAGCATGAAGGGCAGCCGGAAGGCGTCGAGGATCCTCCGCGCGACCAGGTGCGCCTCGTCGCCGTCGTTCAGGAACTCCACCAGCACGCCGAACTCGTCGCCACCCAACCGTGCCGCGGTGTCGGTCGGGCGCAGCACATCGGCCAGCCGCATCGCGACTTTGCGCAGCAGCTCGTCGCCGCGCGCGTGGCCGAAGCTGTCGTTGATCGACTTGAAGTCGTCGAGATCGAGGAACAGCACCGCAAACGGCCGGCGATCGCGCCGGAGGCGCGCCATCGCCTGGGTCAGGTGATCCTCGAACAGCGCCCGGTTCGCCAGCCCGGTGAGCGGGTCGTGGAACGCACGATGCTGAAGGTCGTGCTCCCAGGCGATCATCTCGGTCACGTCGCGCATGCTGACGACGATCCCATTGACGGCCGGATCGCCGATCCGGTTGCCCGCGATCATCTCGATGTGCAGGCAGCGCCCGCTCGTATCGGGAAGGCGTGCGATGATCGCGCGGGGACCGAATCGCTGACGGCTCGCCCGCAGGAACTCCGCGACGCGCTGACGATCGCCGGGCAGGACGATCGCCGTCAGCGGCCGGCCGATCAGCGACGCCGGGTCGTGGCCGAGCAACCGGTGCACCGATGGCGCCTGCCAGCGCACGTTCAGATCGGGGCCGAGCACGGACACGACATCGTTCGAATGCTCGAGCAGGGCGCGAATGCGCGCCTCGCTGTTCTCCTCGAGCACCTGACGCTGAGCGGCAAGCAGACGATTGCGGCGGTTGGCCGCGAGCCGCCAGCCGAGCAGCAGCAACGCAATCAGTCCCGCGGTCAGCGAGCCCACGAACGCGACCACCGCGCGGGTCGACGCCGAGTCTGCTGCGTTCTGCTCGAACGCGGCCACGCCCTCACCGTCGAGGTTGATCCGATCCAGCGCCGGCTGGAATGCGTGCTGTTCGGCGCGCAGCCCGCTGCGCAGGCCGCTCGACCTCATCTCCCCCAGCGCCCGTGTACCGGCTGCGTACAGCGCTACGGCGTCGTGCGCGAGCAACGCGGAACGTGAGCTGGGCGCCACCGCCTGTAGCTTCGTCTCGGCGGCCTCGAGTGCATCCCACACGATGAAGCCACGCGTGACGGCGTCTCCCTCGAGCCGCGGGCTCCTGCCCTCGAATGAGTAGGCGAGCGCCTGGGCGGTGATCGCGCTGAGCTGCTGGCTCGAGGCACGGATCGTCTCGACGAGCGCGACCGCGCGCAGATGCCGCTGCGCGTCCTCACGCGCGAGCTCGGCGACGGTGACCGAACAGACGGCCACCAACACTCCGGCAAGCGCCAGCAGCCAGTCGCCCGAGCTATACCGCCGCTTTTGCAAGCGGGCAATGAGCCCCCTGAGACTCGTGGTCCTCTCCTCTCTCGGGCGCTGCCAGTTTTCGCTACGGCGCACCGCACGCACATGCGCCATGAGCATCCAGCGTCATTATCGACAGATATTGGAGCCGGCTTTAGCAGTTTTTGGACCGCGAAAATGTGCAGTTTGCGCTATCGCAAAATGCCGGTGTGCCCGAGCGAGTAGCGACCGGGTTGCGGGTACACGCAGACGCCGTGCGGCTGGAACCCGACCGGAATCGTCCGCAACAGCCGGCCGCTCGTGGTGTCGATCGCGTACACGGCCGCGGCGAAGCGTCCGGACAGCCACAGCACCTTCCCGTTCGCGGAGACGCCACCCATGTCGGGGCTGCCGCCGGGAATCGACCAGGTGGCGACGACGCGGTGGGTGGCGAAGCTGATGACCGACACGCTGCCGGCGCTCCTGTTCGAGACATATAGACGCTTGGCGTTGCGACTGGGATACAGCCCGTGCGCGCCCGCACCGGTCGCAACGAACCCGGTCCGCCTCCAGTCGCGTGCGGCGATCTCCCAGACACCGCCGAAGTTGAGGTCCGCGACGTAGAACGTCCGGCCGTCGGGCGAGAGCTTCACGTCCTGAGGCGAGGCACCAAACGGCAATCGCAGAACACGCACGACCCGCTCTCGCGGCACGTCGACGACGATCATCGAGGCCGCGTACTCGCAGCTGACCAGCATGTAGCGGCCGTCGGCCGTGAAATCGGCGTGATTGAGCCCCGCGCACGCCGGTGCGTGCAGCGAGTGGTGGAGCCTCATCGATCGAGGGTTGCGGAAGTCGATGCGCCGCAGGGTCTCCGCCATCACCATCGCGTAGCGGCCGTCCGGCGTGAAGTACAGGTTGTACGGGTCGGCGACCGGCACAGTCCGCTCGGGCCGCCCGTTTGCGGGGTTGATCGCGGTCAGGCTGTTGCCGATGTCGTTGGTCACCCACAGCGTGCGCAGGTCGTAGGAGGGGACGACGTGCTGCGGGACGGCCCCGACCGGAAACTCGCGGACGATCTGGTAGGTCCGGGGGTCGATCTCCTGCACCATGTTGCTGCCGCTGTCGGGCACGTAGATCAGCGGCCGGAAGTGCCGGACCACCGGCGATAGGACCCGGTCGGCGGCGTACACGTTGTGAGGGTTCACCAGCGGGGGCACGTGATACCGCGCGACCGCTCCGAGCGGGGAAGCGGGCGAGCTCGGCGCCACCAGCCTGGAGCTAGCCGGCTGGCTGAGCAGCGCGACCAGCGGCGGCGTTCGTGCGGATGAGCCGTTGTGAGCGGATTCGGCGAAGAGCGCGATCCCGACCACCGTCATCACGAGCAGGGGAGCCGCCAGCAGGCTGCGCACGGCTGCCTTCTACCCTCCCAGCCCCGCGCCACCACTGGAGGACCACTGGCGCGGGGTGCCGACGACGCCCGAGAAGAAGTGCCAGATCGTGCACGACGCGCAGATCGTCGAGGCCGGTCCCGGATCCGGGGGGGTCGCGCCCGGCCACTGGTGCCGCCCGCCCTGGATCCGGATGTGCTCGACCAGCACTCCGCCGGTGCAGGATCCCCAGCGGATCAGGATCGTGCGCGGGGCGATTGCGCGGCTCGAGCTGTTGCCAGAGCAACCATCGCGCACCACCCAGCCGTTCACGAACGGCGGTACGCCGTCGCGGGTCCGATGCCCGCCACGTCCGAAGTACGGCGCTTCGGGATCGGCGGTTCCGTGGATCTCCAGCACCGACAGCGGGCGCGACGGCGTACACGCGGGCTGCCCTGCGTAATCGCCTGCGACCGGCGCGATCGCAGCGATCAGCGACGCCAGGCGACAGCCTGCAAGCGCGACCATGCCGCCCCCGTTGGAGACTCCGGCCGCGAACACGCGTTGTGGATCCGCACACGCGCGCTGCCGCAGGTACAGGATCAGCGAGCGCAGGAAACCGACATCGTCCGGTCCGCCGCGGATCGCCTTGTAGTTCCAGTGGGTGCCCGACGAGCTGGGATATGCGGCAAGGAAGCCATGGCGGTCGGCGAGCTTGGAGAAACCGCTGTAGGTCTCCATCCGCGGGCCGCTGCCGCCCCAGCCGTGCAGCGCGATCAGCACCGGCACGCGTGCGCCAGCCGGCAGGCGGGCGGGGACGTGCACGAGCGCCGAGCGCTGTACCGAGCCGACCATGATCTGCACCGTATGCGCTCCGGAGCTCAGCGTGGAGTGGCACGCGGTGGTCGCGGCCACGCCCTGCTGGCGGGCGAGGAGAGCCAGCGGCACGAGCGCGAGCGCCGCCAGCAGTGCGCGCATCCGCCCTGCTCGCTCAGCCGGCACGGGCGGGCGAGAGCAGGAAGAGCCGCAGCCGTCCGGTCAGGCCGGCCTGCCGCGTGACATCGATTCCATTGGCGCGGATCCACTGCGCCGGAGCGGTGCATGCGGCGAAGTTCGCGGGGTGCGCCGAGCAGCGGTAGTCGCTCACCAGGGCGTAGCGGACCAGGCCCGAGCCGACATCGCGCAGCAGCGTGCGCACCGTCAGGATCTGAACCCCGAAGCTGGTCAGCGGCAGGATCGCGCGATGGTCGCGGATGATCAGCGGCGCCAGCTCTTCGGGCTCGTCGACCGCCAGCTCGTAGCGGGTGCCGGCCGTGCGTGGTTCCAGGTAGGCGGACAGGGCCGCGACGTTCGCAGCGGACGTCGTGCCGAGGCCGAGCGAGTCATTGGCCTTGCTACGCACCAGCGCTAGGGTCTCGTGCACCGGGAACGTCAGCGCGCAGGCGACGATCAGGCCGGCGGTCAGCCATCGCGCGGGGTAGGCGACGCGACCGCCGGCGCGCACCAAGAGCGCCGCGCCGAGCGCGGCGAGGATCAGCGCGGCCGCTCCCCACGCGACCCGCGGCGGCCTGAACCCGAAGGCGTACGCGGACGTGCAGCCGAGCGCGATCACGATCGCGGCCAGTGACGGCGGCCTCGCCCGGCGCCACGGCGGCGCCGCGCTCCAATCGTGCAACCCGGCGAGCGCGGTGGCGCCGTAGCCGAGCGCGGCGGCGAGCGCCGGAGCGAGGATCTCGAGGTAGCGCACATGAACGGTCGCCATCAGGTCGAACACGACCAGCGCGAACGCGATCCATACCGCCAGCGCGACCGCAAACGCCCGGGCGATCCGCCGCCCGCCCGCGTGCGGATCGGCCAGCCGCACGAGCACCCCCGACAGGCCGATCGCGAGCGCGGCCACCAGCACGCAGCCGAGCAGCAGGTCGTAGTGCCAGCCGGTCGAGACGAGCAGCCTGAACGGGCCGGGCCCTCCAGGCTTGGTGCTGGCCGAGTTCGACACGCGGCCGAAGCCGTTGAACACGAACATCGCATTCCAAACGCTGCCGTCCGTGGAGCCCACGGCCCACGGGTGTCGGCCCGGCGCGAGCGTCACCGCTACCGCCCAGGACAGCGCGACCGCCCACATCGCGGCGAGCGCGAGCAGCAGGTTCTCCAGCTTGCGCCGCCACGGTAGCTCGGCAGCGAGCGCGTACAGGGCGACGAACGCGGGGAGCGGGACCAGCGCCTCCAGCAGCTTGACGTTGAACGCGAGCCCGAGGGCGACGCCCGCCAGCACCAGCGGGCGGCGGCGCCCGCTCAGCGCCCCGCGGATCACCAGCCACAGAGCGGACACAGCCAGCAGCATCATCACCGAGTCCATCGTGTCGCTGCGGGAGGTGAGCACGGACTCCGGGACGACCGCGAGTGCCGCCGCCGAGGCCAGCGCGGCCGGGCGGCCCACAGCGCGCCTGACGGCGTCGTACAGGAGCGGCACGGTCAGCGTCCCGCCGAGCGCCTCGGGCAGCTTCAGCGCGAACGGCGTAAAGCCGAGCAGCTTCACGCTCGCAACCTGGAGCCACAGATCGAGCGGCGGCTTGTCGACCGACAGCGTCGCGCCGGGGTCGAACGCTCCGAAGAAGAAGTTGTGCCACGACATCGCCATGCTGCGCACGGCGGCGTCGTAGAACAGGTTGGCGCTGACGCCGCTCAGCTCGACGAACCGCAGTACAGCCGCGGCGACGGTGATCAGCAGGATCGGCCACGGAGCGCGGCGCGCGGCTGCGCCCAACGCGGCGAGGCTCCGCTCGACTGTGGGCGCAAGGACGACCCTGCCAACGACCGGCCTCTCGGCAACTTCGTACTCGCCGAGCATGGCGCCATCTTGCCAGAGCGCCGAGAATGACCACCGATGAAGCCCGCAACGGCCCTCGCCGAGCTTCTGCGGCCGGTGATCGCCGACGAGCGAGTGCTTGCGGCGATCGCGTCGATCCCGCGAGAGCGGTTCGTGCCCGAGGAGCAGCGGCCGCGCGCGTACGAAAACGTCGCGCTGCCGATCGGGTGCGGGCAGACGATCTCGCAACCACTGGTCGTGGCCCGCATGCTCGAGGTGCTCGAGCTCCGCCCCTCCGACCGCGTGCTCGACGTCGGCACAGGATCCGGGTATCACGCGGCGCTGCTGGCGCTGCTGTGCGAGCACGTGTGGACGATCGAGCGTCACGCGGAGCTCTCCCAACAGGCGGCCGGCACGATCGGCGAGCTCGGGCTCGACAATGTCACGTTCGTCGTTGGCGACGGTTCCGAGGGCCTGCCGGCGCAAGCGCCGTTCGACGCGATCAACGTCGCCGCCGCCACCGCCGAGAACGGACCGGCGACGCTCGAGCAGCAGCTGGCCGAAGGTGGGCGACTGGTCGCGCCCGTGGGCAGGACGAGCCAGCACCTGGTCCTCGCCCGCCGCAGCGACGGTCAGATCGACCGTAAGCGGCTGGAGGCGGTGAGGTTTGTGCCGCTCGTGCGCGAGCGCTCACACGGCGCGTAGGGAGAGCCGGCGCTGTATCAGCTCGACCGCCACTGGGTTGTGGTCGATCAGCACGAACCGGCGACCGAGTTGCCGGCACACCGCGCCGAGCGTGCCGGAGCCGGCGAACGGGTCAAGGCACCACGCCCCGGGCCGCGCGGACGCAGCCACGATCCGCCGCAGCACGCCCTCGGGCTTCTGAGTCGGATAACCGGTCTTCTCACGCCCGTTGGTGGCGACGATCGTGTGGAACCACACATCGGTCGGTCGCTTGCCGCGCGCCGCCTTCTCCGCGCCGACCAGCCCGGGCGCCATGTACGGCTCGCGCTCCACGGCGTCGGCCTCGAAGTGATGCTCGCCGGGGGTCCGTACGTAGACCAGGATCGTGTCGTGCTTGGCCGGCCAGCGCCGCCGCGGCTTGGCGCCATAGTCGTAGGTCCAGATCAGCTCGTTGAGGAACGCCTCGCGCCCGAACACCTCGTCCAGCAGCAGCTTGCAGTAGTGGGCCTCGCGGTAGTCGATGTGGAAGTACAGGGTTCCCTCGCGTGCGAGCAGCTCACGTGCGAGCCTGATGCGCGGCTCGAGGAACGCCAGGTAATCGGAGAAGGCGTCGTCGTAGGCGAGTGTCTGGAGCAGCTGCGATGAGTACCGGCGCCCCCCGAACCCGACCCGATCGCCGTCTGCATCGGCCACCACGCGGAGCGTCCGGCGTGCCTGGGCCCGCCCGGTGTTGAACGGCGGGTCGAGATACACGAGGTCGAAGGCCGCCCGCGGAAGGCGCTTCAGCGCCGTCAGGTTCTCGCCTGCGACCAGCAGATCGTCGTCGAGCGTCAGCCGATCGTCGGGGCCGCAGAGGCGCACGGTCCTAAAACAAGCTAGCTGTCTCGGCGGCGTTCTTTACAACAGCCGGATGTCCGACTCGATAGCATCGGCGAGAGTGCTGCTCGAGCGCTATCAGGCCCTGCGCCATTCCGCCCTCGGAAGGCGCATCGGGAAGTTTGCGATTGCGTCCGCCGTGGCGGCGGGGACGAGCGCTGTTGTGTTCCCGCTGCTGTACGTGCTGGGCGCTTCGACCACCGCCTGCACGATCATCGCGTTCTTCGCGGGCGCCATCCCGAACTGGACACTGAACCGCCGCTGGACGTGGAAGGTCGAGGGCCGCGTCGCGTTCGGCCGCGAGATCTTCGCATACCTCGTGCTGTCGGCCACGACGCTGCTGCTGTTGTCGCTCGCGACCGGCTGGACCGACCGTCAGGTGCGGAGCATCCCGGCCCATCACGGGCTCCGCGTGCTGCTCGTTACCGCCTCGTACTTCTTCGTGCTCGCGCTGCTATACGCGCTGCGCTTCTTCGTCTACGAGCACTGGATCTTCTCGGGCCGCAGCCGTGTGCGCGCCGCCTTGCGGTCGCGCCACCAGGTATGGAGCGCGGCGCGGGCAAACCGCACGCCGTAGCGCAGGTTCCCATCCTTCTTGGTGTGGCCGGCGTGGCTCGCGCGGTCGCGCATCGTCGTCGGCACCTCCGCCAGACGGAAGCCGTTCAGTGCCGCGCTGATCATCAACTCCGAGGCCTGGTACTGCGGCTGCTCGAGCGTCACCGCCGCCGTCAGCTCGGGTCGCATCGCGCGCAGCCCGCAGGCGGGGTCGGTGACACGATGGCGCACCATCAGGCTGAACAGCGCGCCGAACACGAGCACGCCGAGGTGGCGCACGCGGTCGGTCGTCAGCTCGGCCCCCAGCCGGCGCGAGCCCGAAACGAAGTCGGCCTTGCCGTCGAGGATCGGCTGCACGACGCGCGCGATCTCCGCGGGCTCGTACTGCCCATCGGCGTCGATCGTGACGATCACCTGGCAACCGCGCGCGCGGGCCAGCCAATAACCGAGTTTGAGCGCCGCCCCCTGGCCGCGGTTGACCGGCACGTCACACACGAGCGCGCCGGCCTCGGCAGCCCTCGCCGCGGTCGCGTCCTGCGCGCCGTCGACGACCACGATCACCTCGGTGGCGAGGCCGGCCGCCTCGCCCGGAATCTCCGCCACGACGCCCGCGACCGCCGGCTCCTCGTTGTATGCCGGGATCACGATCGCCAGCGGGGCGCCCACTCCTGGCGGGTGTTCTGCCAGGAAGGCTCCGACCGCGCCGCGCTCGTCGGGGGTGAGCGTCGCGAGCTCCGCGTCGAGCACGAAGCCTCCCTTCGGCGGCGCCACGCTCAACGCCCGCCTCCGACCGGATCCGGGAGCGGCCCGACCGATCCGACTCCAGCGGCGACGGCGTCCTGGTCGAGCGTCGACCACTCCTTCCACACGCCGACCAATCCCGCTTCGAACTCAAAGGCCGGCGTCCAGCCGGCCGCCAGCGCCCTGCCCGGGTCAACGATCACCGCTGGCATCTCGCCGGCGCGCGCGGGTCCGTGCGTGATCGACAGCTCCGCGCCGGTGACGCTGCGCACGGCGTCGACCACGTCGAGCACCGACAGCGAGTGGCCCGTGCCGATCACCATCGGCCCCTGCCAGTCCTCGCGCGTCAGCGCCAGGCGAACGGCCGCGACAACGTCGCCGACGTGCACGTAGTCGCGGACCTGGAGGCCGTCGCCGTAGATCTCGAATGTGCTCCCCAACCGGATCGCGCGCATCAGCCGCGCGACGATGCTGTCCTTCGCCTGCATCCCGGGACCGTAGACGTTGGTCAGCCGGAGGCTGGTGCACCGGACTCCGTAGGAAGCGGTGTACGCCGACATCAGCATCTCGGCGGCGGCCTTGGTCGCCCCGTAGGGCGTCAGCGGCTTGAGCGTGGCGGTCTCCGTGATCGCCGGCGCATCCATGGGGCCGGTGACGGCGTTGGTCGAGGCGAATGCCAGTGCGCGGACGCCCGCGGCGCGCGCCGCCTCGAGCAGGGCGGCCGTGGCGTGGACGTTGGTCCGGTAGGTCAGCTCGGGGTGCTCGAGCGAGCGCAGCACGGAGGTGACCGCCGCCAGGTGCACGACCGAGTCGACCCGGCCGCCGAGCGCCGCCTCGAGGACGGCGTGGTCGGCGAGGTCGCCCTGCACAATCTCCACCTCGCGATCAGGGTGTGGCTTGAGGTCGACGACGCGCACCTGCGCGCCATCGCGCGAGAGCTCCGACACGACGCGGCGGCCGATGAAGCCCGAGCCCCCGGTGACCAGGACGTGGCGGCCGCGCAGCGCACCCGCCGTTGCGGCGGCGCTCACGCCTTGGCCAGTGCGCTGGCCGAAGTCTGGGGCAGCTCGCTGGCCGTCTCGCGCCACTTGACGGTCGGCATGATCGCGGCCAAGTCCACCCGGTCCCGGTGGCGCTCGACCACGTCGAACAGGTGGTCGATCAGCGTGGTCGACAGCAGTGTCGGCTTCAGCCCGAGATTCTCGAGCGCGGAGTGCTTGACGTTGTAGTAGTGATCTTCGGCCTCGACCCGGGGATTCTCGACATGCTCGATCGTGGCCTCACCGGTCGATCCCTCCCACCGCGGATACTCGGTCGCGACCGTTTCGGCGATCTGGCGGATCGACTTCGACTCCGTCATCTGGTTGAACACGCGGAATTCGCCCCGATCGGCCGGGTTCTCGCACGCGAGACGGATGCACTCGACCGTGTCGACGATGTTGATCAGGCCTCTGGTCTGCGACCCGTTGCCGTAGACGGTGAGCGGGTGGCCGAGCACCGACTGGATCACCATCCGGTTCAGCACCGTTCCAAACACGCCGTCGTAGTCGAACCGCGTCGCGAGCCGGGGGTCGAGCTTCGTCTGCTCGGTGTCGGCCCCGTACACGACACCCTGGTTGAGGTCGGTTGCGCGCAGACCCCAGATCCGGCAGCCGAACTCGATGTTGTGGCTGTCGTGGACCTTCGAGAGGTGATAGAAGGAACCCGGGCGCTTGGGGTACAGAACACGGTCGGAGCGGCCGTTGTGCTCGATCGTGATCCACCCCTCCTCGATGTCGATGTTCGGCGTGCCGTATTCGCCCATCGTGCCGAGCTTGACGAGGTGGATGTCGCGATCGATGTCCGCAATCGCGTACATCACGTTGAGGTTGCCGATGACGTTGTTGGTCTGGGTGTAGACGGCGTGCGCCTGGTCGATCATCGAGTACGGCGCGGCCCGCTGCTCGGCGTAGTGGACGATCGCCTGCGGACGGAACTCGGCAACCATGCTGTGCACGAACTGGGCGTCGCACAGATCCCCGACGTAGGTCTTGAGCTGCTTGCCGCCGATCTCAGCCCAGGTGGCGACACGCTCCTCGAGTGTCGCGATCGGCACGAGGCTCTCCACGCCCAGCTCCTCGTCGTATCCGCGCCGCGCGAAGTTGTCGGCCACCGCGACCTCGTGCCCAGCCGCCGACAGATGCAGGGCCGTCGGCCACCCGAGATAGCCGTCACCGCCTAGAACCAAGATGTGCATACGGATACTCCAGTGCCTTCGGTCGACTTCAGATCTTCAGCGTCCTCGGCCTACGAGGGTCGGCCGTCAAAGCGGCTAAAGCGAGGCAATCGCCGGCTGCAAGCGCACGAGATTAGCCGACGCGTCCAACGGAAGTAGGCCTGGCGCGGCGTAAGGTTACGTAAACCGGCCTGGATGCTACCGTGCTGCGTGCGCATTCAGCGTGGCTGCTACCGTGCGCAGCGTCTGCACGGTTCGCTGCCCCACGCTTGCAGCCCCTTGACTGCACCGCGTTCTCGTGACTGAAACGATCGAAGCACCGTCAATCCGGGTTCCCGATGCCCCGCCGCGAGGGCTCGGCGTGCGTCGCGCGAGCTGGCTCGAGACGGCGCGGCGCTATCCCTGGCTGCTGGGGACCGCGGGCCTGCTGCTGATCTCCCTGGTGATCGTGCTGTGGGCGCGCACGCGGCCGGGCTACGACCCCTACGGCTGGCTCGTGTGGGGCAAGCTCACGATCCACCTCAAGCTCAACACCGATGGCGCGCCGTCGTGGAAGCCGCTGCCTTATCTGTTCACAGTCCCCTATGCGCTCGCCGGCCATTACGCGCTGTGGCTTTGGATGGTGACGTCGGTGGCGGTCTCGCTGAGCGGCGTGGTGTTCGCATGGCGAATCGCGTTCCGCCTGACCGCGGCCACCCCCGAGCGCCGCTACGCCGCGTACGTCGCGGGTCTGGTCGCGGCGGTCGCGCTGCTGGGAATCCGCGACTACACGCACTTCATCCTCTCCAGCCAGTCCGACACGATGATCGTGTCGCTGTGCCTGGGGGCGATCGACTGCTGGCTGTCCGGGCGCTATCGCTGGTCGTACGCGCTGTGGCTCCTGGGTTCGTTTGGCCGCCCCGAGGTGTGGCCGTTCTTGGCCCTGTTCTCGCTGTGGGCGTGGCGGAAATTCCCGGAGATGCGGCGCATGATCTGGATCGGGATCCTGCTGCTGCCGGTGTTCTGGTTCGGGATTCCCGCGATCAGCTCCAAGAGCGCCTTCACCGCCGGCAACCTCGCTCAGCACTCGCCGCGAGCGCTGAAGAACAACAAGTTCTTCGGCACGATGGATCGCTTCCTCGACCTCCACGAGCTGCCGGTACAGCTGGCGGCTTTGTTCGCGATCGTCCTGGCGGTGTGGCGTCGCCAGCGGATAATCCTGATGCTGGCCGCCGGTGCCCTGGTATGGGTGCTGCTCGAGGGTGCGTTCGCGCTGCACGGCTGGCCCTCGGTGCCGCGGTACCTGTTCGAGCCGGTCGGAATCGTGTGCGTGCTCGCAGGGATCTTCATCGGCAGGGTGATTCTCGACCTGCCGCCACTGGTGGCACGGCTGAGCGAGCGTTTCGCGTCGCGGCGGATCCAGCCTGCGCTGGCTGCACGGCTCGGCAACTGGGGTGCGACGTTGATCGTCGTATTGCTTGGTGCGACGATGCTCCCGGCCGCTGCCTCGCGGCTGCGGATCGAGCGCAAGGACCTGACCCACGAGCGCGCCCGGACCATGGAGCTGGGCCGCCTGCAGGTCGTCATCTCGCGGCTCGGCGCGGCCCGCATCCTCGGCTGCGGCCAGCCCAACATCCCGATCGGCTACCAGAGCGTGTTCGCGTGGTACACGGGTACGAACACGGGCCGGCTGTACGTGTTCGCGGCGAGCCTGCACAAGCATCCACGAACGCTGGTGAACTTCTTCCCGCTCTCGAATGGCTGGCGCGTGTTCCCGAGCCACGTCACAGCCGCGACCGCGCCGCACTGTCACGGGCTGCGCCTGACCTACAGGTCCTGAGCCCGTGGGTCGCCGCGCCGCGCCATGAGGGTCTTCCTGGCCGGCGCGACCGGCGTGATCGGCCGCAGCCTGATCCCCAAGCTGACCGCAGGCGGCCACGAGGTCACCGGCATGACGCGCAGGGCTGACCGCGCCGAGCAGCTGCGCGCGCTCGGAGCCGAGCCGGTCGTCTGTGACGCGCTCGATCGCGACGCGCTCCTCGCCGCCGTGCGCGCGGCCGCTCCCCAAGCAGTGATCCACGAGCTCACCGACCTGCCGGCGCGCCTGGAGCCGCGCAGGTACCGCACGCAGCTGGCCGGCACCAACCGGTTGCGGCGCGACGGCACCGCAAACCTGGTCGCGGCCGCCCGGGAGGCGGGCGCCAAGCGGCTCGTGGCGCAGAGCATCGCGTTCGCGTACGCGCCGGTCGGCGACTGGGTCAAGGACGAGGAGGCGCCGCTCGCCCTGGACTCGCCGCCGCCAATGGGCGTCGTGATCGCCGCGGTCGCGTCGCTCGAGCGGCAGGTGCTCGACGTGGGGGGGATCGTTCTCCGCTATGGCTTCTTCTACGGCCCCGGCACCCAGTTCGCGCGGGACGGCTTCTACGCCGAGCTGGCGCGCAAGCGGCAGTTTCCGATCGTCGGGTCCGGCGAGGGGCGCTGGTCGTTCATCCACGTGGACGATGCCGCCGCCGCGACGGTCGCGGCGCTCGAGCACGGGTCATCGGGGATCTACAACATCGTCGACGATGAGCCGGCGCGTGCGCGCGACTGGATCCCTGTGTACGCGCGGGCGGTGGGTGCAAAGCGACCGTTCCGCGTTCCAAAGCTGATCGGTCTGCTGGCCGGCGGGCCGGCTGCGGTCGCCGGCATGACCACGCAGCGCGCGGCCAGCAATGCCAAGGCCAAGCGCGAGCTCGGCTGGGCCCCACAACATCGCAGCTGGCGCGATGGCTTCGGGACCTCCGCGGGCTGAGCACCGGCGCCTCCCGCTCGCGCTCCTGGCCGCGGCCGCCCTGGTGGTGGTGGTGCTCGCCGCCGTAGCCAGCGGCGGCGGCGGCGGCGGACGGCGGGTCACCAGACTGCCGGCACCCACAGGTGCGCGGCTGCCGGCCGCGGGCTATCCGTTCGCCTACGACCGCGCCCGGGCATCGTCGTATATCGCGCGCGCCGTGGCCGGGAGCGAACACGTGCTGTTCTTCAAGAGCCCAGATGGCGTACTCGCGACCGCGGCGCGGGTCGCCGCGTTCCACGATCAGATCGTGGCAGCGAGCGCCGGCACCGGAATCGATCCGGCGCTGCTCGAGGGAATCGTGTTCCTGGAGAGCGCTGGCCGGCCGCAGGCGATCGCAGGCGGGGATCCAGCGGCGGCCGCGGGTCTCACGCAGATCGTGGCGCAGACGGGGCAGTCGCTGCTGGGCATGCACATCGACCTCGCCCAGAGCCGGCGGCTCACCGGGCAGATCGACCTTGCCCAGTCCCACGGCAACGGCGCCGCCGTCCGCCGACTGGAGGCGAAGCGGGCGCGGATCGACGACCGCTTCGATCCTCGCAAGGCGTTGGCGGCGACGGTGCGCTACCTGCGGCTGTCCGAGCAGCGCTTCGGCCGCCTCGACCTCGCGATCGAGTCCTACCACATGGGCATCGGCAACCTCCAGCAGGTGCTCGACAACTACGACGGTGGTGCGGCCGTGCCGTACGTGCAGCTGTTCTTCGACACAGCGCCCGACCACCATCCCGCCGCCTACGCGCTGCTGTCCTCCTTCGGCGACGATTCCTGGCTCTACTACTGGCGGATCCTCGGCGCGGTGGAAGTGATGCGCCTGTACCGGACCGACCCGGGACTGCTGGGCCGGGTGGCGCGGCTCCAGACCGCCACGGACTCGGCGGCGGACCTGCTGCACCCTCCAGCCCAGACCGCGGTATTCGCCGATCCCGGCGCGCTGCTGACCGCGTACGGCCAGCGCGTGGTGGTGCCGCTGCCGGCCGATCCCGCGCGCGTGGGGTTGGCCTACGACCGCGGGATCGGGTCGCTGGCGAACCACCTGCGAGTCCCGCCGCGGCTGTATCGCGGCCTGCGTCCGGCGGCGCTGGACGTGCTGCTCGAGCTCGCCAAGTGGGTCAAGCGCCTGTCGCACGGTGCGGCGCCGCTGATCGTGACGAGCGCGGTCAGTGACGCCCGCTACCAACAGCTGCTCGGCGTCTCCGACCCGCCGGCGGCGGCGGGATGGTCGTTCACGATCGCGCGGCGGTACGTGAACCACGGCCAGGCGGCGGCGTTCCAGGCGATGCTCGACCGTCTACAGGCGCTGGATGTGATCGCGTGGGAGCGGTTCCCGGCGGAGATCGAGGTGACGGTCGCCGCGGATGCGCCGCAGGTGCTGGCGCAGGGGCCGTAGGGAGTTTCGGGGCGGGAGGCGGTTCCGCGGGCGGGGACCGGTTCGCGCAGCACGGGCGGCGGTTCCAATACGTTTCCGCGGATGACAGACACGATAAGGACCCCTGACGAGCTGCTGCAAGGCCTCCCGGACTTCCCATTCGAGCCCTCGTACCGCGAGCTGGACGGAATGCGGCTCGCTCACATCGATGTCGGCGACGGGCCGCCCGTCGTCTTCTTCCACGGCGAACCGACGTGGTCGTTTCTGTGGCGGAAGGTGATCCCGCCCGTTCGCGATGCCGGCTATCGCTGCATAGCGCCCGACCTACCGGGCTTCGGCCGCTCCGACAAGCCGATGGAGCTCGGCTGGTATAGCTACGACCGGCACACCGAGGCGCTCGCGCCGCTGCTGGACGAGCTCGACCTTCGGGACGCGACGGTCGTTGTCCACGATTGGGGCGGTCCCATCGGGCTACGGCTGGCGGTCGAGCATCCGGACCGGATCGCCCGGATCGTGATCCTCGACACGGGCCTGTTCACCGGTCACCAGCCGATGACGGAGGCGTGGAAGGCGTTCCGCAACTTCGTCGAGCGCACCGAGGATCTACCGGTCGGTTTCCTCGTGCGCGGCGGCTGCAAGCACGATCCTGGCGATGAGGTGGTCGCCGCCTACGACGCGCCGTTCCCAAGCCCCTCCGCGAAGGCCGGCGCGCGCGCGTTCCCATTGATGCTTCCGACCTCGCCGGACATGCCGGGGGCGGCGGCCGGCCAGCGCGTGCTCGAGGCGCTGCGCTCCGACCAGCGGCCGAAGCTGATCATGTGGGCCGACTCCGACCCGGTCATCCCGCTCGACACCGGGCACCGCTTCGCGGCGGCGATCGGCGGCTCGGTCGAACATGTGATCAGTGATGCGTCGCACTTCCTCCAGGAGGACGCAGGGCCGGCCATCGGCGAGCTGATCGCCGACTGGCTGGGGTAGGGGGCGGGCGTTTTGAACGCCTAGACCTTCTCGGCCTCGCGGTTCTGCTCCGGCTGGTCCGTAGCGGCGGCCTCGCCGTCGGTCTCCGTAGCGCCTGCCTCGCCGTTCGTCTTCGCGGTCGCGCCCAACGCCGCGTCGGCGGCGGCTGCCGCCGCGGGCGCCGCCGCCGCTTCGGTCGGGGCCGGGGCCTCGATCGGAGCGGGAGCGGGAGAGGCGCTCATCATCTGCGCCACCCGCGCCTCATACGCGGCGCGAGCGATGTGGTCGGGGTGCGCCAGCACCTGATCGCCCTTCAGCGTCCGCGCGACCCATTCGGCCATTCGGCGTGGCACCAGGTTCATGGAGCGGAACAGGTAGCCCATCGACTTCGGGACGTAGACGTCGAAGCGGCCGGTCTGGAGCGCCTCGACGATCGCGTTGGCGACGTCCTCGGGCTCGACCGCCTTGACGCGCGACTGAGCGAGCCCTGAGCCCAGCTCGGTGTTGACGACGACCGGCATCACCACGCTCGTCTCGATGCCGGTGCCGCGGACCTCGGCGCGGATCGCCTCGGTCAGGCCGACGACGCCGTGCTTGGTCGCGCAGTACGTGGCGCCGCCGGGGAATCCGGCCTTGCCGGCCGAGGAAGCGATGTTGACGAGATGGCCGCTGCCTCGCGGAATGAAGCGCTCCAGCGCCAGCTTCGAGCCGAAGATCACGCCGTGCAGGTTGATGTCGATCATCCGCGCGGCCGTCGTGTCCGGCTCCTCGACGAACGCGCCGAGCGGCATGATCCCGGCGTTGTTGATCAGCACGTCGAGCGGCCCGAGCTGCTTCTCGACCTCGTCCAGAAACTGAGCGAAGCTGCCGCGGTCGGTGACATCGAGCGGCAGCCCGATCGTCCCGCCGCCGAGCTCCTCGGCGGTGCGCTGCGCGAGCTCGGCTTCGATGTCGCCGATTGCGACCCGCGCTCCCTGAGTGATCAGCGCTGCCGCAGTTGCTCGACCGATGCCACGGGCGCCCCCGGTGATCGCGACGACTCGACCGGCAACCGGTCGCAGGGCCTTGGCCATGAAGCAGTCCTCCTAAGTTCTCGATGCCGTGCAGGTAGAAGGTAGCGTGCGGCGCCCGGTGGCGCGCTCGGCGTCAGCGGCGGCGGTGGCGCCAGCCGAGGTGCAGGCCGCGGTGGCCGCCCCACCGGCCGCCTCGGCCCCAGGCACGGCCGCTCCACCGGCCGCCTCGACTCCAGGCGTGGCCGCCGTCGTGACCCCCGCCTGTGCCGGCGTGCCCATGGTCGCCCGCGGCGTAGATGGCCGGCAGGCCGCCAGTTGACCAGTGGCGCGGCAGGCGCCCTGGCGCGCTCCGCCACACCCTCCGAGCACCCCTCCCGCCGACCCTGGTCAGGCCAGCCGAGCGGCGGCTCGTGAGCGCGCGCGTCGCGAACGGCCGAGGTTTCCGCCAGCGGACGTGCGCACCGCGACCACTGCGAGCATCGACGGCTGCAACCTTGGTCAGCGCCCCGCCCGAAGAGGACACGGCGGCCACCAGCGGCGCGCGGGTCGTAAGGTGGCCTGTGACCGGCAGGATCGGCGTTGGGATCGGCCCGCCCAGCGAGTGAGCCGCGACGAGCGCTCCGGCGGTGCCAAGGCCGGCGGCCACGACACCCACCAGTGACTTCAGAAAGCCGCCCTTGACGACGGTGCCCGCCACAAGCTCGCCGCCGGTCGCACCGCCCGCGACCGTTGCGAGCACCGTGTCCCTGAGCGCCAGGGTCGGGGCAGCCGGAAGCAGGAGCGCGAGACTGCGACGCTGGCGCTCCACCTGCTTGCGGTAGGCGCGGCAGCTCGGACATTGGCGGAGGTGACGCCGGATGTGGCCGCGGCGCAGTCCGCCGCCGTGGAGCGTCAGCAGCTGCTCGCGGATGTCGCCGCAGTCCGCGTCACGTGCGTCGCGGCTGGCGGCGAGCGCCTCGCGAGCCTGGAACACGAGCGCCTTGACCTTTCCCTTGGGAACGCCCAGCACCTCACCGATCTGCTCGTGCGAGAGCGCGTCGAGCTCGGCCAGCACGAGCGCAGCACGCTGGTCGTGCGGCAGCCGCTGGATATCGGCGATCAAGTCCCTGAGGTCCTGCCGCTGCTGCACCTGCATCGCCAGACCCTCTGTGAGGGTTTCCCCGAGGTCGGCCGAGGGATGCTCGCGCCGCGCCCTGATGATCGAGAAGCAGCGGTTGCGCGCGATCGTGAACAGCCACGCGCGCAGATGGATCGGCTTATCGCTGGTGATCAGGTCGTGGTAGGCGGCGAGGAACGTCTGCTGGACCGCGTCCTCGGCCTCCTGTGGATCACCCAGCAGATGCCGGCAGAACGACAGGATCGGGGCGTGGTGGCGGTCGTAGAGGGCATCGAATGCGGCGGTGTGGCCCTGACGGAGCAGCGTCACCAATTGGACGTCCGAAACCAGGCCGAGCAATCTCAGCGTGGTGGACCCCGAGACCCCTGCCGGTGCCGCGCGCGGCACCGCACTCGCTTCCATTGGTCAATTATTCCACAAATTGGCAACATGTAAGTAGGTTCGGCGCATCGACGGGCGAGCAGGCATGCCGGTAGGTTCGGCGCATCCGCAGTTCCGCGACCCTTAGCGTGCCGGTAGCGCGGGTATGCTCGAGCCGATGGAGTACTTCGAGTACGAGGGACAACGGCTCGCGTACACGATTCACGGGGAGGGTGAGCGCACCACGGTGCTCACGCCCGGTCTGCTGCTGTCGCAGAAGATGCAGGTCCCTCTCGCGCGGCGGCTGGCCAAGCGCGGCAACCGGGTCGTCACGCTCGATCCGCTCGGTCATGGGGCATCGGACCGCCCCGCCGACATGTGGCGTTACTCGATGACCGCATTCGCGCAACAGGTGATCGCGCTGCTCGACCACCTCGAGCTCGAGACCGCCGTCGTCGGAGGCACCTCGCTGGGCGCCAACATCACGCTCGAGGTGGCGGCTCTGGCGCCCGAGCGGCTGCGCGGGATGATCATCGAGATGCCGGTGCTCGACAATGCGATCCCGGCGTGCGCGGCCGCGTTCACGCCGTTGCTGTTCGCGTTGACGTACGGCTCGCCGGCGATGCGGATGGTCGGTCGCGGCGCGCGGGCGCTGCAAAGACTCGGGATGCCGCTGCTGTTGGAGATTGGGCTCGATGCCGTCGCGCAGGATCCCGAGCCGAGCGCCGCGGTGCTCCAGGGCATCATCTTCGGGCGCACCGCGCCGCATCGGACGCAGCGGCGCACCTTCCAGGCGCCAGCGCTCGTGATCGGGCATCCGCGGGATCCCGTGCACCCGTTCTCCGACGCTGACATGCTCGCGGCCGAGCTGCCCAACGGCCGGCTGATCGACGCGAGCTCGATCATCGAGCTACGCGTCAAGCCCGCGCGGCTGACGGCGCAGATCGCGGACTTCGTCGAGCAGTGCTGGGCGGAGCGGGTCGGCCCCGAAGCGCGGGCGGCGTGAACGATTCGGAGCGAGGGGCGGGCGGCGTCAGGCGGCGCGCCCGCTGCCGTCTGCTACCGCGGCGCCGGCGGCCCTGGCGGCTCCACGATGTCGCGACCGGTCGGCTGCAGCCGTTCGTCTAACTCGAGCTGCCAGTAGTAGCGGGTGAACGTGACCCCGGCGGTGAACTCGCCGACATGCGGCTCGATCCGCTCACCCCGTGCCATCCGGACGATCAGCTCCGGGTAGGTCCGGCCGCTGCCGGCCGCGTACATCGGCGCCGGAAACGCACCGCCGAAGCGCGTGTTGACGTCGGTGATCCCGAGGCCGATCTCGTTGTCCCTGAACACCTGAACCGTGCACGGGCCGCGGACGTGCAGCGTCTCGACAACGTTGCGGCCGAGCTCGACCAGCTCGCGGTCGTTGATCACGGTCCCCTTGATCGACTCGCCGCCACGCGACTCGATCATCGTGCGCGGGATCGCGTTCAGGCACCGCCCTTCGAGGTCGGACAGGCAGTCGATCGAGAACTCGGGGCCGTCCATGAACCGCTGCACCATCGTCGGCTCCCTGACGTAGTCGACGAAGAACGCGGCGGCGGCCGGATCATCGGCGCGATGGATCGATCGCGCGCCGGAGCCACGGCGGGGCTTGACCATCACCGGGAAGCTCGGCACCGGCTCGCCCGGCAGGACGGTCGGGGGCGATGGAAGGCCACGGCGCTCCAGCAGGCGGTGCGCCTCGTACTTGTCGAACGTGGCGCTCGCGATCTCCGGGTCGGGCACGAACGCAGGCAGCTGACCTCGTGCACGCGCCAGCGCCAGTACCTCGATATCGAGGTCGGTGAGCGGCACGACGGCGCCGGCGCCGTAGCGCTCGCAGAGCGAGCGCAGCGTCGGCACGTACTGCGGATCATCGATCCGGGGCACGGAGAAGCGGTGATGCGCCGCGTATTGCGCGGGCGCCAGGGGATTGGGGTCAGCCGCGAGGACCGTCGCGTGCTGAGCGAACGCCGAGACGATGTCGTAGCGCTTGCCGACGCCGGTCAGCAGGACTGCTACTGCGGCGGATGCCATCCGCCCCTCTCACCCTTGTAGAGGCCCTGGCCGCTCAACACCAGGCCCGCGGTGCGCACAAGGATCCTGAGGTCGAGCGACAGGGAGTAATGCTCGACGTACCAGATGTCGAGCTCGATCCGCTCTGACCATGGCAGGGACGCGCGGCCGTTGATCTGAGCCCAGCCGGTGATTCCCGGCTTCACCGCGAGCCGGCCGCGCTGGCGCGGCGTGTACTGCTCGACTTGCACCAGCAGCGTCGGGCGGGGGCCGACGATCGACATTTCGCCGTGCAGCACGTTCCAGAGGTTCGGCAGCTCGTCGAGCGAGTAGCGGCGCAGGAACTTGCCGGTGCACGTGATCCGGTCATCGCCCTCCTGGATCGAGAGGCCCGCGCCGGTGAACTCCGCGCCGCGGACCATCGTGCGCAGCTTGAAGATCGAGAACAGCTCTCCATCCTTGCCCACGCGCGTCTGCCGGTAGATAGGATGACCGGGCGACTCGACACGGATCGCCAGCATCATCAGCCCTACGAACGGTGCGGTGAGTAGCGATCCGAGCAGTGAAATCACCAGGTCGATCGTGCGCTTGATCGCCGCGCTGAGCCTCGAGCCGCGGAACACGACCGGCACCTGGTCGCGATGCTCGACGACGGTCATCGCGTCCCCTCCGCGGGTTCCCAGCCAGCCGGAGTCCCGTGCGCGAGCCAGTCCCACAGGCCCGCAGCCAGCGATGCGGTGGTGAGCACGTAGTAGCGCGCCAGCAGCAGTGGCCGCGAGGGGACCACCCGTGCGGCGAGTGCCGCGAGCACCACCGCCCCCTGCACGGCAACCGCTGCGATGTAGATCCACCCCTGGCCGATCAGCGCGATGCTCGTGCCCAGCGCGATCACGTGCAGGAACGGCGACAGGTAGCGGAGCACCCTGTGCGAGACGATCATCAGCGCATAGCGGAGGTCGTAGCCGCGGGGAGAGAGCATTCCGCCGCGGACCACGATCGGCCATGTGTGGCTCATCATCCGCCGCTTGCGTGCGAACTCCCCCTCGATCGTCGGCACCATCTTCTCGCTGGCGAGCGCATCCGGGGCGTAGACCGCGAGTCTGCCGCGCTTGACGATGTTGAACGGGAACGAGAGGTCGTGACCCATGATCGGGTCCACGATCACGTATGAGTCGCGCCGGGTCGCGTAGATCGCGCCGTTGCCGCCGGTGACCGACCGCACGCGCGACTCGAGCGCGCGCAAGGACATCTCGTAGCGCCAGTAGATCCCCTCCTGATTGGTCCCGCGCTGATCCTGGAGCCTGACCGTGCCGCAGACGTAGCCGACGCGCGGGTCCCCGAACGGCGCGACCAGGCGCCGCAGCGCATCGGGCTCCCAGGTCACGTTGGCATCCGAGAAGGCGACGATCTCGCCGTGCGCCGCGGCCACGGCCTCGTCCTGGGCGCGTATCTTGCCGCCGCGGGGGAGCTCCAGCACGATGTCGGCCCCGGCGGCGCGCGCACGCGCGGCGGTGCGGTCGGGCGAACCGTCGCAGGCGACGATCAACTCCAGCCGGTCGCGCGGGTAATCGAGCTCGCGAAGGTTTGCGATCCGGTTGGCGATCACCTGCTCCTCGGCATACGCCGCGACGACCACCGAGACGTCAGGCAATTCGGCGTCGCCTGGCAGGGACCACGCTCGGGCATGGCGCAGCCGCGCCAGCAGGGCGAGCAGGGCCCAGTAGCCGACGTGCGTGTAGAGGAGCAAGCCGGCGCACACCCAGAACACGATCGCGAGCGCGGTCACCGCGCGCCGATTGTCGCAACGGGCCCCCGGAACCGCGCCCCGGGGGCCCGCGCTACTCCCGATCAGGCGCAGTCAGACGTCTGCCGGGTGACGTAGTCCCAGGTCTGGTTGTTGGCTTCGCTCTTGGGCGTGTTGCCGGCGAACGTGAACAACGTGCAGCCGTGTTTGTCGAGCGCGGCGGAGCTGAAGTCGAGCAGCGAGCGGTCACTGGGCTCGCCCGGCAGGCCGCAGAGGATGCCCGCGTTGCAGATCTGGCCGGTGTGGAAGATCGTGCTCGCCACGTCCGCATCGGTGAAATGCGGGTGGGCGGCGGCCGCGGTGTCGGATTCGGCCATCGAGTAGCGCCACTTGCCCTTCAAGCTGTTGGGGTCCGTGACGCCGTTGACCGTGCGGAAGAAGCCGATCGTGAGGTCACCGGCCTTGGGTCCGGCAACCGCGGCGGGCAGCATGTACGCCGCGTTGGTGTGGCCGATCAGCAGCGGCTTGCTCCAGGTCTTCCCCTTGCTGGTGGAGCGCAGCATGTAGACGTTTGCCGTGGTCGCAAACGGCTTCTTGCCGATGAAGCCATCGCCGATCACGTACAGGTTGCCGGCGGGGTCGATCGTCATGTCGTTGAAGATGTCGCCGAACTGGACGGTGTTGGTGCCGAGCTTTGAGCCGTCGAACACCGTGTAGTCGGTAAACGACTGGCAGTGGTCGTGTGAGACCGCCAGGTAGAGCTGGCTGAACGTACCGCTCGGCTGGCCGGCCGCCGCCGCCGCCGCGTTCTGCTGCTGGGTCGTGGTCGCGAACAGGATGTAGAAGTTGCCGGCTTTGTCTACGACCGGCCGGGCCACCAGCGTGCCGCCGGTCACGTCCTGCGGCACGTTCGCCTCGATCGCGGGATCGGTCACGATCGGCCCGCAGGCATGGCTGAAAAGGTCGTTGCCGCCGTTGTCGCTGCGGAACGCGAGCGGCTGCGCGCTGACGAACTCGTGGTATGTCAGGTACAGGTGGCCGTGCGTATCGCCAGTCAGCCACGGCCGGTCGTCGGACGGCGCGGCCTGCCCCAGTCCCACCTTGCTGCACGCGTTCGGGTCGGGCAGCGGTCCGATCGACTCGAATGTCTTGCCGCGGTTGGTGCTCTTGCAGACGTCGGTGGCGGCCGCCTCCAGGTCTGCCGTGTAGACGACCTTGTTCGCGACGATCACGTCATCGTCGCCGCCGCCGAGGTACGAGCCCAGGTTGAGGGCCTTGCCGAAGCTCCTACCGTCGTTGCGCGAGATCCACATCGCGGTGCCAGATTCGCCATTCACGCCGCTGGGGATCCCCTGCGGACTGGCGACGAACACGTCGCCGAACGGGTCAGTCGCAATGCTGGGCTCGCCACCGGAACCGCCGAGCAGCTTGACCGGGGTGGTGAAGCGCAGGGGAGTCGCGCCGGCGCTGGCACACAGCGTCAGCAGCATCGTGACCGTGATTACGAGCGCCGTTCGTAACCGCATCTTTTTTACCTCCCGAATCGAGTCAGCGGCCCCGCCGCGGGTTGAGTCCCGTCGACGAGCAGGTTAGCGCGCCCTGCGCGCCGATGCGCCGGATCCCGGAGGATCAGGCCTTGGGCCTGACCGATTGGGCTCGGCTAGTAACCCTGACCGTTGGCACCGCCGCTGCCGCCGCTCCCCTTCTTGGAGCCGCCGCTGCTGTTGCCACTGCTGCCACCGCTCGAGGAGGGGGCGGGCGTGGCCGAGGGGGCGGGCGTGGGCGCAGGAGCCGGAGTCGGCGACGGTGCCGGCGTGGCCGACGGAGTGAACGTCGGGGCGGGCGTGGAGCTGGCCGAGGCGGCCACGACGCTCGCGTGCTTGTGCGTCGTCTTGTGGTGCTTGTGGGTGGTCTTGTGGTGCTTGTGGGTCGTCTTCTTGGTGATCGAAGCCGTCTGCTTGATCGCGGGCGCGGCCGTGGTGCTGGACTGGTGTGAGCTGCTGCCGCCGCAGCCCGAGACGGCGAGCGCAGCCGCCATTGCAATCAACAGCATCTTTTTCATGCCCTACTCCTTTGCTGGACGACTTCGAAGCGAGGGTACTAGAGAAAGGGGTCGGGCTGGCGGTCCGGCGGCGATCGCCCCGGGGGCAGGCCGCTGCCTGGCAAGCCGCTAAGGTATCGCGGCCGATGAGGCATCCGGGGGACGTCGACACGCCAAGCGCCGTGGCTGACGCCACCGGCGAGCAAAGCCGCTCCGTCCAAGCGGCTCCGCCGCCCGTGCAAAAGCCCGAGTCCGTCGACGACGGCGGCTCCACCAGGCGCGCGACGTGGATCCTGATCGTCTGCTGCGTCTCGCAGTTCATGGTGATCCTCGACCTGAGCATCGTCAACGTCGCGCTGCCGTCGATCCAGTCGAGTCTCAACTTCAACGCGCCCGACCTCCAGTGGGTGGTTGACGCGTACGCGATCTCGTTCGCCGGCTTCCTGATGCTCGGTGGCCGGGTCGCCGATCAGTTCGGGCAGCGCCGCACGTTCGTGGTCGCGCTGGCGCTGTTCGGGCTGGCGTCGTTGGCCGGCGGGGCAGCGGCGGACCGGACGATGTTGATCGGCGCGCGCGCGGCGCAGGGACTCGGCGGCGCGCTGATGGCGGCCTGTTCGCTCGCGATCATCACCTCGTCGTTTCCGCCGGGGCCGAGGCTTCACCGGGCGATCGGGATCTGGGCTGCGATGAACGGGCTCGGCGGTGCCGCCGGCACGCTGTTCGGCGGGATCATCACCGAAACGATCAGCTGGCGGTGGGTGCTGCTGATCAACCCACCGATCGCGGTCGCGACCGCGGCGGTGGCGTTCGCGGTGATCAGGGAGCGCAGACGGGCCCGTGGCGGCGCGGGATTCGACCTGTCGGGGGCGCTGACGCTCACGATCGGTCAGATGGTGCTGGTGTACGGCGTGGTCCAGGCCGGGCTGCGCGGCTGGAGCACGGTCGCCGCGCTCGGGCCGATCATCGGCGGCATCGTGCTGCTCGGGCTCTTTGGGGTGATCGAGGCGCGGATCGCGGCGGCCCCGATCATCCCGTTCACCGAGCTGACCAGGCCGCTGAAGCTCGCCAACGGCATTGTCGTCCTGTTCAGCGCCGCGCTGTTCCCGATGTGGTTCGTGAGCTCGCTGTACCTGCAGCAGGTGCTGGGCCTCTCTCCGCTGCACGCCGGCCTGACGTTCCTGCCGATGGCGCTGACGATCATGCTCGTCGCGTCACGCACCGGCAAGCTCGTGAGCCGTTTCGGCGTGCGCGCGGTGCTCGGCAGCGGCCTAATCATGATGACGATCGGAATGCTGCTGTTCACGCGGATCGCGTCGAGCGGCAGCGCGCTCGTGTACGTGATGATCCCGGGGCTGCTGACGGCGGCCGGGATCGCGATGTCGATCGTGCCCTCGACGATCGCGGCCACGCAGGGGGCCAAGCAGGGGCAGCAGGGCCTCGCCTCCGGCCTGGTCAACACCTCGCGACAGATCGGCGGGGGCCTCGGGCTGGCGCTGCTGATCACGCTCGCCACCGAGTACACGACGCACCTGATCGGGACCGGCCGCTCGGTGCCGGAGGCGCTGACGATGGGCTTCCGGATCGCGTACGTGATCGGCGCAGCTTTCTGCGCAGCCGCGGCGCTGCTGACGTTCGCATTCGTGCCCAGGACGGCACGCCAGGAGGGATCGACGCACCGGCGCTTCCAGATGGCAATCGGCGTGGCGGTGGTCGTCGCCGGTTTCATCGTCGCCGAGATCGCCACCGCGGGCTCGCACGGGGCGCCGATCGGCGCCTACCTCAGGAGTGGCTCCTACAGCTTTGTATCCGAGCCCGGGCTGCACCCGCCGATCGTCCGAACCGGCGCGGTGGCGTACGACCGCCTGGCCCCCGGCTACATCTTCATCGGCAACTTCTACGACCTCTCCAAGCCGCCGATGGTCGGGCAGAGCGGGCCGCTGATCCTCGACAGCCACGCCCAGCCGGTGTGGTTCAAACCGGTGCCGACGAACATGGTCGCCTCGAACCTCAGTCTCCAGAGCTACAACGGCAGGCCGGCGTTGTCGTGGTGGCAAGGCGACATCACGAACACCGGAGAGACACTGAGCGGAGAGGACGTGATCGTCGATCAGCACTACCGGACCGCGGCGGTGCTCAAGGGAGCGGGCGGCTGGGTGATCACGGTGCACGAGCTCGCGATCCGCGGCAACGTCGCGTGGGTGAGCGCGAATAAGAACCTCGCGATGGATCTCTCGCGCTACGGCGGCGCCTACAACGGCGCGCTGATCGACTCCGCGGTCCAGGCCTACGACCTGCGGACCGGCAAGCTGCTCTACACGTGGGACGCGCTCAAGCACATCCCGCTATCGGACTCGCAGGCATCGCTGCCGACCAACGGCTTCCCGTGGGATGCCTACCACGTCAACTCGATCGAGCTGACCGGCAATGGGACGTTGCTCGTGTCGATGCGCAACACGTGGGCGGCGTACCTGGTCGACATCAAGAGCGGCAGGATCCTGTGGACACTCGGCGGCAGACACTCGAGCTTCAGCTTCGGGCCCGGTGCCTCGTTCCAGTGGCAGCACGACGTCGTCGCCTATCCGAACTCCACGATCAGCCTGTTCGATGACCATTGCTGCCAGATCACAAGCGGCGGAACCTACGTCTCGCCGACGGCGCGCTCGCGCGGGCTCGTGCTCAAGCTGAATCCGGCGGCGCACATGGCGACGCTCGTCGCGGAGTACCCGCACAGCGACAACTTCGACGCCGAGTACATGGGCAACACGCAGCCGCTGGCGAACAGCAACGTGTTCGTCGGCTGGGGCTCGCAGCCCTACTTCTCCGAGTACACCCGCTCCGGCGGGCTGCTGCTCGACGCGGTGCTGCCGAGCCCGGACATCAGCTACCGGGCGACGGTCGAGCCGTGGGTCGGCCTGCCGCTGTATCCGCCGCGCGGCGCGGCCCGCCGCGCCGGGGGCCGGACGACCGTCTACGCGAGCTGGAACGGCGCCACACGGGTCGCGTCCTGGAGGGTGCTCGCCCAGGACGCGGCCGGCCGGCTGACCGCGATCGCGAACACGGTCAGGTCCGGTTTTGAGACCGCGATCCCGGTGCCCTCCGGCTCGGCGACATTCAGGGTGCAGGCGCTGGACGGACGGGGACGGTCGCTCGGGGTCTCGCGCCCGTTCAGCGCGAACGGCTGATCAGGCGGTCAGCTCCGCGTAGAGCTCGAGCGTCCTGCGCGCCGCCTCATCCCACGAGTACGGACCGGCCGCGGCAGCACGAGCCCCGGCGGCGAGCCGCTCGCGCTCGGCGGGGTCCCCGAGCAGCCGCGCGATCGCGCGTGCCAGTGCCGCCGGGTCACCTGGCGGCACCAGCTCCGCGGCGCCGGCGCCGGCAAGCTCCGCGAAGCCGCCCACGTCGGAAACGATCGTCGGCTTGCCAAAGCCGATCGCGGTCGCCAGCACGCCCGACTGGTCGAAGCGCTCGGTGCGCGAGTACGGCAGCACCACCAGGTCGGCCCGCTCGAACGCAGCCACGAGCTCGCCCTGGGACACGAACCGGGGCACGAACGTGACCCGTTGCGGCGCAGCCGCGAGCAGCGGCTCGAGCGGCATCCGCGGGCGCCCGACAATCCACAGCTCGGCATCACCGATCGCGCGCCAGGCCTCTAGCAGCACGTCGACCCCCTTGTACGGCCGCAGCAGCCCGAAGAACAGGACTACGGGCCGGGACGTAGGCGCGAGCTCGCGCGGCGGCGGTTCTCGCACCGCGTCGTGCGCAGGCCCACCGAACGCGCCATGGTGGATCACCCTCACCTTCCGCTCCTCGACGCCCAGCCGCTCGACCAGTTGCGAGCGGCCGTATTCGGAGTGCACGACGACGGCATCGACCGCCTCGTACAGACGGCGCTGAGCGCGTACCTGGCCGGGGCGCGGCTCGCGCGGGAGGAGGTCGTGCGCGGTCAGCACAAGCGGACGCGCCGGCAGCAGATGCAGGTCGAGCGACTGCACGGCCAGCCATTGGAAATGCACCACGTCCGCGGCGGCCGCCGCGCGCCGGTAGTGGATCATGTCCGGACCGTGCTGGATCAGCTTCGTCACCATCCGCCGGCGTGATCCCTCCGGCCCCGCGGCCCTGCGGTAGAAGAACTCGCTGACCGCGTAACCGTCGGCGGCGGGGACGGGTCCATACGCAAACCGGCTCGTGACCAGCCGCACGGACGCCCCCCCACGCGCCAGCGCCGCGCACAGGGCGCGGTCGTAAGGCGGCGTGAATGCGGACGGATCGACGATGTCGATCCGCATCAGCGCTCCAGCTGACGGCCGGCGAGCGCAGCCAGCCGCTCCGCCGTCCGCTGCGCCTCCTCGCCGCCGAGCGCGTGTAGCCGCGGGTCGGCGTCGGCCGACAGGCGCAGCACCGCCGGCGCCAGCGCCGCCAGCGTCGGCTGTCCGTCACGCCGGCGGCCGAGGTCGAGCGCGCAACGCAGCGGATGCCTGAGCAGCAGGCGCCCGAGCGCTAGCGTTCGTGCGGCTGCGCCGTCGTCCTCGCGATAGCGGACGTCGAGCTCCCGGGCGGCGTCGAGGTCGACCACCGCCGGGCGGCCTGCAGCCTCGACGCGCGCCGCCTCGACCGAGCGGGCGAAGTCGACAAACGGATCGTCGCGGGCGGGGAACCGCTCGGCGACCAGCACGACCCTGGCGGCGGCGTCGGTCGCGCGCTCGGGGCGGTTGGAGAGCACGAGCCCGGCCAGCTCCTCGAACCCGAGCAGACTGTCGAGCGCGGCGAAACGAGCACGGTCGCCGGTCCGGAGCGGCTCGGCCACGACCCCGTACTCGCCCTTGCCGGCGCCGCGGCTGCGAGCGAGCCCACGGCTGAGCGCGCGTTTGGCAGCCGGCTCTGGCACGAATGCGTCGTACCGGCGCGCCAGCCAGGCCCGCCCGGCGGCATAGCCACGCCACTGACGGCGCAGCTCGGCCAGGGTTGCCCGGTAGGCATGCTCGACGACCGCTTCCGGTCGCAGCTCTAGGCGCCATCCCGCCTCCTGGAGCCGCCACGTGAAATCGGTGTCCTCGGCGGCGCGCACGCCCTCGTAGAAGCCGCCGAGGGAATCAAAGGCGGCCCGCCGGACCAGCAGGTTTGCCGCCGCCGCGCGCGGCCGGAAGCGATGGTCGAAGTGGGCGCGCTGGCCGAGGAAGTTGCGCCGAGCGGCGTACCGCTGGGCGAGGGTCCGGCCGTCGCTCACCGGGACCACCTCACCGGCGAGGGCACCGACGCGATCGCCGATCTCGCGGGAGAAGTAGGCGCCGAGCAGCCACGGCGGGGGGATGCAGTCGGCGTCGAGGAACAGCAACCAGTCGTTGCGCGCGGCGGCCGCGCCGGCGTTTCGTGCGCGGGCGGGGGAACGCTCGCCGGGGACCGGCACCACGGACACGCCGGGGACGGGCGAGGCGACGCCGGCGTTGTCGGCCACCAGCAGCTCGTCGCCCGGCATCAGCTCGATCGCCCGCAGGGCATTGAGCGCAGCCACAGCCGCAGCCCAGTCGCCGGCGAACGGCATCACGACGCTGACAGGGGGCCTGGGGGTCATGCAACCTGGGAGGGCCGGGTACCGCTGATCAGCATTCGCAGCCGGCGCACCAGCTCGCGGCCCCGCGAGAGTTCCTCGGGATGGGCGAACCCGCTGCCGAGCAGCGCGACGGGGATCGCGAGCAGCACCGCCAAGCGCGTGCCGAAGCCGAGCAGCCCGTGCGTCGGCAGCAGCAGGTTGCCCGCCACCGCAAGTCCCGCCATCACCACCACCAACCGCGTGAGCCGCGCCCACTCGAACCGCACGCTGAACGCATGCCTGGTGAGCTGGTGCATGACAGCGAGCATCACCATGTACGCCCCACACAGGGCGATGCCGGCGCCCGCGATCCCGAGCGGCGGCACCAGTGCCAACAACAGCGCGACGTTGGCCGCGAGCCCCGCGAGCGCAGCGACGAGATTGCGGGTGGTCACCTTCGCACGGCCTGCGATCACCAGGAACACCACCCACAGGCCGTACAGCGCCCAGCCGAGGGCGACCCACGGAAGGGCGCGATACGCGCCGTAGTAGGCGTGCGCCGCGAGCAGGCGCAGCACCCATCGCCCGAGCAGCGCCAGGCCCGCCACGACCCAGCCGCTGATCAGCAGGTAGTAGGTCGTGACCAGACCGTACAGCCGCGCCGCCTGTGCGTCGTCGCTGACCGAGTAGGCGAGCGGTGGCCATGCGTACTGGAAGGCGCGCACGATGAACGCGACGGCGCCCGCGAGCTTTACCGCGATGGAGTACAGGCCGGCCAGCGCCTGGCTGCGGTCGTGGTAGATGTAGTAGCGGTCGACGATGCTGAGCGCGTACACCGAGGCCTCGGCCGGAACCGTCGGCAGCCCGAACCGCAGCAGCAGCGCCGTCCGCTCGGCCGCGCCCGTCGAGGACAGTCGCCGCGGGAGGAGCCGGCGGCGCATCGTGAACCACAACACGACCAGCACGACCGTCGAGGTTCCGTAGTTACCGAGCAGCAGCCCGCGTGCGCCGTCGTGCAGGACCACCACCAGCACGACCGAGCTGGCGACCGTCCCGAGCACGTTCGCCAGCGACGCCGTCGCATAGACGCGCAGCCGCTCGTCTACCCGCAGCAGCCCGTACGCCAGCTCGAGGTTGGTGAAGCTCCACAGTCCCAGCACCGCCACCCGGAATGTCGTCGGATCCCGGTGACTGAGCACCAGCTTTGACAGCGGCGAGGCCGCGAGCGCCAGCGCGATCGCCACGACCGTCGTCGTGACGAGCAGAAAGCCCACCGCGCGGCGCGCGAGCGCATCGCGGCGCGCCGGGTCCTGATCGGCGAAGTAGTAGCGCAGGAACGCCTCGATCATGCCGAAGCGCACGATGATGCTGATGAAGATCACGCCGTTGCCGAGCAGCTCGACCACGCCGTAGCCGGCAGGCGCGATGTACCGGGTGTAGACCGGCAGCAGCAGCACCGCGATGAACTTTGAGACCACGTCCGCGACCTGGTAGGCCGCGAGCGAGGACGCCAAGCGCTTGAGGTACGCCGTCACGTCCGCTAACGGTACGCGGCGGCGTCCCGGTGACGGGGGCTACACGCCTTCGCGCACCTTGACCGCGTCGCGCATCGCGTCAGCGTGGACTGCTGCGATGTGCTCGGCGGTGATGTTCTTCGGGATTTGCGGATGATGCTTGCGGCAGGTCTTGTAGGGGGTGCCCTCGACCATGTGTCCGCCCATCCGCCAGCAGCCCTTGGCGTGGCAGTTCAGATGCCGGACGATCGTTATCAGGCCGCCGATGATCGCGACCTCACCGATGTCGCTGCCGATGCCGCTCCAGAACTGGTAGCCCCAGTAGCGCAGCGGGTGAAACAGATCGCGGATGTGAAAGCCCGTGGCGATCAGGAAGTGGATCACGGTGTTTCCCCCAGACTGAAGAACGAGTATGTAACGACCGGGCGACGCTATCCGACGGGACGGATGGAGCTGAGCACGGACCAGGTGCGGTCGAGCAGCTCCCGCGCCCCCACATTCCGCGACAGAGTACCGCCAAACCCCGGCAGGCCAAAGTCGACCACGACGCCCCTGCCGAGCCGGTAGCCGATGATGCTCGGAGCGGTCGTGGTGGCGCCCGCCGCCGACGCCAGGCGCGCGCCGCGGACGGCCAGCGTGAACGGCTGGTAGGAGGAGAAGCCCTGGAGCACCCCGGAGGTGCCGGAGAAGATCCCCAGCCCGTCGCTGATCTGGGTGATCAGATCCGAGGGCTTCTGTGCGACCAGCCGTCCGGGTCGTGCGCCCAGAGCGTCCGCGGCGGCGGCGGCGCTCGGATTCAGGGCCCTGTAGCCCGAGATCGTGACGCTCCGCAGCATCGAGTCGACCCCCAGCGACAGGACGCGGCCTCCGGCCTGCACGTACCCACGCAACGCTCTCGCCAGCGATGCCGGCAGCCACCGCTCGCTGCCCGCCAGCACCACCGCCGTATGACCTGCCAGACGCGGTCCGACGCCGTCGATCAGTCCTTCGTCGGTCGTCAGGTCGTAGGCATGGCGGGTCTTGTCGAGGTAGGCGAGCAGCGCCGCCTCGTCGCCGAACCCGTTGGGCAGCCCGACGGCGAGCGGGCGCGCGAGCTCGATCGGACCGCCTGCATCGAGCGTGTCCGGCAGGCCGTCGCCGTCGTCGTCACCCGGGTTCTGCCCCTGCCAGGTGAGCGCCGGCAGCACGACGAGGACCCGCGGATGCCCGCTGGACGTGCTCGCGATCAGCGGCACCTCGGTGGTGTGCGCACCTGAGCTCAGCGCGAGCTCGTACAGGTCCGCCGACGGTCCCGGCAGCCCCAGGCGCAGCGCGAAGCTCGAGCCCGCCCCGTGCACCAGCGGCTTGCTGGCCCCCGCGCGCAGCAGCTGCCAGCGGTAGGCGCGCTGGCGCGAGTCGACGTACACCAAGGCCCGGGAGCCGGCCGGAACCGGATCGAGCGGCGGCTCTGCGGCAAGGTAACGGACGGTTACGCCGGCGTGCGGGGTTGTGCCAGGGGGTGGCGGCAGCACCACCGGGAAGTGACCGGCGTTGCAGGCGGCGTCCGTCACATCGAGCCCCATGAGGTAGGTGCCGGCCGGTGCCGGCCGGTGCTGGATCAGCCCATTCCAGGTGGCGGTGTTGCTCGCGTCAGGTGGCGAGAACGTGCTCTTGACCAGGCGCGGCCCGCCGGGCAGATCGGTCCGGTACACGCGCACGATCAGGCCGCGGCCCTCGTTGCCGGTGTAGTGGATCACGACCGGCCGGTTGCCCTGCGGGATCAGCTGCGGCGAGACGCTCGTGACGGCGGGATGGGGCGCAGCGGTCTTGACGATCACGGGTTCCGGGCCGGAGTTGTTGGAGATCAGGACGCTGCGGCCCTGGTGGATCAGCGCGACCTTGACGTAGTAGGTTCCGTCGGGCGCCAGCGTGCCGTTGTCCTCGCGACCGTTCCACACGAACATGCCGTCGGGAATGCGCACGTCGCGGCGCATGTGCCGTCCTGTCGCAAGCGTCCGGATCACGCTGCCGGCCGAGTCGACGATGTACACGTCGACGTCATCGGAGCGGTACAGCAGGTAGAACGAGATCATCATGAACCGGTGGTTGACCCCTTTGCAGGTCCGGCCGTCGACCGGGTTGATCGCCGACGGATAGGGCGACGGCTGCCCCGCGATCAGCGGCGTGGTCACCTTCAGGTGCTGGGTGACGAAGAACGCGCCGACGGTGGCGACCAGGAGCGCCCCGAACGCCGCCACGGGGAGCCGCCTCAAAGCCGCACCACCCCCACGTTTGGGACCTCGAACTCATGGAACGCGTCGAGGCCGCGCGGATCCTGGAGACAGAGCAGTACGCGGATGCTGCCTCCGTGACAGACGACCAGCGCCGGCAGCTTGCCGCTGCGGCGCACCTCGTCGATCGCGGCGACGACGCGTGCCTGCTGCTCGGCCAGCGACTCCCCGCCCGGGAAGCGGAAGCGATCGCCTGCCCGCAGCCAGGCCGCGTAGCCCTCGGGGTCCTCGCGCGCGATGTCGATGAACAGCCGTCCCTCCCACTCGCCGCGGTTAGCCTCGCGCAGCCGTGGATCGAGCCTCGGCTCGAGACCGATCCGCCTCCCGACAATCTCCGCGGTATCTCGCGCCCGCCGTAGGTCGGAGGACCACAGCGAGATCAGCCGCTCGCCCGCCATCTGCTCGGCAAGCTCGTGCGCCTGCGCGCGGCCGGCGTCGTTCAGCGGCGTGTCGCGGAAACCCTGGACCCGGATCGGCTCGCGGTTGTCGTCGGTCTCTCCGTGGCGAGCGACGAGGATCGGGGGTCGGCTCACCCTTCGACGGCCGGCTCGTGGGCGAGCGCGGTGTCTGCGCGCAGCCCAAGCCGGATCGTCTCGAGCGAGAGCACCTCGTCGGGCGCGATGTTGCCCAGGTTCACGTCGGGACCGAACCGCCGCACGAACCACACCTGCTGGTCCTTGCGCGGCGCTTCGAAGAGCACCTTGCCGGGGTCGACGGCGTGCGCGATCTCGTCGATCAGCCCCATCCGCACCTCGCCGTCGTGGCGGAAGATGCCAACGTTGCCGCTCTCGCGCGCCTCCGCGATCACCTTCCACGCTCCCGCGTCGAGCTCGGCCTTGATCAGCTCCACCCACCGGTACGGCGCCATGATCCGCGTGTTGTCCTTCGAGCCGACCTCGGACAGGACCACGAACTCCTTGCAGAAACGCTCGATCAGCGCGAGCTTGTCGTCGTGGTGCATCGTGATCGTGCCGTCGGAGATCTCGAGATGCTCGAGGCCCAGCTCGACTACCCATGCGATCAGCTGCTCGAGCCGATCCTGCGCGATCGCGATCTCGGTCAGCGTGCCCCCCAGCACGACCGGGATCCCAGCGTCGCGGTACCGCGCCAGCTTCGCGCCCAGGTTGCTCGCAGCGACCGCGGTGCCCCATCCGAGCTTGACGATGTCGATGTAGTCGCCGGCGACCTCGATCAAGCTGTCGACGGCGGCCACCGACAGACCGCGATCGAGCACATGGGTGATCCCATGCTCCCTCGGCTTGGCGCTGCGGCGCGGTAGGTCGAGCAACCCCTCCACCGGGAGGCGGCTAGTAGCTCGTTGAAAGATCGGAGCCGACCGTCACTACCACCTGCGCGGCACACGGGGTGGGCGGCGGGCACGCGACAGCCTGCGTGCTCGAGTCGATCGGCTGCACGGCCCCGGTGCCGAGCTTCAGGGCGCTCGCGACGTGGAGCGCGTCGTTGCGACGTCCGGGCATGAACGCGACGACCGTGGCCGTCCTCGTCTGGTCCGCGGCGGTGGCGACCGTGCCCTGCTTATAGCCCGCCGCAGCCAGATGGAGGGCGACGCGGTGGGCAAGGCCCGAGGTGGCGGTCCCGTTCAGCACCGCGACGGTGACCGACGAGGGGTTGAAGGCAGCCGCGTGCTTTGCGCGCTGCGGTCCTGGGACATTGGTCGTCGGCGTGGAGTTGCCGGCCGCCTTTGTGGAACCGCCCGAGGTTGCGATCAGCAGACCGGCGACGGCGCCGCCGAGCACCAGCACCGCAAGCAGGATCGGAAGCAGCTGGCGCATGCGGCCGCGTGGCTCGCCGGCACCCCGACGGGGCCCGCGCGGCGCCGCGCGGCCCGGCGCGCCGCGGCCCGGCGTGGTCAGCGGCCGGCGCGCGGCCGGCGAGGGGGTCGGGCGGATCTGGACGCGGGGGGGCGGCGCGAGGCTGGGAGCCGCCGCGGGCGGCGGCACGCGGTCGTGCGATGCGCCGTTGGCTCCGCCGGCTGCAGTCGCGGGCGGGGGGCTCGCGATCGTGAGATCGGATGGGGCTTGGGTCGCAGCCGATGCGGACGGCGTCGCTGCCACGGCGGGGGCCATCGCCGGCTGCGGTTGGGGCGCCGGCGTCGGGATCAACTTCGTCGCGGCGCTGAGCGCCGGCGCGGCAACGCCGGCCGGCGCCGCCGGTATCGCCGCAGCCGCCGGACGTGCGCCGTGGGCGATCGCAGCTGCCAGCGCCGGCGGCTTGACGGGCGCCGGCTGAGCCTGTCCAGCCGCCATCTGTGGCTGCGCGGCAGCCTGACGGGTCTGCTGCGCGAGCTGTCCCTCAAGCTGCTGGATCCGCTGCGCGGCCTCGTAGGCATGGTCGCGAAGCGTCGCGGTCTCCCTCGCCTGGGCGAAGTACAGCAGCACCAGGATCGCGAGGCCGATGATCGCCGCAAACCCGGCGTCTGACCCGACCGAGGTGATGAAGTGATGGACGGAGAGTGCGAGGGGAGCGGATCCCATCGAGCCGCAGTCTACGTAGGCACCCGGGCGGTTGGGCTCAGATCCGAAACCGCCCGGGCAGCGGAGAGACTCGAGACTTGTTCGGCGAGAGCGGCCGCATCTCCTTCAAGCACCAGCAGGTTGATTTCGGAGAACGAGCGCTCGACCCACTCGGGATCGAGCCGCTCCCGATCCGCCCGCGCGATCTTTTGCGCGGGCGTCGGCTGCTTTCGCTCGTAGGGGTTGAACAGGTCCTCGTGGAGCTTCTCGCCGGCCCTGGCGCCGACGATCTCGATCGCGATGTCGCGCTCCGGCTCCAGACCCGAGAGCCGGATCATCGTCTCCGCGAGGTCGATGATCCGCACGGGATCGCCCATGTCGAGCACGAACACCTCGCCGCTCGCCTCACTCAGCGAGCCGGCCCGGATGATCAGCTGCACCGCCTCGGGAATCGTCATGAAGTAACGGCTCATGCGCGGATCGGTGACGGTCACCGGGCCACCCGCGGCGATCTGACGGCGGAAGATCGAGACGACCGAGCCCGAGGAGGCGAGCACGTTGCCGAATCGCACGGTCGCGTACCTGGTCGCGGGGTAGCGAGCGGCGGCGGCCTCGACAGCCCATTCGGCGAGCGCCTTCGAGGCGCCCATCACGTTGACGGGCTTGACCGCCTTGTCGGTCGACACGAGCACAAATGTTCCGACGCCGGTCTCGCCGGCGATCCGAGCCACGAGCCTCGTCGCCAACGCGTTGTTGCGCACGGCCTCGACGGGATTGAGCTCCATCATCGAGACGTGCTTGTAGGCGGCGGCGTGGAAGATGATCGCCGGCCGGTGCTCGCGGAGCACCTCGCGCATCCGCTCCTCCTCCTTGCAGTCGGCGAGCACCGGCACCGCGACTCGCAGGTGGCGCTCCTCCTCGAGCTCTCGCAGGATCTCGAACAGGTTGTCCTCGGCGTGGTCGACCAGCACGAGCCGCCGGGGACCGACACGCGAGATCTGCCGGCACAACTCACCGCCGATCGAGCCGCCGGCGCCGGTCACCATCACGACCTGGTTGTTCAGGTAGGCACCGACTCGCTCCAGCTCCATCCGCACCGGCTCGCGCCCGAGCATGTCCTCGACGCGGACCTCGCGCAGCTGCCGGGTCACCCGCAGCTGGCCGGAGCCGTCGCGCAGCAGCTCGAACACCGTCGGGGTGGTACGGACGGGAATCCCGCGCTCGCGGCAGGCCATCACAACGCGGGCGCGCAGGGTGCCCGGCGCCGAGGGAATCGCGATCACGACCTCGTCGGGCTCGACCTCGTCGAGGACCTTCTCGAGATCCTCGGCGGCGGTCGTGCCCAGCACCTTCAGGCCGTACTCGTCCTTGATCCCGACCTTCCGGGGGTCGTCGTCGAGGAAGCCGACCGGGCGGAGCTTCAGCTCGGGGTTGCGGATCAGCTCGCGCGCGACCAGCCGACCGCCGTCACCGCCGCCGATGATCAGCACGTCGCGCGCGCCGTGGGCGCTGCGGAAGCTGCGCGCGCGGCCCTCGATCACCAGGTGCACGAGGAAGCGCGCGCCGACCAGCAGTGCCAGCGACATCAGCAGGAACAGCGCGATCACGCTCGCGGGCAGCGTCACCGCGCTCGACTGCAGGTGGAACGTGTTGCCCTTGATCACGAGCTGTGGCGCGGTCTGGACGGGGTGCAGCAGCGCGATCGCACCGACGATCACCAGCGTGGCGAGGATCATCGCCTTGACGGCGGCCTCGTACTCGCGCTGCGAGACGAACGTCCACAGGCGCTGGTACATGCCGAAGCCCGCGAGCGAGACCAGCGCGACCGGCACGACCCACGGGATCGTGGCCTCGAACAGCTCCTCGTAGCGTTTCGGTACCGCGTTGTCGAACCTGAGTCGGAACGCGAGTAAATATGCGAGCGCGACCCACAGTCCGTCCACCAGAAGCACGGGCAGGGAGTGGCGGTGAACGGGGAAGGCCGCGGATCTCATCCGCCGGCGCATGCGGACGGCATTCTAGTGGCGCGGGGGCCGGATCCCCGCGATCGGTCAGCGTTAGGACCGAGTTAAGCCGGGGCCGCAGCTACGTGCCCACGGTCCGCGAGCGGGCGAGGACGTGGCCGCGGCCGTCGAGCGCCTCGACCGCCACGTAGCGCACCACCGGAACGGTGATCCAGGTCTCAAAGCCGTTGCGCGCGGCACGGCCGAGCGTTCGCAGCCGGCTGCGGCCGCTGCCGCCGAGCACCCGCCAGCCGGCGACGTCGGTTGCGCCATTCCAGCTGGCCCAGACGGTGGTGTGGCTGCCGCGGATCGCCGCCGCGACGGCGGGCGGGTGGTGGCGGTCGGGCTGAGCGCTCCACGGGCACCGATAGGCGCGGTAGTTCGGCTCCGAATCGACGAAGTGGGCGTCGAACACGAGTGAGCCGTGGACGTTGTACTCGCTGAAGTACGGAGCCGAGCCCCAGCCGATGAACACATCGCGGTTGGGGAGCTGCTGGTAGTTGCCCTCGTAGGTCGCGAGCAGCGGCGGCGAGTGCTCCACCTGGCCGATCGCGGTGGCGATCTTGTGCTTGACGTCGAGGAACAGCTTCAGACCACGGGACTGGCTGTGCACGCGCGTGGCACCCGCGCCGTCGTCGAACATCGTGATGAACCAATCGTGGGTCGAGTGCACTTCGACGTCGTGCTGGTAGGCGAACGTGGCGCCCGAGCCGAAGCTGAAGCTCGAGTGCTTGCCGCCGAGGGTCCAGATCGTCCGCGCCGTGTTGTGGTTGGCCTTGTAGACGGCGAACGTGTTACGACCCGAGATCAGCACGTTGCCGTCCGCGTCGAGGTCGGCCGAGGAGGTGTGTATGTAGTCCAGTCTGACGCCGCCGTTCGGAAGCGGCGCGTAGGTGTCGGTCAGCGGCACGTGGTCGAGGCTGTCCCACTCGAACACGACCAGTCCGGTCGCGATGTCGACCTCCTGGATCACATCGTCGAACACGACGTGGCGGGCGCCGAGCCCCACCGACCTCGCGTCCCAGAACACCGGGAACACGCAGTTGAGCAGCGCGGTGTTGTTCCGCGTTATCTCGAACTCGTGCAGGTCGGTGATCATTCCGTTGGCGCACCGCACGGTTGCGATCTGCCGGTAGGAGGTGTCGTTGATCACGTCCTCGCCGAGCCCGTTTCCGCCGGTGACGTAGCCCTGCCACCACGTCAGGACCGGCTTGCCGCGGTAGCGCTGGGCCCTGAAGTTCGTGACCGAGTCATCGCCCTTCAGGCGCTTGAACCAGACGACGTTGCCCTGGTTGTCGAGGATCTCCGGTCCGTCCTGCTGGGGCCCGAACTGCGCGGAGACGAAGATGTAGCCCCGCGAGGTCCTGCCGAACACCGACGTCCTGACCGCGGCGGGCTTGATGTCGGGCCGCGAGTGGAAGTTCCATACATCGCCGGAGTGCCGAGACGGGTACGGCCAGTGCGAGGGCGGGTAGTTGCCCGCGGGCGCCGCAACCTTGAAGTGGAACGTTCCGTGCTTGGCGGCACCGTAGATGTTGAGGTTCGTTCTGACCGTGACGGTCTCCCCGGCGGTGAACCGCTTAAACGGCAGGAAGCTGCCCCCGTCGCCATCTGAGTCGGCCTTGACCCTTCCGGAATGGGCTCCGCTGCGCGAGCCCGACACGAAGATCGCTCCCAGCCGGCTCGCGGGAACACCGCGAAACACGATCTGCGTGTAGGGCGAGGCGACCCGGCTGCCGGGGATCGGAAACGTGTAGACGGTTGCGCCGGCGGCGCTGCTCGGGCCGCACAGGGCGGCGATCAGGCACGGCAGGACCGCTGCGGGCAGCGCCACGCGCCCGCGTCTCACTTCGTGAACACGACCGAGGTGCCGATCACGACGTTCGAGGAGTTCAGCGCCTGCAGCTCATAGAGCTTGTAGCTCTTCGTGAGCTTGATCGCGGTCTCGAAGCCGCTGCGGCCCTTGGTCGAGCTCGCCACCAGGTGCGAGGTGTTAGGGCCCGCGAGCACCCTCCACTTCGCGACCTCGGTCGCTCCGTTCCAGCTCGCGTACACCGTGGCCTTGCCCTTGGAGGTGCGGACGGCGCCGCTGGGGTTGGTGCTGGGCAGCCCGGTCCACTGCTCGACCAGCGCGCGGTAGCTCTCGTCGGGCTTTGGGAACGATGCGTCGAGGAGCTTGTGGCCGGAGTGCGTGTACTCGGTGAACGGTGAGTTGGGATGCGATCCCCAGCCGACCATCACGTTGCCGTTCGGGAGCAGCTCCGTATTGCCGAGGAACGCGACGAAGAAGTTGCCCCCGTGGGTGTACTGCCCGTCGAGCTTGGCCGTGTGATGGGTCAGATCGAGCTTCAGGATCAGGCCCCGCGCCGAGCCGTTGGGGTTTGCAAACACGCCGGTGGAGATCGCTCGGCAGCAGGCGTCATCGAAGATCGAGACCAGGTTGCCCTGCATCCGCACGTCGTGCTGCCACTCGAAGCGAGCGTTCTTCGCCACCGTGAAGTTGCCCGTGTGCGGCTTGCCGGACAGCGTCCACACGATCTTCCCGGTGGAGGTGTTGACGAGGTAGGCGGCCCAGGTGTTGCGCGCCGAGATGAGGATCTCGTTCGAGCCGATGATCTGGATCGAGTTGAGGTGATATGCGTCCCATACGCCGCTCTTCGGCGCCGGCTGCTGCGAGGAGCCGAGCGAGATGTGCTTTACCAGATCCCAGCTGTGCAGCAGCTTCCCGCTTGTGAGGTCGTACTCCTGGGCCGCGGCGTCGAGCAACTTGCCGTGCTTGCTCCCGTGGTAGCGCGAGAGGTCCTTGGAGACCGTCTTGTACGCGGTCACCCACGCGTCGTGCCCGGTGATGACGAACTCGTGGAGGCTGAGGAGCCAGCCGTTCTTACCCGTCAGCGTCGCGATCTGGTGGTAGTGCTGGTCGACCACCACGTACTCGCCGCGCGTGGTCACCCCCAGGCCGTTGACGTCGCCCTGCCACCAGCTCAGCGCCGGCGCCCCGTTGTAGGACTGCAGCTCCAGGTTGCTGGCCAGAACGTTGGTGGGAACGGGCTTGAACCACACCGGCTGCAGATGGCTGTCGAGGATCAGCGGGCCGCTCTGGCCGACCACCAGAGCGCCATTCGCGGTGTTGGCGGAGTTGGAGAGGAAGATGTAGCCGGGCGCCAGCTTGCTGCGCTGGCTCGAGGAATCGAGCTTGAGCTTCGGGGGGTGGAGCCCCCGGGCGGAGAAAAAGCTCCATGCGCCCTTGGTCGTGTAGGCGCCGACCGGGTGGGCGGCGGCGGGGGCCGAAAGGATCAGGGCGCCGAGCGCCGCGAGCGTGGTGAGGGATGTCTTGGTCTTGAGCATGGGTCTAACCGCACCCTAACCGCTCACACCGCTGGAAGTTGCGCCGCCGCCTGCGCCACCGCCGCGACCACCTCCCGGGCCTGCTCGGCGCTCAGCACCGGGCTCATCGGCAGCGCGAGGTTCGTGCGCGCCAATTCGTCGGTGTGCGTCAGCTCGCCCGCCAGGCCCGCATAGGGCGCCATCGCCGCCTGGCGGTGAAGCGGGGTTCGGTAGTACCCGCGGGCGGCTACGCCGAACTGCTCGAGCGCGCGTATGAGCTCGTCGGCACGGGGGTGGGTGACGACGTACAGGTGCCAGGCCGCGCTCGCGCCCGGAAGCGTTACCGGCAGCGCCACGTGCCCGCCCAGGCCGGCCTGCTCGTAGGAGGCCGCCGCGGCGCGGCGGCCCTCGCACCACCCGTCCAGGCGCGGCAGAAGCACCCGCAGCACCGCCGCCTGAAGCTCGTCGAGGCGAGAGTTGTAGCCGACATAGCGGAAGCTCTGCTTGTCGGTCGAGCCGTGGAAGCGCAACGCCCGAGCAAGCTCCGCAACCCGTTCGTCGTCGGTCGCGATCGCGCCACCATCGCCGAAGCAGCCGAGGTTCTTGGAGGGATAGAACGAAAAGGTGGCCGCGTCCCCCAGGGCCCCGGCACGGCGGCCGCCGAGGCTCGCCCCGAGCGCCTGGGCGGCGTCTTCGAGCACCGGCAGACCGAGCTCCCGCAGCTCCGCGATCGGCGCCGGCGAGCCGAACAGATCGACCGCCAGGATCGCCTTCGTGCGCTGGGTCAGGGCAGCCCTGACTGCGCGTGCGCTGACGTTTCGAGTGCGGGGATCGACGTCGCAGAACACAGGGCGCGCCCCTGCGCCTGCGATCGCCTCGGCGCTGGCGTAGAACGTGAACGCGGGCACGACGACCTCGTCCCCGGACTCCACGCCCAGCGCCCGCAGCGCGATCGTGATCGCATCCGTTCCGTTTGCGACGCTGATCACGTGGCGGACGCCGAGATAGGCGGCGAGCTCAGCTTCGAACGCCTGCACCTCGGGACCGAGGATGAACGTGCCGCCGTCGATCACGTTCGTGATCCGCTCGAGGAGCGTCTGGCGCAGGGGCGCGATCGCCGTCTCGGTGTCGAACAACGGGATCGCCATCCGGCTTGAACCCTACCTCGCTAGCCTTGGCCGCCTTGCTCGCGCTCGCTTCGCTCACCGGGCCGCTGGTCACGCTGGCGACACACGTGATCCGCAAGCTCGGCCTCGCCGGAGTCGCGGTCATGACCGCGACGACCGGCGTGATCGGTATCCCCGGGACCGAGCCGACGATGCTGTTCGCCGGCTTCAACGTGTACCAGGGCCATCTCACCCTGCTGGGGATCATCGTGTTCGGACTGATCGGGGACGAGGTCGGGGCGATCGTCGCGTACGGGATCGGCTACTTCGGCCGGCGCGAGCTGCTCGAGCGCCAGGGCGCCAAGCTGCACGTCAACACCAGACGACTGGACAGCGCGGAAGGATGGTTCGCGCGACATGGAGCGCCCGTGATCCTGGTCTCCCGGCTGATCCCGTTCGCGCGGGCGGTGTTCCCGTATGCGGCCGGAGTCGGGGAGATGCCGTTCGCCCGGTTCGCGGTGCTGGCGTTCCTCGGCTCGATCCCGTGGATCACGGGGCTGGCGGTCCTCGGCCGCGAGGTCGGCCGGAACTGGAGCAGCTGGCGGCACCACCTGGAGTACGTGGACTACGCCGTGGCCGCGATCCTGGTGCTGGTCGTCGTGTTCCTAGTGGTCCGCCGGATCAGGGGGCGCGCGGCGCGGCCGACGGTGGATGCCGTCGGCAAGTAGCAGCGCTCGCATGACGCCGCAGCAGGCGCTCGCGCTCGGCGTGTTGCAGGGGCCGGCGGAGTTGCTGCCGGTCTCCTCCTCGGGACACCTGGCGCTGGTGCCGTGGCTGCTCGGCTGGGAGTGGGCCGAGCTCGACCACGAGCTTCGCAAGGCGTTCGAGGTCGCGCTCCACGCGGGCACCGCCGCCGCGCTGCTGATCGCGCTGCGCGACGAGGTCGGCGAGGCGGTGGTCCAGCTAGACCGGCGGCGGGTCACCCTGATCGTGATGTCGTTCACGCCACCGGCGATCGTCGGCTACGCGCTCGAGCGCCCGATCGAGCGCCGGCTCGGCACACCCACGACGGTCGCCACCGGGCTGCTCGCCGGCGCGATCGTGATGGCGGTGGCCGACCGCGCACCGCAGGAGCGCAGCCACGAGGACGCGGGCGCGCTCGACGCGGCCTGGCTCGGAGTCGCTCAGGCGCTCGCGCTGGTTCCGGGGGTTTCGCGCAACGGCGCCACGCTAGCGGCCGCGCGGCTGCTGCGCTTCACGCGGGTGGATGCCAGCCGGCTCTCGCGCCATGTCGCACTGCCTGTGATCGCCGGCGCAACCGCGCTGAAGGCGATGCGGCTTCGACGGCGCGGCTTGCCGCGTCATTTCCGGACGCCGCTCTCGCTCGGCACGGCCGGCGCGTTCTGCTCGACGCTCGCCTCGAGCTGGCTGATCAGACCGGTGGGGCGCAACCGCTCGCTGCTGCCCTACGCGCTCTACCGCAGCGCCCTGGCGCTGCTCGCGCTGGCACGGCTCAGGCGAGGCTCCACAGCTCTCCGGAGCCGAGCCGCTCGGACTTGACGCGCCATTCGGTGGCCAGCCGCCACAGCTCCGCGGGCGCGCGCGGGCCCGGCAGCTGGCAGACGGCCGCGACCTCCGGGGTCGCGAGCGAGCCGAAGCGGCGCAGCGCCTCCTCGATCCCGGCCGCCTCCTGTCTGGTGGGCCGTGCTCCCGCCGCAAGCGCGGCGTCGCGCAGCTCGTCGTAGCTCGCGAAGCCGTAGACACCAACCGTCGCTCCGGCCGGGTCGTGGAACTCGAGCGAAGGGAGCTCGGGGCGCTTGCTGCCCGGAGCGCGGTGCTCCTCGGGAACCCGACGCGCGCGGTCGAGGTCGGCGCCGAACGCTTCCAGGACCGCGTGCGAGCGCAGGTCGATCCGGAAGCGCTCGAGATCGAGTCCTCCGGTCGCGCGCGCCTCATCGAGGAGGGCCTCGGCGCTGTCGAGCTTGCGCCGCCGGCACAGGAAGCCCTCGCGTAGGCGCCGCAGGTAGGCGGCCGGCTCACCCTGCTCTGCGGCTGCCTTCACCGCGATGCAGGCGGGGTGGGAGCTCCGCGGCGGTGACTCGATCCACAGGCGCGCGTCGACCGGCATCCCGCTCTGCTCGGCAGCCGCCAGCGACTCCTCGATGAGCTTCACCGGATCGCCGAACTCGCGCGCCATCCCGCACATCAGGTAGGTGATCTGGAGGCTGTCGCCGAACTCATTCATGAGCCTGCGCAGTGCCGGCTCGAGCGCCCATGACCAGGGGCAGGCCGGATCGGTGTAATAGGAGAGCTCGACGACGGGCATCTCTACCAAAATAGAGGGATCTATGAGCACCCTGCTCGGCATGACGCTGAACGGCCGCTACAGGTTGGAGGCCAGGATCGGCGCGGGCGGGATGTCGACGGTCTACCGGGCGATGGACGAGACGCTCCAGCGGCGCGTCGCGATCAAGCTGATGAACGCCGAGGTCGCGAGCGACTCCGCGCAGCTCGAGCGCTTCCGGCGCGAGGCGCGGGCGGTGGCCCAGCTGTCGCACCCCCACATCGTGGGGGTGATCGACGCCGGCGAAGACGACGGCCGGCCCTACATCGTGTTCGAGTACATCGAGGGCGAGACGCTCAAGGAGCGGATCCGGCGGATGGGGCGGCTACCGATCGCGGAGGCGGTCGCGTACGCGATCGAGATCGCCCGGGCGCTCGGCGCGGCGCACGCCCGTCACATCGTCCACCGGGACGTCAAGCCGCAGAACGTGCTGATCGACGAGGAAGGCTCCGCCAAGGTCACCGACTTCGGGATCGCGCGCACGCTCGACGAGGAGGGTCTGACCGCCGACGGACGGGTGCTCGGCACCACCGACTACGTCTCGCCTGAGCAGGCGCTCGGTCAGCCCGTCACCGGACAGTCGGACCTCTACTCGCTGGGGATCGTCCTGTACGAGATGCTGACCGGCGAGGTGCCGTTCAAGGGCGAGAACCAGGTGGCGGTCGCGATGAAGCACGTGCGCGAGCAGCTGCCCGACGTGCAGGTGAAGCGGCCGGAGGTCTCAGCGGCGCTGGCGGCGGTGATCGACACGGCGACGGCCAAGCGGCCTCAGGACCGCTACGCCGACGACGCGGAGCTGATCGCGGACCTGGAGGACGTGCTCGCGATCGAGACCGCACGCGCCGGCAGCGCCACCGGCGAGGTCACGAGCGTGCTGCGGACGTTGCCATCGCGCGCGCAGCAGCGCGTGCCGTTCAGGGTTCGCCACCGGGTGTTTGCGTCGCTGGTCGGGCTGATCGTGGTGGCGATCGTCGCCGGCGGCGCCGTGTGGCTGGTGAGCCGGGCGCACCACGGCACCGGCAGACTCGCCGAGAAGGCGCCGCGCTCGTCGGTGCCGTTGTCGCAGGTCTCGCTGTGCCAGTCGTGCGCGTTTGGCTACAACCCGCTCGGGAATCCCAAGGACGAGCACCCGGACGCGAACCTCGCGATCGACAACCAGCTCGGGACGTTCTGGTACACGCAGACGTACTACAGCGGCAGCCTCGAGAAGGCGGGCGTTGGGCTCTACGTCGACGCCAAGCCCGGCACCGCGGCGCGGGCACTTCGGATCATCACAGCCACCCCGGGCTTCAGCGCGACGATCTACGCTCGCAATAGTCCCCCTCCGTGCTGCACCTGGCCGGATCGGGGGTGGACGGCGGTGTCCGGATCGACCCGCATCGGCGCGAGGCAGGACATCCCCCTGACGACCGGCGGCACGCCATACCGGTACTACCTGGTATGGATCACCAGCCTTGGCCACCACCAGAATCTCGCGATCGACGAGGTGGCGCTGTACAAGTAGGGCAGCCTGGCTCAGCGCTGGGGACCGCTCAGTGCTCGTATCCACGCTCGTCGCGATAGCGCTCGATTCCCAGCCGCACGAGCCGGTCGAGCAGCTCGGGGTATGGAACCCCGCTGGCCGCGAACAGTGACCCGAACACGCTGGTCTGCGTGAAGCCGGGCATCGTGTTGAGCTCGTTGACGAGCACGCGCTCGCCGACGACGAAGAAGTCGACCCGGGCAAGGCCGGAGCAGCCGGCCGCGGTGAACGCGCGCAGCGCCAGCTCGCGCACGCGCTCGCAGACGTGCGCCGGGATCCGCGGCGGCACGACCAGCTCCATCCCACCGGGCGTGTACTTGGCCTCGTAGTCGTACCAGCCATCCTCACCGGCGGCGAGCAGGATCTCGCCGGGCTGCGAGGCGAGCGGATCGCCGTTGCCGATTACCGAGCACTCCACCTCGAGCCCGGTCGCGGCCGCCTCGACGATCGCGAGGGGGTCGTGGGCGAAGGCGTGCTCGAGCGCCGCGGGCAGCTCGTCGACGGTCGCGACACGGCCGATCCCGACCGAGCTTCCGAGCCGCGCCGGCTTGACGAACACCGGCAGGCCGAGCGGCGCAAGGTGGGCCGTGACGGCCTCGCGGTCGCTGCGGAACTGCGACGCCCGCACGGCCCTGTACTCGACCTGCGGTACGCCCACTTGGGCCATCCGATCCTTGAACATCACCTTGTCCATGCACAGCGCCGAGGCGAGCACGCCCGCGCCGACGTACGGGACATCGAGGCACTCGAGCAGCCCCTGCACGGTGCCGTCCTCTCCGAACGGGCCGTGCAGCGCTGGAAACACGACGTCGGCGCCCGCGAGTCCGCGCCCGGGCTTGAGCGTGACCTCCTGGCCGTCTCGCGACCATGCCCCGCCGCGGTCGATCTCGATCGCGAACGGGTCGTGACCAGCCTCGCGCAGCCCGCCGAGCACCGAGGCCGCGGAGGCGAGCGAGACCTCGTGCTCGGAGGAGCGCCCGCCTCCCAGCACAGCGACCCGCAGTCCGCTCACGTGGTCGTGGTCGGGGTGGTCGTGGTCGGGGTGGTGGTGGTCGTCGTGTTGCTGGGCGTGTACTGCCCGACGACGATCGTGACCGTGCTTCCCTTGTTGGCCTTGGTCCCGGCGGTCGGGCTCTGACTCTGGACGATTCCGTTCTGGCTCTTGCTGGTGACCGCTTGGGTCGTCTTCGTCACCGTGAACCCGTCGCCCTGGAGGATGCCGATCGCCTGCGAGGCGGTCTTGCCGGTGACGTCTGGCACCTTGACGGTGACCGGACCCTTGGAGATCACGAGGCTCACCGTCGATCCCTGTGGCTCGCGCGAGCCGCCCGTGGGGCTCTGGCTGATGACGTTGCCCGAGGGAACGCTCGCGGAGTTCTGCGAGGACGTCGACACCTGGAGGCCCGCGTGCTGGAGCGTTGACCTGGCCGCGGCTTCGGACTGGCCGGTGACGTCGGGCACGGTCACGAGCGGCTTGCCGGTGGAGACGAACACGGTGACTCTCGATCCCACGAGGACGGTCGAGCCCGACGGTGGATCCGTCCGCGTCACATCGCCGTTCGGGATCGTGTTCGAAGACTCCTTGATGATGTTGCCGACCTTGAGGTTCGCGTTCAGGATCGTCTGCTTGGCCTGCGTCAACGGCAACCCGACGACCGTCGGCACCGACGTGTTGCCCGGTCCGGTCGACACGGTGAGCTGCACTGAGGACCCCTTGTCGACCTTCGTGCCACCTGCGGGGTTCTCGCCGATCACGGTGCCGGCGGGGTTGTTGTTGGTCACGTTGATCACGCTGACGGTGAACCCCTCGTTCTGGAGCACGGTGCGCGCGACGTTGAGCGTCTCGCCGGTGACGCTCGGCACGATCACCTTGACCGGCCGCGTCAGCAGGTAGGCGGCCACGGCACCCCCCGCGAGCAGCAGCGCCACCAGCAGTGCGATCCACGGCCAGCGCGAGCGCCGCCGGCGCTCCTCCTCATCGGGCCCCTCGGGCGGCAGCATCGCGGCGGCGGCGAGGTCGCCGGCCCCGTCGCCGGTACCGACCGGCACGAGCTCCTCGACGGCGGCTGCCGCGACCACGGGCGCCGCCTCGGGCACCGCGCCGACCGCGGCAAGCGCCGGCATGCTCATCGTCCGCTCGCCACGCGAGCGGGACACCAGCAGCTCCTTTGCCTGCTCGAGCACGTTCAGGAACTCGTCGGCGTCGCGCGGGCGGTCGGCCGGGTTCTTGTTCAGCGCCCACATCACCACCTGCTCGAGCTCGGGCGGGATCCTCGGGTTGATCACGGTCGGGGCGGTGGGTGCCTCGGAAACGTGCTTGAGGGCGATCGTGACCGCCGCTTCGGCGTCGAATGGCACGCGGCCGGTCAGCATCTCGTACAGGACGACGCCGATCGAATACAGGTCCGATGCGGCGCTGACGGCATGGCCCTGGGCCTGCTCGGGAGACAGGTACTGGGCGGTCCCCATGATCGAGCCCGTCTCGGTCATGTCCGAGGCACCCGCCCGCGCGATCCCGAAGTCGGTGACCTTGGCGTGATCGGAGTCGTCGATGATCACGTTGTGGGGCTTGAGATCGCGGTGGATCACGCCGTGCCGGTGAGCGAACCGCGCGGCTTTGAGGATCTGGATCGTGATATCGACGGCCCGGATCGGGTCGAGCGGGGCCTCCTGGCGGATCAGCTGCTTGAGCGATCGGCCTGGCAGGTACTCCATCGCGATGTAGTACGTGCCGTCGTAGGAGCCGCGGTCGTAGACGCTGACCACATTCGGGTGCTGCAGGCCGGCGGCCGCTTGCGCCTCGCGCCGGAAGCGCTCCACGAACCCCGGATCCTCCGCGAAGCGCCGATGCAACAGCTTGAGCGCCACCTTCCGTCCAAGCTGCTGGTCCTCCGCCAGGAACACGTCGGCCATCCCGCCGGCCCCGAGCCGAGAGACGACCTTGTAGCGGCCGTCGATGATCGTCCCTTCTGCGAGCTCAGCCACCGGCACCTGCCCGCGAGCGAGCGCTGATCACTTCCCCTCCCCCAGCAGCGTCTGGATGATGGCCTTGGCGATCGGCGCCGCGACCGTGCCGCCGAACCCGCCCTGCGTGCGCTCGACGGTCACCGCGACCGCGACCTTCGGGCTCTGGACCGGCGCGAAGCCGATGAACCACGGCTGTGTCAGGTTCGAGCCCGCGGGACCAACGGACGCCGTGCCGGTCTTGCCGGCGACGTCGATGCCTCCCAGCTGCGCCGGTGTGCCGGTGCCCTCCTCGACCACGCGCTTCATCATCAGCGCCAGCTGCTGAGCGGTGGAGGGCTTCATCACCTGACTGTAGACGCTGGGATTTATCGTCTCGACCGTCCGGCCGGTCTGATCGACCACCTTGTCCGTGAGGTGCGGCGTCATCAGCTTGCCGCCGTTCGCAACCGCTGCCACCACCATCGCCATCTGCATCGGCGTCACCAGCAGGCCGCCCTGTCCGATCCCGATTCGGCCGATGTCCTCGTTGGGACTCGCGGGCGGATAGGCGTGCCCGGTCGGCGAGAACGGCCGTGAGCTGTTCAGCTGGAACGGCGGGTAGTCCAGCGGCGGCTTGGAGTAGAAGCCGAAGCGCCGCATGTAGTCGGTCATGGTCCCGCGCCCCACGTGCTCTGCGACCTGCGCCCAGACGGTGTTCACGGAGTAGGTCAGAGCGGTCGTCAGGTCGATCGGGCCCCAGCTCTGGTTGTTGTCGTTGGACAGCGGCACACCCGAGATCGTGACCGGGGAGTTGCCGTTGACGACCGAGTTGGGCGTGTACTGGCCGCTGTCGATCGCGGCCGTAGCGGTCACGACCTTGAAGGTCGAGCCCGGCGGGTAGGCGGCCTGGGTCGAGCGGTTGAAGGTCGAGTAGCCGGGATTCTTGGAGTCGACGTTGTTGTCGTCGTAGGTGGGGTTGGCATACATCACGTAGACCTCGCCGGTCTGCGGATTCATCGCAACGACCGACCCGACCTGGCCCCCGAGCTGCTGGACGGCGACCTGCTGCGCCTTCGGATCGAGCGACGTGTAGACGTCGTCACCCACCCGCAGCGCCCCGCCCAGCTGGCCGAATACCGAGCTGAGGCCGGTCTGCAACCCGCGCAGCTCGGCGCCGCGTGAGAGCTCGAGGCCCGCGGCCCGGCCCTCGGCCGCCAGCGAGTAGCCGACCGGCTGCGCGAACAGCGTGCTCGTCGGATAGGAGCGGTTCCAGGTATGCGCGGGGCCCGGCACGGACTTCGCAAGGACCGTGCCGTCGTCGGCGAAGATCCGGCCGCGCTTGATCTTGAGCTCGTCGATCAGCGTGCGAACGTTCAGCGGGTTGTTGCTGAGCGAGCTCGCCTCGAACACGGTCCAGCGCGAGGTCCAGGCGACGAGCAGCCCGAACAGGACCATGACCAGCGTGAACACACGGATGATCGGGGCGCTCACGCACCCCTCCTTCCGCTCGCCGCGAGGGCATCGCGGCGAGCGCGGTCTGAGACCAGCAGGAGCAGCGCCAGCAGCACGAAGTTGGCGACGATCGAAGAGCCGCCGTAGGAGATGAACGGAAGCGTGACGCCGGTGAGCGGGATCACACGCGTGACGCCGCCGACGATCACGAACACCTGGAGTGCGAACATCGACGTCAGTCCGGTCACCATCAGCGTCGAGAACGAGTCACGGGCCACCAGCGCGGTCTTGAACCCGCGCGCGACGAACAGCAGGTAGGTGAGCAGCACGGCGGTTGCGCCGAACAGCCCCAGCTCGTCGGTGATGACCGCGTAGATCATGTCGGTCTGCGGTGCGGGCAGCAGCGCGCCGCCGCCCAGGGTCGTGAGCGTCGCCTGTCCGAACCCCTGGCCGAACAGTCCACCCGCCGCCTGGGCGAACAGCGCGTTGGCGATCTGGTAGGAGCCGAGGGTCGCGTGGTACAGCCGTGGATTGAACGGGTGCAGCCAGTCCTCGACGCGGGCGTGGACGTGCGGGATGTGAGTTCCGAGATACCAGGCGCCAACCGCGAACGCGGCCCCGCCGACGACCACGAACGAGAAACGGTTGGTCGCGACGTACAGAACCGCCAGCAGGCCGCCGTAGAACATCAGCGACGAGCCGATGTCGCGCAGCACGATCAGGATCAGCATCGCGATCCCCCAGATCACGATCACCGGCCCGAAGTGCTTGATCGGCGGGATCGTCACGCCGAGGATCCGGCGGGCCCCCATCACCATCACCTGCCGGGTGTCGCGCAGGTAGCTCGCCAGGAACACGACCAGCCCGATCTTCGCGAACTCCGCCGGCTGGAACACGAACAGCCCGGGAATTCGAACGCCGAGGTATGCGCCATTGGCCGAGTAGCCGATGCCGGGCAGCCGGGGCAGCACCAACAACCCGAGCGAGACGAACACGATCGTGTATCGGTAGCGCTCGAGCCTGCGGTAGTCACGGAAGATCACGATCGTCGCCGCGAACAGGATCAGCCCCAGCACGAACCACTGCGCCTGCTGACGGGCGAGCGTGGAGTCGATCCGGTAGACCATCACGATCCCGAAGCTGGCGAGCAGCGCGACCAGGGGGAACATGTAAGGGTCGGCGTGCGGAAGCGTCATCCGGATGAACACGTGCCCGGCGATGCACAGGCCCAGGAAGATCGCGCCGTATGTGAGCGACACGTTCGAGAGCGCGCCGGAGCGTTGGATGAACACGCCGGCAAAGCCGGCGGTCACCAGCAGCGACGCCGGGATCAGCCCGAGTAGCTCTCGGTTGCGGGCGCTCATTTGCTCAACTGCCCCAGCTCGAGGTCGCGAACGAGCGTCGAGGCGTCCTGTTGCGACCGCAGCTGGTTGTTCAGGAGCGCCGCCCGGCGATCGGACGGCACGACCGTGGCCGGCACACCCGAGACGTAGAAGGTCTCATACAGGTGGATCCCGAACGGCAGGTCGTACGGGAGCCCCCGGTAGATCGTGACGATCCCTTGGGAATTTGTCCCGATGAAGTACAGCTGGCGGGTGGCGAGATAGCCGCCCCCGCCGACGAGGAACAGCACGACCAGCAGCGCGACCAGCGCCGCGAGCGGCTTCAAGTAGCGGCGGCGAACGCCTGTCGCGACCGCGCGACGGTCGTCGTCCTCGCGCGGCTCCGGGGCGGGCTCCGGGGCGGGTTTCGCGGCGGGTTTCGGGGCGGGTTTCGCGGTCGGCGCGGGCATCCCCACGATCGTCGCGTCGCCGGGCTCTGTCCCATCGGCGCCGGCATGCTCGAGCCGGAACAGGACGACCGTGATGTTGTCGCGGCCGCCGGCATCGTTGGCCGCGTCGATCAGCCGTCGGCCGGCCTGCTCGAGCGTCTGCGCGGCCGACAGGATCTCCGAGACGTCCTCCTCGGTGATCATCGAGGTCAGACCGTCACTACAGAGGAGCACGACGTCGCCGGCCCGCAGCGGATAGGTCCAGGTGTCGACCTCGACCTTCGGCTCGGGGCCGAGCGCGCGGGTGATGATCGAGCGCTGCGGATGCTCGGCTGCCTGCTCGGGTGTCAGCTTCTGCTGACGGACCAGCTCCTCGACCAGTGAGTGATCCTGGGTGAGGCGGTCGAGCCGGCCGTCGCGGAAGCGGTATGCCCGGCTGTCGCCAACATGCGCGATCGCCAGCTGCCCGTCGTCGACATAGGCCGCCGTGAGCGTCGTCCCCATCCCGGCGCGGTCGGGCTCGGTGGCCGCCAGCTCGTGGATCCGCTGGTTGGCTGCGATTACTCGTTCGGCCAGCCGCTCCTCGGGGGTGCCGGAGTCCGGCAGCCCGTCCTCGAAGGCCTCGATCGCGATCTGCGACGCGACCTCGCCGGCCTGCGCGCCGCCCATGCCGTCGGCGACCACGAACACGGGCGGGCGCGCCAGCTTCGCGTCCTCGTTCTGGCGCCGCTGGCGGCCTGCATCGGTTAATGCGATCGCGTCGACTGCTCGCAGCATCGGCTACTGGCGGTAGGAGAACTCGGAGTCGCCAATCCGGATGCGGTCGCCCGGGTGCAGGGGCTGCGGCCCGCTCAGCGGCTCCTCGTTTAGGTAGGTGCCGTTCGTCGATCCCAGGTCTTCGATCACGACCACATGACCCTGCCGCGATAGGCGAGCATGGCGCGAGGACGCGAATGGATCCTCGAGCCGGATCTCGACATCTCCGCGCCCGAGAGTAGCGCCATGATCTGGTATTTCGTAGGCCATCCCCGGCTGATGCCCAGGCGCGTGCTCGACCAGCAGCCTTGGTTCGAAGTGGTCGAACTCCTCGAGCACGCCCGCGGAATACATGCTGGTCGCGTCGGCCGGCGGCGGCTCAGTGGGGACGGGGCCGCCCCGTCCACGGCGCAGGTCGCGCAGCGCGCTCCACGCGACCCACAACAGGAACAGGTAGAGGACCGCGAGGAAGCCGAACTTCAGGCCGACCGAGACGGGCGCGAGCAACGGACCTCACTCCAGCTCGAAGGTCATTCGGGAGGTGCCGAGCTCGATCTCGTCGCCCGGCCGGATCACCTCAGGACCGTCGATCCTGCGCCCGTTGATCGACGAGCCGTTGGTCGACCCCAGATCCGTCAGCACCCAGGAGCCGCCACGGGGGCGGATCTCGGCGTGCTCGCGCGACACGTTCGGATCGCTCAACACCACATCGCACTGGCGGCTGCGACCGAGCGTCACGCCGGCGGGTCCGACCACGAGCCGCTTGCCGTCGAGCAGCAGCAAAGCTGTCTGAACACGGCTGCGCGCCTGTTGCTCCAGCGGCTCGGCGATGCGCTGCGCGTTGCCGTAGACCATCGTCCGACCCGACTCGTCGTGCGGCGGCTGCTCCGCCGGCTCCGGCGGCGGCTGGACGACGCGCGTCTGGATCCCGAATTCGCCCAACCCGAGGCGCTGGTCGGTCTCAAACTCGATCACCGGCCGCGACAGCAGCGACAGCCGCTCGCGCCGCGCATACTCGAGCAGATAACCGGCGAGCTCGGCCGCCAGCGCGTCCTCGTAATCCGCGAACCGGGCGCGATCGCGCGGCGACAGGAACACCTTGTACTGGTTGGGGACGTACGCTCGCGAAACCGAGAGATGCTTGTGTTCCTCCATCTCCCGCGAGAGCCGTCGGGCGATTTCGACCGGACGCACCTCGGAGCGAAAGACACGGCTGAAGGTGCCTTCGACGAGGCCTGCGATCTTGCTCTCAAAGCTTCTGAGCATGCTCATGGTTCACTCCGGGCGGCAGCGCTGCGGGGGCTATGGATGCGGCGCCGCAGAGCGATTCCATGCTACGCAAGTCCGCCCGCGGGGACCGCCGACCGTCCGCTCTGCTGCCACTTCCGGAGCGCCGCCGGACCGAGCGGGAGGGCAGCGCTCGCGATGGCGCCGATGACGACCAGGTTCGGCCGTGCGAGGTGCGGACCGGCCGCATGCACCAGCCTCTCGGTCGCGGCCGCGACCGTCGCGGCCCAGGTCGTTACCAGCACGAACGAGCGAGCGAGCGACCGGCCTCGCACGAGGTACGGGAGGGTGCCGGCGGCCAGCGCCCACACCACCGCCGGCGCCAGCAGGCCGCCGGTCGCGATCGGCACGAGCACATGGTGGGTCACGTCGAACAGCGAGGAGGTCCACATCGCCGGCTTGCCCGCGCCCGGCGGTGTGCGCGTGTAGAGGCTGCTACCGGTCAGCACCTCGGCGGAGATCAGCCAGATCCACGCGATCGCGCCGAGTCCGGCCCGGCGCCAGAAGCCGCTTGCGCGGGCGGCGATCGCCGGCCACGCCCCCGCGAGCGCGAGCGCTCCGAGCGCCGGAGCACCTGCCGCCAGCGGCCATCGCGTCGGCGATCTCGGAAGCAGCGCGACGGGAACCGCGGCGGCGGCCGCGACGAGCAGTGCCGCGCCCGCATGGTGCTGGAGCGACAGTCCGAGGGCAAGGGCTGCGGTGAGGACACCCCAGGCGATCCTCGGCAGCGCGAGGCTGAGCGTCGCCGCCAGTAGCGCGGCTCCGGCGGGAGCGATCGCGGCTGTGCTCACCAGATGCGAGCACAGGCATGCCGCGAGCAGCGCGGTCGCGGTGGCACCGGCGGCCCGCGCAGGCCACGGCTCGGGGGGAGGGTCGGTTTGCGGGACCTCGTCGGAGGGTGGCTGTGGCTGGCCGGTCGCCGCGCGCTGGGGCCACGGACTTGCCACGAGCCCGGGGGCATCCTCCACGTGCTCGAGCGTCGCTGCGAGCGCGCGGCGAAGATCCTCGATCGTGCCGCGCTCCCGAGGCTTCGGGCGGAGTGCGAGGTCGATCCCCTGGCCGAGCTCGTGGGGGAGATCGCGACGCTGGCGGCGAAGCGGTGGAACGTGTGCGCCCAGGCGCCGGGCCCGGTGCGCCGCAGTGCTCATCCGGATCGGGTTGACGCCGGTCAGCGCCTCGTAGAGGACAAGCGCCAGCGAGTAAAGGTCAGCGGGCGGCCCGGCGAGGAGCCCCTCGGCCTGCTCGGGCGACATGTAGCCGACGGTGCCGAGGACGTCCCCGGTCCGCGTCAGCGAGTCCCCCCCAACGACCCGGGCGACGCCGAAGTCGGTCAGCTTCGCGACCTGCGACGAGCTCCGCGGTCCGGCCGGGACCAGCACGTTCGACGGCTTGACGTCGCGGTGGATCACCCCCTGCTCATGCGCGTGGGCCAGCGCGTCGCACATCGCGATCCCGATCGCGACGATGTCTCGATCCGACAGCCGGCCAGCATCCAGCAAGTCGTCGAGCGTCGATCCGCGCACGAGCTCTGAGACGAGGTAGGCGTCATCGTCGTCGACGGCCGCCTCGTACAGCGTCACGATTCCGGGGTGCGCGAGCCGCGCGGCTGCGCGAGCCTCGCGCTCGAACCTGCCATCGATGATGCGCTCCCGGGGGATGATCTTGATCGCCACCTCGCGCTCGAGCCGCTCGTCGTGCCCAACCCAGACGGTGCCGAAGGCGCCTGCCCCGAGCCGCCGACGCAGGCGATAGCGGTCGAGCACGAGCGGCGCCTCGCGCCGGACTTCGCGGGCCGGCGGTGCCTGCGCCTGGGGGCGTGCGCGCCGCGCGTCCGCGCCTGTCTGCCGGCGCGTTCGTACCTCGCTCGCGCTCATGGCGCGCTTTTCCACGAAACCGGCCGAGTCCCTGCGATTGCGTCTGAACAGCTATCTGGCCGAGCCGGCGGTCATACTCAGCACTTCCGATCTCCGCAAGGAGCGATCAGGTTTGTCCTTCTTCGACGAGGTAGACGAGCCGGGAACGACCACCCGCGCCGCGCCGCGTAGGCGCAGACCCGCCGCTGGTGGCCGTCGGCCGCCGACGCGCGGCAGGCGTCCTCCGGGCGATCAGCAGGCCATTCAGGTGCGGCGCGCGATCGCCGCCGCCGCGGTCGTGGTCGTGGTGATCCTGATTGTGCTCGGCATCCACAGCTGTCAGATCAGTGCCCGCAACAGCGCGATGAAGGACTACAACAACAACGTCTCGTCCCTGATCCAGGAGTCCAACCAGACGGGCTCGACGCTGTTCCAGCAGCTCTCAAGCGGCGGCGGACAGAGCAACGCCACCAATCTCTACAACCAGATCAACGAGACCCGCGTCAACGCCGACAACGAGCTGACCCGCGCCCGTGGCATCAACGTGCCCGACGAGATGAAGCCTGCCCAGCAGAACGTGCTGCTCGCGCTCCAGATGCGCCGGGACGGCATCGCTGACATCGCCCAGAACATCCAGCCGGCGCTCGGCACCTCCGCCAGCAAGGACGCGGTCAACGCGATCGCCGCTGACATGGCGCGTTTCTATGCCTCGGACGTGGTGTACAAGGACTACGCCCTGCCCCAGATCGCCAACGCGTTCCACTCGGTCGGGATCGCGGTCGGCGATGGCAACGGCGAGACGCTCGAGGGCGGCCAGTTCCTGCCGAGCGTCCAGTGGCTCACGCCGGCGTTCATCGCGACCGAGCTGCACGTGTCGCTGCCAAGCTCCGGTGGCGGCAAGCCGGCGCCGGGACTGCACGGTCACTCGCTCAACTCGGTCAGCGTCGGCGGCACCACACTTCAGACGGGCTCGACCAACACCGTCCCGGCCAGGCCGCCGCCGACGTTCACGCTCAACTTCACCAACGGCGGGCAGAACGTCGAGACGAACGTCGTCTGCAAGGTGACGGTCAACGGCACCAGCGTCAGTGGCCAGACGATCGTCCCGCAGACCACGCCCGGCCAGACCACCAGCTGCCAGGTGCCGCTGAGCACATCCCCGCCGACCGGCACCTATACGGTCACCGCCGAGATCGCCCCCGTCCCGGGCGAGAAGAACACCTCGAACAACTCCATGTCGTTCCCGATGCAGTTCCAGTAGTCGGCGCCTATTCTTCCCGCCGTGCACAACCTGAGCAGCACGGCGGGGATCGTGGCGATCGCCGCTGGCGCGGTGGCGGTCGTGGCGCTGTGCTTCTCCGTCGGGCTGGCGGTGAGGCTTCGCCGCATCCGCGCCGACCAGCGGATGGTTCTGGGGGGCGGCAAGCGGGACCTGGTCTCGCACGCCACCTCGCTCCAAACCCAGTTCGAAGCGCTGACCCAGTACGTCGAGGAGGCCGCCGCCCACCTCAACGACCGGATGGATCGAACAGAGCAGCGGCTGGACGGCACCCTGGCGTACAGGTCGCTGATCCGCTACGACGCCTACGGGGAGATGTCCGGACGGCAGTCGACCTCGATCGCGCTGCTCGACGCGCGGCGCTCGGGCGTGGTGCTCTCCTCGATCCACCATCGCGACACCGCGCGCCTGTACGCAAAGCAGGTGCACGAAGGCCGCGCCGAGCTCGAGCTGTCGCCCGAGGAGGACGAGGCGATTCGGCTGGCGCTCGAGGGCGACGGCGCCCGGTCGGCTGCCGATTAGCCAGCGTCGCGCCGTGCGGATCGGCTACTTCGGCCCCGAGGGCACGTTCACGCAGGAGGCATTGATCGACGCTACCGCCGCGGCGGTAGCGCGCGGCACGCAGCTCGAGCAGGTGCCACTGCCGACGATCTACGAGACCGTGATGGCGGTCCATGGAGGCGAGGTCGAGCGGGCGCTCGTGCCGATCGAGAACTCGCTGGAGGGGTCGGTCAACGCCACGCTCGACGCGCTGGCGCTCGAGACCGAGAACGTCGCAATCCTCGGCGAGGTGGTGCACCCGATCCGCCACTGCCTGATCGCGCGCACGCGGCTCGAGCTCGCGGAGATCGAGGCGGTCGTCTCGCATCCTCAGGCCAACGCCCAGTGTGCGCGCTTCATCCGCACGCAGCTGCCGCAGGCGCGCGTGCTCGCCGGCAGCTCCACCGCCGAGGCGGTCCGCATCGTGGCCGACCATGACGGCCCGTGGGCGGCGCTCGGCAACCGGATCGCGGCCGAACGCTACGGCTGCCAGGTGCTGAGCGCGGGGGTCGAGGACGTCGACGGCAACGAGACCCGGTTCGTGTGGCTTGGGCCGGCCGGGGCGGCGCCGGGGCCGCCCGGCGAGTCGAGGCCGCCGCTCGGACCGTGGAAGACGTCGGTCGTCTTCTGGGGGGTCGGTTCAGAGGCGCCCGGCTGGCTGGTGCGCTGCCTGTCGGAGTTCGCGACGCGTGAGGTCAACCTGACTCGGATCGAGTCGCGCCCTCGTAAGCAGGGGCTCGGGCGCTACATGTTCTTCGCCGACCTGGAGGGCAGTGACGGCGAGCCACACGTCGCCGAGGCGCTCGCCGCCCTGCGGACGCACGTCGAGATGCTGCGCGTTCTGGGGTCGTTTCCAGTTGGTTAGGGGCTTCCCGCCTCCCCGCAGATACGGTCAGAAGCCGGCGTACCCCTCGCTACACTGGCGCCAGCAATGGACCTCTCTGTACCAGCGCCAGCCTGGTCCGCGTCGCATCCAGAGCACCAGCGACGCGGGCGTGAGGTTGGCCGGGTGCTCGTCCTGAACGCGACCTACGAACCGATCAACGTCTGCACGGTTCGGCGTGCGGTCGTACTGCTGCTCAAGGAGAAGGCCGAGGTGATCGAGCACTCGGAGTGGGAACTTCGCTCAGCCTCCCGGACGATCGCGCGGCCGGCCGTGATCCGGCTGGTCACCTACGTGCGCATCCCGCGCGACACACACCGGCGCAAGATCACCCGCCGCGCCGTGTTCGCCCGCGACAACTGGACCTGCCAGTACTGCGGGTCGCGCTCAAACCTCACCGTCGACCACGTCGTGCCACGGTCGAAGGGGGGCTCCTCAAGCTGGGAGAACATCGTCGCCTCCTGCGCGCCCTGCAACCGTCGCAAGGGCAACGCGCTGCCGCGCCAGGTCGGGATGCGGCTGCTGCGTCAGCCCCGCACTCCGAGCCCGCGCGTGTTCATCCACGTCGCCAGCCCCACGATCCCGACGGCCTGGCAGCAGTACCTGGCGGCCTGATCGAGGGGTAGGTCGCGGCGTACGCGGCGCCTATGCCGCAAACCGCTGCGCCGCGCGGGCCCGAGCCTTGGCCGCCTCCACCTCGCGGTCACGGGGAGGCGCGCTGGTCCGCAGCTCGCTGAGCAGCTGCATCGAGGCGAACGCAACCGCATCGATCGCCGTCTCGAACGCCTCCTCGTTGGCCCGGGAGGGCTTGTTGAAACCGCTGATCTTGCGGACGTACTGAACCGCGGCTGCGCGGACCTCTTCCTCGGTGGCGGGTGGATCGAAGTTGTAGAGCGTTCGGATGTTTCGGCACATGGGTGCAGCGTACCTATCGGCCTCGCGGACGCGGGCGGGCGCTGCGTCGGCGGGCGCGGCGTCGGCGGGCGCGGACGCGCGAAGGGCGCCGTCGACTTCGGCGCCCTTCGCAAGCTTGGCTGCTTTTACCGCAGTGGGCTGATCGCGCCGGAGGGACTAGTCCCGGCGCCCATCACGGCGGTGTCTCGGGGGGACTCCGCTAAGCGGGGCCAGCCTCCGACCTAGCGGCCGGACACCTCCAGGGTCCCGCAATGACTGTCAGACAGGCGGACCACCTCCTTTCTCTGGTAGCCCGGAGATTAGCGAACGCAGCCGACGCCCTTGGGTCAGTGATCGGTCATCCGCGGGCGGCGCGGTTACTCGTCTTCGGCTACCTGCGCGGCCGTCTGCGCCTCGGACTCCGCGACGAGCGCGACCGCGCTCACCTGGTCGTCCTCGCGGATGTTCATCACGCGCACGCCCTGGGAGGCACGGCCGTAGCGGTTGATGCCGCGCACCGAGGTGCGCTGGACCATCCCGTTCTGCGAGATGAACACCAGCTCCTGGTGCTCGCGGACGACGAGGGCGCCGGCCAGCTGGCCCTTGTTCTCGGTCAGCATGATCGTCTTGACGCCCATCGTGCCACGACCCTTGACGGGATAGTCCGGGATCGGGGTCCGCTTGCCGTAGCCGTTCTCGGTGACGACCAGCAGCTCCTGATCGTCGCGTGCGACGTCCATCGCGAGCACGGCGTTGCCCTTCTGAGAGACGTTCATCCCGCGCACTCCGCTGGTGTCGCGACCCATCGGCCGCACCTGGCTCTCGCTGAACCGCGCCGCCTGGCCCGAACGCGACACCATGATGATGTCGTCGTGGCCGCTGGTGCGCCGAACCGCGATCAGCTCGTCGTCGTCACGGATGTTGATCGCGATGATCCCGTCGGCCTTGATCGGGGTGTTGTAGGCGGAGAACTCGGTCTTCTTGACGATGCCGGCCCTGGTCGCGAACACGAGGTACTTGCCCTCGCCGAAGTCCCGTGTGGAGAGCACCGACTGGACACGCTCGCCCTCGCGCAGCGGCAGCAGGTTCACCAAGGCTCGACCCTTGGCTGTGCGCGAGGCCTCCGGCAGCTCGTAGACCTTCAGCCGGTAGACCTTGCCGCGGTTGGTGAAGAACAGCAGGTAGTCGTGCGTGGAGGAGACGAACAGGTGCTCGATGTAGTCGTCCTCCTTCATGTCCATTCCGGTGACGCCGATGCCGCCCCGGCGCTGCTGGCGGTAGGTCGACAGCGGCAGCGACTTGATATAGCCGGAGTGGGTGATCGAGATCACCATCTGCTGGTCGGCGATCAGATCCTCGATGTCGATCTCGCCCTCGGCGTGGGTGATCTCAGTGCGACGGTCGTCGCCGTGGGCGTCGGCGATCTCCCGGAGCTCGTCCTTGATCAGGCCGTAGACCCGCGACTCGTCGCCGAGGATCGCCCTCAGCTCCTGAATGCGCTCGACCAGATCGTCGTACTCGCGCTTGATCTTGTCCGCCTCGAGCGCGGTCAGCCGACTCAGCGTCAGCTGCAGGATCGCCTGTGCCTGGACCAGGGTCAGCTCGAACTTCTCGACCAGTCCGTTGCGGGCTGTCTCCGGATCGCGTGAGCCGCGGATCAGGGCGATCACCTCGTCGAGGTTCGCGAGCGCCACCAGATAGCCCTCGAGCACGTGGGCCCGCTCCTCGGAGCGCCGCAGCTCGTACTTCGTCCGACGCACGATCACCTCGCGCTGGTGATCGACGTAGTGGCCGATCGCCTCGCGCAGCGACAGCGTCTTGGGCACGTTGTCGACGAGCGCCACCATGTTCACGCCGAACGTCGTCTGTAGCGGCGTGTGCTTGTAGAGCTTGTTGAGCACGACCTTCGGGATCGCGTCGCGCTTGAGCTCGATCACGATCCGCATTCCGCTGCGATCGGACTCGTTGCGCAGGTCGGTGATCTCGGGCAGCTTCTTCTGCTCGTGCAGCTCCTTGATCTTCAGAATCAGCCCACCCTCGCCGTCGCGGCGAACCTGGTAGGGAAGCTCGGTGACGATGATCGCTTCCTTGCCCTGTCCAACCGGCTCGATGTGCGCCTTGCCCTGAACCCGGACTCGCCCGCGTCCGGTCTCGTAGGCCTCGCGGATGCCGTCGCGGCCCAGGATGATGCCCGCGGTGGGGAAGTCCGGGCCCTTGATGTGCTTCATCAGCCCGTCGATCGTGATGTTCGGGTTATCGATGTAGGCGATGACTCCCGCGATCACCTCGCGCAGGTTGTGCGGCGGGATGTTCGTCGCCATCCCGACCGCGATCCCCGAGCTGCCGTTGACCAGCAGGTTGGGGAACCGGGCGGGCAGCACGGACGGCTCCTGCTTGCGGCCGTCGTAATTGGGGACGAAGTCGACGGTGTCCTGGTCGAGGTCGCGGAGCATCTCGGCCGCCACCGGCGCCAGCCGCGCCTCCGTGTACCGCTGCGCGGCGGCCGCGTATCCGTCGATGTTCCCGAAGTTGCCGTGTCCGTCGATCAGCGGATAGCGCATCGAGAACGGCTGGGCCAGGCGTACCAGCGCGTCGTAGATGGCGGCGTCGCCGTGGGGGTGATAGTCGCCCATCACCTCGCCGGTGATCTTGGCGCACTTGATGTGCTTGCGGCCGGGCTGCAGCCCGAGCTCGTTCATCGCGAACAGGACGCGGCGATGGACCGGCTTGAGCCCGTCGCGAACATCGGGCAGCGCGCGGCCGACGATGACCGACATGGCGTAGTCGAGGTACGCCGATCGCATCTCCTCCTCGAGCCCGCGCGGCTCGATGTTGCCGCCGCTGATCAGATCAGTTGCCGACATCGCCAATCACACGTCGAGGTTGGCGACCAGACGAGCGTTCTCCTCGATGAACTCCCTGCGAGGCTCGACCTGATCACCCATCAGCATCGAGAACACGAGGTCGGCGGAGGCGGCATCCTCCATCGTCACCTGCACGAGCGTCCGCGTCTCCGGATCCATCGTCGTCGACCTCAGCTCGTCTGGATCCATCTCGCCGAGGCCCTTGAAGCGGTAGTAGTCGATCCCTTTCTGAGCGAGGGTGAGGATCGTGTCGCGCAGCTCCACGAAGGTGGCCGCGTCGCTGGACTGCTCGCCCAGTCGCACCGTGAACGGCGGGCTGCCCGCAAGCTCCACGAGGTCGCGGTGCACGTCCGCCAGCCGCTGGTATTCGGTCGCGTCGAGCGTTGAGCGCTGGACCCGATGCGTGGTGGCGTGCCCGGTCTTGACCTCGATCGTGCGGATCACCACCGCATCCTCCTCCTCGCTCACGATCTCGGCCGAGTAGGCGCCTCCGTTCTTGCCTTCCGTGGCGACGTGCTTGAGCAGGCCATCGACATCGGTGACGCCCTCCTCGAGCAGCCTGGTCTGCTGCAAGAACGAGACGACGCCGTGGCCCTGCGCGGCACGGAGCGCCGACGCCCACCCCTCATATTGCTTGAGCAGGCGGGAGAAGCGCTTCCAGCGCGCGTCGGTCAGGCGGAAGGGCTTGTTGTAGCGATCGAAGACGTCGATCTTCTCGAACTTGTCGCCCAGCAGGATGTCCTCGAGCTCGGTCTCGCGCTCCAGGTAGCGATGCTTCTGTCCCCGGGTCAGGCGGTACAGCGGCGGCTTCGCGATGTACACGTAGCCGGCCTCGATCAGCGGTTGCATCTCGCGGAATAGGAGCGTCAGCGCCAGCGTGCGGATATGGGCGCCGTCGACGTCGGCGTCGGTCAGCAGCACCACCTTGTGGTAGCGCGCTTTGTCGATGTCGAACTCGTCGCGCACGCCGGTCCCGATGGCCGTGATCAGTGCCTGGATCTCGGCATTGGCGAGCACCTTGTCGATCCGGCTCTTCTCGACATTCAGGATCTTGCCCCTGAGCGGCAGGATCGCCTGGGTGTTGCGATCACGGGCGTCGACCGCCGACCCGCCGGCAGAATCCCCCTCGACGATGAACAGCTCCGCCAGGGCGGGGTCCTTGACCGAGCAGTCGGCGAGCTTTCCGGGCAGCGTCGAGTTCTCGAGCGCGGACTTGCGGCGCGTGAGGTCGCGGGCCTTGCGCGCGGCCGCGCGGGCCTGTGCGGCGGACACCGCCTTGCGGATGATCCTGTTCGCATCCGTGGGGTTCTCCTCGAGGAACTCCGCCAGTCGCAGGTTCACCACGGACTGGACGAACCCGGCCATGCCCGGGTTGCCGAGCTTGGTCTTGGTCTGACCCTCGAACTGCGGGTCGGTGAGCTTCGCCGAGATCACCGCGGTGAGCCCCTCGCGGACGTCCTCTCCGGTGAGGTTCTCGTCCTTCTCCTTGAGGATGCCGCGGTCCCGGGCGTACTTGTTCAGCACTCCGGTCAGGGCCGAGCGGAAACCACTCAGGTGCGAGCCGCCCTCGATCGTGTTGATGTTGTTGGCGAACGAGAACACGGACTCCTGATAGGTCATGTTCCACTGCATCGCGACCTCGACCTGGCCCTCTCCGCTCTCGCCCTCGAACGCGATCACCTTCTTGTGGAGGGGCTCCTTGTTGCGGTTCAGGTGGCCGACGAAGTCGACGATCCCGCCCTCGTAGCGGAACTCACGCTCGTGGCCTTCGCCGCGATTGTCCTTCAGCTTGATCCGCAGCCCGCGGGTGAGGAAGGCGGTGTCACGCAGGCGCTCCTCGAGCGTCGTGAAGTCAAAGTCGAGGGTCTCGAACACCTCGGCGTCGGGGAGAAAGGTGATCGTGGTGCCGGTCTCTTTGGTGGGCGTCCCCTTCGTGAGGTCATGAAGCGGCTTGCCGCGCTCGTATTCCTGGGTCCAGGTGTAGCCATCACGCTTGACCTCCACCTCGAGGCGCTCGGAAAGCGCGTTCACGACCGAGACGCCGACCCCGTGCAGACCGCCGGAGACCTTGTAGCCGCCGCCCTGACCGAACTTGCCACCGGCGTGCAGGACGGTCAGCACGACCTCGACAGCCGGGCGCTTCTCCTTCTCCATGACCGCGACCGGGATGCCGCGGCCGTCGTCGGTCACGGTGACCCGGTTGTCGGGATGGATCGTGACCTCGACGTTGTCGCAGTAGCCCGCCAGCGCTTCGTCAACAGAGTTGTCAACAACCTCGTAGACAAGGTGGTGCAGTCCGCGGGGCCCGGTCGAGCCGATGTACATGCCGGGACGCTTGCGGACGGCCTCGAGGCCTTCCAGGACCGTGATGTCCTGCGCGTCGTAAGTGGTCTCTTGCGTCGGGCGCCGTTTGGCGCCAGCGTCATTCGCCAACGATCCTCCGATGACGTCGAGACGCCCGGTTCCGCGCAACTGAGCGGCGCGCCGAGGCGTCGGAAGCTGGTGTACGTAAGAATAGCACGCCGACCCCGGGAAACCGCCCTGGCGTACCCACATTTTGCCTGCAAATTGAGTTAATTCAGTAACAAACGTGGGCGTCTTTAACCGGGCTTACGAAGGCACTGCGAGGGGTCACAAAGTCGACACGCGCGGGCTGGTGTACGCCTGCTTCAGTCGCGCGTTTGGCGCGGCGCAAACGCGACGCAGCGAAGCCGCTCGACTCGGCCCTGGGGCAGCGCCAGATTGAGGCGCTCGACGATCTCCGGACCCATCAGATCGAGCTCCTGCGCCCACACCGCGGAGCCGCAGGCAACCGTCACGACGCCGCTGCGCTCGGACACCGGCTCGGCCTCGTCCGCAATGGCCGCGCCCACAACCTCACTCCACGCGCGCTGGACGTCTGCGAGCAGGGTCTGCGGCGTCAGCTCGTCGCTGATCGCGGAGAGCGCACCGGCGAGTGGGTGCAGCGTGCGGCGAGGTCTCATGCGGCCACCGCGCTGGCGCTCAGAACGCGGCCCGCGGACACTGCCAGTCTCACGACCTCGACATCCATCGCACCTGGGACGTGTGCGAGGTCGGTGGTGGTGAGGATTGCCTGGCCGGGGCCCCGCCTGAGCAGCTCGACGAGCGCCCTGCGGCGCTGATCGTCGAGCTCGCTCATCACGTCGTCGAGCAGCATCACAGGTGGGGCCTCGCGAACCTGCGCCAGCGCCTCGCGCTCGGCGAGCAGCAGCGCGAGCAGCGCGAGCCGTTGCTGGCCCTGAGAGCCGAACGCCCGCAGATCACGGCCCTCGCGCAGCGTGGCGAGATCGTCGCGATGGGGCCCGTGCCCGGTGAACCCGCGCTCGAGATCCGACTCCGCCCGCTCGGCGAGCTCCGCGGCGAGCTCGGCGGCAGTGCTCGCACGCGAGCGCGGGCGGTACGCGAGCGTCGGCTCGCCGTCCAGTCCAAGCTCGCCGGCCAGCCGCTGAAACAACTTCGCGACGGCATCGACAGCGCGGACGCGGTCGGCCATCAGCAGCACACCGTGGTGGGCGAGCTGCGCGTCCCACGGCGCCAATGCCGTCCTCGTACCGCGGCCGCCGCGAATCCGCCCCAGCAGCGCGTTCCGCTGCGCCAGCGCCTGGGAGTACGCCCGGCGGGTGGCGGCGCGTGCCGGCCACAGGGCCGCGACGAACTGGTCGAGGTGTGCGCGACGCAGCGCCGGCGCGCCCTTGATCAACTCGAGCCGATCCGGCAGGAAGACGCTCACCAGGGGACGGCCCGGCACGTCCAGCAAGCGCTCGACCGAGGCGCCGTCGACCTTCATGCGCTTGGGAGTTCCGGGCTCGAAACCGACCGACAGCACGTGCGGGCCGTCCTCGGCCTCGACATCGACCTCGACGCGAGCGGTGTGGGCTCCGAAGCGCAGCAGCTCCCGCTCGTTGCTGGTTCTGCACGAGTGACCCGTGCATCCGAAGTACAGGGCCTCGAGCAGGTTCGTCTTTCCGGCGCCGTTCGGGCCCGAGATCACCGTCAGCCGATTCCCAAGAGCGACCCTGGCGTCACGGTAGCCGCGAAAGTCGCGCAGCGAGGCGCCGGCGATCATGCGCCTACACGTTCAACCGGATCGGCATGATCAGGTATTGGAAGCCGCTTCCGTCCGCTGCTTCGATCAACCCGGGGCGCAGCGGGCTGATCAGCTTCAGCAGGACGTCGCCCTGCTCGATCGCCTCGAGCCCGTCTCGCAGGAACTCCGGGTTGAACCCAATCTCGAGCGGCTCTCCCTGGAAGGCCACCGGCAGCGACTCCCGGGCCTGGCCCACGTCGGGCGTCTGTGCGGACACCGTGAGCTCGCCCGGCTGAAACGACAGCCTCAGCGGCGCGTTCTTCTGGGCGAGCAAGCTGATCCTGCGCACCACGTCGGTCAGCTCACCGCCGGCGATCCGCAGCTCGTGCTCAAAGCTCTCCGGCAGCAGCTGGCGGTAGTTGGGAAACTGCCCGTCGATCAGGCGGGATGACAGGACGACCCGCCCGGCCACGAACAGAACCTGGTTCTGGCGCACGCTGATGCTGAGCTCCCGGTCGCCTGTCTGCGGAGCAACCCGCGCCAGCTCCTGTAGCGCACGCGCCGGAACGTTCACCTCGAACGCCGTGGCGATCGGCGAGTCGAGGACGGTCTGCTTGACGCTGAGGCGGTAGGAGTCGGTGGCCACCATCCGCAGCTCGCGGTCTGAGGCGGACACGAGAATCCCAGTCAGCACCGGCCGGGTCTCGTCGCGAGATGCCGAACCTGCGACTTTGAGCGCCGTCGAGACAAATGCGTCTGCCGGCAGCGACACCGAGCTGGAACTGTCGGGTTCGGGGAACGGCGGGAAGTCCTCGCCGCGGAGGGTCCGGATGTGAAACGTGGCGTTGCCCGACACGAGCTCCACGTCCTGCTCGGAGGAGCGCAGCTCGAGCGATACGGACGGGCCGGGCAGCGCGCGCACCACGTCGAGCAGAAGGCGCGCCGGCAGTACGACCACTCCTTCCCTGGCGATCTCTGCGGTCAGCGGAACTCGCAGTCCCACGTCCATGTCGGTCGCCTTCAGCTCGCAGCCGTCTGAGTTCGCCGACAGCTGAACGCCGGATAGAGCCTGAATCGCGCTGCGTGTCGAGGCGACTCTGCTGACGGTCTGAAGCTCGTTCAGCAAAGTCTCGCGCTCGAGGAAGATCTTCACGATGAATACCTCGGATGGAAGATAGAAGTCATAGGGGCTGGGTTTGCTGTCGAGAACTCCGGATAAGCGCGCAACGAGCGGACAAGTTGTCTCGCTAGAAAGGCAGGAAAGTCTGTCAACAGTGTCGGTCGGCTTGCAGACGGCGAAGCTCGCCGGTCAGGTCGTCCAGTTCGCCGGCGAGCTCGGGATCGACTGAGACTCGGTCGGAGACCCGCTTGCAAGCATGAAGCACCGTGGCGTGGTTGCGGTTGCCGAACGCGGCGCCGATCGCTGTGAGCGAGACGCCGGTGAGGTCGCGGGCGAGGAAGATCGCGAGTTGTCGGGGCCAGGCAATCCTGAAAGCACGACTCTCGGACACGAGCTCCTCGCGGGATAGGGCGTACCTGGCGGCAACGAAGGACTGGACGTCTGCGATCGACAGGGAGGTGCGCCGGGGGGTCGGATACAGGTTGTCGAGGACCGTTCGGGCGAGTTCCATGTCGATCGGCTTGCGGGTCAGGGAGTGGTAGGCGACGATCCTGATGAGAGCTCCCTCGAGCACGCGGACGTTGTCGGTCACGCGTTCGGCGATCAGCTCGAGTACGGTCGCGTCGGGCAGCGTGATGTGGTCGAGCGCGGCACGCTTGCGCAAGATCGCGACTCGGGTCGCGAAGTCGGGTGGACGGATGTCGGCCACGAGGCCGGCTTCGAAGCGCTCGCGCAGGCGCTCCTCGACCGATGTGAGCTGGCGCGGAACGCGGTCGCAGGTGAGCACGAGCTGCCGGCCGGACTCGTACAGCGCGTTGAACGTGTGGAAGAACTCCTCCTCGGTCTTCACCTTGCTCGCAAGGAACTGCACGTCGTCGATCAGCAGCACGTCGACGTTGCGGTACGCCTGCTTGAAGCGATCGAGCGAACGTGCTCCGAGCGCGGTGATGAAGTGGTTGGTGAATGCCTCGACCGTGGTGTAACGCACGCGCGTGCCGGCACCGAAGGCGGTGAGGTAGTTGCCGATCGCGTGGAGCAGGTGGGTCTTGCCGAGCCCAGGGGCAGCGTGCAGGAACAGGGGGTTGTAGCTCTGCCCCGGTAGCTCTGCCACCGACAGCGATGCGGCGTGCGCAAGCCGGTTGCCGTCGCCGATGATGAACTGCTCAAAGCGATAGCGCGGGTTGAACGGAGCGGGCACGCTTTGCTCGGCAGGCTCGGGCGTGCGATGGCCAGGACTAGCCGTCGTCGGCGCTTCCGCGAAAGCGACACGCAGCTGGGGGCCGACCACGGTGCGCGCGCAGTCCTCGACGAGTCGGCCGAACCGCTTGGCGATCCACGCATGCTTGGAAGCCGGTCCCTGGAGGAGGAGAACGTTCCCGTCCCAGTCCTTGACCTCGAGGGGAGCAAGCCAGATCTGGTAGATCGAGTCGCCGACGATACGCCGCAGTTCAGCGCTGATCTCGCGCCACGCCGTGGCCGGCTCGAGATGCGCAGGCAGCTCCAAGCAACTCCTTTCCGGGAGCATCGAGGCGAACGATTGACGAGAGTCGGGACCGGGACTGGCTCGGCCCGAGGCGCGCGAATATACCAACGGGAATTCGCGGTGGTGGCCCGGCGGATGGGCGTTGGCGCAAAGCGCGGAAAAAGCCGCGGGGCGGGAATCAAGTGGTCCCTTTCGGGCGGGGGACGGGCGGCTTGTGGACGCGTGTCTGGACGCGAATCGCGCTGCGTATACTGGTCGCGGACCGGCCTGGCTCGTGAGCGATGAAACGGACTTATCAGCCCAAGAAGCGCAAGCGCGCGCGGACTCATGGTTTTCGCGCGCGAATGCGCACGCGCGCGGGAAGACTCACGCTGAAGCGGCGCCGGGCGAAGGGCCGCAAGCGTCTGACCGTGTGATGGCCGGCGCGGCCGGTTCCCCGGCGCGGCCGAAGCGATCCAGACTGTCGCGCAGCGGCGACTTTGACCGCGTGTTTCGCAATGGGCGTTCACACGCGGGCAGGGAGCTCGTTCTGTATGTGTTTCCGCGGGAGGCCGCTGGATCGCAGCGGCTCGGACTATCGGTGTCGCGGAAGGTTGGCGGGGCTGTTCAGCGCAACCGGGTGAAGCGACTGCTGCGTGAGGCCTTCTCGCTCGAGAGCTCGAGGTTGCCCTCTGGCACCGACGCGGTCGTCGTCGCCCGTCGTGAGGCTCGCGCTCTGGCTGAGCGTGAGGGTTTGGCTGGCATCAGACGCGCAATGGCTGAGCTGATCGGCCGCGTCGAGGGCGCAGAACCCACCGATCAACCGCCACCGGGACGGCGTGAAACGGACGCCGAGGTGAGCGCGTGAGGGCGGCGCGCATCGCATGAAGACCATTCGGACGGTCGTGGTCGCGCCGATCAGGCTCTACCAGCGCCTGTTCTCACCCCTGGCGGGACAGCGCTGTAAGTACTACCCCTCCTGCTCGGAATACGCTGCGCAGGCCATCCAGCGATTCGGCATACTCCGCGGGCTGGTCCTGGCCGCGTGGCGGTTGCTCCGCTGCAACCCGTGGAGCCATGGGGGATTCGATCCCGTCGAGGATCAGCGATTGTTCAAGCCGCGAGCCCCGGTCGCCAGCGCCTGATCATGCTGTTTTTCGCGAACATCTTCCAGCCGCTGATCGACGTGTTCGAGGCGGTCCTGAAGTTCTTCCACAACAGCATCGGGGTGCCGTGGGGCTGGTCGATCGTGCTGCTGACGGTCGTGATCCGGGCGCTGCTCGTTCCGCTGACGCTCAAGCAGTTCCACTCGATGCAGCGGCTCCAGCAGCTTCAGCCGCAGCTGAAGGCGATCCAGGCGAAGTACAAGGACGACAAGCAGCGCCAGCAGCAGGAGATGATGAAGTTCTACAAGGAGAACCAGGTCAACCCGCTGGGCTCCTGCCTGCCGTTGGTGGCGCAGCTGCCGGTGTTCATCTCGCTCTTCTACATGCTGCGCTCGAGCCTGCGCGCGGACATCTGCCCTCAGATCCAGCCGGGCGCGCATCTCGTGAACGGCCACTGGCTCGGGATCAGCCACGCCCACACGAAGCCGTGCGGCTCGCATGGCGCGGGCTTCCTGTTCATCCACGACCTCACGAACAAGGCCACCGGCGCGACCCTGATCGTCCTGATCCTGCTCTACGTCTCCACCCAGCTCGCGTCGACCCTGATGATGTCGAGCCCCACGATGGACCGCACGCAGCGCCAGATCATGCTGCTGATGCCCCTGTTCTTCGTGATCTTCATCATCAGCTTCCCCGCCGGCGTGATCGTGTACTGGGTGACCACGAACGCGTGGACGATCCTCCAGCAGTACATCGTGCGAAAACGGATCGGGCCGATGGGGCCACCGGCCAGCGAAGGTCCACCTGGAGGTGGTGGCGGCCGCGATGGAGCGGGGCCGAACGGCTCCGGCGGCTTGGGCGGTTTGCTGCGTGGGCGGCTGAAGGCCGAGGAGCCGGTTGCGGTCGGGGCCGGCGCACGTGGCCGCGGTGGGCCTCCGCCGCCCCCTCCCCGGAAGAAGAAGAAGCGCTCCGGGCGACGTAGATAGCGAGGACGCGTGGACGAGTTCGAGGGCACGGACGAGCTGCGGCTGGGCGAGGCGGGAGAGCGAGTGCGCGAGCTGCTCGAGCGCATCGCCGCGGGCGCGGGCGTGGAGGCGCGCGTCGAGGTCCGCGAGGACGACGATGGCGTCCACGCCGAATACATCGGCGACGATCTCGGAGCGTTGATCGGGCATCACGGGCAGACGATCGACGCGATCCAGCACCTCGCCTACCGGATCGCCAACGGCGCCCAGCAGGCACGGACGCACGTGGCGGTCGACGCCGCGGGTTATCGGGAGCGGCGGGCGATGGCGCTGCGGGCCGCGGCCGACCAGGCAGCAGAAACGGCCTTGCACGACCGCCGTCCGGTCGCCCTCGGCGCGATGAGCGCCGTCGAGCGCAAGGTGGTGCACGAACACCTGAAGGACCGCCACGACGTCGAGACGTACAGCGAGGGCCAGGAGCCGGATCGGCGGCTCGTCGTCGCGCCGCTGGTGGACTGAGCGGACGGCGGGCCGACCAAGGCCTGTCGCGGGCCAAGATCGGCCGTTTCTGCGACCGAAGCAGTTTCTTGGGCCGGGACCGCGCGTTTCACGTTTTTCTTGACGGTGAAACAACGCGCGCACGTCGGCGCGGCCCGGCATAGCGCGGTACAACGTGTCCATGAGCGCCCTCTCCGAGTTTGAACGTGGTGTGGTGGTCGGACTGCTGATCGGCGAGGGATCATTCGGGGGCGACGGCAAGCAGCCCCAGGTCACGCTCCGCATGCACGTGCGCCACGAGGCGCTGTTTCGATGGCTCATGGAGCGCTTTCCCGCGAGCCGCCTGTATGGCCCCTACAGCCACGGCGGACGCTCCTACTACCAATGGATGGCCCGCGGAGCGACCCTGGTGCGAGACCTCATGCCGCTGCTCGAAGACGCGCTGACTACCGGGATCGACGGGCACGCGGCCGAGCGGTTCGCGGCGATGCGGATCCGTTATGCCGACTACATAGACCGCGAGCGTCGGCGCCTGAATGCCTGACCGTCGCGCGGCTGCAGCGGAGGCGACCGCGATTGCCCGTGGCGTTGAGAACTTGGTGGCGCGATACGGGCTTGCGCAGGCGGCGGCAAAGAAGCTCGTGTGCCTGGGCGAGTTGCTGAGGTCGGATCCCCTGGCCCCGACGTCGATCCGAAAGCCTCGAGCCGTGGTCGAGGAGCACCTCGCGGACTCGCTGGTTGCGCTGGAGCTTTCCGAGGTGCGGAGCGCCAAGGTGGTGGCCGACCTCGGGGCGGGAGCCGGCGTGCCGGGACTGCCGCTTGCGATCGCGCTTCCCGGCACGAGGGTGCTGCTCGTTGAGAGCAACGCTCGCAAGTGCGCCTTCATCGAGCGGGCGATTACCAGGTGCGGGATTGAAAACGCCGGCGTGGTGAATGCACGGGCGGAGGCCTGGCGAGAGGGAATCAGCGCGGTCGACCTGGTCACGGCCCGCGCGCTGGGGCCGCCGGCGGTGGTTGCGGAGTACGCGGCGCCGTTGCTCACGCGTGGCGGCGCACTCGTACTCTGGCGCGGTCAGCGCGATCCGGAGGCGGAGCGAGCCAGCATGCGCGCCGGGCAAGAGCTCGGGCTGGAGCACGCCGAGCCCATTCCCGTCGTCCCCTATCAAGGCTCAACCAGTCGGCATCTACAGCTCATGTTGAAGGTAAGGGAAACGCCCAGCCGATTCCCTCGTCGGCCGGGTGCAGCGGCGAAGCGCCCATTAGGCGGAAGGCCGGTGGGGAAAGGAGATGGAGAAAGCCGGTAAGCGCGAGCGCAAGATCTTCGTCTGACCGCAGTGAGCGCTAGCTTGATCCTGGATGGCCACGGTCTACGCGATCGCTAACCAGAAAGGCGGGGTCGGCAAGACGACCACGGCGGTGAACCTCGCCGCGTGCGTCGCCGAGGCCGGCTACGAGACGCTTCTGCTCGACATGGATCCGCAATCCAACGCGACCATCGGGCTCGGCGTGGGCAAGGATTCGCTCCGGACCGTGTACGACGTCCTCGCCGGAGCGATCGAGCTCGCCGACGCCGTCGTCGAGACGGCGATCGAGCACCTGTGGTTGGTTCCGGCCGGCCCGGATCTCGCCGGCGCGAACGTCGAGCTCCCGCAGATCGCCGGCTTCGAGACGCTGTTGCGTGTCGCGCTGGAGCCGCTCCGCGAGCGGTACGCGTTCACGCTGCTCGACTGTCCGCCGTCGCTCGGTCCGCTGACCGTGAACGCGCTCGTCGCGGCTGACCGCGTGATCGTCCCCGTTCAATCGGAGTACTTCGCGCTGGAAGGCCTGGCGGGGCTGCTCGACACGCTGGCGTTGGTGCAGCGGGAGCTCAACCCCCGGTTGACGGTCGCCGGGATGCTGCTGACGATGCATGATGGACGCACCCGCCTTGCCCAGGACGTCGAACGCGAGATCCGCGGGCACTTTCCCCGGCTTGTCTTCGAGACCGTGATCCCGCGCAACGTGCGGGTCGGAGAGGCACCGAGCTTCGGCAAACCGGTGATCCATCACGATCCGCACTGCGCCGGTGCGGACGCTTACTTCGAGCTCGCAAAGGAGGTGGCTGCGCGTGGCTGAGCGGCCAAAGGGAATGGGACGGGGACTCGCGGCGATTCTGTCGGTTGCGCCAAAGGATGACTCTGAGGAGCTGCGGCAGGTCCCGGTCGACCTGATCGAGCCAAACCCGCAGCAGCCTCGGAGCTCCTTCGAGGAGCAGGGGCTCGTCGCGCTCGCCGGCTCGATCCGGGCGCGGGGCGTCCTGCAGCCCGTGCTCGTGCGGCCCTTGGCCGGCGGACGCTACGAGCTGATCGCGGGTGAGCGGCGGTGGCGCGCCGCCCAGCTGGCCGAACTGGACTCGATCCCAGCGATCATCCGCCGCCATGACGACGCCGCGTCGCTCGAGGTCGCGCTGGTCGAGAACATGGCGCGCGAGGCCCTCAACCCGGTGGACGAGGCCCGCGCATGCGCGGCGCTGGTCGAGGAGCTGGGGCTGACCCGCGAGGAGGTGGGCCTGCGCGTCGGCCGGAGCCGGGTGGCGGTCTCCAACCTGGTCCGCCTCCTTGAGCTTCCGGACGAGGCACTCGAGCTGATCGAGGGGGGCGAGCTCACGGAGGGGCACGGCCGGGCACTGTTGCTGGTGGAGGATCACGCCGCGCGGCGCCTGCTGGCTCGCCGCGCCACGTCGGAGCGCTGGTCGGTGCGCGAGCTCGAGCGCCGCGCCCGCGCGGCGCAGTCCGGCGATGGGGATCAGCAGCCGAGACGGCGCCGGAGACCTCTTCACCCTGATCAGGAGGCGGCCGTCGCGCAGATCGCGGATGCGCTGTCCCTGGCGCTCGGCGCCGAGGTCGAGGTCGTGCCGGGGCCGGGCCGCGCCTACCGCGCGCAGCTGAGCTTCGAATCCGCCGACGCCGCGCTCGACCTGGCCCGCCGGCTGCGCGTCCGGGCGGCGGCTTGAGATAGGGGCACGACGCGATCAGCGCCCACCGCCCGCGCGTTCTGCGCGTGCCTGCGCGAGCATGCGCTTGGCGCGATAGCCGAGCTGCGCTGGATCCCGCCGCTCGGCCTCACCCCACGCGTCAGCGGCGTCTCGGTAGCGGCCCGCACGAAACAGCGTTAGTGCGAGCAGCTCCAGCGCGTAGCGGCCGAAGATCCGTTCGTCATATGCCACCCCGCCTGCGGGGAGCGCGTCGACGTCGACCGCGAGCAGCGAGCGCCAGCACCGCTCCGCCGTCTCGAGCCGCCCGCGATCGAGATTCACGTGTCCCTCGATCCAGACCAACAGCCATTGTCGCGGCCACAGCTCGCGCCCCTCCTCGAGCAGCGCCTCGACGTCCGCGCCGCGGGCGTGGCGCAGACGCACCAGGTCGGCCCACGCGAGGCTCCCGTCGCTGCCGGGCGGCTCCTGGACACGCGCGAGCGCCACCGCCCGCTCAAGCACCCGCTCTGCGTCCGCCAGCCGCCCGAGACCGGCCAGCACGCGTGCCAGGTGGCGCCAGTTGAACACGTTCTCCGGTTCGAGCCGCAGCTGCTCCTCGAGCAGCGGCAGATTGCGAAGGTGCTTGGCGGCCTGATCTCCCTCGTACCCGACGTGGTCGAGCTCCAGCTCCGACCAGTCCGAGATCCGGCGCCCGTCGCGCGCGGCGACGGCCTGGATCGCGTCCACCACCTGCTCGTGGATCAGGCCGGTGAAGCGGATCTCGGGATCGTTGCGCCACAGGCGGTATTCGAAGAACGGCGTGGCGTGCACGAATGGCCGCAGCAGGATTCGCAACGCGACCTCGTCCGCCTGCTGCAGCCGCGCGAGGACCCGCTCGCGGTCAAGCCCCGGCCGCACGCGCTCATCGGCATCGAGGTACAGGACCCAACGGCCGAGCGTGTGGCTGAGGCCGAAGTTGCGGGCCTCGGAGAAGCTGCCCGTCCACGCGTGCTCCAGGACGCGCGCGCCGTGGTCGCGTGCGATCGCAGCGGAGTCATCGGTCGAGCCGGTATCGACGACGACGATCTCATCCGCAATCCCACGCAGTGAGGCCAGGCATTCTGCGAGGTGGTGCCCCTCGTCGCGAACGATCAGCGCGGCGCTCAGGAGCGCTGGCATCAGCCGTCGATGACGAGGCCTTCGGCGCGCAGCTGCTCCAGACACTCCCGGACCTCCCGCGCCGGCGGGTCCGGCAGGTCGTACGCCGTTTGCAGCATTCGAGTGATCTCCTCGTCGTTGTTCGCACCCGTCGCGAACTCGAGAATCAGCGCCGCGGTGTGGTTGAGGTAATGGACGCGGTCGCGGTCCGCGTCGTAGACGACATAGCCGTCCGCCGTGGGAACCACCTCGATTCCAGTCGCTCTCACGGGACCGCTGCCGCTCACATCCCCACCATAGAGAGGGCCAGCCGGTCTATCTGAGCGGCGACGATCTCGACGCTGGCCCGTTCCCGGACCAGGGCCGCGCCCCTGGCCGCCAGCTGTCCCGCTCGCAAGGGGTCATCGCGCAGCTCACGACACGCTTGCGCGAACCGCGCCGGCGTATCGGCGAGCACGACCGGGCTCTCCCGCTGAGACCACGGGGCACCACGAGCGCCCGTCGGGGTTGCGACGACCGGCCGCAGATGCGCGAACGCCTCGATCAGCTTGATCCGGCTCCCGCCCCCGCGCAGAACCGGAACCGTGGCCACGCTGGCGCCGGCATACCACGGCGCGACGTCCTCGACATCGGCGGCGAGCGTGACGCGGCGGTCGTCGGCAAGGGCGCGCACGGCAGCGGCCGGTTGACTGCCGACGAGCGCGACCCGGACGTCGGGCAGGTGCCTGAGGACCTCTCCACACAGCCACGCCGCCGCCTCGATGTTCGGTTCGTAGGACAAGTTGGCGACGAACAGCAGATCATGGTCGCCGCTCGGCGGACCGGGTAAGCGCACGGGTGGCCGGATCGCGTTTGGAATCACCGCAGGCTCAGGCAACGGCAAACGCTCGGTGAGCACGCGAGCGTCAGCGTTCGAGCACACGATCACCCGATCCACGAGCGGGAGGTAATGCGACTCGAGCCGCTCAAAGGCCTCAGCTTGGTCTGGTCTGCCGAGCTCGCGCTGAGCCACCGACTCCACGTCATCGACGTCGAGCAGCAGCGCCGGTCGCTCCGCCCGCTCGAGCATGCCGTCGAGCACCGGCGCGAGATACGTGCGGAGCACGAGCACCAGGTCGACGCCGGCCGCCTGCTCGAGCGCCTGGGCCGCGGCGGGCCCCGTGGCGCGCCGGGACAGGGATGGAAGCGGGTGCAGCACCTGCGCCCGCTCGCGGCCTCCGGGCAGCTGAAGGCGGCCGATCAGCTCTGACACCGGGTCATCAGCGGGGTTGAGACTCAGCCTTAGCGTGTCGGTTGCGAGCGAGGACATGCGTCCGGTTGGCGGAGGCGGTACCCCGAAGATCGGGACGACCAGGACCTTGACCGTGAAGCTCCGGGACAGCCCCTCGAGCAGCAGCCCAGCGCGCATCGCAAGTCCGTTGCCTGCTTGCGCAGGCGTCACCGGCGTGATCAGGACAGCGTTAGGCCGGCGCATAGCGGCGGGCATCGCCGCCGTCGTTCGCCCGCAGGCTCGGATTGCGCCGGCCCAGTCGCCAGCGCGCACGATCGATCGTGCGCGCCGCGAGCGAGTTCTCCGGCCATCGCGCCCGCTCCCGGACGAGCAGCGGCGATAGATCGCCGAGCGCGCCGAGCGTCACGACGGTGGCGACCGCGTCGTCGGCCGGCACCTCGTTGGCGACCACGCGCTCGAGCAGCGCGGCGATCACCACGGCGAGTGGGTCCTGCGGCGAGCACGCCAACGGCACCAGGACGAGTGGTTGGCCCCCGGGCTCGAGCGAACGTCCCCGCCATACCCCGTCGTCGTCGAGACGCAGGCGAGCGCTGGGGCCGCGGAGCCCGTCCAGCACGAGCGTGCCGTCGGCGACGAACCAGCGCTGTCGGGCATCGCAGCGCCCATCGCCGATGCGGTTGGCGACGAGCAGTTCCAGTTCGCTGGAGTCCGATCCGCCGCGATCGAGCACGAACAGGCGGGCGCTAGCGAGCTCTGCCTCGGCTTCGAGGTCGGCGCTGGTCCGCGCCGGCAACGGTTCGATCCGCCCTCTCCAGCGGCGCGCGAGGTCGGCCAGCGCCGCCACGCACGCCTCGTGCAGCTGAAACCCCGGCAGCGGTGGGTTCTCGCCCCGCAGCACCCACTTCGCCTGGTTGCGGTGCTGGAACAGGGGCTCCCCGTCGAAGTCGTGCTGGATCAACCCCCAGCTCATCGCTCTGGGGCCACGCCGCGGCATCGCGCGAGGCGTGCGCAGCATCTCCCAGGCCAAGGTGAAGGTGTCCTTGTCGCCGTGGAGGTGGCGATAGAAGATCTCCGAGTGATCGTTCATGCAGCGCACCAGCTGTAGCGGGGCCCAGCAGCGAGCCTTGTCGAGCACCACCTGGCCTGACTCCCATGCGCGGACGGATTGCGGGGGCAGCCCACACAGCTCCCAGATGTCGCTCTCGCCGGTCAGCCACGACACATCAGGCCAGAACAGCGCGCCGGTGCGGCGGAACGGCTCGCAATCGAACAGGTGTTCGGGATCGCGAAGCGGAACGTTGTCCGCGTCGAGCAGGATCACCTCGCGAAACCGGCAGTTCGCGAGCGCGTAGGACTTCAGCTCCCAGCCGCCGAGCACGCGCGCCGGGTGCCTGGCCCGAAACGCGCTGGCGTCGACGGCCACCGCATCGAGCTCGCCGAGCAGCGCCGCCTCCACCGCCCCGAGCTCGCCGGCACCGATGTGCCAGACCTCGACTGCAAGCGTGCAGCCAAGCACGCGTCTGAGCACCGACAGGCAGACCCAGGCGCAGGCGAACAGCCGCGCCCCGCCTGCACAGACGACGATCCCGCGGCCCTCGAAGCGCTCCGCCGGATATGGGTGTTGAGAATCGGCGAGCGCGCGCAAGCCGGCGCCGACCGCGTGTTCGCCGGCGTCAGGGCTCATCGGTTCGGATGCACGATCTCGAGGTTGGGCATGCCCCAGCATTCGTGCCCCATGTCCTTCGCCATCAGTCCGAGGCCCTCGGTTTCGACCTCGCCCACCCCGCGGTTGGCGAAGGGACTCGGATCGCGGGCGAACGGACTGCGGCGACCATAGAGGTAGGGCGGGAAGATCAGGCCCTCGCGGTGCAGATCCGCATGGACGAGCAGCATCGTGCCGCCGACCGCGTCAAGCCTCACCAGATCGGGTCCGCCACGCAGCTGATCCATGCGGACGCGACCCTGTTCGCGCCAGGCATTCCAGTCGAACGTGGGACCGCCCGGGTGCGTCACGCAGTGCGGCGTGACGATCCGCTTTCCGGTCGCCAGCAGCAGCCGCAGCACCTGCGGCGGGTAGTCGGCCACATCCACGTCAAGCCACAGGACCCATTCCTCGTTCTCGAGCGCAGCGCTCAGCAGGCGATTGCGCGCCCTGGCAAGCACCACACGCCGCGGGTACTGGAGCGGCGCCGACCACCGTGGCGCCTCCGTGGGCATCCGGAACTCCGCGTCCCACTTGACGAGCGTGACCCGCCGGTAGCGCTCGCGCAACCGGTCCAGCTGCTCGCACAGCCGCTCGTAGGTTCCGTCGCGGGAGTCGCTCTCGAGCAGCCCGATGCTCAGCCGCTGGCTCGGGTAGTCGAGCCGGCCGAGCATCTCGAAATACGTGTCGAGGTGGACAGTGGCGTCCTTGACCGGAGTCAGCACCAGGACCGTCGGGTCCTCCTCGGGATTACGCTCAGGCTCGTGGTGAGCCGACACCTCAACCCCCTCCACAGTCGTGGAATCTACCGCGGTGCAGAGGGCGTGTACGTCCAGGTGCTCCGGCTTGCGATCACGGTCCGTACGAACGAACGGGAGGTGCTCGACGCGCTTCGCTTCCTGGCTCACCGGGCCCAGCAACCCGATACTCCGGTCACTCGCGTCGAATGCCTCGTGCGCAGGCACGGAGCGCAGTACGAAGTATCGGCGAACGGGGCAGTGATCGACAGCGCGCCCAGCCCCGTCTCCGTGCTCGAGACGCTGTTCGCGTTCACGCAGTCGCGTGCGCTGGCGCTGTTCGACGAGCACGCCCTCGTGCGCGGCGCGGTGGTCGGTACCGGTGGCGCTCGCGCGCTGCTGATCGGCGAGCGCGGCTGCGGCCTGACCTCGCTGTGCGTGCGCTCGCTCCACCTTGGTGCCGCGGCCGAGGGGGACGCGTTCGCCCTGCTCGGCGCGGACGGCGTGACGCCGCTGCCGCGTCGCTTTCTTCTGCGGGCCGGCGCCGGCGAGCTGCTGCCGGAGCTGGGGAACGCGCTAGAGCGCCTGCCAGCGATCAGCAGTAACGATGACGTGATCCGCGCGTTCGATCCCGCCGAGGCTGGCTTCGAGTGGCAGATCCGTCGTGGACCGGTCGACGCGTGTGTGGTGATCGAGCCGAACCACGGTGGCGAGACGCGCCTGACCACGATCGGCGAGACCGAGATGGTGCGGCGGGTGATGGCCTGCTGCACGCCTCCGGTCGCCGGCGGGCGCGAGTGGCTGCACACGCTATCGGCCCTCGTCACCCGGGCCGCGTGCTGGCGCCTCCAGCTCGGGACGATCGACGCCGCCGCCCCGGCAGTTATCAGGGTGTTGGCGTAGCGGGTCGCGGGCGAATATGCTCGTGGTGTCGCACGCCTGTGGCGGCGGCAGCCGGGGGCGGGGCTACGCTGCCGCGTGTCGAGGGCGCATCGACAGGCTCCGGATGACACCCGACCCGCTCAACGACGAGGTCCTCTCCCGGTTGGAGATAAGCCGCCGGGAGCTGGTCCGCCGGCTCGTGGCCGGCACGGCATTCGCCGTGCCGGTGATCGCGTCGTTCGACATGGCGGCGCTCACCGCAAGCTCGGCGGACGCGCTCACGCCGAACCAGCTGGGAGCGCCCGCTACCACGCCCCCGACCAGCGCACCGAGCATCACGAGCGGGCCCAAGGCGACGTTCGAGACGGGCCGCCCGGGCAGTTTCGATGTCACCGCGACGGGCGAGCCGACGCCTTCGATCACCGGCAACGGCTCATTGCCGGTCGGCGTCACGCTGGTCGACGGCGGTTCAGGGAGCGCCACGCTGGCGGGCACGCCGCAGTCTGAGAGCGGCGGCATCTATGACGTCGGGGTGATCGCCGCAAATGGCACACCGCCCGATGCCTCGCAGGCGTTCACGCTGACCGTCGACGAGCCGCCGGCGATCACAAGCCCCGCCACCGCGATCTTCACCGTGGGCAACGCCGGCCGCGCGAGCGTCGTCGCGGTCGGATTCCCGACGCCGGTGGTGGGGCGGACGGGCACGCTTCCGGACGGCCTGAGCTTCTCGAGCGATCACGCCGATGGGACCGCGGTCATCTCCGGCACGCCGGCGCCCGGGACCGAGGGCGCCCACGAGCTGTCAATTCACGCCTCCAACGGGATCTCGCCGGTCGCCTCGCAGAAGCTCTCGGTGGAAGTTCACCCTCCGCCACCGGCGAAGCCGAGCAACCGTTTCACGGTGACCGACGTTCGTGTTGCCAAGGACGGCGCCGTTCAGTTCGAGCTGACGGTTCCGGGACCAGGAGCCGCTGAGGTGGTGGAGAAGACGGGCAACGGGAAGGCGTTCGCGCGCAAGCAACTGTTGGTTGCTCACCCGGGGTCCCTTCAGGTTCACGTGGCTCCTGCTCCGTCCGCCAGAAAGCTCGTGCACGCGGGCCTGGCGCTCACGCTGTCTGTCACCTACACCCCTCACGGGGGCACGGCGCGGACGATTCGTCTAGCCGGGTTCCAAGTCCCGTGAGGACGTCGGTGGCGATCGCCCGCGCGGGAGTCCTTCGGGCGGGGAGCCTTGTGGCGATCTGCGTCGCGATGGTCGTGGTCGGGTTTGCCAGCGCCTCTGCCGGGCCGCCCTACAAGGAGGTGCCCGGATCGCCCTTCCCAGGTGGGGCTGTCCGGTCGTGGAGCGTCGCGATCAATCGCCCGGGGACGCTGCTCGCGACTGCTCACTACAGCGCCAACTCGCTGACGATGTTCGGACTCGACCCGGTCTCAGGCGCGCTCAACACGCTCGGGACGACCAACCTTGGATCAGGGTCCGGGCCGATCGCCGTTGCGTTCGGGACGAGCGCAACCGAAACGTTCCTGGCGGTGGCGAACACCTTCTCGGGCAAGGTCGTGCTCTACTCCGTCTCGGCCTCGGGCGCGCTCACCAAGATCACGACGAGCGCGAGCGTCACGGGCAGTGTCACCGCGATCGCGTTTAACCCCGCTGGAACATTGCTGGCGGTGGCCACGGGCGTCGGCAGCGTTCTCATCTATCCGGTGTCGGCCACCGGTCTGGGCGCGTCCAAGTCAACCTCGCTCAGCGCGAGCATCTCCTCGCTGGCGTTCAGCCCGGACGGATCGCTGCTGGGGGCGGCACTTCCGAACGTCTCGAAGGTCGCGATCGTGTCGGTCGCCGCGGACGGCACCATGACCCAGGACGGCAAGACCGACACGGGCAAATATCCAACGGCTGTCACTTTCAACCCTACCGGCGGGATGCTTGCGGTCGCCAATTACAGCGACAGCACAGTGTCGATGTTCTCCGTCAACGATGGCACCGGGGCGCTGACCGCGCTTGGTTCGCCGACGCCTACCGGCCAGGGCCCGATCGGCGTCGCATTCGATCCCACGGGCCGGCTGCTCGCGATCCCCAACTTCAACGACAGCACGCTGTCGCTGTTTGCCGTGACTGCGCAAACAGGTGGGCTCACGCAGGTGAGTGGCTCACCACTCCCGACCGGCGCCGGAACCGAGCCCGACGCCGTCGCGTTCAGCAGGAACGGACTGCTGGCAGCTCCCGACTGGGACGGCGGCGGAATCTCGATGTTCGCGCTCAGTCCGCCCACCGCCCAGATCCAAATCGCGGGGCACGGCGGGCGCGTGTACAGACGCGGGGCGCGCGTCCCGACCCGCTTCGGTTGTGCAGACAGCACCTTTGCGCCGGGCATCTCCTCCTGTACCGACTCGAACGGAGCCAGCGCACCGGCAGGCCACCTGGCGACGGCCTCGCTTGGTGTTCACACCTACACCGTCACCGCCAGAAGCAAGGACGGCCAGACTGCACACGCCACGATCACCTACTACGTTGCGGCACCGCCGTCCGCCTCGATCACCGCTCCTCGGACAGGCCGGACCTACCAGCTGAACGCATTCGTGCGCACGACCTTCTCCTGCCGCGAGGGTGCCGGCGGACCGGGAATCTCGTCATGCACCGACTCGAACGGCACGCGCTCTCCACACGGGCAGCTTGATACCGCCGGGTTCGGCGTTGGCACCTACACGGTCAGCGCAACCAGCGCGGACGGGCTCAGCGAGGCGACCAGCATCTCCTACCGGGTAGCAGCGCCGCCCGCCACCGCGGTCACGAGTCCGACCCCCGGCGCCCATTACAAGCTCGGCCAGCACGTCCTCGCGCGCTACAGCTGTAGCGAGGGCCTGGGTGGGCCCGGAATCGAGTCGTGCCGCGGATCGGTCTCCTCCGGTAAGCGCATCGACACCGCGAAGCGCGGCAAGCACGAGTTCAAGCTCTCCGCGCTGTCGAAGGACGGGATGAGCGCCAGCGAGAGCGTGACCTACTGGGTCCGGTAGCGTCGCGGCGCTCGAGCGGGCGGTTCTCAACCGTTCCCTCGTAGGGTTCTGATGATGAGCGACGGCGAGCCAGTCGCACTCGTGCTCGCAGGGGGCGGTGCGCGCGGTGCCTACGAGGCGGGCGCACTGTCGGTCCTGCTCCCGGAGCTCGAGCAGCGTGGCCAGCTGCCGCGGATCGTGCTGGGCACGAGCGTCGGCGCCCTGAACGCGAGCTTCTTGGCGGCCAACGTGCACCTGCCGACAGACGAGCTGATCAGCCAAGCGCTGGCGATCTGGGAGTCGGTTGGGTGGCGAGAGGTGGTGAGGCCACTGATCTCGGGCAGCTCCCTGCTGCGTCTGGGCGAGTACGCGGGCGAGGTCCTGGGCGTGCCGGGAATACAGATCGAGTCGCTGCTCGACCCCGAGCCGCTGCGAGCCACGTTGCGCGAACGGATCGACTTCGAGCAGCTACAGCAGAATGTCCAGGCGGGCCGGCTCGCTGCGGCGGGGGTCATCGCCACCTCGGCCTCGAGCAGCCACTCGGTGGTGTTTCACGACGGCCTTCGCTCCCCAACCCCCGATCGCCGCCGTCGAATCGATTACGTCTCCACGTCACTGGACGAGACGCATGTCCTGGCGTCAGCGGCAATCCCGGCGATCTTTCCCGCCGTGCATGTGGATCGTCCTCGCGCCGCCCGCGGCTGGTACTTCGATGGCGGGACCCGGTTGAACACGCCGATCAAGCCCGCGCTCGAACTCGGCGCCGCCCGCGTGGTGGTGATCGCACTGAACTCGTTATCGCCGGGTCCGCGACCGCGGGCTGCGCGGCGACCGGATGCGCTGACGGCGGTGGACCAGATCCTGCTCGGCCTGCTCGACGACCAGCTGACCGCAGATCTTCAGACGCTCGCGACGATCAACGGCCTAACCCGGCTCACCCGCATCGTTCCGGAGAAGAAGCGCCGAGTTCCCTACGTCGTGATCGCTCCCGCGCGGCGGGACGCCATCGGCAGCTGCGCGCTGAAGGTGCTCCGCGAACACTTCGCCGCCGCGCGTGGCGCGATCCGGTCGCCGGACATCGCGCTGCTGTCGAGACTCCTGGCGGCCGACGCCGATGAGCAGCATGCCGACCTGCTCAGCTTTCTCCTGTTCGCGCCGGAATTCACCAGGGCTCTGATCGAGCTCGGCAAGCGCGACGCACGTCGCTGGATCGCGCAGGAACACGAGCTGGAGGGGCTCTGGCAGCTCGCGCCGATATAGCGGTGCCGGCTGTCGCCCGGGCGCTACGATCACACGCGCCGGGCGATTAGCTCAGTCGGTTAGAGCGCTTCTCTGATAAGGAAGAGGTCCCAGGTTCGAGTCCTGGATCGCCCATTGGGGGTTTGCAGGGGTTTTGTGGTCCGAGGCGCTGGCGGTCGTCGGGACGCGGACACAAAACGGACACTTCCTGAGTGTTCGCTTCGGCTCGCGCCGCCCGGATGACCTCTTCCGCGGACGTACCGGGCGCCTCTGCGAACTCGTCGATGAGGTGGGCGTAGGTGCTCAGCGCCATGGTCGGACTGTGGCCCGCCTGGCGCGCGACCTCGACGACCGTCGCGCCCTGGGCGATCAGCAGGCTGACGAAGCTGTGACGCAGGTCGTAGGGGCGGGCCTTCGGCACTCCGGCGGCCGCAGCGGCGTCGGCGAAGGTGCGCTTGCGCCAGTTGAGGACGCGGTCGCGGTTCCAGGGTGAGCCGTCGGGCGCGGGGAACATCAGGTCGGTGGGCGTGGCCCGCGTGGTCGCGTTGCGCCAAGCAGCGAGCGTCTCCGCGAGCGGCGTTATCAGCCTGACCGTGCGCGTCTGGCCCGTCTTGGTTGGCTTGAGCTGACCGAACGCGACTGAGCGCTCGACAAGGATCGTGCGCTCGCCGACGTCGTTCCAACGGAGGCCGAGTGCCTCGCCGGGACGGAGGCCCCCCGTAGGCGAGGACGGCGATGAGCGTTGCGTCGAGCTGCAGGTCTCGATCGAGCAAGTAGGCGCGCATAGCTTCGATCGTCGAGGGCGGCAGTGGTCGGATGACCCGGATCCGGCGTTGGCTCGGCTTGCGGACCGACCGCGCCGGATTGGAGTCGAGACGCCGCCACTCGACCGCGCGCTCGAGGATGCCCTGCAAGAGGACGAGCGTCTTGCGGATGGCTGGCTCACCGATGCCGTCAGCTGCCATCTCGGCCCGCATCTGGCTGATCAGGTCGGGCGTGAGGGATCCGAGACGCACGTCTCCGAGGCGCGGAGCGATGTGAACGTCGAGCATCGACGCGTAGGTCAGCAGCGTGTGGCGTTGGAGGTTGGGGACCGCGTAGCGGTTCCACCAGACCTTCGCGAACTCGGCCAGCGTCTCCCGGCTGTTGTCGACGAGCGCCGTCCCGCCGAGGCGCTTTGCGCGCTTGAGCTCGGCGTCGAGCGCCTGGGCGTCGCTCTTCCTGCCGACTACACGGGAGTGTGGCCGCCCCTGGGAATCGCGCCAGCGAACGCGCCAGACGGCGCCGCTCGCACGCTCAAGCCTCTCGACGCTCACAGTTCGACCCCCCGGTCGCCGTTTCGCTGGACCATGGCGCGGAACGTCCCGGTGGGCGGCCGGCGGCGTGATCGCGTGTCCGGTGGGAGCGGCGCGGCCGCATTGGCACGGCGTCCGGCCGCGATCCAGCCAGCAAGGTCTTGCGGTGTAACCCGGAGCCGAGAGCGGAGCTTGACCGCCGGCAACTCGCCGTCGTCGATTGCCCGCCGGACAGCCTTCTCAGAGAGCCGACACGCCTCCGCGACCTCCCGCACCGAAAGCAGGTGCCAGTTCTCGCCACTTGAGAGGGCCACGGATTCGACCAGGCGGTCAACCACGACAGAAGAAGCGTACCACATCTGGTACCCGCTCGCCTCCGGTATATTGGTTTCGATGCGAGCGGACGCCGTCAAGAGCGCAGCGCTGTTACGTGAGGCGCGCCTGCGGGCCGGTTTGACGCAGGAGGCGCTGGCCGAGCGTACGGGCAAGACGCGTCCCCAGATCGCGCGCTGGGAGAGCGGGGCTGTTGCGCCTAGCCTCGACGCCCTGATTGACCTGATCCGCGCGTGCGGGTTTGACCTGCCACTCGAGCTCATCCAGCTCCAACCGATCGCGGACGACCACCTGACGCTCCTCCAGCAGCTTTCTCCTGAGCGCCGTCTGGAGCAGATGCTCGGGCGGCTCTCCAGCAAGGAGGGTCGCTGATGGCGCGTGGAGACGACACGTTCGACCCTCGGATGATCATCGCCGCGCTGGAGCGCAACTACGTCGACTACGTGATCATCGGAGGCCTCGCGCGCGTCCTGCGAGGCGCGTACGAGACCACCCGCGGCGTCGACATCTGTCCGTCGCTTGGCCCAGGGACCGTCGAACGCCTTCAGCGTGCCGCCACCGAACTCGGTGCGAAGCCTTCGGCTGGACGGCGCGCTGTCTTCGACGAGCGTGCGCTCGGCAGCCGGGAAGTGATTGCCTTCACGTCGAACGCCGGCGAGTTGAAGGTCATTCCCTCGCCTGTTGGTGCGGCGGATGGCTTCCTCGATCTCCGGCGGGCTGCGACGAGGGAGGATCTCGGTCAGGGACTCCGTCCACTCGTCGCCTCAACCGGCGACCTCGCACGGATGGCCGCCGCGCTGCGCCGCGACGAGGACGTTGCCCGGCTGCCGGAGCTGCGCCGGATCATGGAGCTCGAGGTCGACCGCGAGGCCATCTTGGCTGCTCCCGTGCGAGGTCCAGCGCGGGCGAGTGCTCGCGCCGCCGAGCGCGAACGCGGAATCGAGCGCTGAGGCAAGAGCGATGGCGACAGTCGGCACCGTTGCCGGGGTGACAATTGTGATCTGGCCGTTCGACCACGACCCGCCCCACGTTCACGCCTATGAGGGCACTCCGAACACGCCGAGCGCCCAGATGTCGAGATTTGAGATCGCTACCGGTAACGTGATCGACAAGTCCTCATCCGGCGGGCTCTCGGCCACAAAGGTCCGCGCGCTGCAGGATTGGATCGCCGAACACCGAGACGAGCTACAAACGAGATGGCAACAACTCCAGCCATGATCCCCGACCCAGCACCTCCGATCGCCGCAATCGCCGTCCGGCCCGACCATGTCGTGCGGGTGTTCTTCCAGGACGGCGAAGTCCGCGACGTAGACCTCACGCCGACTCTCGACAGGGCCCCTTTCTCGCAACTGCGAGACCCCGGAGTGTTCGCGAAGGCTCACATCGGGGATGCCACTGGCGGGCTCGAGTGGAGCGATGAGATCGGCCTAGACCCCGACGTCATCTACGCGACGCTCGACCTCGGACCGCGCACCCCGCGCATTCGGGCCCTCGTCACGGCCTCCTGAGCGTCCCAGCTCGACCGACGCCGTGCGAGCTACCCATCAACGAACCTACCAGCGAAAAGGCCCACACACCATGTGCACCCGTGGTGCAAGTCCGCCCCGTGTTGCGATCGAGACGACTGCTTCCGCGGGCGGCTGCGGAACCGCGACGTCGAAGGCGACGCGCTCCCGCACCTCGTCCAATCCGCTAGAGATCTTCGGCGAGGCGAGACTTGTGCTTCCCCAGCTCGAGCCACTCGCTGGCGGTCGCGTGGCTGGCCAGCCGGGACTAGCGCTCAGTCAGGAAAGGAGCACACCGACGGCCACACCCGACCGTCTGTTCCGCTTCTAACGGAACCGGCGCTCTCGCGACACCGCCCCTGGTCGTCCAAGGCGATCGTATCGTCGTGGCCCGTTCGGGCTGCTGTCTGTGCAGGGAATCCGCGCGTCCTCGCCGGCGCGACATGTAGGCGCGGGCTTACCCGGTCCGCCTATGACTTCGTGGGTGCGAGACGCTCGCGCGTCTCTAGCGGGAGCCGGTTGCTGGCTGGCGCCTCGACCTGGTCCACGCTGAACAATTGCCACTCGCCGGGCACACCCTTGAGTTGTTGGCGACCACGCTCAACGAAGCAAATACCCGAGCCGACGACCAGGTCCTTCACGGTGCTCGATACGACCACCTCGTCGGCCCCGGCGATCGCGCCGACCCGCGCAGCTATGTTGACGGCCATCCCGCGGATGTCCTCGCCGATGAGCTCGCACTCGCCGGTGTGTAAGCCCGCTCGCAGCTCAAGGTTCAGAGCTCGTACCTTGTCCGCGATCGCCCGAGCACAGCGAATCCCGCGCGCCGGACCATCGAAGGTGGCCAGGAAACCGTCGCCCATCGTCTTGATCTCGCGGCCTCGGTGGCGTTCCAGCTCGGCGCGCGTAAGCTCGTCGTGGCGACCCACCAGCTCGCGCCAACGCGCGTCGCCAAGCGCCGCGGCACGCTCGGTGGACCCGACGATGTCGGTGAACATCACGGTCGTGAGTACACGATCGGAGACCGGTGCGTGCCGAGCGCCGGTTAGGAACTCCTCGATCTCCTCGGCGTAGCCATCGGCATCTCCGTAGAACGGGATGTGGTCCCTGCCGGGCAGCACGACCAAGCGTGCGCCGGGGATGCGTTCCGCCATGTAGCGCGCTCCCTCAACCGGAATGAACTCCTCTCCGCGGTGCAGCACCAACGTGGGCACGCGAACGCTCGGCAAGAGATCTCGGACGTCTGTTTGGGCGACCATCTCGATCAGGGTCCTGGCCATGTGGGGACTGGCGGCTGAACGCTCGAAGACTCCCCGCCCGATGCGATCGCGCTCGCTATCGGCACTCGGCGCGAAGATCCCGAGCGTGTAGCCCTCACCCCAGTGCTCGAGCGTCCCCTGCACTCGCTGGAACTCCTCGACCCAGCGCTGTCCAGCTGGATGGTCCTCGGGATCAAGAGTGCCCGTGGCAAAGGTGCCGCATAGGATCAGGGCACGCGTGCGCTCTGGATAGGTGGTGGCGAACATAACGCTCATCGGCCCACCCTCAGACAGTCCGAGCAATGCAGCGCGCTGAGAGCCTGCGGGGTCCATCACCGCACGCACATCGTCCATTCTGTCCTCAAGCGGCGCCGGGCTGGCGACCGGATCAGAAAGCCCCGTTCCGCGCTTGTCAAACATGATCAAACGAGAAAACGAGGCCAGCTTCTCGAGGAAACGGGCGATCCGCGGATCCGCCCACTGCAGGTCCATGTGCGAGACAAAGCCAGGCACGAAAACAAGGTCGAATGGACCGTCGCCCACGACCTGATAGGCGATGTTGACCTCGCCGCTCCTGGCATAGCGTGTCTGCGGAGGCATCACAACAAAGACTAAGCGAGACCGGACCGGTGGATTCCCTGGGCAAGCAGCAGCCCGAATGAGCCTCGACGAGACACCCGGATCGGACGACCACCAGTGGTCTCGGTGAAGTCGCCAGAGTGCCGCCTCCGCATGTGGATTCGGCGGTCTTCGTCGTGACGGCGAGACGTCTGGCACCGGCCTTCCGGATCCTCGGGGCACAGCAGAAGTTTCGTCACTGCGACGACAGCGCCGGACCTCGTCCAACCCGGGAGCCGGCTCGGCGTGCTCAAGCTGGCGCTCGGGCGTAAGCATCGCCCGTGCGCCGGTCTGATTTCGACACTGTCGCTCCCACTGAGCGCGCGGTCGTCTCGAGATCGCCGGTCACGAGACCGATAGTGATCGTCCTGCCGCACGGGATCCTCGGCGCGGTCATGCTTGCGCTTTCCGCGTCGGACCATTGGTGTCCGCCTCCGCGTTGGTGAGGTGCTCAGTCAGGCAAGGACCGTCTCGGTGCCAAATCCGACGGGATGTCGCACCTCACCCAAGGAGGTGGTCGATCAGGCTCGCCGGGTTGCCGGCGAAACTGAACGCGCTAGTGATCGTCGATAGGGATGGGAGCTGTTTGCCTCACGTACTTGCGGCGCCAGGGTTTCTCCGATCGGAAAGAGCGCGGCTGGCCGTGAGGCCGGCTGTGTGTCGGATCTACGGCACCGGTTGTTTAACCGCGTAGCCCATGTAGAGGACGGATTTGTCGCTGCTTTCGTGCATGCCGATCGCCGCCCCGAGCTGCTCGAAGTTCATCGCGCCGCGCTTTCGCTGGCGCAGCAGCCATACCACCTTGGGGGGCGGCGCTTTCGGCGCGACGCCGACGATCGGACCCGGCTTAAGGCCGGCGGCGTTGAGGTGCTGTATGAGTTCGTCGGGACGGATGAACATGTTCCAATCGTGGGCGCTCGGTTCCATCAACGCGGTGGGCTTCCATTCCTGGAAAAGCTTGATCATCACCAGCTTGCTGCGGAGCGTCCGGTTGATCGTGTCGAACATGAACCCGCCGCCCGGTTTGATCACCCTGGCGATCTCTCCGATCGTCTTCTGTAGGTCGTCGACATGCTCGAGCACGTCGCAGCAGTAGACGACGTCGAATGCCTCGTTCTCAAAGGGGAGATGTTCCCCGCTGCCGGGCACGTAGTCGATCGAGAGGCCGGAGCTCCGGGCGTGCTCGGCGGCTGTTCGCAGTGACGGTTCTGAGGGGTCCACCCCGGTCACGCGGCACCCGAGCTTGGCGAATTCCTCGGCGAGCAGACCGCCCCCACAGCCGACATCGAGCACATGGGCTCCGTTCGAGGAGATGGCCAGGGTCTCGGTCATCGTGCGGCGCAGGTAGGGGAACCGAGCGGGATTCAGAAGGCTGCGCAGCAGATAGAACGAAGAGTCCGCGCTCCACCAGTCGGCAGCCAGGCGGTCGTAGATCTGGTTATCGACGGGCACTGGCCAACCCTAGCCCAGAGCCCCGGTGCGCGCCATGCGGCTCGGCGACTAGCAACGGCGACTCCGTGGCCACAGAGACGGCGGGCGCCGAACCGAGGGAAGCCCCGCCGCCTCTCGGCGAAGAGTGTCGAAGCTCGTCCGGACTGGCGCCGTGGCTGCTGTCGTTGTCCGCACGGGTTGGCTTGCCGGAGAGTCAGGTCTAGGATCGCGCCTGCGGATGGAGATCCCACCCGAGACTAATTATCTGGACCGGGACGGAAAGAGTCTTGCCTTCCAGAGGTTCGGGTCCGGCAAACGGCGGCTGGTTTGGATTGCCACTGGGCTCGGCAACCTCGATCTGTGGTGGAGCGACGCGGTGTTCTGCGAGGCGTTGCTGCGTCTTGCGCAACACAGTGAGTGCGTTATGTATGACGAGCTGGGGACGGGTGTTTCGGATCCGGTCGATCACGTGCCGACGCTGGAGGAGCGGGCTGCTGACCTGGGGGCGGTGATGGATGCGGTTGGGTTCGAGCGCGCCACGGTCCACGCGAGCTATGACGCGTGCCTGTATGCGGGCCTATTTGCCGCTCAGCGGCCCGAGCGGGTCGACGGACTCGTGCTGGTCAACCCCTTCGCACAGGGCTGGCGCTCGGCCCCGGCCGCCGAGCTGGTTGGCTGGAGTGGCGCCGAGCAGGTCGAGGCATACGATCAGGCCGCGGAGCAGCTTGCCCAGAACTGGGGGCGTGGCGACATGCTGAGCATGATGATGCCCTCACTGGCGACACCACGGAACGTGCGGGCTTGCGGGATGCTGGAACGCGCGCGGGCGAGTCCTTCGATGATGCGCGTGCAGACCGAGATCGCTCGCTCGGCGGACATCCGTGACGTGCTGCGGACGATCAAGGCGTCTGTGCTTGTTCTGCGCCTTCCGGGAAACCGCCTGCCCGAGGCCACCACGCAATATGTGGCCGAGCTGATTCCTCAGGCGAGCTATGAAGAGATTGCGCCCACCGACAACCTGGGGCATATGTTCTCCAGCCTTCAACGTCGGACCCACGAGTTCATGGCCGGGACGCCACACGCCGTGAATCACGATCGCGCCCTGATGACCGTCCTGTTCACCGACATCGCGGGGTCGACTGAGCACGCGGCGCTGCTGGGCGATGCGCGGTGGCGCGAGGTGCTCCTCGCCCACGAGCGCATGTTGCGCCGAGAGGTTGAGGCGGCCGGCGGCCGTGTCGTGAAGCTGCTGGGCGACGGCTCGCTGGCCACGTTCGATGGACCAGCACGCGCGATCCGGTGTGCCGAGCGTATCTGTGCGGCAGCCCGGGAGCTAGATGTGGAGATTCGAGCGGGACTTCACACCGGCGAGTGCGAAGTGATCGACGCAGACGTCGCTGGGATGGCCGTGCACATAGCGGCCAGGGTCAGCGCGCACGCGGGCGCTGGCGAGGTGCTCGTGTCGCGCACCGTTCGCGACCTCGTGACCGGCTCCGGCATCGCACTCCAGTCCCGAGGAGAGCACGAGCTCAAAGGCGTGCCAGGGTCCTGGGAGTTGTTCGCCGTGGGCAGCGATACCGCGCCGCTCCCAGCACCTGACCAGAGTCGTGAGCTGCGAGCTAGCGACCGCGTCGTGCTGCTAGCGGCTCGCCGGGCGCCGGGACTACTTCGTGCCGCCAGCCGACTTGGCACAAGACGCGAGCATCGCAGCTAGACACAGAGCTCCCACCGATGCAAAGCAGGGCGCGTGAGCGGTCCGGGCGGGCGCTCTTCCTCGCCACCACCGCCGAGGCCGAGTCCGTCGTCGCTCTGAAAATTGCGCGCCTCATGGCATGAAACGTGTAGCTCCGGTCGATCACTATCGGTCTCGTGACCGGCGATCTCGAGACGACCGCGCGCTCAGTGGGAGCGACAGTGTCGAAATCAGACCGGCGCACGGGCGATGCTTACGCCCGAGCGCCA